>Ga0210391_10000536_pt1 | contig 39191 bp, 35 predicted proteins | sample IncBWC12OmetaG_FD_160573 | JGI IMG/M metagenome (GOLD analysis project Ga0210391, IMG submission 160573) | Forest soil microbial communities from Barre Woods Harvard Forest LTER site, Petersham, Massachusetts, United States - Inc-BW-C-12-O ...
CGCAATAGCTAAGAAAAAGGCAGCGGAAGTCTTGCCCCGCATGAGCACTCCAAGTGAAGCAGCCCAAATAGTTTAGCGTGCGGGTGGGCGGGGCGGTAAAGGGTGGTCCCAAAACGATAATGGCGAATTGTGGGAACCAGGAGGATGGGGCTGTACTGAGCAATAACATCGGAGTCGATGGAACCGCCTCAAAAACCGCATATTAACTGCTCCGACTTACTCCAATTGCACAGGCAAGTGGACTGGAGGGGGCGACTTCCCCAGGGGCCTTCTGACTTTGAATAACTCAGGTTTCCCTGTGATCCAGGAGCAGTCTCAATACTTGCTGGTTGTGCAAGAAATCCGCGCGCGTTTGCGAAAGGTCACTATCCATTGCCCGTTGGAGGGTGACCATCCGAGCGTTAGGCGAGTTTCTCTGATACTCCATTGACAAGCGATTGCAGAAGCGTTGTTACGTCTGGACATTGGGCTAGTCCTGCGCTTTGGCCGGCCCATAGGGCTAGGAATTCGCTCCGTCCAGCCTGCTGCGCTGGCATGGCGAGGTTTCGCACGAGGGCCCGTTGCAGCGGGTACGGCAGGACGGCGACGCTGGGCCTATTCATCTCTTCCAGAAGTTGATTGTGGATGCCGCGTGCCAGACGTCCGGTGAACCCACGTGTAAGTGAAGTTCGGCTCGCCTTTCCGCTCAGGATCGCCTCGCGGTGCAACGAGCTGGCTCCTGACTCTTCGCAGGCAAGAAAGACCGTTCCCATCTGTACACCTTCGGCGCCAAGCGCGAAGGCTGCAACGATGCCGCGGGCATCCGCGATTCCTCCAGCTGCTACTACGGGTACTGCCAACGCATCCACGATCTGCGGTACGAGCGAGATTGTGCCTGTGAGGGAATCTTCCGAGGAGCGCAGGAACGATCCGCGATGTCCGCCGGCCTCGAATCCGGATGCCACAACCACATCGACACCGGCTTCCTCCAGTACGATCGCCTCGTCCCGTGTCGTCGCGGTGCCGATCGTGACGATGCCCAGGCGATGACACTCTTCGAGAATCTCCTTCGGCGGAATGCCGTAGATGAACGAGAAGGCAGGCACCTTAGCATCGAGCAGAACCCGCATCTGATCTTCGAAGCGAAGCGGCTTGTATGGTGAGAATTGCGGCTTGCTCGCACCGAGCGCCTCGAGATGCGGAACCAGATGAGAAAGAGCGCGTTCGAAGGCTGCAGCATCGGACGATGCTGCACCCTCATCCTCCATCGAAACCCAGAGGTTCATGGCGAACGGCTTGTTGGTCAAAGAACGAATCTCGGCGACGACCTCCTGAATCGCCGACGGAGCCAGGCTATGCGCGCCGAAAGAACCCAGACCCCCGAAGTTTGATACAGCAGCGGTAAGACGCTGCGAGGAAAAGCCTCCAAGCGGCCCTTGGATGATCGGGTACTCAATTCCGAGTTTGTTTGAAACGCGCGTCCTGTTCCATGCCGGGTTTTGTTTCGCCATAGTCAAACGCAGAGGCGGGTGTTTCCCCGCCTCCTCGTGGGCCTCCTCACGCCTCGACTTCCAGGATGACTTCAACCGCCACGGGCATGCCAAGAGGAAGGCTTGCCACTCCTAGCACCATACGAACTGAGGTTTTGTCTTCTCCGAAAATATCGCGGAACAGCTCGGAGGCAGCGTCGGCAACTCTTGGTTGATCGAAGAAGTCTCCATGAGTTGCAAGATAGACGCATAGTCGAACAACGTGGGTAACTTTATCAAGCGAGCCTAGCTTCTGCCTTGCTGCTGACAAAACATTCAGAGCGGCAATGCGGACCGCCTCTCTGCCTGCGTTCGCATCCAGTTCTTTCCCGAGACGGCCAATGAACTTCGGTTCGTGTCCGATGGCAGGAAGCATACCGCTGAGGAAGAGCTGATTGCCGGTCTGTAGAGCCTCGACATAAGCGCCGAAGGGAGTGGGCGGAGGCGGGAGTTCGATTCCAAGCTCCTGCAGCCGGCGCTCCGCATTGGCCGGCTGCGAGCCCTTGCCGCTTACCATTTGCCTGAGTGCGCACCGCCGTCCACGTGCAACACCTCCCCCGTCACCTGACGGGCTTCTGTGAGATAAATCACGGCTTCCGCTATGTCTTTCACCTCAGAGATTGTACCCATCGGCGAAAGCGTTATCAGGAATTCCTTCGGATTGTCCTTGTGCAGCGGCGTGTCCACGACGCCAGGCGCGACCGCGTTGAAGCGAATTTTCTGCCTCGCATACTCCATGGCCAGGCTCCGCGTGACGGTTTCAAGCCCACCCTTGGTGATCATCGGGACCGACGCCGTAACACCTGCAATCGGGTTGTCTGCCAGCGCGGCCGTAATGCTAACGACGCTTCCGCCAGACTTCTGCGCAAGCATCCGCTTGACCGCTCCCTGCGTGACGTAGAGGAAGCCTTCGAGGTTGGTAGATGATAACGCCTTGAAGTCTTCCGCTGTGTAGTCAATGAAGGGCTTTGTCAAGAAGATGCCCGCATTGTTGACCAGCGCGTCGATGGATCCAAACTTCTGAACGGCTGTCTCAACGATCTTCGAAGCGACAGCACTCTCGCCGACGCTGCCATCTACTATTGCCAAATGATCAGATTCGACGAAGGTATTTGACTTTCCGATGTTGCGCGAATTTGCGACAACATTGTATCCGCGATCGAGGAACGACTGGACCACGCCGGCTCCGATGCCTTGCGAAGCTCCCGTTACAATGACCGTTTTCTGTTTGTTTGCCATACATCAGCCTCCCTGGCCCTTGCATAAGATGCAAGTGATGCTTGCGAACTACACTCACGCCGAGTTGATTCCCCGGCGTGAGCCTCCCTATTAACTACAAGCAGATAGTCGTTCGCTTCGGCAGTTCGGCCCCTGCCTGCTCCGCCGCCATATATGCTGCGTACCAGCTCGGCCAGTTCGTGTCGCGCTGCCCGTTGCGCTCCTCGTGCTCGAGGTGGGCGGCTGACGCGCGCCGCATTGCGCTTGCCAGATCGTTTGTGGACGAAAAAGTCGTTGTCGCCGGATCGATGCGGCCGGGCGCTCGACGCGTGACCTCCTGGACGATCCACGCGTTGCCATCGGGATCTTCGAAAGCGACGTAGGAGCTGTAGCTCTGGCGCTCGGGGTCCGGACCGCTGATGCGTCCTGCCGGGGAGAACGGAGAGCCGTGGAACACTTCGCTCGCCTCGATGCCGCTGGCGACGAAAACCTTGTGCGCGGCTTCAATGTCGGAGACGATCAGTCCGCCGCGGAACGAGCCAGGCTTGGCCGGTGTAATTCCTTTGCCGAATGAAATCGAGGACCCTGAACCCGGGGGCGTGAGTTGGACGACGCGAAAGTCATCTCCCGCAACGATGTCGTCGTCGAGCCGCCACCCGAGCTTTGTGTAGAACTCTTTTGCACGGTCAACGTCCGAGACGGGGATGAGCGAGACCTCGAACTTCATGTCGACCCTCGCCACAGCGGCCTCATACTTCTGTTGCTTAAGGCTGCCAACTGCTTGACTCATTTGATTCTCCTTTTACTCGTGATTTAGTTTTGCGAGCCTATTCGGCTCGTAGGGTTCCTGGAACCTCGCACTCAGCCTTTCAAGGGTGTGTTTGCAAGGACTTCCACTTTTTCCACGCGCGGAGCAACTGCAAATAATTCATCAGCCCGCGTCCCCAATGCCTTCGCAATGTCCCCAGTCAAGTGGGCATTGCGGCCAGCTTCATTTGCAAAGGTGTCGAAGATGCCGAATTTTCCCGGCCCGATCTTGATCGCATACCATTTCAAGGTAGCTTTTTCATTCAGCGCGAGTGGCTGAGCTGACTTTAGAAATGCCTCGGCATCAGCTTCCTTGCCTACGCGTGCCTCGAGCGTGACTAACAATCCGATTGCTTCCATTGAATTACCCTCCTGTGTTGAATTACCTCTGGACGATTGATCGACCTCTGCTCACAACTGTGAGTAAACTGCAGATTGGGGACGGACTTGTGCGGAATTCTGCTGGGATGGTCGGAATCTTGCTAGATTCATGCTCCCGGAGAGAGAACTCCAACGACTTACAACTGATTCTGGGGTTTGCCCTGAAGGGACGACGAGAGTTCGAATGAGCTAGGGAGTGGCCGAGTCAGAATTGACGACGGAGGACCCATTGCTAAGGCGGGTGCAAAGAGCGATGAGTTACAAATTCCGGACAAGGCTGGACGTTAAGAACGAATTAAAACGCAGCCAGTGAAAGTGACGTATCTTCGGAGCCGATAAAATCCTGGCGATACTCTGTCGGGCTAACTCCCAAGACGTCACGAAAGACCTGCGCAAAGTGCTGTTGGGTCCTGAAGCCACATGCCACTGCCACGTCCAATACTCGCGCATCGGAAGCGCGCAACATCACCTTAGCGCGCTCAATCCTTTGACGCAGAACAAATTGATGCGGGGTCTGGCCCGTGGACTTGCGAAACATCCGCGCGAAATGAGCGGTGCTCAATCCTACCGATTGCGCCATCTCGTCGAGACTCAAGTCGTCTTCCATCTTCGCCCGCACCAACTCTCTAATCCTGCACATGCGCGCTGAGCCCAGTCCGCCTCGGTACATCTGCACAGGCCGGTGCCTTACTGCACGATCTTTCACCAGGGCGACGGCCATCGCCTGTTCAATAGAATCCAGAAACAGCCGCCCGCTCGGAAAGCCAACAACCATCTCCGCATGAGCGGCCGCAACCAGCGCGCTCAAACGCGAGTTCGCAAATTTGCGTGAAGGCCGCAGTTCCACCTCGCCGTAAGCTCCGTCAGAGCTGGCCATCAGTGCCTCATCGGAAACACCGAGCTGCAGATGCGATACGTTCATGAGCCCAACCCACTCTCCGATATGACGGTCGCACAGTGCTAAATCCCCCGCCGCGTAGTCAAACTTTTCCAACGCACACCGCTTCGAGCCCCACTCAATGGAGCCAGGCCGCAACATCATTGCGAAAGCCTGATCATGCCGTATCCAGTGACGCGGCGCTGTGTCGGAGTCGGGATGAAAGAGCTCAACTCTCATTCTCTTGCTCCATGCCGCTCCATGCCTGTCGTGTTATGGATATGGCCAATGGCTCTCCAGGCGCGCGGTTCAAAGTCATCTGATTTGATGTATCTCTGCGGCAAGGCGATGCACGAGCTTTGAAGCCGCACACCTTCGTTTCGACACGTTGAAATTTCGCAATGAAATTCAGATGCCAGGGGCCCGCTAGCAATGCCGTTTCCCGAGCGCCGCGGCTTAGCGCTAGAAGAAAATTTTTGCGCCCAGTTGGACGAGGCGGGGTGGAGCGGCGCTGACGACATCGCCAAACGTTGAGCTGTCAATGTTGCCATCGACGGCTTGCGGGCCGAAGAACTGTGCATGGTTGAACGCGTTAAAAGCTTCGACGCGGAATTGCAGTGACTTCGCTTCCGTTAGACGCAAATTTTTGAGAAGAGCTATGTCATAGTTGTCCATTCCCGGGCCGTAGAAGAAGCGGCGGCGCGCCGTGCCGGGTGTTCCCAAAGCGTTTTCGGGGAATTGGGCGGCGTTGAAATACGGGCGTCCATTGCGGGGATTGCCATTGAGGTTGAGCGGGCCTCCCAGATAGTCAGGTTCATCCACGCCAAAGTTGTTGATACCGTTCGGCTCTGCCCCGAGCAGGGAGTTGTCTCCAAAGTTGATCAATGTCACCGGAAGCCCTGAACTGAATCGCGTGATCCCGGATAGTTCCCAACCTTGCGTCCAACGATTTGTGGCATGCAGCAGCCGTTCGATAGGGAGCTGATAGCTGTAGCTCACCACAAAGTTATGCTTCACATCAAACGACGACAGCGCTCTGCTAAGCGAAGGATTCAGCGGATTGACGGCTTCTCCCAAATTCGAAGACTGATCCAGGGATTTGCTGAAGGTGTAGCCGGCCAGTACTGTCAAACTCCGGCCCGTGTGCCGCAACGTGGCCTGCAATGAGTTGTAGGTGGAATTTCCGATGGTGGTTTGGTTGGCATTGCTGCCGAAATTCGGTCCCAAGGGGCCACGGGTGCCCTGCTGGATCGCGCCTGTGGCCGTCGTGTAAGTGGTGTCCTCCCCAAAGGGTCCGCACGGGACTTGCCCTGGGGCGAGATTTGCAGGGTTGCTAAGGAACAAGCACAGCGCTGGGTCGCCGGGGTTGGATTCTTCAAGCACCAAAAGCCGGTGTCCCTGATTGCCCACGTAATTCAAACTGAGCACCGTATTGGCGCCCAGTCCGCGCTCGATCGACAGCATGTATTCCTCGGTGTACGGAATACGATTGCTTGGAAGGAAGTTGGGAAGCCCGGAAATAGGCTCGAACTGCGAAAAGTCCGTGGTCGTATCCGGATGTTGTGCGCTGGCTCCTAGCGGCGCGAGCTGAAGCGGAAACGCCTGGCCAAGATCCTGTCCGGTGGCGAGCGTCACGAAAGGATTGGCAAACTGCGGTGGAGCAGGGCTCGTGTAAGTCGAACCATAAGGCGCATTTGCGCTCATGACGCCAATCGAGAGTGCTTCAATCGCGGTATAGAAAATTCCATAGCTGGCGCGGATGCTCGTCTTGCCGGAAGCGCCGAGAATTTTGGCAAGTAAGCCGTCACCGGGAGAGCTGGGGGAGTACGCCAGGCCGATGCGTGGAGCAAAATCGCGATTACCCGGAGGCGCTAAAGTGCGCGGGATTCCCGGGTCGCCAGGATAGACAATCCCTGCCGGCGCGTTCGGAAAAACCACAGACTGCTCATTTGGCACGAACGCTGCGATCTGGTTGTATTTCTCGTACCAAGGCTCAATGCGATCCCAGCGCAAGCCGTAGTTGAGCGTGAGATTGCGCGTGAGCCGCCAACTGTCTTGGGCGAAGAGGCCGACGTATTTGTTGCGGCCGTAAAAAGCTTGCAGCTGGCTCTGGTTGTACTGGCTTGGCGCTCCCAAGAGAAAGTCCGCGAAATCAGAGCCAGTTTCCGTTCCAAAGAAGAGAAAGCTGCCATTGAATTGCGCGATGGCGTTGACGTTGACCTGATCGTAGTGGAATTCACCGCCTGCTTTGATCGTGTGCCTTCCAATCACTTTGGAAAAGTTGTCGAGCCATTGATACGTATTTCCTATCTGGTTTAGTTCATTGGTGTTTGTTCCAATCGTGAAACTGTTGAAGGCAACGCTCTCGACGCCTTCTGTTTTTGGAGAGAGTGGCAGTATTCCCGTGAAGCCTTGCGAAGCCAAGCTGACGCCGAGGCCTCCGATCGGCTTGCCCAGGTCAACCGCGTTGCGCAGATAGCTGAAGTGAAATTCATTCACAGCCGTCGGACTGATTGTTTTCGTATCGCCGAGGCTGATCAATTGAGCGCGGCCCGAATAGTTCGCGTTGAAGCCAGGAACGTTTGCGCCGCCTTGTGCGACCGGATACGGATTGTTCTGCGACCAATCGTCGAGAAAATAATAAGCGGAGAGCAAGCCCCATCTCGAGTTCGCATCGGCCCGATAGGCGCCTTTATCGTCGCGCAGAGTCTGGTTGAATGCCGATGTGGAAAATGTGCCGTTCGAGTTCGTCGGTGACGGAATATATTTCAGGAGATTTTGTGCTGGGGTGGACCACGCGCTCTGCGGAATCACGGCTCCCGGAAAAACGCATGGATTGGGGCCGGTACTCGCACATCCGGGCGTGAAGTAATTTTCACCGGCCGTGACTGTGTAGCCCAATTTTTGCGAAAGGGTGGTGGCAAAGGCCGCTCCGCTCACAGTTGTCGGTACCGTGTTTCCGTTGGCATCGGTGGTTACGAACGAACTGGCTAGATCTGATAGATTTCCCGTGCGGTCCTGTGCCGAGGGGACCGGAATTTGGCCGGTGTCTACGCCTTGGGTCGAACGAGTCCCCTGATAGTCGCCGAAGAAGAAAATTTTGTCCTTGCGGATCGGGCCACCGAATGTGCCGCCGAACTGATCTTGATCAAAGGTCCCGCGCGTGGGCGAGAAATAATTGCGCGCATCGAGATCCGTGTTGCGCAGGAACTCGAAACCGTCGCCGTGAAACGCATTGGCGCCGGATTTCGTGATGACGTTGATCTGGCCGCCGCTGAATTCGCCGTACTCGGCGTCAAAGTTGTTTGTCAGAATGCGAAATTCGGCGATGGAATCGAGATTGGGAATTACCGATGCGCCGTTGTTCACGTCCTCTTCGACGTCGCTTCCATTGACGATGAAGCTGTTTGCAAATTCGCGTTGCCCGTTGATTGAAATCGTGCCGGGATTCAAGTCGCCTGAAGGAGAAAGCACGCTCGCGCCCACATCTTGTACGGTATCGCCCGTGATGGATGTGACGGGAACAACGCCAGGCTGAAGGGCAAGCAAATCGGTAAAGCTTCGACCGTTCAGGGGCACAGTGGTCATTTGAGCGCCGGAAATGACCTCGCCATTTTGCGTGCTCGATGTGTCGACCTGGACTTGGTTTTCGACCACTGTCACAGCATCCGACGTGCCGCCGACGACGAGAACCGCGTCGATCGTCAACGCGCTGTTCGCGTCAATAACAATTCCCGTGCGCCGGTAGGACCGGAATGCCGTGCTTGCCACTGCTAATTCGTAATGACCGATCGGAAGATTTGGAAAGGAGTAGAAACCCTTGTCATCTGTCGCAGTCGTTTGATGGATTCCGGTGTCTTTGTTTGTTGCCGTGACGGTGGCTTTGGCGACTACCGCGCCGCTCGAATCCGTCACCGTGCCTGAGATGGTTCCTCCAACGCCAGCCCACGAATCGACGGCCATGAGCAGGGCAAAGCAAAGAGAGAGACACAGGGCAAGCTGTCCTGAGCGCCTCACGATGGGAAATGAAAAAGACTTTACGTAGCTTCGATCCGTGCCAAACATCCTGACGTTCCTCCGTAAAACCCATCTCGGGCTCCCCAGATTTCAGGGTTGGCCGGATAAAGGGCAAGTTTTCTGAAACTAGTTCGCAGCCTTCCAGAGTTTTCTGCCTTTTCAATCGACCTGGAAACAATGGCAAGACTTTATTTCAGGCAGATGACAGAGGAGCAGTTGTTGCAAGGCATTTGCAACTGAAATATACGACAAGATTAGTCCTACTTCAACTGAAAATCATTGAACGGTCGAAATCAGAGGTTGGATGGGCGTCAAAAGGGTACGAAGTGTAAAAACGGACCTTCTTTAGTACGGAAACGGGCTCAAAAACCGGGGGCGCCTGTGGCAGCAGGACGCATTTCCGGAGCATTGACGCCGAAGCGGAGGTGGGCGAAGTACGTTTGGCCGAGAGACATAAGTCCGGTGTAGAGGTAACCCCACACAAAGAGGAGCAGGAAGGGAATCGTGGCGTAGTTTTCATTGGTAATGGCGTAGACGACGGTGGCTGCAAAGTATAGACCTAGAAGGACTTCGGCATAGGGCATCCAGCCCGCTTTGTTCCTGTATTTTTTCGCGACGAAAGTGCCTTTCTTGCCTTCGATATTGAATTTAGGTGTGCGGGCGAACTCGCTCTTCTTGCCGATGATGGCTTCCAGGACGGCTTGCGCATTGCGTACGGATATGCCGATGCCGGTGGCCATGACGAAGGGCATGTAAAGGAACGTGCGCCACCAGTTTTTGGGTCGCAGCTCCTTCTGCGCGACGATGTAGAAACTAGAAATCGAGCAGGTGGAAGCTAGGAAAAGAGGCAGGTCCACGACGAGCATCTGGAACCAGCCCTGATAAAAACGCACGATCATCGCGGGAAGGAGCATAACCGAGAAGAGAACCATGAGCGGGTAGCTGATGTTGGCAGTGAGATGGAAGAAAGCTTCGGCTTTGACATGCCAGGGCGCGTTGGATTTCAAAACTCGCGGAAGGATTTTCTTCGCGGTTTGTATCAGGCCTTTGGCCCAGCGAGCTTGTTGGGCTTTGAAGCCATTCATATCGACAGGTAGCTCGGAAGCGCATTCAATTTGCGGAAGATAGAGGAATTTCCAGCCTTTGAGCTGCGCGCGATAGGAGAGGTCGGTGTCTTCGGTGAGGGTGTCGTGCTCCCAGCCGCCGGCTTCATCGATAGCTGCACGCCGCCACACGCCCGCGGTGCCGTTGAAATTAAAAAAGGTTCCACGGCGTGAACGAGCGCCGTGTTCGACGACGAAATGGCCGTCAAGGAGAATGGTTTCGACCTGCGTTAAGAGCGAGTAGTCACGGTTGAGATAAGTCCAGCGCGTCTGAACCATGCCGATTTTGGGGCCGTTCGCAGGATCGACGAAGTACGGAATCGTGCGGCGCAGGAAATCTGGCTCGGGAATAAAATCCGCGTCGAATATAGCGACATATTCGCCCCGCGAAGTCTTGAGACCGTTTTCGAGGGCTCCAGCTTTGTAGCCTTCGCGGTTGGTACGGTGAATGTAAACGATGGGCATGCCTTGCGCGGCATGGCGTTCGACGCAGGCGCTGGCAACCTGGCAGGTTTCGTCGGTGGAATCGTCGAGCACCTGAACATCCAGCAATTCCCGCGGATAGTCGAAGCGAGATACGGCCTCGACCAGGCGCTCGATCACGTAGCGCTCGTTGAAAATCGGAAGCTGAACTGTGACGCGCGGCCAACTTTTGACTTCCGGCGGCGGGCCAGGAACGTTTTTCGAGTAGACGTAGTAATCGTGGACAAGCCAGTAGCGGTGCAGTCCGTAGGCAGCGAGGACGAAAAGAACCAGGAAGTAGGGAATCATCATCGCGAGGTCGAATGCATCCGCATGATAGACGCCCGAAAACGTGCGGTCCGTTAGCTTGTGCCAGTATTGGCTAAGGGATGTTTGTGCGACGAAAACGCTTGCGATGGAGAGCAGGTTTAGCACGATGAAGACAGTTTTAATTATGCGCTGATGAATTGCTACCGCTTGGCTACCGACAAATGATTATAAGGCGTAACTCCAAACCGCGAAAGGTGCGCGGATATTTCCTCTAAGGCGAATTCGGCTGCGAGTGGTCTGACGGTTCAGAACACTTGCGTGACTACTGCTAGGTAACCAGTACTATTTTGCCAGCAGCCCCGGGCTCCAGGATTTCTTTGTGGGCTCGTGCGGCTTCGGCCAAGGGATATTCTTTGCCAACGACGGGGCGAAGCGTACCGTTTTCGAGGCCGGCGATGATTCCAGCATGGACGTCGGCTTCTTCGGGAGCCGTGAGAGCCCAGAGTGTGAACCCGCGAGCCGAGGCTCGGCGCGCCATGAGGTCTCGGGGATTGATGGTGATTTCTCCGCGATTTCCGATAATGATGACACGGCCGTTAGTGGCCAGGAGTTTCAAGTCATTGGCGAGATTCACGTTGGCGAGCATTTCGAGAATGATATCCACGCCTCGGCCGCCCGTTGCTTTCATAACTTCCTCGAGATAGCCCGGTTTGCTGTGATCGAAAACTTGATGAGCGCCTTCGCGAGTCGCTAGGTCGAGGCCTTTTTGGCTGCTTGCGGTGCCGAAAATGGTAAGGCCTGCCGCGCGGGCTATTTGGACTCCGGCGATGCCAACACCGCCGCTGGCGCCGTGGATCAGAACAGTCTCCGACGCGTGGGCTTGCGCGGAGTGATAGAGGGCATGATAGGCCGTGCCGTACGGGACCCAAACGCCCGCGCCCTGGCTGAAGCTGGCTTTCTCTGGAAGCCGGTGAACCTGGCTTTCGAGAGCAATCGCGTATTCGGCGTACGCGCCCGTGACAGTCTTGGCAACGTAGACGCGGTCGCCAGGCTTAACTTTGGTGACGCCCGCGCCGACCGCCTCGACCGTGCCAGCGCCATCGGAGCCGGGCGTATACGGCAGCGGAGGTTTCACGGCGTATGTGCCATTCCGCATGTAGGTGTCGTAGGGGTTCACGCCGACGGCGTGAATGCGGACCAGGACTTGTCCGGCGGCGGGTTTCGGTGTGGGGATTTCTTCGAGCTTCAGAACTTCGGGACCGCCGAATTCGTGGACGACTATGGCTTTCATTTTATGGCCTCCGGGGCTTGGGAAAGTTGAATTGAGCTCACTCGCGATTCTTAGCTTCGCTCTTGATTGCGAAATTCTAGCTAAAGACGGGCACGGCTTGCCGTGCCCCTACGAGGGAAATTTGCCGCCAGGGCATTCGTCGTGTGGAGCCTTTTAAAAGTGATCGTCGGCGTGTACATGGGGCGATTCCTTTTCTTTTTCGAGTAGGCCTGCCGTCTGGCCCCAGGCGGTTGTCTGCCAATTGTCTTTGCCTTTTTTGTCGGGAATCCAGGGCGGCAGAGTTTGATTCAAATAGGAAGCCAGCGCGTAAATGTAAGGTTCATACATGCGGCGAAGTTCGGTGAGGCGACGGTCGGCTTCCTCGCCATCACGGAGTTTCAATCCGTTCTGAGCGAGAATGTCGCGGATGTGGCGCAATTGTTCGGCGCTAAGGCGATCATAGGGCATGGAAGCTGGTGCCGTGCCGAAGACTTGAGAGAGATCGACGACCGCGTGACGTGAAATGGCAAAGGTAAGCTCGGCCTGCTTTTCGCAGGCCCCTTCGATACCGACCATGACGAGGGCGGAAGTATCGAGGATGGCGGTAAGCGACGCGACCCAGGACTGGTTATCATGCTGGGAGCGGAAGAACGCGAGAACTGGATACGAAAGGTGGCTCTCCATGAGTTCGGCAGACCAGTGCTCCCAATCTTTGAGGAGCTCGCGCAATGCTTCTTGCCCGTGGGGATAACTATGGCGGCGAAGAAGTTCTCCGGCAGTGGGTGGCGTGCCCGCACGCGAATCAAGCAGCGAAATGTCCACTTCGCGCTTGGAAAACGAACCGTAAATAAATGGGAGATAGCCGATCACCGCAGCGAGGAAGCCAAAGCCAAAACCGGCTTCGATGACGACCAGAGCTCGCGCCAAGCCAGAACGAGGAATCACGTCGCCAAGGCCGAGGGTGAAAAATGTTGTACCGCTGAGGTAAATGTCGGTAAGAAAGCTGGGTTCGCTGCCGCTTATAACTACGGCAGAACCTGCCCCGTACTGCATGAGGCCGAAACCGAAAACCAGCCCGGTTGCCCACACACCTACGAGAACGAGGAGAGAAAGCGGCCCGTAGAAGCCCAGGAACGCCTCGCGGCTTTTGCGAGACGAGACCAGGCTGGTCAGGAGTCTCCAGACTTCCCAGGTCGACCTAAAAAACAGCCGCGTGAGGCGAAACTTTCGCGTGACGCGACGAGGCAGAATGATGGCCTCGAACGCGTCCCACAAAACGATAAGAAAAATCGCGACACCCGCGATAAAGGCGCCTGGAGCTGGAACCATGTGCGGCATTGTACTCGTTTCGGCCTGCGGTCGATGAACGGCGATTAGGAGTTGAGGGTCGCGCTGACGCTGATTTCCGCTTTAAACAGTTTTGAAACGGGGCAGCCGGTCTCGGCAGCCTTCACGGCGGCGTCAAACTTGGCTTTGTCCGCGCCGGGAATGGTGGCGACTAGGTCGAGGTGGCTCTTGGTGATGGAGAATCCGTCGCCGACTTTATCGAGCGTGACAGTGGCGGTCGTTTCAAGTTTTTGCGCTGTTAGTCCAGCCGCGCCGAGTTGCCCAGAGAGCGCCATGGTGAAACATCCCGCGTGCGCCGCAGCAAGGAGTTCTTCAGGATTGGTGCCAACACCGTTTTCAAAACGAGTGCTGAACGAATATTGCGTTTGCTTCAGAACGCCGCTGTCCGTGGAAATCGAGCCTTTGCCGTCTTTCAGCCCGCCCTGCCAGACTGCCGATGCTTTGCGTTGCATGATGCCGCTCCTTTTGTAACGTTTGTTTGATTTGAATGCTGAGAATTCGATTCGCCAGCGATAGAGAAGGGTATATTGGCGGAATGGCGATGTCGAGCGGCGCAGTCATTCTTCTGGCTTATGGGCATCGAGCGCGCCTACCACTTGTGGAAAACGAAAAACACGGCCATCGCGATACAGCCAAAGCCCGCGGCGTGATTCCACTCTAGTTTCTCGCCTAGATAAAGGACAGAGAATACTGAGAAGACCGAGAGGGTGATCACTTCTTGGATGGTCTTGAGCTGGGCCGTGCTGAATTCGTACGATCCGACCCGATTCGCCGGGACCTGGAAACAGTATTCGAAAAAAGCAATCCCCCAGCTCACCAGAATGACTTTCCAAAGCGCGGAAGTACGATATTTCAAATGGCCGTACCAGGCAAACGTCATAAAAATGTTCGAGATGGTCAGCAGGATAATGGTTCGCATGTTTTTTCGTTCTCGCTTTGCGTGAAAAGTATTCTTCTTGAGACGCAGAATTTTGGGCTAAGGATACAATCTGGCCAACGGATTATTTGATTTTGTCGTTCTGCGATAGATGTCGTGATGCGCTGGCGGGCAGAGCCATCCAGTTCGAAACGCCTCGTTTTGCACTTTTGAACTGTTGCCTAATCTCTAATACCGGATTCTGCACACCTGCACCCCGTACCAGCTCATCTGGACGAAGGAACTCCGCTAAAGTCATCAAAGAATGGTAGTTTGGCTTCCCTCATCCGATTTGCGCATTGGGCCCATTTAATTGTGGAGGATCTCGTGGGACGGATTGTGAGACAGATTAGTGTGCTTTTCTTGGCGCTGGCGATCCTGGTGCCCGTTACAACGGATGGGCAAGCGTCTACCGTGCTGGTAGTCACAGGCTCGAGTATGCCCGAGTCTCTCTACTTACAGTGGAACGACGAATTCCACAAGCAGCAGCCCGACGTGCAGGTGCGCTATTTGCCCGAAGGCAGTGGCGTAGGCGCCACTCGCGTCCTGACGGGTACGGGAGATTTCGGCGGGGGTGACGCTCCAATCCCGGAAAAGGAATTGAAGGGATCCACCACCAAGATTTTCGAGCTTCCCACCGTGTTGATTGGAATCGTGGTGGTCTACAACTTGCCCAGCGTCTCGGGAGACTTGCAACTCTCAGGGCCAGTGCTAGCAAACATATTCCTCGGCAAAATCACGCTCTGGAACGATCAGGCGCTGGCGAAGCTGAATCCGGAAGTAAAACTTCCGGCGCTGCCTATTCAAGTACTCCACCGCTCGGCCGGAAAAGGTTCGAGCTATATTTTTTCGGATTTCTTGTCGAAAGCGAGCCCTGAATTTCTAACGCGCGTTGGCCGCAGCGAATCGCCAAGCTGGCCAGTCGGCGGAACCGCAGGCAGATCGCAGGATATGACAGAAAAGGTCGCGGCTACTTCGGGCGCGATCGGCTACACGGAATTGAACATGGCAATGAAAGCCTCTTTGCGGATGGCCAGCATCCGGAATGCGGATGGCGAGTTTGTTAAGCCGTCCCCGCATTCGATCGCGGCCGCAGCCAAGGCACTGACAAGCAAGACAACGGACGATTTCCGGATTTCGCTGACAAATGCCCCTGGGAAAGACAGCTACCCCATCAGCAGCTTTACCTGGTTTTATGTCCCGGCGGTGGCCAAAGATTCGCAGCGTGGCCGTGCGATAGTTGAGTATTTAAAGTGGGTGTACACCAGTGGCGAGAAAATCGCCCAAGAACAGGGGTATCCGCCGCTGCCCGAGGAACTGCTCGCCAAAGTAGTTGCCAAGGCGGAAACGATTCGCTGAGCGAGTGAGGTGGACTAAACCATGCAAAATCTCTTCTTTTGAGATTGAGATTGCGGTGGGTTAAAGCAATACGAGAAATTCATCAGGAGACAATCCTGCCTGCCGCAGTATTCCACGCAACGTTCCAGTGTCCAACTCCTTGTGGTCAGGAACCACTACCTGAGCAAAAGGCTGGTTTCGGCGCAGTATGATGTGGCTGCCATGTTGTCGATTGACTTGAAAGCCCACTTTTCCAAGAGCCGCTACGCAGACTCGCCCCGAGATCCGAGGCAACTTGGTCATACTGCAAGCAAAACCGCGTCAAAGCGCTCTGGTGGGATAGGCAAGCCGTCATCTTGAAGAGCAAGGACATAGCCTTCAATGGCTTCGCGGATGTTTTGCACTGCCTCTTCCTTGGTTTTTCCCTGGCTTATGCAACCGGGCAAGCTAGGGCATTCTACAACCCAATAGTCGTCTTCGCCGGGATAGAGGATGGCCTGTCGCACGTAAATTACCTCACGCCTATTTTACCACGCGGCTCAAACATTTAAGGTAAGCGATACAAGATCGGCCCGCGGCGTTGGCTGAATTGGGGGCATTTTGGAGCGGTCCACGGGGTGATACTGCGTATCCCGCTCCACCGGCACGCGGCCTGCGGCGCGGATGAGGCGCTCGAGTTCGGCGTGCGGCGTGAACTCCGACGTTTTTGCGCCGGCGTCGTGGTAAATCTTTTCTTCGGCTACGGTCCCATCCAAATCGTTCGCGCCAAAACGCTGGGCGATCTGCGCCATACTCGGCGAAAGCATGATCCAGTACGCCTTGATGTGATCAAAATTATCGAGAAGCAGACGCGCGACAGCGATGTTGCGAAGGTCGTCGTAGCCGGTCGGCTTCGGAATGTGGGAGAGCGCAGTGTTTTCCGGATGAAACGCGAGCGGAATGAACGTAACGAAACCGTGCGTTTCGTCCTGCAGTTCGCGCAATTTGATCAGGTGATCGACGCGCTCTTCCTCGGTCTCCACATGTCCGTAAAGCATGGTGGCGTTGGAGCGAAGGCCAGCTTCGTGCGCTTTCTTCGCGGTGTTCAGCCACATCTGACCGCTGGTTTTGTGGTCGCAAATGATTTTTCGCACTCGCGGGTGAAATATTTCCGCGCCTCCGCCGGGGCAGGAATCCACACCCGCTTCCTTCATTTTGCGCAAGACTTCCTCGATCGAGAGTTTCGCGATGCGCGAGAAGTAATGCACTTCCACCATCGTAAAGGCTTTGATATGCACAGTGGGGCAGCGTTGTTTGAGGCCGCGGACCATCTCTAAGTAATGGTCGAAGCTCAAATCAGGATGGAGGCCGCCGACAATGTGAAACTCCGTGGCGCCTTCGCGAACACCTTGTTCCGCGCGCTCGTAAATCTCTTCAAGCGCAAACGTGTACGCGCCGGGCGCGTTGGGATCGCGGCCAAAGGCGCAAAGTTTGCAATGCGCTACGCACACGTTGGTCGGATTGATGTGCCTGTTGATGTTGTAATACGTAATGTTGCCATGGCGCTTCTCGCGAACGTAATTCGCAAGCCAGCCGACCGCAAGAAGATCGGGCGAACGATACAGCGCGATGCCGTCCTCCATGCTCAGGCGCTCGCCAGCGAGTACTTTCTCCGCGATGGGTTTCAACCGTTGGTCCGTGATTGTCAGTTCGCTCATTTTGAATCCGCCGAAAATTTCAAACGCGCCAAACCGCTGCTGCAGCGCCCCAGAACAACAGGAACAATAAACTAATATAACCGTTCACGGCGAAAAACGCAGCGTCCAGCTTGCTGAGGTCGCCAGGTTTGACAAGCGAATGCTCGTAACCGAGAAGCGCGGCAACGACTGCGATGCCTGCCCACGCAGGCCACGGAAGCGCAAAACTGTAGGCAAGCCATGAAAGAAGTATGACCACGCCGATGTGCATTACACGCGCGATGAGCAGCGCGTTGGCGATTCCGAACCGCTTGGGAACCGAATACAGCCCGGCCTGCTTGTCATAGTCAATGTCTTGGCATGCGTAGAGCACGTCAAAGCCGCCAACCCAAAAAGTGACGGCGGCGCAGAGAATGAGTATGCGAACGTCAAGGCTCCCCGTAACGGCAATCCACGCGGCGGCTGGCGAGATACCGAGAGCGAAGCCTAGAAAAATGTGCGACCAGTTCGTGAAGCGTTTGGTAAAGGAATAGAAAAACAGTATGGCGATGGCGAGCGGAGCGAGCTTTAGAGCAAGAGAATTGAGTTGCCAGGCCGCGACGAAAAATAAAGCCACGGCGGCGAGCGTGAACACCCAAGCGAATGAAAGTGAAAGCGCGCCAGTCGCGAGTGCACGCCGCTTCGTTCGAGGATTTTCTTTGTCGTAACGCAGATCCACAATGCGATTCAAGGTCATGGCGGCAGAGCGCGCCGCAACCATGGCGACGATGATCCAGAGGAATTGGCGCAAGGTCGGCCAGCCTCTCGGCGGTTGATGCGTCGCGCGCGCGGCAAGCAGCGCTCCCGTCAGCGCGAAGGGAAGCGCAAAGACGGAATGCTCGAACTTGATCATCTCGAGCACGGTGCGGATGCGGCCGGCCATCGCGATTTATGCCTCCGCCTTTTTCACGTTGGTTTGACCTGTCCAGCGATACATATTTTCCTGGGGAAGATTTATCTGCGCAAGAACGCGATAAATGTATTGCGTGACCAGGTCGTCGATCGTTTGCGGGTGATGATAGAACGCTGGAATCGCAGGCATAATCACCGCGCCCGCCTGCTGCACGCGCAACATATTTTCCAGATGGATGCGATTGAAAGGCGTGTCGCGAAGACAAAGAACCAGCTTGCGTCCCTCTTTGAGTATGACGTCCGCGGCACGGGAAACGAGGTCGTCGCTGACGCCGCTGGCAATCGCCGCGAGTGTGCCCATGGAACACGGAATGACGATCATCGAATCCACCGCGTAGCTGCCAGAAGCGATGGCAGCGCCAATGTCTTTGTTCGGAAGAACTTCGATTTTTGCAGAGGGGCGGCTGATTAGCCGGCTGGGAAGCTGTTTCAAATCACCGGAAGTGATTCCCAACTCTTCGGAGAAAAGCCGCTGGCCAGCCTCGGTAACTACCAGATGGATTCGCGCAACACGTGGATCTTTTTCAAGCAGATCGAGGGCTTTTTGCGCCTGGATGGCGCCGCTCGCCCCGGTCACACCTACGGTTACGACTTGTTTTTGCGTGTCATGCATGATTCTGTGTGGATAGAATCAGTCTCGCAGCCGCCCCAGCGCAAGTCAAGACACGGCGCTCTTCCGCCCCGGCTTGTGTTTATAATTGGATTCCGGCCAAAAGGAGAGGCCCGATGGGCAACGGCAACACGAAAGCTCTCGACGTCGTAATGGAATTCATCAAACGCGTCAATGCAGGAGATGCTGACGCGCTCAGTGGAGTGATGACCGAAGATCATATATTTCAGGATGCCTTAGGAAAACGGTTCGTGGGCCGCGATAAAATGAGGGAAGGCTGGAAACAATATTTCAAGCTCGTCCCTGGCTATCGCATTCGAGCCGATGAGTTTTTTCAGACGGATCATACGTTTGCTGTTTTCGGCAGTGCCAGCGGCGCGTACTCTCGCGACGGAATCTCGGGCAAGGAAAACTTCTGGGAAGTCCCTGCGGCGTGGCGGGCTTTTGTTCGCGGTGATTTGATTGCGGAATGGCGCGTTTACGCGGACAATCAGCCGCTGCGCAAATTGATGGGCGACAGCACGCCTTAGGTTAGGCGCGAACCGGCGCGGCAAAATCTATGACAGAAAAGCATCTTCGCGAACTGCTCGAAGCCGTGCGCTCGGGGAGCGTCACCTCTCAGCAAGCTATCGAGCAGCTGAAGCATCTGCCGTTCGAGGATTTGGGATTTGCAAAGGTGGATCATCACCGATCACTGCGGCAAGGCTTTGCGGAAGTGGTTTTCGGCAAGGGCAAGACGCCGGCGCAGGTAGAGGGTATCGTTCGTGCGATGCTGCGACAAAAAACTTCGCGCCAGAACGTACTGGTTACGCGAGCGGATGCGAAGATTTTCGCGGCCGTGAAGCGCGTGAATCGCAAAGCCAAGTTTCACGCCTCATCCGGAGTGGTTACCATCGAGCGGAGCCAGGAAATTACGGGGAAAGGAACGATCCTGATTGTTTCTGCCGGAACGAGCGACATTCCCGTTGCCGAAGAGGCGCTTCTCACCGCGCAAATGATGGGAAACCGTGCCGAACACTTGTACGACGTGGGCGTGGCCGGTATTCATCGGCTTCTGGAGCACCGCGAGAATTTGACGAAGGCGCGCGTGATTATCTGCGTCGCCGGAATGGAAGGCGCTCTGCCGAGCGTCGTTGGAGGATTAGTAGCGGCTCCCGTGATTGCAGTGCCAACCAGCGTCGGTTATGGCGCGAGTTTCGGCGGTGTGGCAGCGCTGCTTGGGATGCTCAATTCTTGCGCATCAAATGTGACCGTCGTGAACATTGATAATGGTTTCGGCGCCGCGTGCGTGGCGTCGTGTATCAACCGGTTGTAGAACCACTATACAAACGGTCCAGCCCTCAGGCTTTCAACAAAACTTTCATCACACCGGATTTTTGAGCGAAACGAATTGCTGCTGGCGCTTCTTTCAGAGCGAACGTACGTGTGATGAGCGGCGCGGGATCGACTTTGCCGGAACGCAGCAGAGCGATTGCATTGGCGAATGGGCCGCAGCGCGAACCGATGATGGTCAATTCCTTAACCACGATGGGCCATGTTTCGATGGGTGCGGCGCCGTGAAATGTGGATTTCAAAACGAGTGTGCCGCGCGGCTCGGTCATGTGCTGTGCGAGCGCGAACCCGCTGGGTGAGCCAGTCGCTTCAATCAGCAAGCCGTAACTTGCCTTAATATTTGGGAGATCTAAAGCGTCGCCACGCACTTTTTTCGTCTTTATACCAGCGCGCCGGGCGAGAGCAAGTTTCTTTTCGTGCTTTCCATACATCACTACGGGGGCCACAGCCGTCCGCAGAACGAGCGCGATCAGTTGCGCGAGTTTCCCATCGCCGAGCACAGCAGCTTCTGGGAACCGTTTCGTGTTCAGCTGTTCGAGAATCTCGCAAGCCGCCGCAAGAGGTTCGACAAAGACTGCTTGCTCATCGCTGATGGAGTCGGGAACGGCATGCAAGTTTTCCCGTGGGAGTGTCAGATACTCCGCAAATGCTCCGTCGTGCGCCACGATTCCAAGCACAGTGCGCCGCGCGCAATGCGTCCTCAATCCGCGCCGGCAAAAAGCGCAAACCGGCCGGTAGCCGTAAGCCGAACAGGATACATTGATCTCGCCAACGACGCGCTTGCCTACCCATTTTTTCTTCAGCGCGCCGGAAATACCGCGAACGTCAGCAACTTCGCCGACGAACTCGTGCCCCGGAGTCCCACGAAACGCGTGATAGCCGCGCAATATCTCGACGTCCGTATTGCAAATCCCGGCCATACGGACGCGTACCAACGCCCATCCCGGTCGCAGCTTGGGTAGCGATTTCTCCGACGGTTTCAGCTTTTTGTTGTTAACGCGAAAGGCGAGCACGTCGCCATGTTGCCGCATTTTTGTTGTTCGCGTCTACTCCGGTCTAGTGCGGATAGCCTGCATTGATGAAGTCATCGATGTCTTTGTGTAGTTTATGGTGCTGAACTTCATCGATGTACATCATGTGCCCTCCTTCGTAGTACGCAAAACTCACGTTCTTGCGGACCGGCGGCTCCAGATTCATGTGTGCGAATGTATTCTCGATCCCATTGAACGGCGTTGCCACGTCGTAGTAGCCGCAAAGAACCAGCACTTTCAAATACGTTTGCTGGGTCATTGCCGCGCGCAAAACTTCCGCGACCTCGGTGTTCCCCGTTTGATCCCACGGTCGGACATTGGCACTCACGGTGTAATAAGCGTCGCTGTCCCACTTCAATTCGCGTCGCACATAATCGTGGAACGTCGCAACGAACGCGCCTTCATACGAAGCCTCGCTCGGGTCATACTCCACTCGCTCGCCGGCCGCGTCGACTTCCATGCCCGTGAAACGCGAATCCAGCCGCCCGATCGTCAAACGCTTATCTCGTTCCAGTTCCTTGAACCATCGAAACGGACTCACGCGGAGATTTGCCTGCTCGATGAACTTGGTTGAAAGCCCGGTGTAATGTGCGAGATCCTCCACGACCTTCTGGTGCTCTGCCGGGGAAAGCTGATCGCCTTTTTCTAACGCCTGCGCATACTCCCCATGCGCAAACTCGCGCGCCTTTTGTGCCACTTGGTCGACAGTCAAACTCTGCAAGTCGGGCGACAACAAATGGTGGTACCAGGCGGTGGTTACATAGGTCGGCAGAAAGAAAATGGTCCGATTGTCAGCGCCCCAGTTCGAGAATGCCACCGACGAAAGCAGCGCGATCCCGTTCATGTAAATTTGGTGCCGCTCTTGAATCACTCCCGCCAGCTCGGCCGAACGCGTCGTGCCGTAGCTTTCGCCAATCAGAAATTTTGGCGAGGCCCAGCGCTCCGTGCGCGTGATGTATTGGTAGATGAAATCGGCGAACCAGTTCGCGTCCTCGATAATCCCATGGAATTGCGCAGTCGCCTCGCCAGGAGCTGGTCGGCTGAATCCGGTAGAAATCGCGTCGATGAAAACGAGATCTGTGGCATCGAGAAACGAATCTTCGTTATCGACGGTGGTATATGGCGCCGGCATTCCGTGGCCATCGGCAGTCAAGACCACGCGCTTCGGTCCCATACCCATGTGAGTAAAAAGGGAAGCGGAGCCCGGCCCTCCGTTATAAACAAAACTTACCGGGCGCTTTGCGGGATCGGCGACTCCATCCTTTGTGTAAGCCACGTAGAACATGGTCGCTTTCACCGTCCCATCGTCCGCCTTGATGTTATACGTGGCGGCCGTCGCGGTGTAATTGATCACCTGCCCGCCGATGCGCGCGGAATGGTGCGTAACAGAGGACTTCTCTTCAGGGACAGCCGGTCGCGGCGCCTGTTTGCCCTGAGCGCCTTCGCCTTGCGCCGCCTGTTCCGCTGGCGGGCGGGTCCGCTGTTGCTGTTGCGGCGGCTGTTGGCCTGCGGGGACCGTCGGCTGCTGAGCCGCGGCCGTGCTTAAGCCAAATGACAAAATAATTCCTGCGAGGACGCACCAATCTCTCCGCATTTCGCGATTCTCCTTTTTTCTTCACAGCATTAGTCGGGCAACCAGGGGTGGTACAACTTTTCGGGAGAATCCCTCCACTCGCCCGAAACATGTTGTAGGACGCGCGAACCGCAATTTGAGTTTCACTTCGAAACGAAGAGAACGCGAAGCGCTTGCATGTGCAAGAAGGCCGACAAAAGCAAAATCAGCAAAGTAGCCGAGGGCGAGTGGTGAATCAATCAGTGAAGAACGGCACCAAGGGTCTTAATGAGCAGCGGTTCTTGTTCCGGGAAGACCGTCCTTAAATCGAGAACTAGGCGATCGCTTTCCACCCGCGCGATAACGGAAATGCCTGCCGGCGCGCGGCGGAGCCTCTCTTCGAGCTGTGCTGCGGAATAGCGGGCGCTTGCGATGCGAATAATTTTTGTGGGAAGCGCTTGCGCCGGCGTCGAGCCGCCGCCTGCGAGAGAGGTGCCATCCGCAATTTCCATCTCCACTTCGTCGAGCGGAAGCTCCGGCCGAAGTTCACGCAGAAAATTCTCGGAGCGGCGCTTAAGCTCTGTCGCACTGGTTCGAATCATCCGCAACGCCGGAATTTCGTGCCAGGCGGCTCGCAGGTACGCGCCGAGAGTCACTTCCAGCGCCGCGGTTGTGAGCTTGTCGACGCGCAGCGCTCGGAACAGCGGATGCCGCCGCACACGCGCAACGAGTTCCTTTTTGCCGGCAATGATCCCAGCCTGTGGCCCGCCCAAAAGCTTGTCGCCGCTGAACATCACGATAGAAACTCGCGCGTCGATACTTTGCCGAACCAGAGGCTCGGAGATTCCGTTTGAGGAAAGATCGACGAGACAGCCTGAACCGAGATCCTCGACAAGCGGCAGTCCGGTGCGCTGGCTGAGCGCGGCCAGTTCCTCGAGCGACGGTTTTTCCGCAAACCCAGTGATACTGAAATTCGAAGGATGCACGCGCAGGAGCAGTCGAGTCTTTTCGTTGATGGCGTTTTCATAGTCGGCCACCCGCGTCCGGTTCGTGGTTCCAACTTCACGCAGCGCCGCGCCACTTTCAGCCATGATCTCCGGAATACGGAAACCGTCGCCAATTTCAATCAACTCTCCACGGGAAACGACGACCTCGCCGCCCTTTGCCAAAGCGGCGAGCACGAGCAGTACGGCCGCTGCACAATTGTTGACGACGATGGCGGCTTCTGCCCCACTCAGTCGTTCCAGGAGCGAAGAAGTATGCATGTCGCGCTTGCCACGCGCGCCTGCCTCCAAATCATATTCAAGGTTTGAGTATTGCGTCGCCGTCCGCCGGAATTCTTCCACCACCGCCTCAGCAAGCGGTGCACGGCCAAGATTCGTATGCAGGATCACGCCCGTAGCGTTGATGACCGGCTGAAGCGAGTGCGCCAGAATGCGCTCAACAATCGAACCGATGTGCTCCTCGATCGAAGCCGGATCCGCAGCCAGCAGCGCGAATTCCCCGAGAAGGGCAGACGCAAGTTGATCTGTAATGCGCGCGCGCAACTCCCCAAGGACGGTCCGCGTAACTTCCACGAGAAGTGTGCGGTCCACGCGACTCGCAAGCGCCGCGAGCCGCGGCTGTGCAAGAAGTTCGTCCACCGAAGGAATTTGCCGCAGCAACTCCGCCTGTTCGGCGGAAAGAGCCTGTTTTGCGCGTGCTTCCATGCCCCCATTTCAGCACACCGCCCCTTCGCTAGCAATGAAGCTTTCCTGCCGCCGGCTCGCAGGGCGATGCACCCCGGCGGCGCAATACAGGTGGGATGTACAATCGGCAGCGCCATTCACTCCGGTGGTTGACGCCTTCGCCTTGTGCTCCTAGCATGATACTCAGGGGCATTTCCACCCATGGCGACCATCGACGAAGAGCTGGCGCAGCTCGAGCGGGATATCCGTCAGCTCAAAATTGAATATGACCAGTACTTTGGCGGCGGCAGAAAGCGTCCGCCGACGGAAATCGAGTGGCGCATTGAATTGGTGGTAAAGAGGTATGCCGAACGCGGCGGCGAGTTGAAATACGGACACCGGTTCCGTCTGAACAATCTCACCCAGACCTACGCAAAGTATAAAGATATTTTCCGCAAAAAGACGCAGCAGAAAGAAGAAGGTAAAGTCCAGCGGCACTTCGGCGCGGCCGCCAAAGCGATCGAAGCGGAACGAGCGCACAAAAATTCCGAGCATCCCATAGAAGCCCCTGCGATGCCCGCAGTAACAGCGGCAGCGGCGCAGGGTGCGTTCCGCGTCACCTGCTCCGAGCCGGAACGCGAATCGGAGAAGGTCGACCAGCTCTACCAGGCATTCCTGGAAGCGAAAAAGCAAGCGGGAGAACAGACTGAGAAGCTTTCGCGCTCCAGTTTCAATGAATTTGTTTTGAAAAAAACGAAAGACCTGCAGAAGCAAAAGAATTGCCGGGACGTCGAGTACGTCGTGGAAGTCATCAATGGCCAGGTGAAACTCAAGGCCCTCGTCAAAGCCTGAGCGCGATAAGAATTAGCCGTTTGACGTCAAATCTCTCATCCCAAAAAGAACCCCTTTTGGATTTCTAATCCCTGCCTTTGCCTTCCGATTTCAATAGTTGAATCTCACTCAAGGCTTTCCGGTTTCCGATTTTCTGCCGGGCGCATTACACTGTTGTGCTTTTCTTCTTCTGGAGGAATTCATGGCAGTGGAGCGCGCGCTCATCAGCGTGTTTGATAAAACAGGTATCGTGGAGTTTGCCAAGCGGCTTGCGGCTCTCCGCATCGAGATTCTTTCAACCGGCGGGACATCCAAGCTCCTGCGCGAAGCCGGTGTTGCCGTTCGTGACGTCGCCGACTTTACGGGCTGGCCGGAAATGCTCGGAGGCCGCGTAAAGACGCTGCATCCAAAGGTTCACGGAGGCCTGTTGTATCGCCGCAAGCATCCAGAAGATCAGAAGCAAGCAGCGGAGCACGGTATCGCTCCGATCGATCTGGTCGTTGTGAATCTCTATCCCTTCGAAGCCACCGCGGCGAAATCAGGCTTAACGGCGGAAGAGCTTATCGAAAACATCGACATCGGCGGTCCCACCATGCTGCGCTCCGCCGCAAAAAACTTCGAAAGCGTTACCGTCGTGACCGACCCAGCCGATTACGGACGTGTGGCGGAAGAGCTCGAAACGGCGCGCGAGACTTCGCTTGCCACCCGGCTCGAGCTGGCCCGCAAAGTCTTCGCTACAACTTCACGTTATGACGGGATGATTACGACGGAACTGGAGCGGCTTTCAGTCGCGGCAAGCCATCTGGAATTGGGCGCAAAGCCGGCCTTGCCAGAACGAATTCACATCGCGCTGCAGAAAATGAATCCGCTGCGCTATGGAGAAAATCCTCACCAAGCTGCGGCCCTCTATATGCCTGCCGGGGCCCCGCCAGCAGGGTTAGCAGCGGCGAACCAGCTTCAAGGCAAAGAGCTTTCGTACAACAATTACGTGGACCTGGAAGCGGCGCGAAGCCTCGCGGCAGAATTCAAACAGCCCGCTGCGGTCATTGTGAAGCACAACACTCCCTGTGGAACGGCTGAGCGCGAAACTCTTCTCGACGCGTACTTGAAAGCGCTCGCGACTGATCCCGTTTCGGCATTCGGCGGCGTCCTGGCATTCAACCGCCCGATCGATGCGGCAACCGCGGAAGAAGTAGCGAAGCTTTTCGTTGAATGCATCGCCGCGCCGGGGTTCGACGAAAAGGCAAAAGCAATTTTCGCGGCGAAAAAGAATCTGCGGTTACTGGAACTTCCACCCAACGGTCTTGATCCGGAGCGCGAACTGCAACTCAAGCGCATCCTCGGAGGAGTGTTGGTGCAACAGCCGGATCTGGGCGAAATCATCGAAGACCAACTAAAAATCGTGACGAAGCGAGCCCCAACGGCGGCGGAAATGAAAACTCTGCGCTTTGCCTGGAAAGTCTGCAAGCACGTCAAATCCAATGCCATCGTTTTCGCAAAGGATGGCGCCACGCTAGGGGTCGGCGCGGGCCAGATGAGCCGCGTGGATTCCGTCAAGATCGCAGTAATGAAAGCGCAGTCTTCGCTGGCCGGAAGCGTCGTCGCGTCGGATGCGTTTTTCCCGTTCCCCGATGGCGTGGAGGAAGCCGCCAAAGCGGGGGCGGTGGCCGTAATTCAGCCTGGAGGCTCAGTCCGCGACAATGACGTTATCGCGGCCGCCGACCGCCTTGGCATGGCCATGGTATTCACGGCCATCCGGCATTTCCTGCACTAGAAAGTTGCCTGCTGAATTCGGGCAGCGATGCATTTAAAGATTCCATTTCAACTCTTTTGAAATTTCCAGCATCCTAGTAATAGGCGCATACGGGCCTTGGAAACGGCCGACGTTTGGCTTTTGACCGCGTTCCAGCTGCATGGGATACTTTTTGTTTCTGGGGCTACGATGAACCTAAGAAGAATCATTCTCGCCGCATTCTGCACCTGCCTTCTCGGCGTGGTGGCTGCCGCTCAGACTCCTCCAGACGTACAAGTCCAGAAGAATGCTCAGTCTCAATTCAAGGCCGATGCACCACCCTCGGAAGCGCCCTTCGCCCCTTCTCCTCGCGCCGAGGCGTACTACAACTACGCGATGGGGCATCTCTTCGAGCAGCAGTATGAGACGACTAATCAACCGGAATTCGCCACGCAGGCCATCGATGCCTACAAAAAGGCCTATGCCCTAGATCCAAAGTCGCCTGTCATAGGAGAACGCCTCGCTGAGATGTACTGGAAAGCGCAACGTGTCCACGAAGCCGTAACGGAAGCGCAGGAGCTTCTCAAACGCGATCCGAACGACCTGCAAACCCGCCGTCTTCTCGGCCGCATCTATTTGCGGAGCCTTGGGGACCTGACCTCGAGCGCGCAATCGGAAATGGCGGCGCGGGCTATCGAACAGTACAGCGAAGTCTACCGCCTGGATCCCACGGACTCGGAGTCGGCGTTATGGCTGGCGCGGCTCTATCGCCTGCGCAATGAGCACGAAAAGGCCGAAGAAGTTCTCCGCAGCCTCTTAAAGCAGGACCCCGAAAACGAAGCCGCGGTCGAACAGCTCACGCAGCTCCTCCTCGATGAAGGCAAATCTGCGGACGCTGTTTTGCTGCTCGAAAGCGTCACCAACCGCACGCCTTCTCCTGCTTTGCTCGATCTTCTCGGCGACGCCTATACGCAGACCCATGACCTCGCGAAAGCGGAAGGCGCCTACCGCAAAGCGATGGATCTGGACCCCTCGGAGTCAAGCCATGTGCGTGGATTGGGCCAAACGCTGCTCGCCGAAGAAAAATTCGCCGACGCTCTCGCCGTCTACCAGAAGCTCGCAGATTTGATGCCCGACGATTCCGACGTTTACCTGCGTCTGGCGCAGATTTACAGGGAACTGCACCAACTCGATCACGCGGAAGAGAATCTCTTGAAAGCCCGGCAGTACGCGCCTGGCAGCCTCGAAGTTATGTACAACGAGGCCATGCTCTACGAAGCGCAGGGCCGCTACGAAGATGCCATTCGCGTCCTGTCCGATGCCGTCACTGGTTTGAAGTCGCAAACGCCTGTCCAGCCATCGCGCCGGCGGTCGCTAGCCATTTTGTACCAGCAGCTCGGCCAGCTCTACCGCGATACGCAAAATTTCCAAGCTGCGATTTATACCTTTGAAGAGCTGGGCCGCCTTGGCGAAGAGGAAGATCGCCGCTCGCGCATGCTCATCATGGACACCTACCGCGCGGCAAAAGATTTGCCGAAAGCGCTACAGGCCGGCAAGGATGCGCTCGCGAAATATCCCAGCGACCAGGGGCTCCGCACATCCGATGCCCTCCTACTGGGAGAGAACGGCCAGACCGACGAAGCCGTGAAGATTCTCCGCTCGCAGCTGTCCAAGACCGAAGCGGACCGTGATATTTATATGAACATTGCGCAGGTCTACGAGCGGGGTCGCCGCTACAAGGAGGCCGAAGAAGCGGCTCGGACCGCAGAGGCCATCCCCGGCGATCCGCATGACAACGAAATGGTATGGTTTCTGCTGGGAGCCATCTACGAACGGCAGAAATTTTACGACCGCGCCGAAACGGAATTCAAAAAGACGCTAGAAGTGAATCCGCGAAATGGACCGGTACTCAACTATTACGGCTACATGCTCGGCGATCTTGGCATTCGGCTTGATGAAGCGGAGGCGCTCGTGCAGCGTGCGCTGAAGGAAGAGCCGCATAGCGGCGCCTACCTCGATAGCCTTGGCTGGATTTATTACCGCGAAAATAAACTCACCGAAGCCGAAGCGACGCTTCGCAAAGCCGTCGAACGAGACAGCCACGATGCCACAATTCGCTCTCACCTGGCTGACGTTTACGCCAAGTCCGGCAGGACCGACCTCGCAGCGATCGAATGGGAGAAGTCGCTGGCCGAATGGCACCGCGCCCTCCCGGCGGACGTGGAAAACGACAAAATTGCGGAAATCGAAAAGAAGCTTTCCCAGGTGAAGCACCGCGTGGCGCAAAAATCTTCGCCGCAAGACGCGAAACCGCAATAAGCCGCATGCGCGAAGTCCGCATCCCCGCGTTTGCCAAAATCAATCTGCGCCTCGATATACTCGGAAAACGTCCCGACGGCTATCACGAACTCCGCACAATTTTCCAAAGCATTTCGCTACACGATGAGTTGCGTCTGCGCCCTTCGAAGCAGGCAGGAATTTCGCTCTCCATACAGGGGAACGCTATCCTTTCGCGTGAGCCTTTTCAGAAAAATCTCGTCTACCGAGCGGTCGATGCACTCCGCCACGAGCTGAAAATTCATTCCGGAGTCGAGATCGAGCTAAAGAAAACAATTCCTGCTGGCCGTGGTCTGGGAGGGGGTTCGAGCGACGCCGCCGCCGCCCTGCTCGGCTATCTCCGCCTAACCGGACGCAAGCTGCCGCTACCTCGCCTGCTCGAAATTGCCTCCTCGCTTGGCGCCGACGTCCCCTTTTTCCTCTTAGGAGGCCGCGCCCTGGGCGTGAGCCGCGGCGACGAAATTTACCCTCTTCCCGACATCCCCAAGGTCTCAGTCCTTATCGTTTCGCCGCGCGACATTCATGTTCCCACCCTAGATGCCTACCGTTGGCTCAAAGCTCGCCCGTTGACATTGACAAAAGGCGCGGCAGACCCTAAACTTTGGGGGTTCTGTGCTCTGTGCTGGAGCACGCAGGGAAGCGGCCTTTCCAACGATTTTGAGCGGCCTGTTTTCCGGCGTCACCCCCGTCTTGACCAAATCATACGGGCTTTGCTTCAAAGAGGAGCTGCAGAAGCCTCGCTGGCGGGTAGCGGTTCGGCGGTGTTTGGAGTTTTCCCGAGCCCAGTGCAGGCGCGCCGAGCCGCTGTTGGGTTTCCGGACGATCAGACCTTTGTTTGCGAGACTCTCTCGCGTGACAGGTACGTTCGTAAAATGCAGGGCACTCGTTGACGTAGATTTGTGTCCTCTGTTTTGCCTCGGTTGATCCGCAGCGTCTCCATAGAACCGAATTATTTAGCGTTGAAAGCGATTTTGAGCCTGGAAGTGTGCGAGCCCAAAACGCTGATCTGACGGAGCACGAGTTTCGTGGACGACGACCGTTTTAAAATTTTCTCGGGGACTGCGAATCTGCCTCTGGCAGAGAGCATCTGTCGCCATTTGGAAGTCCCATTGGGAAAAGCAAAACTCGGACGCTTTAGCGATGGTGAAATTTACTTTCAGATTCTCGAAAACGTGCGCGGCGCCGACGTATTTGTCGTCCAGCCTTGCTGCTATCCCGTTGACAATCATTTGTTTGAGTTGCTCTTGATGATCGACGCCTTCAAACGCGCATCTGCCTGGCGCATCACTGCGGTGCTCCCGTATTACTGCTACGCCCGCCAGGATCGCAAAGACAAGCCGCGCGTCCCGATATCAGCAAAGCTCGTAGCCGACTTGCTAGAAACAGCCGGCGCAAGCCGCGCCCTGACTCTCGACCTTCACGCGCCACAGATTCAAGGCTACTTCGACGTTCCGGTGGATCACTTATACGGGTCTCCCGTCCTCGTCGAACACTTTCGCCATCTGCAACTGCCGAATCTGACGGTTGTTTCGCCGGATGCGGGCGGCGTGGAACGAGCGAGATTCTTCGCGAAGAAACTAGACGCGCCTCTGGCCATAGTGGATAAACGCCGCGTCGACGTAGACGTCAGCGAAGTCATGAACCTTATCGGAGATGTCCGCGGCCGCAGCACTCTCATCGTCGACGACATTATCGACACCGCAGGCACGCTGGTGAAAACCGCCGAAGCGCTGATCCGCGAAGGCGCCACGCAAGTTTACGCCGCTTGCACGCACGCGGTACTTTCCGGCCCGGCCATCGAGCGCATCGCCAACTCGCAAATCAAGCAAGTGGTCGCCACGGATTCCGTCCCGTTAGGCGAAGCCGCAAAGAGCATGGGCAAGATAAAAGTTTTGAGCGTCGCGGATTTGCTGGCCCGCGGCATTCGTTCGATTCACGAAGAAACGTCCATCAGCGAGCTGTTTATTTAGTAGCACAGACACTCTTGTCTGTGCTCTTCATGCAGTTGAAGTTTTAAAGATTTTCACGGAAGGAATGAAAGTATGGCTCAACCACAAATTATCGTAGAAGGAGCGCCCCGCTCCGATCGGGGCAAGAACGAAGCCCGGCGCCTGCGTCTAACAGGCAAAGTTCCCGCGATTCTGTACGGCGGCAAGGGCGATGCGATCTCGCTCGCACTGAACACCAAACAGATCGGCGCGATTCTTCGCTCCGAAAGCGGCCACAACACGCTCTTCCAGGTGGACCTGGCCGGCAAACACGAGCCCGCCATCTTGAAAGACTGGCAAGTGGATCCTGTCACCGGAAATCTGCTGCACGTCGACCTCGTGCGCGTAGCCATGGACGTTCGCATGCGCGTAAAAGTACCTGTGCATACCTTCGGCGAACCGGCTGGCGTCAAACAGCAAGGCGGCGTCTTCGAAGTCGTCACTCGCGAAGTCGAAATCGAATGCTTGCCTGCCGAGATTCCGACTGAGTTCAGGGTCGACGTCACTGGCTTGATGCTTAACCAGCAGCTTCGTGCCAAAGAACTGCCGATTGACACCGCCAAGATGAAGCTGATCACCGATCCGGAACGCGTCCTGGCCCACGTTGTGGCTCTCAAGGTCGAAGAAGAGAAGCCCGTCGAAGCCGTTGCGGCGGATGCTGCTGCGCCCGCCGAGCCCGAAGTCATCAAGAAGGGCAAGAAAGAAGTTGAGGGCGAAGAAGGCGCCGAAGGCGAAGCCAAACCGGACAAGGCCGAAAAGGGCGAGAAGAAGAAGTAGCACGGCATTATGTAAATCGCGGCGGCTGGCGTCAATCCAGTCGCCGAACAGAGGTCTATGCGGCTCATCGTCGGACTTGGGAATCCTGATCCGGAGTACCAATGGACGCCGCATAACCTCGGATTTATGGCGGTGGATGAGCTGGCGAATCGCAATGGGATTCGCGTCGAGCGCCCCGAAGGCAAGGCACTCGTAGGCAAGGGCAAGATCGCCGGTGAAGATGTTTTGCTGGCGAAGCCGCAGACGTACATGAATCTCAGCGGCATCTCAGTTCGCGAGCTGATGGAAAAGTACGAGCTGAGTCCTGCGGATTTGCTGGTGATGTGGGATGAAGTGCAGCTGCCTTTTGGAACGATTCGCATCGACCGCAAAGGCAGCGGCGGCAGCCACAACGGCGCGAATTCAGTGATCAGCGGCGTGGGCACGCAGGATTTCTCGCGCATCCGGTTGGGATGCGGCCCGGATCATCGGCTGAGCAGCCGCAAGGAATTCGTGCTGCGGCCGATGAAAAAGGCCGAGCTCGAAGAAGCGGCGGAGATGGTTGGCAAGGCCGGCGATGCCGTGGAAATGATTCTCGCGAAGGGAATCGAGCCGGCCATGAATATTTTCAACCGGCGAAAGCCGGAAGTGGAAGAGCCGGAAGAAGAGTAAGACAGTTTTGCTGAGTTTGTTTCGCAACAGAGTTTGAAGTGCCGCCGATACCATCGGCGCAAAGAGGAAAGAGGTCATCATGCAAGAGCGACTGTACGATCTGATTTTTATCGCCCGCCCGGCAACGCCGGAAGACGAAATCAAGAAAGTAATCTCCGGCATCGAGCACACTTGCGCGGAAAAGGGCGCAAAGATTGAGAAGACCGAATTCTGGGGCACGCGCAAGCTCGCCTATCGTGTGGCCAAGCATCGCGAAGGCATTTACGTCTATCAACAGATCCGCACGAATCACGAGGAGCTGATTGCCGAGCTCGAGCGGCGTCTCCGCGTTCAGGACGTGGTCATCAAGTATCTGACCGTCCGCCTCGACGAAGACCTGAAGCGCCAAAAGAAGCTCGGCGGCAAGCGCGAACAGCGCGCCGCGCGGCGTCCACGCCGCACCACGGCCGCCCCTGCTTCGGCTCCAGCGCATGCACCAACTCCAGCACCGGAACAGACACCGGCAGCGAGCTAAGTTTCCGTTCTCGTTTTTCAAGATTCGATTTTCGAATTTCGCATTTCCGGTTTTTAGAGAGAAAGGCAGGCAGCAATGGCAGAGGATCCGAAACAAGCACAGTCTCACAGTGGACCGCCGCGCCGCGAAGGTGGTGGTGGCCATGGCGGACCCGGCGGCGGGCATGGTGGTCCGCGCCGCGAAGGTGGACCAGGAGGCGGTGGTCCAGGCGGGCCCGGGGGCCGTCCGCGCGGCAAGCGCCAATACTTCCGCAAGAAGAAAGTCTGCAAGTTCTGCGTCGAGAAGATGGACTTCGTCGACTACAAGCGCGCCGACATTCTTTCGCAGTTCGTCCAGGAACGCGGCAAAATTCTGCCGCGCCGCATGACCGGAGTTTGCTCGCGCCACCAGCGCTGGCTAGGCGTCGCCATCAAGCGCGCCCGCAACATCGCCCTGCTGCCGTTCGCAGGCAGCGCCGCAGGCACGCAAGCGCCGCGTCAAGTCGTTCCGCAGGCCGCACACGGAGCGTCTGGTACACCCGCAGCAGCACCTGCGCCAGTAGCCGCACCACCTGCCGCTGCGCCAGCCGCTGCGCCAGCCGCTGCACCCGAGGCCCCGAAGGCTTAACGCCTGCTCGGGTAAATGGATATAGGAGCTTAGAGAGAGAACATGCAAATCATTCTTCAGGAAGACATCGAAAAGCTGGGCCATCGCGGCGACGTCGTTACCGTCAAGCCCGGCTACGCCCGCAATTTCCTTTTGCCACGCAAGCTCGCCGTGGAAGCCAACGCCGGCAATTTGAAAGCGATCGAACGCATCCGCACCTCGCTTGCGAAAAAGACCGCCACTGAACTGGACGCGGCTCAAAAACAAGCCGGTCTGCTCAATGGCATCTCGCTGAAGTTCACCCGCAAGACTGGCGAGAATGACCAGATGTTCGGCTCCGTCACCACCGCCGACATCGCCGAAGCCCTTGCCGCGCAAAACTTCAAAATCGACAAACGCCAAGTCCAGATCGCCGAGCCCATCAAAGCCCTAGGCGAATATCCCGTGACGATAAAGGTGTTCCGCGACGTCACCGCGCAAGTAACCGTCCACGTCACGAAAGAAGAATAATCGCAAAGTACAATCCGTTTTGAATTTCCTCGTAGGGGCACGGCACGCCGTGCCCTCTTTTTTTGCGCATTCACATCTGATCACGCGCTTCAAGAAATCTTGCCGCATAAAATATAACAAGCAATTTCTTGTAGGGGCGCAATACACTGCGCCCGTTCTTTTTGCGGCAAAATATTTTCGAAAATGTTTTCAACATTTCCGAACTCATGCACAGCCCCGAACACAGAATCTCATTGACCTCTTCCTCTCTTCGCCGCACAATGCGTTCACCGTCGAGCACGCACAGGGAATTGTTCGAACCCAGCTTAGTCTCGCGCTCCGAAAAATATATTCACTAACTTTGCCGTGCAAGCCATCTTGCGCGGCGGAAGGACTCGTGTTAACGTAGGCGAAAGTAAAGCGAAATATTGCAATGGCTACCGCACAAACCACTCTCGAAAAGCCCCTTCCCAATAATCTCGACGCCGAGCGCTCCGTCCTCGGCGCCATCCTTCTCGACAACAACGCCCTCAACACCGCCATCGAAACTCTCCGCCCCGACGACTTCTTCCTCGATCAACACCGGCGCGTCTTCACCCAGATGATTGCCTTAGCCGAAGTCCAGCAAGCCATCGATCTCATTACGCTGACCGAAGAACTCCACCGCCGCGGCGACCTCGAAGCCGCCGGCGGAGCGCCCTATCTTGCCTCGCTTGCCGATGGCATGCCCAAGGTTTCCAACGTCGAGCACTACGCCCGCATCGTCAAAGAAAAAGCGATGCTGCGCAATCTCATCCACACCACGCACAACATCCAGCAGCGCGCCTTCGAGGGCGAAGACGGCGCCGACATGATCCTCGACAACGCCGAATCTTCCATCTTCGAGCTCGCTGAAGACCGCGTCAAAGCCGGCCTCATTTCCGTCAAGGACATCGTCCGCGACAATTTTGAGCGCCTTGAAAAAATCTTCAAGGAAGGCAAGAGCATCACCGGCATTCCCACCGGCTACGTCGAGCTGGATAAGCTCACTTCCGGCCTGCAGCCTTCCGAGTTGCTCATTCTCGCCGCTCGTCCTTCTCAGGGAAAAACCGCGCTGGCCTTGAACCTCGCTGAGAATATCGCCATTCGCGCGGGCCAGCCGGTTGCCATCTTCAGCCTCGAAATGTCCAAGGAGTCGCTCCTCCAGCGCCTGGTAGCTTCCGTCGCGCAGATCGACGCCCACAAATTCCGCACCGGCCACCTGAATCGCAATGACTGGACGGGCATGACGGAAGCTCTCGGCGTCATCTCAAACGCCCCTCTATGGGTCGACGACGCCGGCTCCATCAGCGTTCTGGAAATCGGCGCGAAAGCCCGCCGCCTAAAACGCGACAAAGGCCTTTCGCTCCTCATCGTCGACTATCTCCAGCTGATCACCGCGCGCGGCCGCTTCGGCAACCGCCAGGAAGAAGTCGCCAGCATCTCCCGCGGTCTGAAAGGCCTCGCGAAAGAATTGCAGATCCCCGTCCTCGTCCTTAGCCAGCTCACCCGTGCCCCCGAGCGGGACGAACGCGGCCCACAGCTCTCCGACCTTCGCGAATCTGGTGCCATCGAGCAGGACGCCGACGTCGTCATGTTCATTTACCGCCCGCACTTCTTCAAAGCCGGCGCCAGCCCCGAAGAACGCGAAGAAACCGAACTTCGCATTGCCAAGCAACGCAACGGCCCCACCGACAACGTAAAATTCGTCTTCCGAAGCCGCCTCACGCGTTTCGAGGAAGCCGCCCCCGACGCCTTCTCCCAATTCTCCCCCGGCGACATGTAACGCGTTTGGAGTATCTGCATAGTCCCGCAATCGCCTGAAATTGCGAACAGCGGCAACCAACATCAAGAGGAATTTTTTGTCCTCGACTCCGAGCAAGAACTGGGGTGTAATCCCCTCCGTGCAAACCCTGAACTTATCGGACTCGATGCCCCGGAGCGAAAGTCGCATCAAGAGTCTGTTCTGGCCTTCCATTCAGAGCAGCAGTGACGTCGATTACCTGGGGGCACAAGGTTATTGGGTGTGTGTCGCGGTCGCCGTTCTTTCTTTTGTTGTCTTCATCATCTCGAACCAACTAATCATCGGGACGTTTGTTCTGCTTTTTTATTATTTGAGCGGTGTGGGAGTGCGTGAGGGCAGTCGATATGCAGCGGGCTGCGTGTCAATAGCGTATCTAACGGATATGTTGGCTTCGGGGCCAAGCATCGTGAAAATTATTCTCGCGGCGCTCCTGCTTTCCAATTTCCGCGCGACATGGATCGCTGCCAACTGGAAGCCCGATTCCGAAGAAGCTGCCCCCCTTCCGCGCTGGAGCGAGACATGGACGGACAAGTTCGTCGATAAACTTCCAACTTTTCTTTGGCCTAAGCTGCGGATTTTCTACTACATTCTGTCTGTTTGTTATCTGACCCTTGCGGTCATAGGGCTTGCAGTTTTGATTCACCAACGTTTTGGTTAAACCAAAGATTCCGAGCGGTTGACGCAGTCTTGCGTACACTGGCGGGCGCTGTTTTTGAATCTTCCGCTCAGCTTACAATTTGTACATCCGGCGCCTCAGTACCAGCCCCTCTATTAACTCTGTGCCCTTCGAGATCTCTGTGTAAAAATCCCCACGCTACGTTGCCCGATGCCCTCCCGGGATGGCCTAGCCCTCACCCAGATTTGCTGGACGCCACAGTGAGGTTAAATCCCTTAGAATCAGTGTTTACGCACACTCCTCGCAAGTGTTGATTCTAAATAACTTACAGGCGCCATAAGTCCTTTATCAGCAACGTTTACAAGAAAACTGGGGTGGTTTTTGACAAGTTATTCGCAGACTTCTGCAGGTCTCGCACTTGCATAGCAAGGGGTTGTCATTCTCGCGGCATCCAAAGAGGCTGTCTGCTTGGAGCGGCCGGATGTCGTAAACTAATTTTTTCGGAAGGGTCATGGCTCGCACACAGAAAAGTCCCCGCAAAGAAGCAAGACGCCCGGTATGGGCAGAAGTAGACCTCGGCGCGCTGGCGGAAAATTTCCGGTCGATTCGCAAGTTCGTGAATCCGCCGAAAGAGAAGCGCAAATCGCCGAGAAAAATTCTCTGCATCGTCAAAGGCAACGGCTACGGCCACGGCGGTCCACAGGTCGCCAAAGCTCTCGAGAAAGCTGGCTCGGACTGGTTCGGCGTCACATGTACGGAAGAGGGAATCGCCGTTCGAGAGGCTGGCGTTCGCAAGCCAATTCTCGTCCTGACAAGTTTCTGGCCCGGCGAAGAGTCGCGACTGATCGAGCACGATCTCACGGCCGTCATCCATCGCTGCGAACAGCTGAAGCAACTCGATCGCGCCGCCCGTAATGGCCGGCCTTTAGGCCGGTCATCGGCCAGCAAGAAAGTTTCGTTCCACCTGAAGATGGACACGGGCATGAACCGCCTTGGCATCGCGCCCGGCGATGTCGAATGTTTCGCACGCCAGCTCGCAAAATGTAAGCACCTGGAACTCGGCGGAGTCTTCACACACTTCGCATCCTCGGAAGTTCTAACGAACACGCGCGTAGGAGAGCAAACGCGGCAACAAGAAGAGCGCTTCTACGCCGCGCTCGATCGGCTGCGCGCTCTCGGAATTGATCCCGGCATCGTTCACCTCGCCAACAGCGCCGCCATCGCGACGCGTCCCGAGACGTGGGCCGACATGGTCCGCCCTGGCGCGATTTTGTACGGATACCATCCCGGCTACGATCCAGTGGAGCAGCGCCCAGAAATCGAAGCGCGTCTGCCGCTCAAGACAGTCATGAGCCTGCGCACGCGTATCATTAATGTCCGCAACATTCCCGAAGGTGCGGGCGTCGGCTACAACGAAACTTTCATAGCCAAGCGCCCCTCGCGCATCGCGGTCCTCGCCGCAGGCTACGGCGACGGTATCCATCGCTCACTCGGAAATCGCGGCAGCGTGCTGGTGCGCGGCACGCTCGCGCCGATTGTCGGCATCATCTCCATGGACGTAACGATGATTGATATCACTGACGTGCCAGATGCTGAGCTTGGCGACGCTGTGACGATCTACGGCAGTGACGGCGAGCATGTCCGCCCCGCCAACGTGATTGCGCGCAGCATTGGCACCGTGACTTCCGACCTGCTCTGCGCCGTGAGCCAGCGTGTTCCGCGCGTCTATCTAAAATAATCGTCAGCTCGAATCGTGCCTGCTTATCGTTCAAATCGCACACCTGCGTGATTCGCCAGTCAACGCAGCTTGAGGTACACTCTAAAGTTTGCGGCCCCATCTTTATTCTTATCCAGGCGGGTCGCGCCTAACATGAGCCACATAGCCGCCATTCTCCCCGCTGCAGGTCTCGGCACTCGCATGGGCGCCGATACGCCGAAGCAATTCCTCGAACTCGATGGAACGCCGATCGTCATCCACAGCGTGCGCCGCATCGCCTCTTGCCCGCTGGTGACCGACATTATTGTCGCCACGCGCGCCGACGTTGTGGACTCATTAGAAGAGCGCATCCGCAGCGAAAGATTCATGCAGACTGTCCGCGTGGTGCGCGGTGGAGATTCGCGCCAGGACTCGGTTGCGTTGGCGCTGAAGGAAGTTTCGGACGACACGGAGCTTGTTCTGGTGCACGACGCCGTGCGCCCCTTCGTCACTCGAGAACAGATCGCCCGCGTGATTGAAGAGGCGCGCCGCTGCCAGGCCGCGAGTCTGGGCAGTCCGGCAATGGATACCGTCAAGGAAGTGAAGCGCGCCAGCTTACCAGAGGACGTTGCTCTCATCATTGGCACCATTCCGCGGGAGCGTGTCGTGCTGGCGCAGACGCCGCAAGCGTTTGCGACAAAACTCATCAAGGAAGCGTTTGCCCGCGCGCAAGCCGATGGCGTCAACGCGTCGGACGAAGCCGGACTCGTCGAGCGAATCGGCCACGATGTCCACGTCGTCCTCGGCTCGGAGCGCAACA
>Ga0210391_10000538_pt1 | contig 39165 bp, 34 predicted proteins | sample IncBWC12OmetaG_FD_160573 | JGI IMG/M metagenome (GOLD analysis project Ga0210391, IMG submission 160573) | Forest soil microbial communities from Barre Woods Harvard Forest LTER site, Petersham, Massachusetts, United States - Inc-BW-C-12-O ...
CCGGACATCGCTTCGGCAGAGCGGAGCATGGCGGCAGCCAACGAGCAGATCGGCATCGCTCAGGCGGCTTACTATCCAACGCTGTCGCTCTCGGCAGTCGCCGGTTTCGCGGGCACATCCGCGGTCAACTGGCTCTCGTGGCCGAGCCGCTTTTTCGCCGTTGGACCCTCGCTGTCTCAAACCCTCTTCGATCATGGCCGCCGTCGCGCAACCTCAGACATTGCCCTCGCGCAGTACGATGGCACAGTGGCCGCCTACCGCCAGACCACGCTCACCGCATTCCAGCAGGTTGAAGACAACCTGAACGCGCTGCACAACCTCGAGATCGAAGCCCGCCAGCAGCACGACGCTACCGACTCGGCGCAGCAATCGCTTGACCTCTTCAACACGCGGTACGAGGGCGGCGTGGATACCTATCTTCAGGTGATTACCTGGCAAACGGCGCTGCTCCAGAACCAGCGCAACGATATCGACATCATGCAACGGCGCTTCGAAGCCAGCGTACTGCTGGTCAAGGCTCTGGGAGGCGGCTGGGATACATCAAAGCTCCCGCAAAAGCTCTAATCAACCGTTGTCCAGTTTCCGCTACCGCACCACACTCCTCAGGAGAGGAGCGAATCCGTTCCAGGCAATCTGAACACCGATGCAGAACAGAATGAAAGCCACGATGCGGAGGATGCCATGTGCCGTCGATGGTGCGATCTTGCTGGTCACCTTGGGCGCGTAGGCGTAACAGAAGTAGACCCCGGCACTCAGAACCACAACTGCGAGGAAAACTCCCAGATGGCTTAAGACGTCGGCCCTTACGGTCCGGCCCGACATGTGAGCGCTGAGCGTCAGCATTCCGACCAGAGTTCCGGGGCCGGACGTGACAGGAAAAGTGAACGGATAAAAGATCTTCTGCTGAAGAGACTGCAACTGGGCGGCGTGTCGATCGCCGCTCTCCTCTTCCTTGGCCCGCACACTCGCGCTGGAGTCGCTCTGATTCAGCACCCGCCAGCCCAGGGAAGCTATCACAATGCCGCCGGCCAACTGGACGATGGGGAGAGATATCCCGAAAAAGTGCAGAATGGCGGAACCAAGAAGTTCGATGATTCCAAGAAAGATGATGTTCGCTATGGCAATGCGCCGCGCAAGAGAGTGATAGACAGCTGCGGGCGCGTTTCCCACCAGGCCCATGAACACCAGCGCTGATCCCAATGGGTTAATGAGCGGGAGCAGCACGCTAAATGCCAGAAAGGATGCGGACCAAAGCGCCATGTTTCCTTAGCGACGGCCGCAGTAAGTAAGTCAGGCCGTCTCAGCCAAATGATCTTGTTCGGTTGTGTTCGCTCTCATCACTTTACTCCCTGGCTGTGACTTTTCCGATCCGCCCCGTATACGGTCAATCCGCACGGCCGGTGGCCCTGAGTTGTAGGTCTCTTCGGACATCGGGGGCGTACGACTGAGGTACGCCAGGACGTCATTGGTCGTTTCCGAAATTCGAGTATTGGGCCTGTGGAGCCTTCGAACTGCCTTTGCGGCGAGTTTGGTGAGCAAAAAACGATTTGGAACGTGCGTCAGTGCTCCGAACACTAAATCCGATCGCATAAATCATTCGTCTCCGTCACGATTGAAGTGCTGCGCATGGCGCTGGATTTCTAAGAGCATTTGTGTTGCCACGACCGGCATCGTTCGATCCAGTTGATTCGGGGGGCTTTTCTGCTCTGTATGTCGCCGGGTTTCACTGGCATTCCCAGTCGTCTGTCGGGATCTCGACAGATGACGAAGGATCGATGTCAATCATGTGCCGCGCCGGGCCGGGTGCTGGGGTCTGTTACGGGGGAACTCTCACGTCCGCCGTCCGCAATCAGTGCCACTGGGGCAGCAGATCAGGAGTCTGCGCCGACGTCTCGCTCATATCGAAATCGTCATCGGGCGTTGGCCGCGAAATCCCATGCCTTTGCATTTTGTAGATCAGCGTCGTGCGCTTCAAGCCAAGCCTGGAGGCGGCGCCATCCCGTCCGCCAATCACCCAGCCAGCGGCCTCAAGCGTTCGCAGAATCAGTGCTCGTTCGGAGTCCATCAGAGTCGTTGGAGCTGGGGCGGCGCTGATCGGCTGCGTCCCGGCGGTGAGCAAAGGATTCGGGAGCACCCCATCCTGAGAAAGAATCAATGCACGTTCGATTAAATTCTGCAGCTCGCGGATGTTGCCGGGCCAGTCGTACGAGCAAAGGTCCAGCATCGTTTCCCTGGGAATATGGTCAATTTGCCGGCCTATCCGCCGGCCAAGGCGCTCGACAAAATGCGCAACGAGGGCCGGAATATCCTCGCGGCGCTCTCGCAAGGGCGGCAACTGAACCGGAAAGACATTCAGGCGAAAGTAGAGGTCACTGCGAAATTCGCCATTTCTCACCATCCCCGCCAGATCGCGATGGGTAGCAGCTACCAGCCGCACATCGACCTGGTGGGTACGGCTGCTGCCCAGCCGCTCGAATTCCTGTTCCTGCAGGATACGCAGCAGTTTCGGTTGCAATTGTGGCGGAATGTCGCCCACTTCGTCCAGGAACAGGGTACCTTTGTCGGCGAGTTCGAAGCGGCCCAGTTTCTGCGCGATGGCTCCCGTGAACGCGCCCTTCTCGTGTCCGAAAAGCTCGCTTTCCAGCAGATCCAGTGGGATGGCGGCGCAGTTCAGTTTGATAAACGGGCGGCCGCACCGAGGGCTGATGTTGTGAATCGCGCGTGCGATCAGTTCCTTGCCCGTGCCCGTCTCGCCCTGGATCAAAACTGTGGAAGTTGTCGGCGCCACTCGTTTGACTCCGTCGAGCACCGCTTCCAGCGGAAGGCTGTTGCCAATGAGTTGTTCAAATTTGCGCGACCGGGAACCCTGATCGTTGTCGTGATCACCGCACTCACAATCATCGGACGGCGGCACCGTAAACTTGTTGCTCATCGTGTACCTTCCCTCTCGATTCAACGTTCCAGTGCTGCCTGAACACTTTCGATCAGAAGTTCATCGTCGAAGGGTTTCGGCAGGAATTCCACGGCGCCTCCCCGCAGCGCCTGGAACCGCATCTCTTCATCCCCGTGCGCGGTGATAAAAATGGTCGGAATCCGGCAATGTTCCGCATTCAGCCTCGCCTGCAATTCCAGGCCAGACATTCCCGGCATGCGGATATCCGTAATCAGGCAACCCGTCGCCCGCTGATGGCCCGACTCAAGAAATGCTTCTGCCGACTCAAATGCTCGCGAAGAGAATCCGGCAGACCTCAGCAGTTCGTGCAAAGTGCCGCGTACCGATTCGTCATCGTCGACGATCGCTACAAGTTTGCTTTCTTTACGACCGCTCATGAAACAAATTATGGTCGCAGCGTAACTGCCGGGCAATCATACGTTGGTATTAAATCCGATTGCCTGGCTCGGGATCCTGCGGCGCCTCAGATGGGATGGGCAGCGTGAAGCAGAAGCTTGCGCCTCGCGGTGAGTTGTTGGTCGCCCACAATCGGCCACCATGCGACTCGACGATGGTTCGGCTGATGCGAAGCCCCAGGCCGATTCCATGAGCTTTGGTGGTAAAGAAAGCATCAAATATCCGATCGATATAGTCCTGAGGCAGCCCTACGCCGGTATCGCTGACCGAAATCATCAGCTGCCGATTTTCCACCCGCTGCGACCGGATGGCAAGCTCCCGGGTCCGATCGACGCCCTTCATCGCATCAATACTGTTCAGGATGAGATTCATCATCACCTGCTGCATTTGCACAGAGTCTGCGATGACCCAGGGAAGATCGGGATCCAGGTCGGTGCGTATCGAAACTGAGTGCTTTCCCGCCTCGCTGCGCAGCAAAGCGATGATCTCGCGAATGAGTTCATTGACGTTGGCCAGATGCTTCTTCGAGTCTTCCTTTTTTGATATCGAACGGATGCGGTTGACAATGTCTGCCGCCCGCCTGGCATTTCGAACGACCCCGGACGCAGCTTCAAGCGCCTCCGCAACATCGGGCTCATTCCGCGAAAGCCATCGCACGCAGGTGCTGGCCCCGTTGATCACCGCGGTAATCGGCTGATTCACCTCATGCGCCAGGGAAGCGGTCAGCTCTCCCATGGTGGTCATCCTGCTGGCGTGAGCGAGATCCGTCTGTGCCTCGCGCAACCTCTCCCGCTCTTTCTCCGCCTGTTTGCGCTCGGTGACGTCGATGATGGTGCCTACGTATTCAACAAATTCGCCGGACGGGCTGAAAACCGGATGGCCTACCGATCGGGCATCTCTGATCTCGCCGCCAGGATGAACGATTCGATAATCGAATTCGAAGTCCTTCTTTTCACGCACTGCGATGTCAATTACTTCCGCAACTCGGGCTCGATCGTCCGGATGAATGCTCTGAAAGAACACTTCATAAGGGGGCTGTCCCCCTTTGGGGTCAAAGCCCTGCACGCGGTAGCATTCCTCCGACCAGTACCGGATGTCGCCCGGAGGCGGACTCCATGCCCAACTGCCGGTGTGGCTCAGCCGCTGGGCCTCGGCTAAATAGGCCTCGCTCAGGCGCAGTTCTGCCTCTACCTGACGGTGCCTGGCGATCTCCCGCAGCAAGTTCTCATTGGATCGGGTCAGCTCCGCTGTTCGTTCCGCAACTCTGAGTTCGAGCTGATCGCGCGACCGAGCAAGAATTGTCATGAGGAATGCGAAGACTAAAAACACAAGGTCGAAGAGGAGGCGAGACTCAATTCCGGCGCCGGGTTCGAACAGATAGTAGCGGACAATCGATGACAGCACTGCGGAAAGAACGCCGGGCGCGGTACCGGCATACCAAAAGGTGATGGCGATTGCGGATAGTGCAAGAGCGCCAAAGGTCTGAGGCAGGTGGAAGTGAGTGAGCACAATCGACAGGCCCAGGGCGACCGCGACCAGTGCTACTGCCAGTGCATAGCGCAGCGGCCCGGAAGTCATCGGTCTCGTGGCCCACTTCATCCTGACTATTTGATTCATTGTCGAAGCATCTCTCTCTAAAAAGAGTTTCCCGAGTGGATCGTCATGACGCCTTTGCACCTTAGGCCGAAATTTGCGAAACCGCCGATATTGGAAGGCGCGGAATTCAGTTACTTTTTGCTGACCGGAAGCTCAAGCCTGGTCGCCATTCGAACGAGTTCTGCAAGTGATTCCGCCCGCATCTTCGCCATGACTTGCCCGCGTTGAATCTTGACGGTGATCTCGCTCGTCCCCAGCTCAAACGCGACTTGCTTGTTGAGCATGCCGGAAACTACCAGGCCCATCACCTGACGTTCCCGCGGGGTCAGCGACTCGTAACGCTTCCGCAATTCGGCAATCTCACCCTGCTGGTGGCGAATGACGCGATCGTGTTCGAAGGCCTGCTGAATCGCATGCAATAAATCCTGGTCGACGAAAGGCTTGGTCAGGAACTCGACAGCACCGGACTTTAGCGCCTTCACCGTCATCGGAATATCGCCGTGGGCCGTAATAAAGATGATTGGGATGCGCACCCCGGCGTCCGCCAGTTTCCGTTGAAGCTCCAGGCCATCGACTCCGGGAAGAGATATATCCAGAACGAGGCAACTCGGACCATCCGCCAGGTTGCTTCGCAAAAACTCCTCCGCTGTGCCAAACGATTCGGAGTGCAGTCCCGCGACCTTCAGAAGGCCCTGGATGGACAGGCGTACTTCTACATCATCATCAATGACGAACACCGTAGGAGCGCTCTGTCGTGTCATTTGTGGGCCTCCCGCCCGAGGTCTGTCCGAGGGCTGACACCGCGTCGAATGCTTGACGCGGGAGGTGCGCTTTACGATTTCCACCCCGTCCGCCGGTTGAAGTATATCGCTGAAACCGCGAACATAGCCTCTATCCCGATGATTGGCAGGCAGCGTGCATTTGAGGCGTTGGTAGCCGGAGCAATGTGGCGCAGGCGCAGCGGGTTTCCAATCGATGCCTCGACGAACCCGTGAGCGCATGTGACCCGCGAATAGATGTCTACACCGCCATGGGTCGGAACAAGAGAGGATGCAGAATGACAGAGAAAGACAATGAGAAAGACAAGCTGATAAGTACTGACGGTGTCAGCCGGAGATCTTTTTTGGGGAAGACCTCAGCCGCGCTGGCAGCGGTAGCAAGCCTTCCGATTCTGGCTGCCGCACAGCAGCAGACGAAGGACCTGAGTGGCGACACGCATACCGGCGTGAATGAGCGGGAGTTGGGGCCGAAGAATCCAGCTTTGGAGGCGCAGGAGCCGGATTCGGTGTACCCGCCGGAAACCGATGCCGGTGGCCAGCCTCCGTTCAAGTACCCCTTCGCCATGGCGCACAAGCGCATCGAGGCTGGCGGCTGGACACGCCAGGTGACGGTGCGCGACTTTCCCCTCTCGAAAAAGATGGCTGGCGTGGAGATGCGCCTGATCTCCGGCGGCGTTCGCGAACTGCATTGGCACCTGAGCGCTGAGTGGGCCTATATGACCGCCGGCAGCGCGCGCATTACCGCGGTCGATCAGAAGGGCCGGGCATTTGTTGACGACGTGAAGGAAGGGGATCTCTGGTTATTCCCGGGCGGCGTACCGCACTCGATTCAGGGCTTGGGCGAGGATGGCTGCCAATTCCTGCTTGTGTTCAGCGACGGCAACTTCAACGAGTTCGAGACGTTCCTGCTGACTGACTGGCTGCACCACACGCCGAAAGAGGTGCTGGCGAAGAACTTTAACGTTCCACAGTCGACCTTTGACAATGTCCCGCCGCGGGAAAGGTTTATCTTCCCGACACAACTGCCACGTCCCTTAGCCGAGGAAAAGAAGCAGGTGTACGAGGCTAACGGACCCGTTCCGAATACGTTTGCCTTCTTCACCGACAAGATGCAGCCCACGAAAGTGACGGCCGGCGGCAGCGTGAAAATCGTCGACCGCAACAACTTCCCGCCCACCGACATTGCCGCGGCGATCGTTACGGTGCGGCCGGGCGGAATGCGGGAGATGCACTGGCACCCCAACGCCGATGAGTGGCAGTACTACGTGAAGGGCACAGCCCGTATGACCGTATTTTCGGCTGGCGGACACGCCCGCACCATGGACTTCCACCCCGGTGACGTGGGCTACATCGATCAGTCGCTGCCGCACTATATCGAGAACATCGGCGATACCGATCTGCTGTTCCTGGAGGTGTTCCCGACGCCCGAGTACCAGGATATTTCGCTGGGTGAGTGGCTCGCCCACACCCCATCGCGCCTTGTGAACGAACACATTGGCACTGGCGAAGATTTCCTGGCGAAGATTTCCAGAACCGAAGTTGTCATCGTTCCGGAGAAGTAGACGCGAAACCAATTGAACCTCAGGCTGAGCCCCGGAGCCGCGCGTAGACGTACGACTCCGGACTCTTTCAAGGAGTTGTTGCTTGCGCAAATTCGCCGATGTTTCAAAGGCTTGCCGTCTCTCGTCAGTCCTGTTGCGAGCCTCGGCCATCCTCGCGGTCTTCGCGTTTGCCTCTTCCGGGTCGGCGCAGCAAGCGCTGTATCCGCTGAAGGAAGGCATTGTTCAGCCCCTGCACAACAACAATGTTCCTAACTGGATGACGCTGGACATGGAACTGCGTGGGCGCACTGAGGAACAGACTTCCCTGGGATACGTTTCGGGCAAGGATCGCCTGTATGAGCTAACCCGCGTTTGGGGCGGCATGACGGTGGTTCCCAGAAATTGGCTGACCTTCTACGCGCAGTTCATGGATCTGCACGCGCTGGGGCTTCCACTGCGAGATACGGCGGCGAACATGCGGGACACCTTCGACCTGAGGCAGGGATACCTCGATTTCCACTACAGGCCTGTGCAACTCATCGTCGGCCGCCAGGAGTTGAGAATTGGCGACGAGCGCGTGGTTGGTATCAGCGACTGGACCAACACCAGCCGCACCTGGGACGGCTTCTATATGCGCATAGGGAACGTCAACCAATTGAATATCTTCAGCACGTCGGTGGTCACGGTTTATCCCACCAGCCTGGATACGCATGGCGCGGGATTGACCTTCCATGGCGTGCAAGCGAAGCTGGCGACCTGGGTGCCCCATACCACCATTGAGCCGTTCGTACTTGTACGCGCCCTGCCCCGCGTGATCAGCCAGCAGGGCGTGCCCGGAAACAAGACCGAAGCCACCTTTGGCTCGTACTACGAGATGAATCTTCCGTCAGGGTTTGATTCTTCGGGCACTCTGGATCTGCAGCGCGGCAGCTACAGCAACGATTCAATTGTTGCAGGCGCGGCCATCGTCCACGGCGGCTATGGAGCGAAGAGTCTGCCATGGCAGCCGCACCTCGAGGGAGAGTACGACTACGCGACCGGCAATCCGCATACGAATCCCGATCGCATCAGTACCTACGACCAGCAGTACCCGAGCAACCACAATGCCTTCGGCCTGGTCGACTTGTTCGGCTTCCAGAACATCAAGCAGCGTCGCGTGAATCTCCAGCTGAAGCCGCGCCGCGACTTACTGCTGCTGTTCCAGGGCGGATCGCTGCACGTGCCGACGATCCATGATGGCGTCTACTCCGGTGCTGGCGCGAGCTTGATCGCAGCGCCCGCCGGCGGCTTCAGGAGCGACGATATCGGCAGCGAGTTCGACGCCTCGGGAAAGTACATCTACCACAAGTCCTTCGTCACAAATATCGGTGTTGGTCATTTCTTTCCAGGCGAACTCATGACAAGCGAGAAGCATGGCGCTCCCCTGACCTATGCCTATCTTGGATTTACCTATCGCTTCAAGGTTGAACACTAGAGCCGGCGTCATCAATATCTGAGGGACAACAAACCGAGATAGCGAGACGATTACTTCATCGTCAACATTGTGGAGAACAACATGTTATTGAGAATCCTCGCAACAGATCCAGATTGGGCTCCAACTCTTGCTCGCATCGTTCTGGGCATCATCTTCTTCGCACACGGCGCGCAAAAGGTGCTCGGCTGGTTCGGAGGGCAGGGATTAAAACAGACACTGCGCACTTTGAAGGAATATGTAGGCTTGCCGGCGATCGCCGCTCTTGCGGCCGTAGGGGCTGAATTGTTCGGCGGTGCGGCGCTCATCCTGGGATTTCTCGGCCGCATCAGTGCACTCGGAATCGCCGTCATCATGCTTTCGGCAATTTTCATGGTGCACGGAAGATATGGCCTCTTCATGAATTGGGTTGGCGACCGGAAAGGCCACGGCATCGAGTACCACCTGCTCGCCATTGCGTTGGCCGTCGTAATCATTGCTGAAGGTTCCGGCGCATTCTCCCTTGATGGCTTGCTTTCGAAGTGGATCGGCGCGTAAATGCCCTCGTGTCCTATTCCAGTGTCTCGGCCTTGGTGGGCAGAGTAAAACAAAAGCTTGCGCCGCAGGGAGAGTTGGGGGCAGACCACAGGCGGCCGCCGTGCGACTCAATGATCGAGCGACTAATGGGCAGCCCCATTCCAGTCCCCGTACCTTTGGTCGTAAAGAATGCATTGAAGATCTTGTCCGCCTGTTCCGGCGGCAATCCCACACCGGTATCGCTAACCGAGATCAGCAGTTGAGCATCGCAGGCTTCCGACTTGATGGAAAGCTCACCTGGGCTGATCGTTTCCTTCATGGCATCAATGCCATTGAGCATCAGATTCATGAATACCTGCTGCAACTGGATACGGTCTGCCATAACCCGCGGAATATTCTCGGCGAGGTCGGAGCGGAACGAAATCGAGTAGCGAGCGGCCTCGCTGCCCAGCAGGGCAATCATTTCTGCAATGAGCTCATTCACATCGACCAACTCGCGCTGCGGAGCGCCCTTCTTGAACAGCGAACTGATTCTGCTGATGATCTCGGCCGCGCGCGTCGCGTCTTTCACGATTCTGGATGCGGCCTCGCATGCCTCGGATACCTCGGGCTGATCGCGATGAAGCCATCGCATGCAGGTCTGAGCGCCTGTGACTGCCGCGGCAATCGGCTGCCTGATTTCGTGGGCCAGAGAGGCAGTGAGCTCGCCCATCGTGGTGACCCTATTGATGTGCGCGAGATCTGCCAGGCTCTTACGCAATCGTTCGCGCTCTTCATCGGCGCGTTTGCGTTCCGTTACGTCGATCACAGTACCGACGAATTCTATGAGATCGCCGGATGGACTGAAGACGGGGTGAGCGATTGTGTAGATGTCCCTGATCTCGCCGCTGGGATGGACGATTCGGAAATCGAACTCGAAACCCGTCCTTTCACGGGCCGCTCTTCCCGACTGTTCGACGTACATAGCGACATCGTCGGGGTGAATGCGTTGAAAGAATGTTTCGAGTCGGGGCAGCCCTTCCTGCGGGTCAAAACCCAGAACCCGGTAGCATTCTTCTGACCAGTACCGGATCTCTTCTGATCCGGGAGTCGCTGCCCAACTGCCCGTGTGGCTGAACCTCTGCGCATCCGCCAGGTATGCCTCGCTCTCCCGAAGCGTTCTTTCCGCAAGCTTTGCTGCGGTGACGTCCATAACCGCTCCTACGAACTCGAGGTTGCCGGATTTATCGCTGATGGCACGAGCCACCACGTGGACATACTTGATGGAACCATCCGGCATGAGCAGACGATATTCATGTTCAAAATTGTTCCCATCCTGGCTCGCGCGCTCGATGGTCTGTTTCACGCCTGCCACATCTTCCGGGTGAACCCGGTGGAGAATAACTCCCAGGGTGGGTATCGTTGTTCGATCGTAGTGGAAGATTCGGAAGGTCTCCTCGGACCAGATAACCTCGCCGGCCGAAACCCTCCAGCCAAAGCTCCCGGTATGGCTCAGCATTTGAGCTTCCGCCAAATATGCTTCGGCTCGCTGCAGCTTCAGTTCCTGAAGTTCCAGGGTCCGGGCAGCGAATCGCCTGTCAACCCACGACGTCAGCAGGGCCAGCCCCAGGACGACAAAGGTGACTGCGGCAATTCCGGCAGTGCCAACGGTGGAGATGCTCACAGCGTGAGTCAGGTCCACCGGCATATCAGAGGGGGTGAAACTGGCTGCTGCCATGCCGGTGTAATGCATGACGGGGATCGCAGCACCCATCACCACGGCACCGGCTAATTTTTCCCGGCCGATTCTCGCTTTCTCATCGCGAAAGTGAAACGTAATCCATAACGCGGCAAGAGAAATCAGGACGGCGAACACAACCGACAACGCAACGAGAAACGAATTGTAGTGGCACATGGCCGGTAAACGCATGGCGGCCATGCCGATGTAATGCATGCTCGAAATACCCGCGCCCATCAGGACGCTTCCGGCGAGCGCTCGGAGTGCACCCATTTTCTGTCGGCTGGCCACGCCCAGGCCAACCGCAGAAGCAAGAATGGCCGCAAGCAGTGACAGCAGAACGGTCGGCCAGTGGTAGGCCACGGTAATCGGCAGGATGAACGCCAGCATCCCAATGTAGTGCATGGACCAAATGCCGGTCCCCATCGCACCGGCTCCGCCCAGCAGCCAAACCGCTCGAGTCCTGCCGCCGGCAGCCGTAACGCGCCCTGCAAGATCCAGAGCTGCGTACGACGCAACAATAGCGATCAATACGGAAAGCGCCACAAGGGCGTAGTTGTACGAACCAATCAATGTCACGGCAGCCATTTGACTCCGTCCGGTTGTCACGCTGAACAGTCGCGCCGCGCTTCCACTTGGGATGCTGCCCATTCGCTCGGTGGCTACCGTTACTGACGCCGGCTCGGCCCATACTTGCTATACGCAGAAAATGTAGCCCTCTGCCATAAAAAATGACAAGCCCGCGGTCGGCGAGGATCGACACATTTTTGGCGCTTTCTGGTGCCTCCCGTAGAGTCGGCAGCAATGAAGTCGGAAGTTCTTTTCTCAGTTGGTGATCAATCGCCAATGCACTCATCGAAGACGAACCCGGATTTCTCGTTGAGACGTATACATTTCCTGGAAGATTGGTTGACACCAGATTCCCCGACGCTTAAAGTACGTTCCAACCTGCTGGCCGAGCTCCAGAAGTCTCATTTTGGTGTACTGAACCCGAAACACGGAAGGCGTCCCCCGCCATGTATCAAACCGGCTCGATCTCTACTCCCGGAACGTGCACCCAGGGCAAGCTGCTGCAATATGTGCCTGGGCTCGATGGTGACCAGACGATCACGCCGCAGCATGAGCGCGTGGTCACACAGTGCGGTGTTCCATCCATCCTGACTGGATCGGACGGAAGTTTGCACTTGTTTGTCGCCGGACAGGCTGATCATCCGAGTTCGCCTTCCTGTGCGCCGTGGCCATTGTCTCCGTTGTGCCTTCAGCTCCGCGCGGATCATAGCGTCCTTGATTTGACCCGGCTGCCGGATCGCGTCGACAGGATCCAGCGTTTTGTCAGCGGGATTCCGTCTGCGGTGATGAATGACCGCACGATGCTCGTGTACTTCAACGGTGGCCAGTTGCTCGAGTACCGGGGCAGTTCTGAAACTGGGTGGAGCGTTTCGGCCATTCCTGTGCCGAATATCGTGGTGGACGCAAACCCGGTGGCGACTGTGGCCGAAGGCAAGGTGTTTGTCCTCTCAGCACCGGGAGGCGAAGCATTGCTGCTATGCGTACGCGATCTACAAGGCACCACGTGGCAATTCGTCGATCTCGGCAGTGAAGCATCGCTCTGCAGGCTGGTGGGCGATCCGGCCGCTACTGAGTTTAGAGGGAAGCTGCACGTTTTTGTCTGCGCCACTTTCGAGGATCGGCATTCGCATGGGTCGGATGCATCCGAGTTATGGGATTTCGTGGTCGATCTGGAAACGTACGCTGTCGAGGCGTACTCGGTCTCCGCGGTTGCCGGCTTTCGCGAGGGAGCGACTCCGATCAAAGTTACAGGGACACCCAGTGCTGTCGCATCGCATCAAAGGTTGCAGGTGTTCGTGCCGTCTGACGATGGCCAACTGGTTGAGTTTCGCTCAGCCGATGGGCAGCGATGGGAGAGCCTGCCGGTTTCGCAGGGTAAGGTCGGCGGAAATGCCGGCGCGGTTCTTTCGGGCGACGAGAACTCAGTGGTTTACGCAAGCGATCCCATCGGTTATCTCACCGAATTTCGCGAGATCGAAGGCGTTTGGCACGGACGAAGGATTTCGCACATGTGCGGGGCAGCTGAACGTTGTCCGCGACCGGTGGTGTGCGGGCGACAAGTGCGCATCTTCGATCTGGATGTAGCGGTCTAATACGTCGGAGAAAAGCTAAATCGAGCACCGGAGAGACGGAATTATGGCACAGGCTACAGCATCGACGACCAACGAGGAAGTTCGCAGCATTATGTTGGAACTGGCGCGGACGGAGCTGGCGGCGGTTGGATCTGCGCTGAAATTCTGGGGAGACTGGGTCGCGTCCGCGGACAAATACACGCAGCAACTGCGAGCGGAGATCGACAAGGCGGACCAGGGGGGGACCTCGCAGCAGTTCGTCGGAAAGCTCGGGGATCTGACCCGCGAATATCTGCGCGAAGTGGTGGCTCTGCCGGCGGCCGCGGTGGAGCGTTTCAACCAGGAAATAGAGAAGACGGTCCCCGCCGCTGCCACAACGCCTGCGGCGAAACGCAAGCGCAGAGCTCGCGCAAAAGAGTAACTCTGTTTGTGGGCGCGGCTCCAGCGCTTTGCCTCATGCCCTGATTTCCTGGCTCACGCCCTGGGTGCGAGGATCCGTTCGCCCCTGCACCATGTACTCTGCGGCACGAATCCATTTGCTTTGTACATCGAGAGCCCAGCTCGCATGCCAGAGCGGATCGTCGCAAATCGACTTCCACGATCCGGTGAACCATCCGGTTACCTCTCGCAGCGCTGAAGTTGTGGAAGTGATCTTTCCGTGCATGAGTTCGTCGATGCTTTTCGGCGCGAACGCGATGAGGTCTTCTGCAGTCTTCTTCCACACTTCGGCCAGGATCCCCGCGGGCAGGACCTCGATGCCTCCGAAGCACCCGCCCGCTGTTGCGGCAAAGGTCTTGTCGTGCTGCGCGAGATGGCAGCCGCGAATGATGGCCCGTTTCCAGGAGGGCCAGTAGTGCGGGTTGCGCAGAGTGGTTGCGCACAGGTCGGTGAAGACCATTGCCGGACCGAAATAGGCACGGTGCGCCTGCTCATAGCCGGAGAGGGCTGAGGCGTCGAGATTTCCGTCCTGCAGGGCGCCCATCAGCACCCCGGCGGCGAGCAGCGCGGATTCCATCGCCGGGGTGATGCCTTCGCCTGTCATCGGATCCACGAAGCATCCCGCGTCTCCAATGAGCAATCCGCGGTCGAAGAAGTTCGGACCGGCACATCCGTAGGTCTTCACGATTCCGCCAATCGCCGGCTTGTAGAGCTTGAGCTCCCGGCACGCCGGATGAGAGGCTTTGAGCTTGTCAAAGAATTGCTGGAACAACTGCGGAACGGCTATGCCCTCGCGCTGGCAGGTTTCCTTCAGGACCCCGACGCCGACGTTGGCCATGCCTCCGCTCATGGGAAACATCCAGCCGTACCCCGGGAAGAATTCCTCGTCGAAGAAAAATGCCGCTTCACCCAGCGAACCCGAGTAGCCGGTGACATACGCGCGCTGGGAAAGCGCGATGTGGCGAGGATCGTTGACCAACAGGCCCGCGGTGCGTGCCACGACAGAGTTGACGCCGTCGGCTCCAACGATCGCGCGGGCGCGCCAACTCTCAGAAGCACCCTTGCACTGACACTGCACCGTGACACCGTCCCGGCCGGACGAGCCGTTCCATGTGAAACCGGTGACGTAGGATTCGTAGCGAACCTCTGCGCCCTGCTTCGCGGCGGTTTCGAGCAGGAGCGTGTCGAGGACGTGGCGCGGCACGATGTACCCGTGGGGCAGCAGTGTGTCATGCACTCCGTAAAACGGGATTTTGTCGGAGTACTCGCAGCGGTCGTCGACCCACGTTGAAGAATGCGTAATGGGGAGGGGCGATGTCGCTTCAAGAGCGGCGAGGCCGCCCATTTGGCTGAGGATGCGGAGGCCGCGCGGCTCGACGTAATCTCCGCAGACCTTTTCGCGCGGGAATTTGGTTCGTTCAAGCACCAGGACTTTGACACCCTGGGAGGCCAGCTTCCAGGCCAGGGTGCTGCCGGCGGGTCCTCCTCCGGCGATGATGACGTCGTAAACCGCGGCCGCGGAGCCGTCGCGCGAGCTTTGTGCAACGCGGGCTGCTTTCGTGGGTGGGGCGGAGTTCTTCTTCTGCGCGGCGCGCTTCTTTGCTGGAGATTTGGCTGGGGTCATATCAAGCCCTCGAAAGCAATCGGGTGTCGCGAATCAACGCCAAAAGGCGGTCTGGATTGCGGGCGTTTGCCCGCACCTCCCGGTCGGCTTCAGCGGCGACGGTGTCGAGGTAATCTTCTGCTTCGGGTAATGCCGCAACCAGTTTCGCGGTGAGAGCGTCGCGGTTGGCCGGGCTGGAATTGCGAAACATTTGCGCCACTTCCGGATCGCGCATGGCAACAGCAACGGGCAGCGTAAGAATCGCGTCCTCGATGTCTTTCGCAGAGCCGCCGCCCAGCGCCGTTGTACCGCGCACATCGGCTACGTCGTCGCATCCGTGATACAGGATGCCCAGCAGCCTCCCGAATTTTTTGAGGCGGTCGTCGCGAGTTCCGGCGCGAGCGCAAATCTCGAACATCGATCCGGTATCTTCGCCTGCGATTCCGCGCCAGTCTTCGGTTCCCAGCGGTTGCCGGCGCAGGCGCCATTGCAGGCATTCGGCAACCCCCAGCCGCTGCATCAGCTCCGCCATTAAATGGACCGCATATGGATCATCGGCAACGAGCCTGGAGGTTGCAGCCATGATGTATCCCGAGGTCATCAGGGCGGGCAGAAACCCATAGCGGCAGTGCAGGGAGAGCGCGCCGCGACGATAGCGCGAACGATCGAGAATGTCATCGACGATCAGGCTGACGTTGTGGAGCAGTTCTATGCCGGCAACGGAGCGCATGACTTCCTGGGGCACCGGCTGGTCGCTCATAGCGCGCCAGCAGGCAAAGGAGGCCACGGGGCGAAAATACTTCGCTCGTCCCGAAAGCTGGCATTCGATCATGAAACGAACTTCGGGATCGGTCTCACTCACCCATGCGGTCAGAAAGGCGCGGAGGCGATCGAGGTCCGGCACCAGGCCCAGCCGTTCTGGCAAATTCCATACATGTTGGGTTTCTTCCTGTTCGGCGACGCCTGTGCCCATGGGTCATTTTCTCCGAAGAAGCTCATCGCCGGCCCTACGCGCGCGATGCGATTTTTGCCGTTGCTCTGGGACGCCGCGCAGGCTTTGCTTTGTTGCTGGAAGCGGCGGAGCTAACAACCGGCCGCCGCCGGCGGGGCTGAACCCGCAGCGGGTCGGGAATTCGCCGGAGCGTCAGCGGAACCGTCGCGCCAGGAATACCCTGCACGCGAACTTCGCCTGTGTATTGCTCTCCCGGCACAAGTTTCTTCGTGATGGGTGCACTGATCCGTGCCACGACCTGCTGTCCGGCAGCGAGCACAATCTTCCGTTTGTCGAATTGCAGCGTCGATTTCAACTTCCGCCCGCTCGGCGTCAGCAGCGGAGTGATCTCGACACTGGCCTCTACCTCGTGCGGAAGATGATTCTCGAGAAGAAAGAGGGCGGTGGGGTTGCTGCCGGATGCTCCCTCCAGAAGAATCGCTGCACGCGCCGCCTGCGGTTGCGGAGGCGGCGGCAACTGCTTCTGCTGTACGTTCCCCCTGGTCGTTGCGCCAGCCCGGTTTCCGCCTCCCGAAAAGTTTGTGAAGGCTGCGCCGGCAACGGAATTGGCCACACTCGTGGCGAGCGTGACGCACCGCAGATTGGCTTCCAGCGCCTGACCCACCATCCTTCCCAGGGAAAATTCTCTCCTCATCCCCTGCTCCCATCCCGCTGTTCAGCGCAGGGATGCTGACAATAGAAATGGTCGTACCAGTGGTGGAGATTTTCAGGCCCATCCTTCACCCGGACTTCCTGATCGGTATCAGCCGAGACCGTTCCCAGCCTGACGATCCAGCGCTGGAAATGCAGACGGCATCCCGAGATCCAAAGAAGAATCTCCGTCCCCGGATTGGCAGTGGTGCCGGCAGGGATGGTGTAAATGACGGTCACCTCCGCCCGCGCCATCGCCGCAAGGTTGACGGTCGTCGAGGTGAGGCTGAGGCCTGGCATGGGTGTGGTCGTAAAAACCCTGACCGACCGCGCCATCATCGATTCGTTCGTGATCACAAAGGTCAGGCTGGCTTCGTCTCCGACAACACCGTAGCTCACGACGTGGTGCAGAATGCGGGGCATCCAGCACGGAGGGGGAATATTGCAGGCACAGTCGCCGCCGGGCCTTGCATTCGCGCCCCAGTTCACCAGGCCGCCCAGAGCTCCCGGCGTTCCGGAAGTGATCAGATTCAGAAAACTGGTGCTGACATTCGCGCCAGCTTCCAGCAGATTCTCCGCAGCCTTAAACGCAGCGGTGACCGCAGTTTCAAGATTGCCGCCCATGGCTCAAACCCCTCCCGAAGGCGTCATGCCTTCAACCTGGATTCCCAGACCGGATTCGCCCAGAAACCAGGCGCCGTAGTAACTGCGTCCCGGCCGTACCCGGTCGCTGAAATGTAACTCGACCACGAGTTCCCGAAACTCGCCTGGCGGCAGCTTTCCCGCACCTTCGCGCACCGTGGCACGGACCAGTCCGCCGTGCGACCTGGCAATTTCCTCTGCTGCGCGATCGAGCCTTCGCTGATCGGCCGGAGGCTCTTCGGTGAGCGCGTGGTAAATGGCAACATCCACGCCCCGGGGCTCGAAAAGGCAGAACGTGGACCGGCGCTCAATGGGAACGTCCACGTTGCCCAGGTTGACCGCGCCCACATTGATTTCGAGCCGCTCGTCCGGGTGCGCCGCCAATGAGAGCCACGCGGGATAGAAGCGCATCTGGGGACGCGCCTGGACCTCGATCTTGATCGGCATCGGAGCGCCGCCCAGTTCCATGGTCCCGTCGTAGTGTCCGGGTTTGGTGGTTCGCGGAAGACGGAAGCTGAGCAGCGTAACCGTCGGCGTAGTCGCGCGTAACGTTCGGATCTGCAATGGAGAAGGGGCGGCTCCCGGAAAGAACGCGAGCCCGGACTTCGGCGGCGGACCCACCTCGACAGAGGTTGCTGTCAGGCGAATCGGCGCCCCTCGAAAGCGGAGCGGCTTGGCCAGCGGACTCACGGCGTGGCTCTTTTCCGCGCCCTGGCCTTGCTCTGGGGCTGGGGAACTGTGCCCACCGTTGCGGGTGGCGGAACAGCAGGCGGGGGCGGCTCGATGAAGACAGCTGCCCCACACGGCTCGCACAGATTCGGAACGTAAGGCTCCGTAATCACCTGGGCTTCACCGCAAAGCTGAATCGCCGCCAGCTGGAATCCGAAAAGAGAGAATCCTGCGACAAAGTTGGCGGGAACATGCGCCCGAATCGAGGGGATCTGGGTGATCTGCAGTGCCAGACTCAGCGGATTAATGGTGATGGGATCAAGGCCAATCTGGATTTTCGGCAGGGACGTAATGTCCAGCTGGTAGGAGCTGGGAATCCCGGCAAGTTCGACGGGACTAACCAAATCCAAAGACATATCAACGGTATAGTTGGAGGGGATGCCGCCCATTGTGGGACTCCTTAGATCCACCGAGGATCATTGCAGGTGAGGCGAGCGGATAGCCAACTGATTGTTGGTGGCTAAAACGTACCCCACCCCGACTTCTTTATGCAAGCAACAACGAAACAAAAGCCCAAATTGTTGGTCGAATGCAGGCTTCGGGCGTTGCGGCCACATGTGGCCAGACTTGTGGCGAGCGTGGAGGCGTAGTCGGTCACGGAGCGGGGTATGGCTTCTGGCACCGACAGGCTCCCTCATCTGTGTTTCGCGTCTGCGGCTCTCAGCTTCAAGTCAGGGCATAAACCTCTCCCGGGCAACTGATTGGGAGACTCTCATGCCACAAAAGACGCATTGGGGGGTAACCGCTTTCGCGATATATAGATTGCGTACGATCCGGTCTACGGTTCCCCGAGCTTTTTCCAGTTGTGCACGATGGTTGGAGGTTGGATTGATGACGCATCGGTCCCCACAAGGGTCTGAGGGCGCGGTATGACGCGCCGCGCCAAGGCACTCGTGTGCGTGGTGATGGCAGGCGCTGTGGCCAGCCTCTATTCGGTCCACGCGACGCCGGGGCGGCGATGGCTGGAGCTGGTGGTGTACCTCGTCGCCATCCTCATTAGCTCCAACATGAAGGTTCCGATGCCGAAAAGCAACGGGACCATGTCAGTCAATTTTCCGTTCATTCTGCTGGGCATCATGCAACTGGCGCCCGCGCAGGCAGTATTGCTGGCTGTCGCCAGCGTGATTGCGCTATGCCGGGTCAAGGTGGTGAAAGCCTTTACGCTGGTGCAGATTCTTTTCAACATCGCAAATGTGACCACGGCAACGGCGCTGGCGTGCCACACCTATGCAGCATCTCTGCGCTGGATGCATGGCGAGACGGCACCGGCGCTGACCACTGCTGTGATCGTTTACTTCTTTGCGAACACGATTCCGCTGGCTCTCGTGCTTGGTTGGGAGTCGAGCACCTCGCCGTTGCGGCAGTGGCGCGACGAGTTTCCGTGGTATTTCCCGTTTTACCTGGTGGGCGCCATGCTGGCCGCGCTCGCCAACTTCATTGGCGACCACTACGGTTGGCTGACTTCGCTGCTGCTCATCCCGATGGCCTACACCATCTATCGCGCCTATCGCTCGCAAATCGAGACCCTCCGCGACCGGGAGCGGCACATCGTGGAGACCGAGGCGCTGCAGGTGCGCACCATCGAAGGTCTGGCGATGGCCATCGAGGCGAAGGACAAGAACACGCACAAGCACCTGATGCGGGTGCGCGTGTATGTGTTGGAACTGGGCCAGATCATGGGACTGGACGACTCAACAATGAAGGCGCTGGTGACGGCTTCTTATCTGCACGACATCGGCAAGCTGGCCGTGCCCGAGTACATCATTAACAAGCCGGGCAAGTTGACACCTGAAGAGTTCGAGAAGATGAAGATCCACCCGGTGGTGGGCGCCGACATTCTGGAGCGCGTGCGCTTTCCGTACCCAGTGGTGCCCATCGTGCGCTCGCACCACGAAGCGTGGGACGGAAGCGGGTATCCGGACGGCCTGAAGGCCGGTGCAATCCCGATCGGAGCGCGCATCCTAACGGCGGTAGACTGCCTCGACGCGCTGGCCTCGGAGCGTCCATACCGGCGCGCGCTGCCGCTGGACGATGCGATGGCGGTAGTGAAGAGCAGAGCCGGTGTGCAGTTCGATCCGGAAGTGGTGCGGCTGCTGGAAGAGCATTATCCGCGGCTGGAGCAGATGGCGCGCGAGGCAACCGAAGACATCCAGCCGTTGAACACGGATTTGTTCATTAGCCGGGGCGAGGCTCCGGGCAACGGATACGAGCCAGAGAAGAACCTGCACCTCGCGAGCGAGAATGGACGAGGGGAGCCGGCGATCGCGGCACTGCGCGAGTTGCGCCGCGGGCTGACACATGCGCGTGGGGTGCGCGAGACCGGCGCCGCGCTGGCGCACGCCGTGGAACTGCAAATTCCGTACGACTGCATCGCGGTCTACACGCGGGCTGGCGTGTCGATCCGGGCACAGTACATGAACGGTTCGTGCGAATGCGCGTTTTCGTCTCGGATGATTCCGCTCGGCCAGGGGCTCTCGGGCTGGGTGACGGAGAACGCGCGCTGTATCGTAAACGGCAATCCGACCGTCGAGCCGAATTTCGTGCCCGAAGCAGGACTGTTTACGCTGGAAAGCTCGGCGCTGGCAGTGCCGCTGTTCAGCGCGAACGGCGTCTCATTTGGCGCAGTCACGCTCTACGCGCGTGAGCCGGCGGCGTTTTCAAAAGGTCATCGGCAAATGCTCGAGGAAATGATGCCGGAGTTCGCCATAGCGTTGGGAAATGCGACGCGTATGGACGAGCACGCGGCAGAGGAAAACCTGGCCTTTGACGCGGATGCCGGTCCGGTTCTCGAAGGCGCACGGGCGTCGTGAAACAGCTTCACCATTTGATCGGTTCGCTGGCGCGAGCGCTGCTGCTGGTGCTGCTGGTGATGATCGGTTCGACGTTGCTGGTGCGGTTGGCGCCGGGCTACCTGAGCGATGCTCGCGAGATGGATGCGCACTACGGCAACACAGTCCGCGCGGAACTGTCGCAGGAGGGCGCGCGGAGCCACTCCGTTCCAGAGATGCTGGTGCGCGAAGCAGGCGGTTGGCTGCGCGGCGACGCAGGCGTGTCGCGCCAATTCGGCGTGCCCGTGCGGAAGCTGATCGGTCCACGACTGGCGGTGACGGGCGGCCTGCTGCTGCGCTCGCTGCTGCTGGGGTGGGCGCTGGCGCTATGCGCTGCACTGATGACCAGCCTGCGGCGGCAATCAGGGATCGTGTGGCAGGCGCCCGCAACGCTGCTGCTGGCGGTTCCCACAGCGGCCATGGCGACGCTTTGCCTGCTGGCGGGAGGCGGCGGACCCGTGCTGGTGATGTCGCTGCTGGTCGCAGCGCGCGATTTCAAGTTTCTGTGCCGGATCCTGCGGCAGGCGTGGCTGGAGCCGCATCTTCTGCAGGCGCGGGCGCAGGGCATCCGCATGGGGCGACTGCTGGCAGCGCACGTGGCGCCCGCGATCGCGGGGCAGTTGGGCGCGCTGGCAGGACTGTCGCTGGTAACTGCGCTGAGCGCGCTGGTTCCGGTGGAGGTGCTCTTCGATGTTCCGGGGCTGGGCCAGTTGGCGTGGAATGCAGCGATGAATCGCGATTTGCCGGTGCTGCTGGCGATAACGCTGCTGATGGCGCTGGCGGTGACGTCGTCGAGTATGCTGAGCGGGCAACCGGGCGAGTGGGAGAGCGCATGAAGATTCGCCTCCTGCCCTTGACGTTGCTGGCCGCGCTGGTGCTGGGAGCCTCCGCGATGGTGGCGTTGCCGGGCGCGAGCTATGCGCATCAGGATCGCGAGCAACCGCTGGCCGGTGCGACCCTGCGGCACCCTGCAGGCACCGACGCACTGGGGCGCGACCGCCTCGTAAGGGTTTCCGCGTCCCTGCTGCTGAGCCTGGCCGGCGCGCTGGCCGCCTCTGCATTCACCACGGGAACGGCGGCAGCGGTTGGCGCGCTGGCCGCGTTTGCTCCCCGTGGCGTTGCGTGGCTGGTGATGCTGGTGTGCGATGCATTTCTCGCACTGCCGTGGCTTTTCCTGCTGATGATGGTGCGCTCGGCGCTGCCGCTGCAGGCATCGCCAGCGCACTCGGCGGCGATTACGTTCTTGGTGCTGGCGGCCCTGGGATGGCCGGCATGCGCACGCGCTGTGTATCGCGGCGGACTCGGGATGAAGCGCGCCGAATGGGTTCTGCAGGCCCGGGCGTCGGGATTGCGCGGCAGCCAGATGATCCGCCAGGTGCTGCCGAATCTGCTGCCGCTCCTCCTGCCGCAGTTTTTGGTGTGCGTGCCGGCCTTCGTCATCGCCGAGGCCAATTTGGGGGCGCTCGGGCTGGGCATCGGCGAGCCGCTGCCATCGTGGGGCGGCATGCTGCTCGAACTCGACAATTCGGCGCTGCTGTTTCGTACGCAGTGGGTGTATTTCCCTGTGGCGTTGCTGATTCTTGTTCTGCTTCTTCTCGAAGCAATCCCCGTGGAGGCATAAGGGTGTGCTGATGGGACGCGTAGTGGCTGGAATTCTGCTGGCGGCACTGGCGACGACGTGCGCGACGAACTGCGCGGCGCAGGCCGCGTCGCGATTGTCGGGCGAACTGGCTTGGACGATCGGGTACGATCCCAAAACCTTCGATCCGGCCAAAGTCGACGATCTCGACTCGGAGACAGTTCGTTATCTGACCGGCGGCGTGCTGCTGCGCTTCAACCGGCTGACGCAGACAGTGGAACCGCGGCTGGCGGAAAGCTGGAGCGTTTCCCCTGACGGGAAGACGATCACGTTCAGGCTGCGCGCCGGGCTGAAGTTTTCCGATGGCAGCGCCCTGACCGCTCGCGATGCAGCGTGGTCGATTCGGAGAGTATTGCTGCCGGCTACCGCCGCACCGGTGGCAGATGAATTTGTTGTGCCCGCCGGAGTCCGCGTGGACACCCCCGACACGGCGACGGTGATCGTGCACCTGCCGCAGCGCGTGATCGGCATCGGCAAGGTTTTCGACGAGATCGCTATCGAGCCCGCAGATCGGCCCACCGAGGGACGCGTCACTTCCGGCCCATTCTTTGTGGCGGAGTATCAGCGGTCGCAATACGTGCGTCTGCGGAAAAACCCATACTACGGGCTGCGAGACGCGGGCGGCGCGACCCTGCCCCGGGCGAGCGGCGTGCTGCTCGACATCGTCGAGAACCCGGAACAACAGATCCGTCTCCTCCAGCGCGGCGACGCCGATCTGATCGACAGGCTGCCGCCGGACTATTACGAGTTACTGCGGCAAAAGGCTCCGGGAACGGTGCGGGATCTGGGGCCATCGCTCAACACGGAGCAGATATGGTTCAACCAGACGCCCTCGTCGCCGCTGCCCGCGTGGGAGAAAGCGTGGTTTCAGAACCAGGCATTTCGCGTGGCCGTGTCGCAGGCCATCCATCGCGACGATCTCGCCCGCGTCGTGTATCTGGGACATGCAACGCCGGCCTACAGCTTCATCTCGCCGGCGAACAGCGCCTGGTATAACCGCGCGCTCATAGCGCCGCATAGCGATACCGGCGCAGCGCATGCTGGATTGCTGCGCGCAGGCTTTCGCATGCAGGGAGCAAACCTGGTCGACGCAGCCGGACATCCGGTGAAGTTTTCTATTCTGACGAATGCCGGCAACGACGCACGCCTGAAGATGGCCACGCTCATCCAGCAGGACCTGGCCGCGGTGGGGATGCAGGTAAACGTGGTGACGCTGGACTTTCCCGCGTTGATCGAGCGGCTGATGCACACGCAGGACTATGAGGCGTGCCTGCTGGGCCTCGAAAACGTCGATGCGGATCCCAATGAAATGGCGAACGTTTGGCTGAGCTCGTCGCCGAACCACCAGTGGAACCCCTCGGAGAAGACGCCGGCAACCGCGTGGGAAGCGGAGATCGACAAAGAGATGAACCTGCAGGCCACGAGCCAGAAGAATGCGGAGCGCAAGGCCGCGGTCGACCGCGTGCAGCAGATTGTCGCGGACGAGGAGCCCTTCATTTACCTCGTGTACCCGAATGCGCTGGTGGCGATTTCACCCCGGCTCGAGGGTGCGCAGCCTGCGGTGATCGAGCCAGGATTATGGTGGAACGCCGAGGATCTTCGCCTGCGGGGAACGCGATGAGCGGCGATCTTCTGTTGCGTGTGCAGATGAATGCAAGCTATGCGGGCCGTCCCGTGCTGCACGATGTTCGTCTGGAACTGGAACGCGGCGAGGTTCTGGGTCTGGTGGGCTCGAGCGGCGCGGGCAAGAGCACGCTGGTGCTCTCGCTGCTGGGCCTGCTGCCGTGGCGCGGCGGCCGCGTGACCGGCGAAGTGCTGCTGCAGGGCGAAAACCTTCTGCGGGTGCCGGAGCGCAGACTGCGCGAGCTGCGCGGGCGCGCCGTGGGCTTCGTCCCGCAGAGTCCGATGAGCGCGCTGAATCCGGCGCTGAGCCTCGAACGGCACTTTAGGGAAGCGTGGCGCGCGCACCAACCTATGTCGGGCGACGCGCTGGCGCAGCGGATGCGCACGCTGCTCGATGAAGTACAGCTCCCGGCAAACCGCGACTTCCTCGGCAGAAAACCTGCGGAAATCAGCGTGGGCCAGGCGCAGCGTGTACTGATCGCGCTGGCGCTGCTGCATGAACCGGCACTGCTGGTGGCAGATGAGCCCACGAGCGCGCTGGACCCCGTGACGCAGGCGCAGATTGTAGCGCTGCTGCGCCGGCTGAATCGTAAATATGGCGCGTCGCTGCTGTATGTCTCGCACGATCTGGTTTCAGTGCTGGGGCTGTGCCATCGCATTGCCGTGCTCGACGCCGGGACGATCGTGGAGAGCCTGAATGTGGCGGATCTGGACCGCGCCCAGCATCCGGCGACGCGCCGGCTGCTCCAGGCGCTTCCCGTACCTGCGGAGATGCTGCTCCGCTATCGAAATCACTCCGTGGCGGAGGATTACGTCAGTACCGCACAAGGCTAACTCACATGATAAGTAACTCTGCTTCGCTGCGAAGATGAGTTACTGCCGTGTGACCTATCGAGTCACTCAGTAACTCCACTTCTGTGTGATTGCTGGCTGTGGCCCGCATCCCTAGAGTTACTTCATTGCACATTCCCCGTGTGTAAAAGTCTTACCCCAGAAGTTACTTCAGTCATACGGAATGCCAGGACTGGAAACGTGCCTGGCCGAGAGGTTTCTTATGCTGCGTTCGCGGTTGCGCGCGTTGTCTGTGTCCTTTCTGCTTGTCGCTCTCACGGGGATGGTTACCGCTGACGCTCAGTCGAGCGCCAAGATATCGCCAGATCTGTGGGGCAACCCCACTTCAGGAAACGTCCAGGTCATCGTCCAGTACAACAATGCTCCGTCGACACTCGACACGGGTTTACTCGGCCTGCTGGGCGGGGTGGTGAAACTGGTGCTCGGACCGATCGACGCCCTGGTGACGAGCGTTCCGTACAGCGGTCTCAACAGCCTGGCGTCTAACTCCAACGTGAAGTACATTTCACTGGATCGCCCGCTGGCCGCTCATCAGCAGGCGACGGGCATTCCGTCGGCCGCTTACACGACGGAGCCGATCAATGCGCCCACAGTGTGGTCGATGGGTTATCAGGGAACGAATGTCGGCGTGGCCGTGATCGACAGCGGCGTCACGCCTGTCCCGGACCTCGACGCAAACGGATCGTCGCTATCCATTAATACGCAGTTCGTGGCGCAGCTACTGGCCGCGGTGAATGAAGTTGCGCCGTATGCCAGCGGGCGAATTGTCTACAGCCAGAATTTCGTCCCAGGCGAGAGCGATGCGCTGGACCACTACGGACACGGCACACTGGTAGCCGGTCTGGTGGCAGGCAATGGCGCGCAGTCGACTGGCTCACAGTATTTCCGCACCTTCCGCGGCGCCGCGCCCAACGCGAATATCGTGAATCTGCGCGTGCTGGATGAAAACGGTGCAGGCACCGATTCCGCGGTGATCAATGCCATCGATGAAGCGATTTCTTTGCAAAAGACCTGGAATATTCGCGTGATCAACCTCTCATTGGGCCGCCCGATCTATGAGAGCTACACGCTCGACCCGTTGTGCCAGGCCGTGGAAAAAGCCTGGAAGGCGGGCATTGTTGTGGTGGTGGCCGCAGGCAACGACGGCCGCGACCTCAGCCTCAATCCGGAAGGCTACGGCACGATCGATTCGCCGGGCAACGATCCGCACGTTGTTACGGTGGGCGCGATGAACACGCAGTTCACACCGCAGATCAACGACGACATCATTGCCAGCTACAGTTCGAAGGGACCGGCGTTCATCGACCACGTGGTGAAGCCGGATTTGGTGGCGCCGGGCAATGTGGTGACCGGCCTCCGATTCAGCAACGATTCGCTGGCGGTGGCGAACCCAGGTTTCTACACGTGGTACTCCTTCTACCAGAATCACGGCGAAGAGAGCCCGTCGCAGAGCTACTTCCCGATGAGCGGCACCAGCATGGCGGCCGGCGTAGCCAGCGGTGCGGTGGCGGACTTGCTGCAGGCGGTGCCCGCACTGACGCCCGACCAAACGAAGGCTCTGCTGATGGTGAACAGCGATCGTACTTATTTTCCGGCGACGAGCAGTGTGAGCGACGACGGGATCACCTATGTGGCGAACTACGACGTGTTCACTGTGGGCGCGGGCTATCTGGATATCGCGAAAACGGTGAGTGCGGCGCTGGTGCGGAACGGCTCAGTGCCGCCGGGAACGGCAATGTCGCCCATCGCGACGTACAACGCAACGACGGGTGCGGTGACGGCGGTGACAGATCCAGGCGCCCTCTGGACGCAGTCGGGGATGTGGTCGGCGTCGAGCGTCTACGGGAGCAAGGCGTTCCTCTCGGGCGCAAACTCGACAGCGCTGTGGGGTACGACGCCCATCTGGAGCAACGACGATCCAAACGGCTCGACGGCGCTGTGGGGCAAGACCGCGCTCTGGGGCAAGAGTTCGCCCGAGGGGGAAACCGCGCTCTGGGGCAAGAATGGAACAGGATCGTCGGCCATCTCGCTGCAATACTGATCGGCTAATGCAAGATTTCGAGAAAGGGCGCCAGCTTCCGTACGCAGATCGATACTGGCCTGGCAACAACTTAGATCGATCTTCTCGAACGCTTTTGGCGGAGTGGATCCTTCCTTAAGAAGAAGGCACCGCAAGGCGCCCGCCTGTCAACACTCAACCGACGCGAGTTAGCGAGGCCTTTCACTCATTCAGGGTCCGTTGGGCCACGACGCTGGTTGTGTCGAATAGAAGGCTCGTGCCCATCCAATCGAACGCGCCTCAGCAAATCTTCAAAACGCGGATCGTTTCGAATCGGATCATAGATCGGATCCACTTTGATTTGTACGATTGCATTCGAGTGGTCCGCATACGCGCTCTCGAGCAGTTTGAGAACCCGCTCCTTCCCGCCTGTGCCCGAATAAGCCAGCAGAAGCGTTGCGTATCGATATGGCCGCGAACCTGCATCCTGCTCGAGTTTCGCTAAGGCGCGGCTGGCCTCTGCAGCGCGGCCCGATCGTCCGTAAACAGCGGCTTCCCAAGCCCAAATCCATGGCCCTTCTCCATGGGCGGCCGCCGAGCGATTGATCTCGCCGATCGCGTCGTCAAACCTGCCCAGCTGAACATACGAAGGAAGCATCAGGGTGTATGCATGATCGTAGGTCGGGTCCAGTTCGAGCACCGAGCGGCATTGCTCGAGTGCACTCTCATATTGGCGCGAATAATACAGAATCGACGCGTGGTCAGTGGCGATAATCAACGATAAAGGGTCGAGTTGCCGCGCCTGCGAGCTCTCCGCGAACGCCTCATCGAATCGCCCTTGCCACGAGAGGAACTCCGCATACCACTGGTGCGCGGTTGCGTATTGCGGATTGAGCTGAATCGCCCGCCGGAATTCCAGCTCCGCTCCCGGCCAGTCGTAATCGTAATTCTCTTCGATCAGGGCGAGCGAGGCGTGAGCCTCGGCAAGGCCGTCGTCGAGTTCGAGCGCCCGCAATGCAGCGGCCCGCGCCTTCGGCATCAGTTCCTGTTGCGGACCCACATACCAGGCGCTCATCATGCTGAACGTGTCCGCCAACCCGGCATAGGCCTGCGCGAAGTTCGCATCTTTATTGATCGCCTGCTGAAAGTAATCGGCTGCCTGGCGGAATCCCTCTGCCGTTCTCTTATTCCACAAATACCGGCCCTTCAGATACAGGTCGTACGCCTCATACGAGTTCGTGCCCGGCCGGCGTGCAGCGGCTTGCTGCGCAGCCTCGATCCGTCGCCGCCCACTCAGACTCAAGTCGATTTCGTTGGCGACCTCGCGCGCGATCTCCCCCTGCAATTCCAGCAGGTGCCCCAGGTCGCGATCGTATTCCCGTGCCCACACGTGGCTCTGGTCTTTCACCTGGATCAGCTGCGCTGTAATCCGAACCCGCTCCGCATCCCGGCGAACGCTGCCCTCGATCACATACTGCACACCCAGTTCCCTCCCGATCTGGGGAACCGATTCCTGCGTGTGCTTGTAGTGCATCACCGAAGTCCGTGCGATGACCCGAAGATGATCAGGATCGAGGTCGCCGAGCTGGCTGATCATTTCTTCCGTCAGCCCGTCGCTGAAATAATCCTGTCCCGGGTCGCCGGTGAAGTTCTCAAAGGGCAGCACGGCCAGCGTGATTTTGACCTCGGGCTCTGCTGTGCCGCGCCGTGAACGCCACAGCCAAAAGGCGGACAACAGAATCAGTACCAGCGCGACCGCGCCGGAAGCGATGACCGCCGGCCCCCACCTCCTCGCATTGCCCGGACGCAAGGGCGACGGCGCTTCTGTCCCGGAAGAGGGCACGGGCGCTTCCCGCTCCTGCGGCTGACTCGTCGATTCTGTTACCAGAGGAAGAAACCGGTAGCCCTGGCCCTGAACGGTGAGAATGTAGCGTTGATCGCTCGTCTCGTCCAACGCTTTCCGCACCATGAAGATCGTCTGCGTCAGGTTCGACTCTTCCACAAAACTGTCCGCCCAGACCGCTTTGATCAGCTCGTCTTTTGTCACTATCCTCCCGGCGCTCTGAACCAACAAAAGCAGGGCGTCGAAGGTCTTCGGGGTCAGTGGGGTCACGACCCCGGCTCTCTTCAAAGTCCGATTTTGTGCGTCGAGACTGAACTCGCCGAACAGGTACAAGTGATTGGTCAGTCTGGACATAACCGGATTTTTAGAAGTTTTGAGAACTTTTGAGCGTCGATTTTTAGGACATTTGAGAGGAATGCGAACTAGCTTTTGGCTCGCGAATGGCGGAGCGGCCTGCCGCAGGAAATTGGACCAAATCTTACCACGATTCCAATTCGCGGCAACGGGTCCCGGTGGATGCAAATCCGGGCTCTCTTTGAGAAGCACCGCTCTACGGTTTGCTTTACGGCAGTTTCCCCGTTCTTGTTGCGGGTTCAGAACTTCGAGATGGGCGTTTTCATGAGCGAGGGCGCTGGCCAGGGACCTGGCGGAACTCTCCAGCGGGAGAACCGAACCATCGGACAAACAAGGGGGGGCCGCTTGGGTACAAAAAGCACGATCACTCTTCCTGAACGGGTGGCATTGGAGAGCGAATCCATCGGGATATTCCGGGAACTCAGCCGGCGTTCCGGGCGTTCGGAGCAACTCTGGAACCAGGTCCTGGCTCGTCGTTCAGACCAGATTGAATTAACCTTCACCCTTCGCGGCGGTCATGGCTTCGAGCGACTCGATCTCGCCGGCCATGGAGATGAGGTCGGAGGCGGTAAGCAGGCCGGAGGATTTGAATGAATCGCAAGTTTCGTTTTTTCTCGTCGAGGCCCCTGATGCTCTGTGCGGTGGCGGTTGCATGCGCGATGCTGGCTGGGATCGCCGCAGCGAACGGCCAGCTCTCCTACTTCAGGAATTTCATTCCCAACGGGGTACTTTTCCCGAACCCGAATGGCGCATCGCAAACGTACAGCGCCACCAGCGGCGGGATCGATTTGACAGGTCCGTTCTTCCAGAGCATGGGAACCAACGGCCGAACCTGCGGAACATGTCACGAGCCGAACGATGGCATGTCGATTTCGGCGGCAGATGTCGATCTGCGGTTCTATCTGACCCAGGGCACGGATCCCATTTTTCGAACGGTGGACGGATCGAATTGTGACCACAACATCGATGTTTCAACTTTTAAGGGGAGAGAGTCTGCTTATAGCCTGTTGCGCACGCGCGGGTTGATCCGGATTCCCCTAGCGGTTCCGGCGAATGCAGACTACCAGGTGACCAACGTAAGCAATCCCTATGGCTGCAATGAGACGGACACGATCTCGATGTACCGCCGTCCGCTGCCCGCGACCAATGTTCGATTCCTGAGCGCCGTGATGTTCGACGGACGCGAATCCTCTGCGGCGACGGGCACGACCAAGATTGTCTACAGCAACTACCCGAACTCGCTCGTCAGCGACCTGGAGCATCAATCCGTGGACGCGACGACGATTCACGCACAAGGCGACGGGACGCGGCCTACAGCCGAGGAGCAGCAGGAGATCGTGAATTTCGAGATGGGCCTGACGACGGCACAATCGTTCGGTTACCGCACCGGCCCCTTGAACGCGCAGGGAGCGAATGGCGGTCCGCTGGCGCTCCTGAATCAGCCCTTTTTCATCAGCATCAATTCGAGCGTCCATTTTCTTCTGCCGCAGTTCGAGCAGCCAGGCGGTCTCGTCGCGCCCGGAGACGGAGAGTTCACGTCGGCGATCTTCAATCCTTTCGAGGCGTGGGCCAACTTGCCGGCTCATGATCCGAGAGCTGCCGTGGCGCGCGGAGAGGCGCTTTTCAATTCGCTGCCGATCAACATTACAGGGGTGGCCGGAATCAACGATGACGTTACGGCGGGCGGCCTGGTGGCCGGTGGCATTCCCTCGCTCACGGGGACTTGTGGAACCTGTCACGACACGCCAAATGTGGGGAATCATTCATTCCCGACCCCGCTGGATATTGGCACCGGCGATCCGAATCCTTCCAATGCGTCGATCAATCTCGGCGGGCTGGACACTTCGTACCTGCCGAGCATTACCGTATGCAGGACGGACCCGGAAACAGGCTTGCCGACCACCACCTGCAAAACCACGACGGACCTCGGCCAGGCTTTGATCGATGGAAGCTTCGATCATGTCGGCAAAATCAAGGGACCGATCCTGCGCGGGCTGTCGGCACGCGCTCCATACTTCCACAATGGCTCCGCGCGAACCTTGCTGGACGTCGTCAAATTCTACGAAACACGGTTCGAGTTGACACTGACATCTCAGCAAGAGTCGGATCTTGTCACATTCCTCGGCTCCCTGTGAGCCACGGGCTTTCTTTAATCGAAACACCGCCGGATGCGGGTGATGGCCGGCTGAGCGACACTTTGATTCGGTAGACCTCCGACAGCCAGAGTGGAGATCGATTTAAGTTGTTACCCGCCACTATCGATCTGCACGCGGAAGCTGACGAACTCAACGTTGAGCCGGCTGAGGCCAGCCTGTCGAAAGCCCAGACCAGGACTACGTCGAAGCGGCCGCGGCGTGCCTCGCGCATCATCTGGTCCAGTCATGGCAGGCGCGCGCCGCTGATGGTGTCGGTGCAGGTAGCCGCCGACATGCCAACGCGCTCATTGAGGGCGTATTAGAGGTGACGGCACGACCAGTCCTCGAAAACGGGCTTCCAGTCAGCCTGGGGTAGCTTAGTGGCCTGGTCGCACCGTCCTCATAAACGCACGGACCAACTCCGCAATCTCGTCTGCCTTTGTGTCCAGTGCGAAGTGTCCGGCATTGAGCACGGCGACTCTGGCATTCGGTACGTCGGCGCGGTAGCGTTCCGGCTCGCCGGGATCAAACGAGAGATCATGCTTGCCCCAGATGACGAGGAGCTTTGGCTGCGTTCTTCTCATCCACGCCTGCCATGTTGTATAGGCGTCGACGTTGGTGCGGTAGTCATAGAAGAGATCGCTTTGAATCTGCGCCTGCCCTGGAGCATTTAGAAATGCGTACTCGTCAGTCCAAAGATCCGGATCATAGAGTTCAACGTTCGGATCGTCTCCGATGTGGCGTGTCTTCGTGGTTGCGAGTGACAGAAGATTCTTGCGCAACTCTTCTTCATGAACAGGCCGGTCCGCCCAAAACGACCGCCGTGTGGCCCAATTCGCCCCCAGGCCTTCGTTATGGGCTACCGCATCCTGCACGATGAGAGCCTGCACCTGCTCCGGATGGGCCAGGGCCATGCGAAAGCCGACCGGCCCGCCGTAATCCTGCATATAAAGGGTGTAGTGCGATAAGCCGAGCGCCTGCGTGAAGCCCTTCATCACCTGGGCGATGTGGTCGAAGGTGTAAGCGAACTTCTCGGGGTCAGGCCAGTCGCTGTGACCGAATCCAGGATAGTCGGGCGCGACCAGATGATAGTTGTCTGCAAGCCGTGTCAGCAGCGGCTGAAACATCCGCGATGACGAGGGCAGACCGTGCAGCAAAAGGATCGTGGGTGCTCCCTTCGGCCCCGCTTCTCTGTAGAAGATGGAAACTCCTTCGACCATCACTGTGCGATAAGTTACCTGCTGTTCCACTGACCCCGCCCTTCTTTGTGCATCCATGTTGTGAGTTGCGACGAGCGCGATCATGACGGTCACCACGGCTTACAAGGTAGATCTTGTCATCGATTCACGCTCGCTCGTCGTTCTATCGTTCCGTTGTTTCCCATAGCCGTTTACTTAGGCAGCTCGCGGCCTGGCCCTCGCTGCGTGATTTCCTGAACGATCCACGCGTTGCCATCGGGGTCCTGGAAGGCAACGTAGGAGCTATAGCTCTTGCGCTCGGGGTCCGGACCGCTGATGCGCGCCTCCGGAGAGAACGGTGAGCCGTGGAAGACCTCGGTCGCCTCGATGCCGCTGACCACAATTTGCTTGTGAGCCGCCACGATATCGGAGACGATCAGCCCGCCACGGAACGAGCCGGGCGTGGCGTCGGTAACTCCTTTGCCAAAGGTGATCGAGGCCGCTGAGTTCGGCGGCGTAAGCTGAACGGCGCGAAAATCGTCGCCGTTCACGATATCGTCGTCGACACGCCAACCGAGCTTTGTGTAAAACGCCTTTGCGCGATCCACGTCCGCGACGGGAACAATGGCGACTTCGAACTTCATATCGACTTTCATGGAAACTCCTTTTCCTTGCCATTTAGTTTCACGAGACTATTGCCTGCACAGGGGTCCGCATATAGATCGCGGGCCAGTGCCGTGAAGCGCGCGTGATTATGTCTTGAGAAAGTCGAGCAACAAGGCGTTGATCTGATCCGCGTGTGTGGTGCACAGGCCATGGGGAGCGCTGGGGATCACCTTCAACGTCGCATTCTTCACAATCCTGGAAGAGAGATTCGCCGAGTCATCGATGGGAACGATCTGATCTGCGTCCCCATGAATAATCAGTGTCGGCACTTCAATCTTCTTCAGATCTTCCGTGAAGTCCGTCTCCGAAAACGCCTTGATGCATTCGTATGAGGCGACGATCGAGGACTGCATTCCCTGGAGCCAGAATGAATCGCGAACACCCTGCGAGGGCTTTGCATCTGGTTTGTTGTAGCCGTAAAAGGGCATGGATACGTCCTTGTAGAACTGCGAACGATCAGCAACGAGCCCGGCGCGGATTCCATCGAACACCGACATGGGTAAGCCGCCGGGATTCTTGTCGCTCTTCAACATAACCGGCGGGATTCCTCCGATGATGACAGCCTTCTTCACGCGGCTATTGCCGTGACGCCCAATGTATCGAGTGATTTCACCACCGCCCATAGAGTGGCCGACCAAAGTAACATCCTTCAGGTTGAGCTTCTCCATTAGTTCCGCGAGATCGTCTGCGAAGGTGTCGTACTCATTGCCGGTCCACGTTTGCTCAGAACGGCCGTGCCCACGCCTGTCATGGGCAACCACGCGGTAGCCATGCTGGCCGAGGAAAAGCATCTGCGCGTCCCACGCGTCAGCGCTCAGCGGCCAGCCGTGGGAAAAGACGATCGTGGGGCCGGTGCCCCAATCCTTATAGAAAAGTGAAGTTCCGTCCTTCGTTGTAATCCTGTTCATTTGAAACTCTCCTCGAATCTGTTTCTGCGACGCGAGAGGGCTCGCAGGCTTGGGTTGACCCGCAGTCGCCGGAAGGGGACACCCCGCGACGACTAATGCGGCGGCACCGCCGATCAAGACTTCCCGGCGTGAGACAGGCCTCATTGACTTATTCATTTGTTGTCTTTCCTCTTTCAAACCACTTTCAAAACGTTGTCACGTCATTCCCAACGCTGACTTCCATACCGTCCCTCCACTTCATCGTTCCCGTATCGAAGCCTGTTGGCGATGAGCGCTCCAGCGTTGGACGTCGCCGCCAATCTCAGAAATCTCGTTCACCAGCGTGTCGAGTAGTAAACGCACATCTGTACATCGCGACAGGCCGGCACTTTGTCCCGCCCAAAGAGGAAGCAAATCGGGCCTGCCCGCTCTCTCGGCGGCGATGGACAAGTGCCGGACGAGCCCCCGTTGCAGTGGATAAGGCAGGATCTCCGAATGTCCGTGGTTGAACTCGTCGAGCAGTCGATTCCTGATGCCGCGAGCCTGTCTTCCGGTGAACCCGCGAGTCAGAGCTGTCTGCTTAGCCTGACCGCTGAGGATCGCCGTACGATGAAGCGGGCTCGCTCCCGACTCCTCGCACGCGAGGAATGCGGTTCCCATCTGCGCGCCTTCAACTCCGAGAGCGAAGGCTGCTACAACTCCGCGCGCGTCCCCAATTCCGCCAGCGGCGACCACGGGAAGCCTCACAGCATCGACGACCTGCGGGACGAGCGCCATCATTCCGATCAGGGACTCTTCTGGCCGCAGCAGAAAGGACCCGCGATGCCCTCCCGCCTCAAAACCGGATGCCACAATCGCGTCTACACCCGCTCGCTCCAGGGCGATCGCTTCGTCCACAGTGGTTGCCGTTCCAAACAGTGCGATTCCCCGGCGGCGGAACTCGTCCAAAATCTGTTTGGAAGGGATGCCATAGATAAAGGTGAATACGGAAATCCCTTCGTCCAGAAGAACCTGCACCTGATCCTCGAAACGAATCGGCTCGTACGCGTGGTACGAGGGTCTGCCTCCTCCGAGGCTTGCGATATGCTCTGCCAAAGGCGCCAGGCAGCGATCAAAGGCCTCCTCCGTCGCAGTCAGGGCTCCCTCGTCTTCCATCGAGACCCACAAATTCATCGCAAATGGTTTTGACGTAAGGCCCTTGATCTCGCGAATGACTTCGCGAATCGCCTGCGGCTTCAGGCCATGAGCACCGAACGAGCCAAGCCCCCCATAATTCGAAACGGCCGCCGTAAGCCGCTGCGAGGACAAGCCTCCCAACGGGCCTTGAAAGATCGGGTATTGCAGCCCCAAACGCGCGGTCAGTCGATTGTCCGCCCACGCTTTTGAGCTCACGCGATTTGTCATGTTGTTGTCCTCATCTGTTCTGCAACAACGCGGGAGTAGAGCTTCCCGCGGCCTGGTTGCTGACTTCGAAGATCACCTCGAGCATGACGGGCGCACCGAGAGGCAACGCACTCACTCCCACTACGGACCGCACAGACATCCTGTCCTCACCAAACAGATCGCGGAGCAGTTCCGATGCTGCGTCAGCAACGATAGGCTGGTTGTAAAAGTCCCCTTCGGTCGCCAGGTAGACCTTCACGCTCACAATCCTGATCACGCGGTCGAGGGACCCGACGTGCGCCTTCGCGGCAGAAAGAGCATTCAGCGTCGCAGTCCGCAATGCATCCCGGCCGGCAGCTTCGTCGAGTTCCTTACCCAGTCGTCCGACGGAGTGAAGCTTGCCATTCTTGACCGGCAGCATTCCGCTCAGGAACAGCAGACTGCCCGACTGCACCGCCTCGACATACGCGCCGAGCGGATGGGGCGGATCGGGGAGCACGATTCCGAGGTCCAGCAACCGGCGCTCCGCGCTGGCCGATTGCGAGGCCCTCAGGCTTACCATTTGCCGTTGTGCGCACCGCCGTCCACGTGCAGCACCTCCCCTGTAATATTGTGAGATTCCGTCAGATAGATCACGGCGTCTGCAATATCCTCCGCAGTGGAGATCGTGCCCATCGGCGACAGCGTCTTCAGGAAATCCTTTGGATTGTTTTTATGAAGAGGAGTGTCAACGACTCCGGGCGCGACCGCATTGAAGCGGATGTGTTCCTTCGAATACTCCGAGGCCAGGCTCCGGGTGATGGCTTCGAGACCGCCCTTCGTGATCATGGGCAGGGACACCGGAAGACCACCGATGGGATTGTCAACCAGCGATGACGTGATGCACACGACGCTTCCGCCGGCCTTTTGCGCGAGCATCTGCCTGACCGCGAGTTGGGTGATGAAGATGTAGCCTTCGAGATTCGTCGAGACAAGGGCGCGGAAATCATCAGCGCTGTAGTCCGTGAAGGGCTTCGCCGAGAAGATGCCGGCATTATTGACTACGGCATCAATCGAACCAAACCCCTGAACAGCGGTATCGACCACCTTCTTTGCGGTCGCCGCCTGCCCAATGTCTCCGTCCACCAACACCAGTTGGTCGGAAACCTTCACTTCCGGCGACTTGGTCGCATTGCGTGAAGTGCCCACGACGTTATAGCCGCGCTCCAGGAACGTTTTGACTATCGCAGCGCCGATTCCCTGGGAGGCGCCCGTCACGATTGCTGTCTTTTGAGTGTTTGCCATGTATTGCTCCTTTTTCACATCAATGTAGAAATGACATCCGGCATTCCGCACCTAGATTCCGTCGTACGAGGAATACCCATACGGGGCCCAGTAATCCCGTGGCTCTTCCGCGGAATAGGTAATGCGGGTAATGGCCTTCACGTTCTTCAAGCCAAGTTTTACGGGCACCGACAGACGCAATGGCGCTCCATGTTCCACCGTGAGGGGCCGCCCGTTGTGGTGTGTAGCGAGCAGCGTCTGAGGATGGCGTGCTGTCGCCAGATCAATAGAGACGAAGTAAGGGTCGGGATTTCCCGAGTTGTCGAGGTTGACCGACGACTCCACGCGAGCCCATTTCGCCTGCGATTGCGGCGGGTAGGCGCGAAGCAGGTCATCGAATTTAAGGCCAGCCCACCACGCGATCGCGCTCCATCCCTCTACACAAACAAATCGGGTAATTTGATCGTGTAATGAGAAATGACTCACGAGCTTGCGAATATCCAGGCTGACCGTCACGCCAGAAGCGAGCCCGTCGAGAGTTAACTTCCATTCGGCAATGTAGTCTGGGTCTGGAGTAACCCCGTTGTAATTGTTCCTGATCGGAGTGACCCGCGACCTGGTATACACGGGCACCATGCGATTCTGCGAGTAGAGTGCTTCAGCCACGTCATCATCGATTTGAATAGCTCTATTGAGCAACCATTCCTTCCCGCGAGAGTTCATTTCGCGACGCAGACCCAGGCGGCGGAGTGTATCAGGCGGCAAAAGAGATCCACCGCCTGCCGCCACCGCGAGTGCGCCGATTCCAAACGCCAACACGTCGCGCCGGGTTCGATAGCGCATCATGCGGGGAGCAATCTCAATTACGGAAGGAGGTTGCTCTTCGATGAAGTTGTGGCTCTTCTTCGTAGTTACTTTCATTTCTTGCTTCGATTCAGAATCGGTCGAGGCAATTTGCTCCGGCTCCAGCGGCTTACCGTTCTTCTCATTCTTCATTTGCGGTGACCTCCGGCCGGCTTACTTTGGTTGACCAACCTACGATCATGCTGCGCAGCGTATCCCACCCGTCGGCGAAAACCAGAATCACATGCGGCACAACAAAGAGCATGAAGGCTCCCATGAGCCAGAAATGCCAAACACGCGCTTTGTCAAAGCCTCCGAAAAGCGCAGCCAGCCAATGAAGCTGCATCGGTTTATGAATCGCCCAGCCGGTGGCAATGGAAAGAATCCCGGCGACAGGAACAACGAAATAAGCGGCACGCTGGAGCGCGTTGTACTTTGTGTTGAAACGTGGATGCAGCCATGCGCGGTGTGTAAGCCTGGCGAAGGGAAAGCCGAGGTAGTACCGGAACATTTTGAGCGCGTCAACCAAATCCGTTCGGCGAGGCAACAGTGAGCGCCAGCCTGCACCCATGAGCAGCCCCACGACGTAGATGGTTCCATTCAGCATGAATAAGTACGCGCACAACCAATGCAGGCGCAGCGCCGGCGCTAACATTCCTGGCCCCAGACTCATGTGGTTATAGAGCCAGTCGGCCGGGCTGGCGTAATGACGTTGACCGGGGACATGAGCGCAGATCCAGATTCCGATATCCGCCGCCACATCGAAATTTCCAGCAACCGGATCCGGCCTGTGTTGAAAGATCGGCGAAGACCAGTAAATAGAGATTCCGCTCAGAATGAGACCAAGAAGAAGCGGGACGTTCAACCAGTGGCTCCAGCGCACCAGGACATGGTGTCGTTTAGCCACGAGCACGGCTGGTGGTGCCAGGAGCGTGCTCGCGGAGGTCTGTTCATGATGTGCTGACGAAGGAGTCACTTCTTTGAAACCTCGCCTGGACCGTCTAGTTGGAGGCCGCCGCCGGAATGAACTGAAAGATTTTGTCCGTCGCAAGTGTTCCGTCGGGGAGCTTCTCGGTCGTTGCGTAGACAACATCGCCCGGGCTAAACGTAACCTGCTGAGGCGCGACTTGTGTTACGGGAACCCCCGGTGGCACGGAGATGGTTTGCGAACCGTCCTGGTAATTAACCACGAGCGTGGTACCACCGCTCTTCTGGACCGTACCGTTCGTCATTCGTGAGTGGGAAGGGCGAGCGACTGTGCCGTTGGTCATTCTGCTGTGGGAGGTCGCGCCCGGGGGATCGGTCAGAACACTACCCTCTGCAGCCCCGCGCAGCTCCGCGGGAAATATGAAGATCTGTTTCGCGACCTGCCTCCCGTCCGGACCTTCGGCCGACGCGACCCCGATATAAGGCGCAGATGCAACGTGGCTCAGATCGGAGGGTATCTGTTTATAGGTCGTGAGCGGCTGTTTGACAACCACCTGGACAACGCCCGAAGGCGTCTGAAC
>Ga0210391_10000539_pt1 | contig 39135 bp, 33 predicted proteins | sample IncBWC12OmetaG_FD_160573 | JGI IMG/M metagenome (GOLD analysis project Ga0210391, IMG submission 160573) | Forest soil microbial communities from Barre Woods Harvard Forest LTER site, Petersham, Massachusetts, United States - Inc-BW-C-12-O ...
TCTGCTGGGGCGATTGCTCGACCAGCTTTGCGCGCGGCTGGCGGCGCGTTCGCTGGCAGCGGCCGCGATTCGCGTGCGATTCGAGCTCCAGCCGGATTTCGAAAACGCGCTCGATCGCCGCAAGGAGGTCTTCCGCAAGATGGATCCTCCCGGCGCATTTGAAAGGGAACTCCAGCTTCCGATTTCGTCACGCGATTCGAAAATGCTGCTGAAATTGCTGCGCCTGCGGCTGCAATCGAATCCCCCCGGCGCTCCGGTTCGCAAGATCACGCTCGGAGCAGAATCCGCGCGCGCTCGTGCCACGCAGGGCGGGCTGTTTCTCCCCCGTTTTCCCGATCCCGAAAAACTCGAGGTCACCATCGCGCGCATCGCGAACGTGGTCGGCGAAGGAAACGTCGGTTCGCCATCGCGGGTCGATACTTGGCGTCCGGGAGAATTCCATATGCAGCGATTTCTGGCGCCGGTCGAGGTTGCCGAGAGCACCGGCGGCCGCAGGCGCGACCCGGCAGCGCATTCGCCCCCGTCATGCCCGAATTTCAAAGCCCCGGCGAGCTTCCGGATGTTTCGCCCGCCGGTGCCCGCGGCGCTTGAGCTGTGGGAAGGCCGCCCGGCGCGCGTTGTTTTTCAGGGGCTGCGCGGAGACGTGCAGGCCGCCGCGGGCCCTTGGCGCACGTCGGGCGATTGGTGGCGCGAAGACGGCTGGCAGCAAGACGAGTGGGATCTGGAGATTCATTTTCACCAGACGCCCGGCGAGCGCGGCGCGACGGCGGCGGGCGCTGCTTTTGCGTCGTGTCCGGATTGCGGCCTGTATCGCTTTTATTTTGACGTGCGACTCGGACGCTGGTTCGTGCGCGGAGTGTACGACTGATGTATGTGGAGCTGCATGCGCGATCGGCATTCAGCTTTCTCGAAGGCGCGTCCACGCCTGAAGAACTGGCCGCTGTGTGCAAAGCGAGCGGCATGTCTGCGATGGCGCTGCTCGATCGTGACGGCTTTTACGGCTCGCCGCGATTTCATCTGGCGGCGGAAAAATCCAAGATGCGCGCGCATATCGGCGCGGAAGTCACATCCGCCGGGGGGTGGCGCTATCCGCTGCTCGTCGAATCGCGCGAGGGCTACCGGAATCTCTGCCGCCTGATTACGCGGATGAAGCTGCGCGCAAAAAAAGGAGAGGGAAGCGTTCAGCCCGAAGAAATCGCGGAGTCGGGCGGGGGTCTCGTCTGCCTGACAGGTGGCGCGGAAGGCCCGCTCGCGCACGCGTTGACGCAGGGCGGGATCGAAGCGGCGATCGAGCGCGTGGAGCAGCTCCGCCGCACGTTCGGCCGCGAAAATGTGTACGTCGAATTGCAGCGGCATCTCGCGCGCGAGGAAGAAGCGCGCAATCAGGCCGCAGTGGAAGTGGCGCGCAAACTGAAACTTCCGTTGCTGGCGACGAACGGAGTCTCACACGCGCAGCCTGAACAGCGCGAGCTGCTCGATGTCTTCACCTGTATCCGCCATCATCGCGTGCTGGCCAACGCCGGCCGCCTGCTCAGCCGAAATTCCGAACGCCATTTCAAGCCGCACGCGGAAATGGCCGCGTTGTTCGCCGATCTTCCCGAAGCCATCGCCCATACCGCGGAGCTCTCCTCGCGCCTGCAATTTTCACTGAACGATCTGGGATACGAATTTCCGTCCTATCCAGTGGCAGAAGGCGATTCGCAGATCGAATTTCTGCGCCGCCGCGCCCACGAAGGTCGCATCACGCGCTATGGCGATGCAAATGAGCGCGCGTGCAAACAAATCGACCGCGAACTCGCGCTGATCGAAAAACTCAAACTAGCCGGCTATTTTCTGATCGTCTGGGACATTGTTCGTTTCTGCAAAGAGAAAAACATTCTCGTGCAGGGCCGCGGCTCGGCAGCCAACAGCGCGGTCTGCTACGCGCTGGGCATCACCGCGGTCGATCCGGTGGGCATGGATTTGCTGTTCGAGCGGTTTTTGTCCGAAGAGCGCGGCGAATGGCCGGACATCGATCTCGATCTCCCCAGTGGCGATCAGCGCGAGCGCGCGATTCAATACGTCTACGAGCGCTACGGTAAGCTCGGCGCGGCGATGACGGCGAATGTGATCACCTACCGAGGGCGCTCGGCCGCACGCGAAATCGGCAAGGCGCTGTCGTTCGACCCAGAAACGCTCGATCGGCTGTCCGCACTCGTCGGCTCGTGGGAGTACAAGGACCCGAACGACACGCTCGCCCGCCAGTTTCGCGACGCCGGGCTCGACATGCAGCACCGGCGCATTCGCAAATTTTTCGAGCTGTGCCAAGCCGTGCAGGATCTGCCGCGCCATCTGGGGCAACACTCCGGAGGCATGGTCGTGTGCCAGGGCCAGCTCGATTCCGTGGTCCCGCTCGAGCCGGCCACGATGCCCGGCCGCGTGGTTGTCCAATGGGACAAGGAAGATTGCACGGACATGGGCATCGTAAAAATCGATTTGCTCGGCCTGGGAATGATGGCCGTGCTCGAAGAATCTCTTCAGCTTATTGGCGAGCACTATCAAGAGAAGGTCGATCTAGGCCATCTGCCGCAGGGCGACAAAGCGGTGTATGACACGCTGAAAAAAGCTGACACAGTGGGAATGTTTCAAGTCGAAAGCCGCGCGCAGATGTCCTGCCTGCCGCGGCTTCAGCCGGAAAAGTTTTACGACATTGTCGTTCAAGTAGCGATTATCCGGCCGGGCCCCATCGTCGGAAAAATGGTGCATCCGTATTTGAACCGCCGGCAGGGCCGCGAGGCACCGGACTGCCTTCATCCCTCTCTCGAAGCTGTTTTAGAGCGCACACTCGGCGTCCCTCTTTTTCAGGAGCAACTGCTGCGCATGGCGATGATCGCTGCTGGTTTCACGGGCGGCGAGGCCGAGGAGCTGCGGCGCGCCATGGGATTCAAACGCTCCGAAAAGCGCATGCAGGAAATCGAAATCAAGCTGCGCCGCGGCATGACGGCCAACGGAATCGTCGGTGAGACGCAGGATAAGATCGTGCTGTCGATCACTTCGTTCGCGCTCTATGGCTTCCCCGAATCGCACGCGGCCAGTTTCGCGCTCATTGCCTATGCCAGCGCGTACCTGAAATGCCGCTACCTGGCCGCATTTACCGCGGCGATGCTGAATAATCAGCCGATGGGTTTTTACCGCCCGGCCACGCTGGTGAAGGATGCGCAGCACCACGGTCTGAAATGCAAGACCATCGATCTGACGCGCTCGGGTTGGAACTGCACGCTCGAAAAAATCCCCGGTGGTTTCGCGATGCGGCTCGGGCTGCGCTACGTGAAAGGCCTGCGCCAGGAAATCGCGCTGGCCATGCTACGCGAGCGCACCATGCGCCCGTTCGCCTCGGTCGAGGATTTGAAGCAGCGTGTACCGGAAATTCAAAAATCCGAGCTGACCGCGCTGGCCGAGGTCGGCGCGCTGAATTCTCTCTCGGGCCGTCGCGGTTTTCATCGTCGCGACGCGCTCTGGCAGGTCGAACGCGCCGCGCGCCGCCCCGGTCCGCTGCTCGAGGTGTCGGAAACGCCGCAGCGGGAGCCGGAAGCCGCGGAACCCGATTCGCCGCTCGCACAGATGACCAATGAAGAACGGCTCGTCGCCGATTTTCGCGGCACGGGACTGACCGTCGGACCGCATCCGATGACCTATCGCCGCGCGGAATTAAAACAGCGCGGCATCCGCACAGCCATTGAGCTACCGAGGCTTCCCGACGGGACGCACGTGCAGGTGGCCGGCGCGGTAATCGCGCGTCAGCGCCCCGGCACGGCCAAGGGTTTTGTATTTCTAAGCCTTGAGGACGAAACTGGAATCGCAAACGCCATCATCACGCCGCAGCTGTTCGAGCAGGATCATACCGTGGTCGTCCACAATCCTTTTTTGCTGATCGAAGGGAAGCTGCAAAATCAGGACAATGTAGTGTCGGTGAAGGCCGAACGTGTGCGCGCGCTCGATATCTCCCGCGCCGAAGTCACCTCGCACGATTTCCACTAGCGAAAATCACTTGATCGGCTCGCGCAGATCGTCGTTCCAGCCCAGCAGCGCTTCCGAAGTATCGCGCGTCGCGCCCAGGCGCTCGCGCGCCAGCGCCCAGCGGTCGCGAATCAGCCGCGAAACGGGCGCATCCAGCCGGACCGCCTCGCCCAGGTCTGCGGCGATCTTCACGTCCTTCGCCATCAGCCCGAGCGCAAACCCCGTGGCAAATTTTCCGCCGAGCACCTGCTCCTTGATCATCACCTCGGTCGTGAAATTGCGCCCCGTCGACACGTTCAAAATATCGACCATGGTTTCCTGATTCAGTCCGAATCGCTGGCCGATCAGCAGCGATTCGACTACCGCTGTGTAACCCGCCGCCGCAATATAGTTATTCAGAGCTTTCATCGCATGCCCGGTTCCCAGCGAGCCGGTCTCGAAAAGCTGCTTGCCCATGCACAGCAGCAGCGGCTTCGCGCGCTCGATCGCCGCTTTGTCGTCACCGCCGATCATGATCGCCAGCGTCCCGGCTTTCGCGCGCGGCACCGCTCCCGAAACCGGTGCATCGATCAGCGTCGCCCCGCGCTTGGCCAGCTCCGCGCCAAGCTCTCGCGTCCCCACCGGTTCGGACGAACTCATGTCAATGACCAGCCGGCCCGGTTTCAGCGCCTTCGCGAATGCGCCGTCCTGATCCTCCGTCAGCGCCTGGCAAACGATCCGCCCCGTCGGCAACATCGTCACGATGATTTCGTTCGCCGCGACGTCAGCGAGGCTCACGGCAGCCTTGCACCTGAAATCCTCGGCAAAGCGCTTGGCGCGCGCCGCATCGGCATCGAATACGGTCAGTTCGTGCCCGGCCTGCGCGATGTGACTGGCCATCGGCCAGCCCATGTTTCCGATTCCGATGAATCCAACACGCATAGAAGCACCGCCCTTCTATTCGATCCCCAGTTCCTTCAGCACTTCGGTTGCATGAATGAAGCTATCGACGCCCGCCGGCACGCCCGCGTAAATCATGCTGTGCAGCAGCACTTCGCGAATCTCTTCCTTCGAGCAGCCGTTTTTCACCGCACCGCGCACGTGTCCCTTCAGCTGCGTCGGCTTGTTCAGCGCCACCAGCAGCGCCATCGTCAGCATGCTGCGCGTTTTGCGATCGATCTGCGGCCGCGCCCACACTTCACCGAAGCAATACCGTGTCACCAGCTCCTGCAGCGTGCGGTTGAAATCTGTCGCCGATTGCAGCACCTCATCGGATTGCGCCGGACCGAACATTTCGCGACGAATCTGCATACCCGCGTTGAACACATCCGCGCTCGAAGCAGACGAAGACGCAGCCGCGGGTGCTATCACATCGAAGTGCAGGATGGTCGCCCCGCCGGTGGCATAGTTCGCCACATCCGCCGACACTTTCTGCCCGATCTCGGACTGCATCGCCGCGCCCATGGCCGCTTCGCTAGCAAAGTCGCCTTCAAAGACACAGTAATACGGCGACGGCGCCCCCACGGCCTCGATCGCGAAGCTGTACCGACTCGCAAGCAGGCCCGGAATTTGCAAGGCCAGCGGTAAATGCCTTTCCACGTAATATTTCTTGAAATGCGCTGGATCCTTCGGCGCGGAATAGAGCACGAGAACTCGATGCATAGCGATCGGTATCCTTTCAGTCAAAAAGCGGGTCAGGCAGCCGCTAGAGCTTGAATAGTTTTCGTGCCGTCTCACCCAGAATATTGCGTTTGGCCTGTTCGCTCAGAAACGGCAGCTCCGCAACGCGCGCCGGGACGTCGAAGTCCCAGTGCGGCCAGTCGGAGGAGTACATCAGCTGCGTGTCGGCGTGGACGGCTTTGAACGTCGCTTCCAGCAGGTGCGGGATCGTCACCTCCAGCGGCTGCGACGTGAAATACATTTCGGAAATATATTCGCTCGGCAGCCGCTTCAGCAGCGGCGCGTCGGATTGGCGCATCAGGTATTCATGGTCCAGCCGCTGCATCATGAACGGCACCCAGGCCAGCCCGCTTTCGATCCAGATCAACTTCAGTTTCGGAAATCTCTCCGGCAGCCCGTTCACGATCCAGTTCGTCAGGTGCGTCATGTTACAGGTCACGAACGACATCGAGTGCACCGAAAGAAACCGGTTCATCGTCGACGTCATCGTATCGCCCCACGTGGGCCCGGCGTGAAATGCCAGCGGCAGGCCACGATCTTCGAGCTCCCGGTAAATCCGCATGAACATGTTCTTGTGCACGCCCGCGTGGCGCTGGCTGGTGATCATGAATCCCACGACGCCCGGCGTCTCGCCGAATTCCTGGATCATTTTCAGCGATGCGTCGGGATCGTGGAACGGCAGGCACAGCAGCGTCTTCACGCGCTTCTCGCGCGGCAAAATTGTACGCGTGAACCAGCGGTTATACGCGAACGTCATCGCCGTCACGATGTCGGGCTCCGGATGCAGCCCCATTTCCAGCATGGGCTGCGGGAACACCACCTGCATCTTGATTCCCAACGAGTCCATCGCGCGCCGTACCAGCGTCAGGTCGCGGTGCTCATCCGTTTTTTCCACGTATTCGCCCAGCTCGCACTGGTGCGGGATGCGGCCGAACACATCCTGAAACGTCAATCCCACCGGGTGATTGCTGAAGGCCAGTTGTTTCGCGTTCGGCCAGTTCTCGGTCATCGCAATCGCATTGTGCCGCAGCACCGGATTTTCAAGATGCTTCAGAATGTCGGCCCAGGAATCGAACTCCACGTGGTGCGCGTCCACGTCCACGATGAAGTAGTCGTCCAGGTGCAGTCGCGCGATATCGCGGCGCGCGTTGGCCAGAATCTCGCGCGAATCCGTGCGCGTGGTGATCTGTTGCACCGTATGCTCGCTCGCGGTGCTTGTCGCTCCGCTAGCCACCCGGTTGTCGAGTTCAACTTTGCTCATCGCAGGAACCTCACTCAAAGCTCCGACCCATGCGCAACCCGCTCCGCTATTTCACAGCGCCTTCGGCGTCGTCTTCTGAAACCACAGCGCCAGATCGAAAGGATTCATATGCTGCGCCCGTAACAGGGCGCACGCCACCACCATCGCCTCCGTAGTCGAAACCGACGGATCAATCGGGGGAATCTCCGTCTCAAGCTCCTCAGCGTACGCCGCGTAAAGCTTGATCCCCGCCGTGACCAGGCTGGTCACGTCCTCGCGCGACACATCCGCCAGCTCGCCCGCCTCCGTCACCGCCTGGATCCGCGCGCGCACTGCGGCCACCGCGCTCGAAAGCTTCGCGGTTTCTTCAGACGGTGACATAAATTCCATCGGCCGCTTCTTCCACCGGCACGGAGATTAACCGCGCCGACCGGCGCCCCGGATGTACACCCGTCTTGATGTTGTATTCGAACCCATGCCATGGGCACACGATGTGGAGGTTTGCTTCGTCGAATGTGAAGCCACGGCTCTCACCTCCCGGCTCGATCACTTCATCGACGCGCGGAATGATTTTCCCCTGGCAGACCGGTCCGCCCTGATGCGCGCACTTATTGAGGTAGGCGTAGAGTTTTCCGCCGGTGCGAAAAATGCCGATCGTGGTTTCAGCGACGTCCACCACCAGCCGGCCGCCCTCGGACACTTTCTCCCCGGCGCCGACGAAAACTCTCTGCGTTGTGGCTGGCATATTCCCCCGATCGCGGCCGTCGCGGAAAGGCAGCCGCGACCCCGCAAAATCCCCATACATATGCTCCTAACGGCGCCCCCGGTTCCAAATCGCGGGTATTGTATGTTGAGAACATCGGCTTATCAACTCGCGTAAACGTCCGCCCATGCTGGCCCAAATGTGGTAGACTGGCTTTGCGCTTAATACCGCGGTTGTGTGGTGGTTGCTCTCGTTGGTTCACTGCTGAGAATGCCCGCCGGTTGTTCCTTCCAAAGTCTTACGCGTAATTAAAAAAGGATCTGGAATGCAGGATCTAGTGCGCGCTTGAAAACCAATCAGCGTGACGCCTACCGCATCCTCCAGAAAAATAGACACTTAGACAATGCAGACTTTTTCAGAATTACAAGTTTCAAACTATCTCAAGGAGCGCCTTGCCGCGAACGAGTTCAGCGTTCCGACTCCCGTACAGGCCGCGGCCACGCCGCTAGCGCTCGCGGGCAAGGATGTTCTTGCCACCGCGCAGACCGGCACCGGCAAGACCCTCGCGTTCCTGATTCCGGTCATCGAGCATTTGCTGCGCGATAAGACGCCGGGAATCGCAGCCCTCGTACTGGTTCCTACGCGCGAGCTGGCCATGCAGGTCGTCCAACAGTACAACGATTTGCGCGGCAAGCAGCTTTCTCCCGCCGCGCTCGTCGTCGGCGGGCTTGCCGAGGGTAAGCAACTCGATTCGCTCCGCCAGGGTGCGCGGCTCGTGGTCGCCACGCCCGGACGGCTCGAGGATTTCCTCGATCGCCGGCTCGTGAATTTCCGAGCGCTGCGTATGCTCGTGCTCGATGAAGCTGATCGCATGCTCGACATGGGATTTCTTCCCGCGATTCGCCGGATCGCTTCCGTGCTGCCGCGCGAACGCCAGACGCTGTGCTTCTCGGCGACGCTCGAAGCTTCGGTCGCGCATTTGGTGCACGACTACATGCGCCAGCCGGTCCGCGTCGAACTCGGCTCCGTTCTTAAGTCCTCCGAAAACGTTCGGCTGCGCGCGTTTGAAGTTTCAAGCGACCGCAAAGTCGATACGCTCTGCCGTTTGCTCTCGCAGGACAAGGGGCGCGTCCTCATCTTCGCGCGAACGAAGCGCGGAGCCGACCGCCTGACCCTGAGCTTGACTCGCGAAGGTTTCGCCGCCGCCACGATTCACGGCGACCGCTCGCAATCGCAGCGCACCGCCGCCCTTACCTCGTTCCAGCAGGGGCGTGTACGCGTCCTCGTGGCCACCGATGTCGCAGCGCGCGGCATTCACGTCGATGAAATCTCGCAAGTCATCAACTACGATCTGCCGGAAATGGCGGAAAACTTCATCCACCGCGTCGGTCGCTCCGGTCGCGCGGGCGCGCAGGGTTTGGCTACCACTCTGTTCGGAATGGATCAGCGGGGAGAGCTCGTCGCCATCGAACGCACGCTCGGCATCAAGATCGAGCGCATGCAGGCGTCCGATCTCCCGGAGCGCGCGGGCCGCAAAACCCCGGTGCATCGGACCCAGTCCGATGCGGCTTCTAGAATCGGCCGGATGCCAGGCGAATTCCTGCAAGCGCAAACCGTGTAACCAGCTCGCTCGCATCCGCAGGGTTGGGACAAAAGGCCCGGCAGAAGTTTCTGCCGGGCCTTTTCTTCGTGCGCTTGTAACGAAAAAGACTGTGCGCGGGCCGTAACGTCGGCTAGGACAAAAACCCGCGCCGCTAGCGCCCGCTTGAACGCCTGAAGTTACCGCCTGCTGAGGGATTCGAAGCGCGGCTCCATCCATCGTCTCGGAGTTAAATCCCCGTTGATACCCCTGCGACCAAGATGAGGTATAGTCACAAACGTTTTGCCAAAATAAAGCTCCGCCAGCAGGAAATCGATCCGCAACGCCGAGGTAGCCATGTTCGAGCAGACGCTGAATCCTACCGGTCACATGTGGCTCACGATCCTCGCGGCTTTGATTCCGCTCGTGGCGCTGATTCTGATGCTAACGGTTTTCCGCGTCACCGCATGGCTAGCCAGCATCCTCGCCGGCGTGGTTACCATCCCCGTCGCCGTCTTCATCTGGCACGCTCCGCTCGCGACCACGCTGAGGTCCTACCTCTACGGCGGGCTAACCGGCGTCTGGAATATCGACTGGATCACCTTCTGGGGCCTCATCATCTTCAACACACTCGTGCTCACCGGAAATTTCGAACGCTTCAAGGCTTGGCTCGTCCACCATGCTACCGCCGACATCCGCATTCAAACCATCATGATGGCGTGGGCGTTCGGAGCGCTGCTCGAAGGCCTCGTCGGTTTCGGCTATCCCTGGGCGGTCGTAGTGCCGATTCTCGTCGGGTTGGGCATCGCGGACCTGGACGCGATCCGCGTAGCCGCCCTCGCCAACAATGCGCCGGTTTCCTACGGTGCGCTCGGCGCTCCCATCATCGGCCTTGCTGCCGTGACCGGCCTTCCGCTTCTGGCACTGTCCGGCTCGATCGGCAACGTCGTCGCCGTTCTCGCGCTCCTGCCGCCCTGGGTGCTGATTTATCTCGTCAGCGGATGGGAAGGGGTCGCCGAAGCCTGGCCGCTCGCGATCGTCGGCTCGCTGTCCTACATCGCCGGACAATGGCCCGTGGCGCACTATCTCGGCCCTTATCTCCCGGATCTAAGCGGCGCACTCGTGTCGTTTTGGATTCTTTTCGTCTTCGTCAAAATCTGGCGCCCACGAACAGTTCGTGGCTTCGGCGGCGCCCCTCTCGAAATCTCGCCCACGGCCGCCGCCGACTCCGTGAGACTCACGTCGGTGGGCACCGCACTCACTGCCTGGATTCCCTACATCGTGCTGATCCTTGTGGTCGTCGCATGGACCGGCCCGTGGTCCACTCTCCCCGCGCGCAGCCTGCTGAAGCTTTCCGTCGCCGCGACCTCGTCAATCACGCATAAACCGCTCACGTCCCTGTTCAATTTCACTCCGCTCAACGGAGGCACGTCGATCCTCGCGTCGTGGCTCGTGATCCTGGCAATCTTGCGCCCGCGCGGAGAAACGATCCGCCGGGTTTTCGCAAAGACGTTCAAACAGATGTGGGGCGCGTTGCTCGTCGCATTTTTCGTTTTCGCGCTCGCCTACATTTTCGTTTTCACGGGGATGGCGAACTCGCTCGCCTACGGTCTGTCGAAAATCGGAGTCTTCTTCGTGGTCCTCGCGCCAATCCTGGGATGGATCGGCGTCGCGCTCTCCGGCAGCAACACGTCCACGAACGCAATGTTCGGCCCGGTGCAGGCCGTGACGGGGAAACTCCTGAATTTTCCGGTGCTGCTGTTGCCGACGCTCAATTCCGTCGGTGCCGAGGTCGGCAAGCCCATCGCCCCGCAAACCGCCAGCGTGGGCGTCTCCACCAGCAAATTCGTCCGCAGCGAAGGTCAGGTCATTCGCCACAATATGGGCTGGACGCTCGTCGTCCTCGCCTACCTCACGCTGGTCGCCCTGCTGTTCTACTACGTCTTCCCGAATTCCATGGCGCTCTAACCAGCTATGGATGAACGGGAGTGGCGTTTGACTGATCGAGCGTCACCAAATTCGCGCCCGGCCGCAGTTCGACCCTTACATCCCAAAACAAGACTTTCCGGTCCGCGGGATTCGGTGCCATCAAAACGCCCGAGCCCATAATCCAATACGTTCCCGGCGGCACGGCCGTGAACGTAGCCTTGCCGGCGGCATCCAGCCGCGTTCCAGCCGCCCCCGCGCCATTGATCGCATCGGAAGCCTTCAGGCAATCCGGCGACCGGTTCGCGCAGGACTTCAGCATGGCGATATAAGGCGATGCTCCCTCCGGCGTCGCGAACCCGCCCTTCGCCAGCACGTTGTCGAAGCTGTCGCGCAGCAACACAAAGGCCCGACCCGCAATCGGATTCTGCGTCCCTGCCGCGACCGTGAATCCCGAAGTCACGGACAAAACCGCATTCGCCGCCCCACCCGTGCGATTCATCGGAGCGGCAGACCCCGAAGCGGCGCCCCCTGAATTCGGGGCCGCCGCAACGGGCGAAGCAGCTGACGAACCGCTCGACGCAGGAACTGAAGCCGTCGCCGTAGCAGCCGGAGCGACTCCAGAAGGCGCACCCCCCGGCGCAAGCGTCCCAAAATTACAACTCGCATTCAGTGGTGCGAACGTCATTCCGTTATCGTTCTGCCCCGTAATCGAACGCCCGTGAACCATCACTGTCCCCGGCCCCACCAGCGAGCCATCCGGCCGAATCGCAAACGGATACGTAGCCGAATCCTCCTTCAGAGCCACGACCGGTCCGCCTCCGGAAATTTGCACCGAGTAGGGCAGCGCCTTGGCCGCCTCTCCGCAGCCGATAATCGCCGACTCAGGATAGAACTCGACGCTCGCCCCGCCTTCGCCGGCGTACTCCCCGCGCATCCGCAATCCCGGCGGCACCTTCGGCAAATCCTCATCCGAAAAAAACGAATTCAGCATCGACTTCGCCATATCCGTCTTGCTGGCCGCCACTCCATTGGACGACATCACCGGCATCGCGCACGTTTCCGTCTTCTCCGCATAGTGCACCTGCGGTCCCGAATCCACCGTCGCGCCCGGCTTGTACTCCGTCACCGTCGACGTCCGCGCCAGGTCGTACATCTGCCCGTTCTGCGAAAGCCCCGAATCGCCCGCATACGGTTGAGCCTCGAGAGGAGTCAATTCCTGATGCGTGGTCACGTCGTGCGATTCCACGTGCCCGGGCTCGGTCGTGGTCGCGCCTGCGGAGTAGCCCGCGACCACGTGCCCAGCGAGCGTCAGCGGCCCGCTGCCAGTAAGCCTTCCATCCGGCCGCACGGTCAGGACGATCGACTTTGGTTCCGTATCGATCGTGATCACCGCCTGGCCGTTCCTCACTACCACCGAATACGAATGTTGTTCCGGCACCAGCGTCCCGCAATTAACCACTGCCCACCGGTCGTCGAATTCCATCCGCCAACGGCCCGCGCCTTCGAAATTGCCGGCGGCGTCGGGACCCGGTGGCAGCGGTTTCGTCAGCTGTGGCAGCACCGAACCCACCACCTGCTCGAACGGTTTCATCAAAGCATTGCCCGTGCAGACGGTCTCGGGCCTTCCGGCCGTGATGCATCGTGCCAGCGCCCGCTCCTCCGGCGTTTGTTTCTTCCTCTCGCCGTACGCCAGCGCCTGAATACGCGCATCCTGCTGCGCCACCTGCGCATTCAGGTCATCCTCGGCTTTTTTCTGCGCCGCTGCCTGCGTGTCGTTCACCTTTTTGTTGAAGGCCTTTATTTTCGCCAATTCGTCCGGCGTCGGTTGCTTGCAGGTGGGTAGAAGTTTCTTCAAATCGCCGCGCGTCTCATAGGTATACTTCATCAATCCGTTTGGCAGGATCGTATCGGGATGCCCGATAAAGCATTTCGAACTGTCCGAAGTGTCGCGGATATTGCAGCTATCGATCATCAACCGCTCGCCGTTGCAAACATACGTAACGCCCGGCTCAATATCCTGCGCTGAAGCCATCGCTGCAGAGAACAAAACGATCGAAGCCGCGAACGCCAGCCATCCAGCTCGAACTTTCATTTCAAAGCCTCACACTTTGACCAAAAGGTGGTACGACCAAAAGTGGGACAGGCAAAATGCCCCAGGTTTAAGCGTCACAGACATTCCCGTTTCGACGGAAGCTCGCTAGAAGCGAGCCGAACGTGTCAGTGCCCTGGCGAGCGATCTGCCACAACGAGCGAGCGCACCCTCGCACGAAAGCCTTTCCGTCAAAGATGGTCACGCCGCCGGAATAAACATATGCTCGCAGCGATTGCACTGAAACCCATTCTGCTTCATCGCCGGCGGCACATCGGCAAACTTTGACTTCGTCTTCGCTTTCAGCCATTTCCGTCCGGCCCATCCCGCATACAACACGGCGCAAAAAGCGATGATCCCCAGATATGTGTTGAACATTCCGAACACGATCCCGAAAATGATCGCAAAAAACACGCTCGCCACCGGAATCCAGATATTCGCCGCGTACGCCACGCCGAACTTTGCGCCCATTTCCATCAATCCGCCCTTATTCATCGCCAAGCTCAACTTTTGCGTATCCGGGCTGCTGCAATTCGGGCAATTCAGGTTCATGATTTTTCTCCATCCTTTCAGATTTTCGATCGGTCTCCCCACGCCCCGTAGGAAACCCGACGTCGCCTTGCGGGATCCACGGGCACCACCCGTTGCCCGTGAACCGATCCCGGTGCTACAGTTCTTTGGGTAGTACGGGTAGCCGCTCATCCCTCGCCGAGAAGCACAGAGATCGCGGCCGTCACTACGCATTGCGCGAAGGAAATGAAAAAACCGTCATGAGAGGGAAGGATTCCCGATGGACCGCTAGCAAGGACGCAGTCGACCCGGGCCAAACCCCCAGCAACCGGCGCTCGGCCAAAGATCGCAAGGCGCTAGACCTTTTATTTAGTTCGACTTACGAGGAGTTGCGCCGCCTGGCCTCCTCCGTGCGCCGCGGCGACCCGAGCGCCACTCTGAATCCCACCGCGCTCGTCAACGAAGCCTGGATCAAGCTCGCAAAGTCTCCCGAGATCGCTTCCACCTCGCGCCTGCATTTCAAGCGTATCGCCGCCCGCGCCATGCGTCAGCTGCTGGTCGAAGCAGCGCGCCGCCGCAATGCCGGAAAACGCGGAGCCGGCGCGGAAATTACCGTCACCTTCGACGCCGCCGACGAAAAAGCTCCCAGTGGCCGCGAAGATCTGCTCGCTCTTGATCGCGCACTGGACGAGCTCGCCCAAATGAACGAGCGCCAGGCCGTAATGGTCGAAAGCCGCTTCTTCGGCGGCCTCGACATTCCCGAAACCGCCCAGCTGCTCGACGTTTCCGAAGCCACGGTCCTACGCGACTGGCGCGCCGCCAAGGCCTGGCTCGCCAACGAGCTTCGTCGGGCCGAGTGATCCGCCTCCAGAGCCTGTCCCGAAATTTTTGCGCGGAGTGTTACACTCGCGCCATCCGTCCCCGCAGTCAGCCGGAGCAAAAATGGATAGCGCGCGCTGGAATCGAATCCAGGCCGTATTTCACGAAGCTGCCGATCTACCCCGATCGGAGCATCGCGCCTATCTGCGCCTCGCCTGCGAGGGTGACGAATCGCTAATCGCAGAGGTTGAAGCTCTGCTCAGCGAAGACGCTCTGGGTTCCTCGCTGCTCGATCGCGACGTTGCCGCGGTCGCCCACGAAATTCTCGGCGATTCGGCCGCGCAGCAGCAGCCTCCGTTCCAGAATTTCGGCCCGTATCGAATCATCCGCCTGCTCGGAGAAGGAGGCATGGGCGTCGTCTATCTTGCCGAGCGCGAAGACCTCGGCAGCCAGGTCGCCATCAAGCTCCTCCGCGACGCATGGCTTTCTCCCGCTCGCCGCGGCCGCTTCGCCATCGAGCAGCGCACTCTTGCGCAGCTCAATCATCGCTCGATCGCCCGCCTCTACGATGCGGACGCGTCGCCCGACGGAACTCCATTCTTTGTCATGGAGTATGTCGAAGGCGTCCCGCTCACGGATTTCTGTGAAGCGAGCGCCTTCAGCATCCCCGAGCGCCTGGGTCTGTTCCGCACCGTTTGCGAAGCCGTGCAGTACGCGCACCAGCGCGCCGTGATTCATCGCGATTTAAAACCTTCGAATATTTTGGTCAAGCCCGATGGCAGCGTCCGCCTGCTCGATTTCGGCATCGCCAAGCACATTGAAAATCTCGGCGAATCCGTGGACCAAACGATGACCGGTCTCCGGCTGATGACTCCCGCCTATGCCGCGCCCGAACAAATCCGCGGCGAACAGGTCGGCATCCAGTCCGACGTCTACTCGCTCGGCGTCATCCTCTACCAGCTGCTCGCAGGACGCCTTCCATTCGACCTGGCCAATCGCACTCCCGTCCAGGCCGAAAAGATTGTCACCGAAACCGCTCCCGCAAAACCCTCCGCCGCCGCCGCGGAAAAAATCGCTGCTCTTGTGGAGTCAGGCTCGCGGGCGAAAGCGGCCGCCAATCGCGCGCAATGGGCCGAACTGGATGTCCTGTGCCTTAAGGCCATGCACAAGGACGCCCGCCGCCGCTACCAATCCGCCGAAGCGCTCATTCGCGATATCGATCATTACCTGAAAGGCGAGCCCCTCGAAGCCCGGCCGGACACCCCGGGCTACCGCCTGCGCAAATTCCTGACTCGCAATCGCGACGCCGTGCTCTCCGCCGGCACGATTCTCGTGATGCTCGTCGCGCTTGTGATCTTTTTCACCGTCCGCCTCGCCATCGCACGCAACGCCGCCCTCGCCGAAGCCGCCCGCACCCAGCGTATCCAGCGCTTTATGACCAATCTCTTCCAGGGCGGCGACGAATCCGCCGGCCCGGCCGACAACCTTCGCGTCGTCACGCTGCTCGATCGCGGTGTCCAGCAAGCCCGCAGTCTCGACGCGGATCCAGCCGTGCAAGCCAAGCTCTACGCTACCCTCGGCAATATCTACGAACAGCTCGGCAAGCTCGACCAGGCCGACTCGCTCCTGAATTCCGCACTCGAAGAACGCAAGCGAATCTACGGCCCCGACAACGCCGAAGTCGCCGAGAGCCTCGTAGCCCTCGGCCTGCTGCGCGACGACCAAGCCCGCCTCGCCGACGCCGAAAAGCTCGTCAGCGATGGCCTCGCCATGACCAAGCGCCACGCACAGCCTGACAGCCCGGCCGTCGCCCGCGCCACCACTGCCCTCGGTAAAGTGCAGGATGATCGCGGCTCCTACGATGCCGCAATCAAAACACTCGATGAGTCCGCAAAAACGCAATCCGCGAAAAACACCGTAACGCCCGAGCTAGCCGCCAGCCTGTACGAGCTCGCCAACGCCCATTTCTACGCGGGCCACTACGATCAATCGCAGGAGCTCAACGAACGCCTCCTGCCGATGTACAAGCAGATCTACGGCGATCGCCACCCGCGCGTCGCGGACGTCCTCGTCAATCTCGGCGCAATCAAATACGATCTCGGCCATTACAGTGAAGCCGAAGCCTACGACCGCCAGGCACTCGACATCGTTCAGGATTGGTACGGCAAGGACCATCCGGAAACGGCCGAGGACCTAACCGTGCTCGCCCGCGCGCTCGTCAAAGAGCAGAAATACGCGGAAGCCAACGAGCTGCTCCAGCATTCGCTCGCAATCAAAGAGCGCGTGTACGGCAACGTCCACCCCAGCGTCGCATCATCGCTCAATGAATTGGGCAGCCTGGCGCTTCAAACGAATAAATACGCGGACGCCGAGCGGGATTTCACGCAAATGGCCGCCATCTACCGCTCGATTTACGGCGAGCATCACTATCTGTTCGCCACCGCGCTCTCCAATCTCGCCAGTGTCTACACCGCGCAGAAAGAATGGGCCCGCGCCGAAGAAATCTTCCGCCAAGTCATCCCCATCTACACCGAAACGCAGTCCGAGGACCACATCAACACCGGCATCGCACGAATCAAGCTCGGCCGCACGCTCCTGCGCCAGCAGCGATACGCCGAAGCCGAAACAGAAACCCGAGCTGGCTACGAAATCCTCGTGAAAAAAATGGACCCCAACGTAAGCTGGCTCGTAAACGCCCGCAAAGACCTGATCGAGGAATACGACGCGCTCAAGCGCCCGGCCGACGCCGCAAAATTCCACGCCGAACAAGCCAATGCGACGTCGTCGAAGTAGAGCTTCGCTCTATAGAGGCGCTGCCTTGCACAAAGTAAGAAAGGGTACAGCGTCCATGTTGGAATCGGAATCGACACGTCTCGATGAGCGGGGCGGCTGCGACAAATGCCGCGCTTCACTCGCGCTCTGCATGAATGTAATGCCGCACCGAAGGCGCCTCCAGCGCAAAACTCAACACCCGCTCCTCCAGCACGCGGTCCGCGACGGTAAACCGGTCATGCTGCCGTTCATGCTCTGCCCAGGAATTCACCAAAAACGTCTCGAGATAAACATGCGGCGACTGCACATCGTAGAAAATCCCCCAGCGCGTTGCCCCGTCCCTCCGCCGAATCCGCTGATAGCGATACATCGCCCGTAAAAACTCCGCCGACTTCGCCGGATCGATCAGATATCGAACCGTAATCAGCACCGGCCCTAGGTCCGGATCGTGAAGCTCGAACATCCCCGGCTTCGCCCAATGATTCCAAGAGCTCAAATCGACAGCCGTATTCGGCAACCGCATCGGAAATTGCAGCAGAATCGTCGCCCCGATCCCCACTCCCGAAATCATCAGCGCCAGCCGCGCGCTCGTATGCGTCGCGGCCAATCCCCAAATCGTGCTGCCCAGCGCCACGCTCCCCTGGAAAACGAAAAGATACGCCGCCAGCACCCGCGCCCGAACCCATTCCGGCGCCAGATTCTGCACCATGGTATTGAACGTCGAAAGAAACACCGTCCACGCCGCACCGCCGAAAAGCAACAAGCCGCAAAGAATCACGAGATGGTGCAGTGCCCCCGTGCAGATCAAAATCGTGCCATAGACGCCCGTGGCCACGGAAATCACCGCCTCGGTCGAGACGATTCTCGTCGCGCTCTGCAGCGCCACCGCCCCGAGCACTGCGCCCACGCCGAAGGACCCCAGCAAGAATCCATAGCCCAGCGGACTCTTACTCAGCTCCTTGGCAACCGTGGGCAGCAGCGCCCAAAAAGAGCTCGCGAAAAAAATCATGAAGCCCGAGCGCGCCATCAGCGTGCGCAGCCCCGGTGAATAACGCACGTAGCGGATCGCCGCCATGCTCGCCGCGCCCAGCGTCTCCGCCGGCAGGTTGCTCTTCCGCGCCGGCCGCTTCCACCTGAAAATCACGAAGATCACGCCGAGAAACGAAACCGCGTTCAGCACGAACGCGACAACCACGCCCGCGGCTGCCACGATCAATCCCGCAAGCCCCGGCCCCGTCGCCCGCGCCAGGTTGAACTCGATGCCGTTCAGAGCCAGCGCCGGCTGCAGATCTTCTTTCTTCACCAGCTCGGGAAAAATCGCGCGCCACGTCGGCGATTCCACCGCATCGCCCAGCGAGAGCGCCAGCGTCAGCAACAGCAATAGCCACGGTGTCATGCGCCCCGAGAACGTAACCGCCGCCAGCGCCACCGCCACCAGAAACATATAAATTTCCGTGCAAAGGATCAGCTTTCTCCGGTCGAAAATATCGCCGATCGATCCCGCCGGCAGCGCCAGCACAAAAAACGGCAACGCCGAAGCTGTCTGAATCAGCGCGACGTAAGTCGCGCTGCTCGTCAGCGTGGTCATGAGCCACGCCGCACCCACGGTCTGCATAAACGTGCCGATATCGGAGGCCAAATCGGCAATCAGCAAATTGCGAAACAAGGGGATTCGCAGGGGATGCCACGCGCTCAGGGGAGATTTTGGCGCGGCCCTGGCAGCGGTCGGAGCCGCACCAGGACGTTTGCTATCGTCGGGCATAACCCTGCGACTCTACATCAACGCCCGCCGGCCCGCGCAATCGCGAAATGCGGGTTTCTCGATAGCCGTCCGAAAGTTTCGGTGTATCGTGAACCGCCCGGAAATTGCCAGCATCTTCCGGTGATGCGTCTGTATTAGACTGTCGGCCACCACACGATGAATCCCGCCAAGAAGCAAAGGCTCCGTGAACCTCGTTGGCCCGCCCTCATCGGCATGTTGGCCGCCTCCGGTGTCTACTGGGCGCTTCCCGAGCCGCTGTCGGTTGGTCCGAGCTGGCTCCTTTCAGCAATTATCGTCCTGCTGGTGATTCCCCTGGGCATCTCGAACTGGCGCGGCGATCACAACGTCGCCCACCTTCTCTCCTTTCTCGCCAACGGGATTATCACCATTGCGATGATCGTCTCGCTCGCGCATTTGGTGCAGGGTATCCCCAAGCATCTGGAAACCCCGACCGCGCTCTTGCGTTCCGCGCTTTCGCTCTGGTTCGCCAACGTTCTTGTTTTTGCGTTGTGGTACTGGAAACTCGACGCGGGAGGCCCGGTGTCCCGCGAGGTTCCCAATGGCATGGATAAGAGTTCGTTTCTGTTTCCGCAGATGTCGCGACCCAACGCCGATCCGTGCTGGGTCCCGAACTTCGTGGACTATCTGTTCTTCGCTTTCAACACCAGCACGGCCTTTTCGCCGACCGACACGGCCGTCCTCGGCCGCTGGGCGAAATTAGCCGTCATGACGCAGTCGCTCATTTCTCTCGCGATCATCGCGCTGCTCGCCGCCCGCGCCGTCAACATCCTTTAAACCAAAAAACCAGCGCTGCGGCGCCGCCCGCAATTTATTTCTTTAGGGCCGCCTGGCCGTCTGAAAGAGGAATGTAGGAGCAACTCACAGGCCGAAAAAGTCGCTGCCGCGTACGGGGCGAAGGAGAACACTCGACTCCCCCTTTGCCACCGTGCCTGTTCAGTGGCTCGAGCGCATTGAGCGACATTGGAAACGGATTCCGTTCGCGGCTTGGAGAACGGTTTTTTCCGAGGCGACCTCCTGAACAAGCCAGAGTCCATCGAAGCCGGCCCAGTTCCGCAAACTGCGTCGAACGGGGGAGATCGATCAGGCTCGGGGTCATTGCAGGTCGTTGACTTGATTTGAGGCGAATCCTAAGATGTTGTGCCAATGGCGGTTCCTGATCCCCTCGTCGGCAAGGTCGTGTCCCATTATCGTATCGTCGAGAAACTCGGCGGCGGCGGCATGGGCGTCGTATTCAGAGCCGAGGACACCACGCTTGGCCGCCCGGTCGCGCTGAAATTCCTCCCTGCGGAAGTGTCCAGCGACAAACAAGCGCTCGAGCGCTTCCTGCGTGAAGCCCGCGCCGCCGCGGCGCTCAACCATCCGAACATCTGCACGATTTATGAGGCCGGTGAGCATGATGGCCGGCGGTTTATCGCCATGGAGCTGTTGCAAGGGCAGACCCTTAAACACCGTATCGAAAGCAGCCCAATGGATGTGACCGCAGTGCTGGACATTGGCTCACAGGTGGCCGATGCACTCGACGCCGCTCACGCGACCGGAATAATTCATCGCGACATAAAGCCGGCGAACATTTTCATTACTCAGCGCGGACAAGCCAAGGTGCTCGACTTTGGTCTCGCAAAACAAGTCAGTGAGGGATCGAGCCATTCTCAGGCTCCCACGCTGGGGATCAGCGACGAAATGCTCCTGACAAGCCCTGGGACAGCCCTGGGCACGGTGGCATACATGTCTCCCGAGCAGGCGCGCGGAGAGGACCTCGACGCCCGCACCGACCTCTTTTCGTTTGGCGTGGTCTTGTACGAGATGGCGACGGGCCGCCCCGTATTTCCGGGAGCGACGTCGGCCGTGATTTTCGACGGGATTCTACACGACACACCGACATCATTGCTGCAATTGAACCCGAAGCTCCCGGGCGAGTTTGAGCGCATTGTCAACAAAGCGCTCGAAAAGGACCGTAGTCTTCGCTATCAGCATGCTTCCGAACTGCGCGCGGATTTGAAGCGACTGCAGCGCGACAGCGATTCAGGGCGCCTTTCGTCGTCTTCAGCGCCGAGCTTAGCAACAGTCGCGAGCGGGAGTGCAACTGTCTCGTCCAGAGGCGCTGCCACGAAATCGCCACTGCGCCGACGAGTCACGGTTGGTGCAAGCGCCATATTGATTGCGGCTGCTTTGGTGGGCGGCTATTTTTATATTCATCGGGCGCCGAAGCTGACAGACAAGGATTCCGTAGTCATCGCGGATTTCACGAACACGACAGGCGATCAGGTATTTGACGGCACTCTTCGTCAGGGGCTTTCCGCGCAGCTTGAGCAGTCGCCTTTCTTGAGCCTCGTTTCCGATCAGCTCATCGCTCAGACGCTTAATCTGATGAGCCAGCCAAAGCAAGCACGGCTCACGCCAGAACTCGCGCGTGACATTTGCCAGCGCACAGACAGCGCCGCGACCATAGAAGGCTCGATCTCCAGTTTGGGCAGTCAGTATGTGTTGGGCCTGCGCGCCGTGAATTGCCGAACCGGCGATCTTCTGGGGGAAGCACAGGCAACAGCCAGCGGAAAAGAGCAAGTTCTCAATACACTCGGTGACGCCGCATCGAAAATTCGCGCCAAACTCGGAGAATCGCTGGCCTCGGTACAGAAATATGACGCTCCGCCTCAAAACGTCACGACGCCGTCGCTTGAGGCGCTGCAGGCTTATACCCTCGGCTATCAAACATCCGATGTGGCGAATGACTACGCCGCTGCCGTCCCCCTGTTTGAGCAGGCCATTTCCCTGGATCCGAATTTCGCCATGGCCTATTTGCGCCTGGGCCAGAGTTATCAACCCCTCGGTGAGATGGATTCTTGTGCCGAGAATACCCGCAAGGCTTACGAATTGAGGAAAAGGACGAGCGAGAGCGAAAAACTGGCCATTTCCTCATTCTACGAAATGGTCGTCACCGGAGACCTCGAGGCTGCCCGCACGTCCTACCAGTTGTGGGCCCAAACCTACCCGAAGGATGAGGAGCCGCCGGCGAGCCTCTGGGTCACTTACACCTTCATGGGAGACTATGACAAAGCTCATGCTGCAGCGCTTCAGGCCGAAAACAACAACTCCGCGAGCGGTAATAACCTTGTGAATTTGATCTACAGCTACCAGTGGATCAATCAGCTCAATCAGAGCAAAGAGGCCGCTCAGGAGGGACGAAAGCACAATGTCGACTCCCCGTGGATCCCTCTGGTTCTTTACACCGTCGATTTTGTTGACAACGACAGCGCCGGCATGGAGCGGCAGCTCGCCGAGGCAACGGGGAAAACAGGCATCGACGATCAGATTCAGTTCGTCGAATCCGAGACGGCCGCATATCACGGCGAGTTCGCGAGGGCGCAGGAACTAACGCGCGCCGCCGCCAGTTCGGCGCAACGAATCAATGAAAAAGAAACCGCCGGAGAATATCAGGCTCACGACGCTGTGCGCCAAGCACTGGTGGGAAATGTAGCTTTCGCTAGGCATCAGGCCGAGACTGCGCTCGCGACTGCACACGGAAGACAAGTTGAAGGATTCTCGGCAATTGCACTCGCGCTGGTAGGCGACGCCGCGCATGCCGAACGTCTGGCCAGCGACCTGACGCAACGATTCCCAGAAGACACGATTGTAAAATTCGACTACCTGCCCATGATTCACGCCGGCAATGCGATCCGGAGCGGCGACGCCGAGCGGGCGCTGGAAGCATTGAAAGTGTCCGCGCCATACGAACTTGGCGAGATGAACACTTCCTTCACTTTCGCGTTGTACCCCGTTTACTTGCGCGGAGACGCGTACTTGGCCGCTCAGCGAGGCGCCGAGGCGGCTAGCGAGTTCCAGAAGATTTTGGATCACTTCGGTGTCATCGGCAACGAGCCGATTGGCGCGCTCGCGCATCTCGGTCTCGGGCGCGCGTACGCGATTGAGGGCGATTCGGCCAAGGCGAAGGCTGCGTACCAAGATTTCTTCGTATTATGGAAAGAGGCAGACCCCGATATTGCCATCCTCAAACAAGCCAAAGCCGAATACGCCACGCTAAAATAGCCTTTGATCTGTGGCGTCCTTCGCACAGCCGCATAGACGAGCGATAAGTCCAATCCGCTGTCCGGCAAGCATTCGTCAGGCACTGAGTGGAATCGCCAAGACTTTGTTCTAAAAGCCGTCAAGGCGTTTGATGGGCACTAGTTTTGTCGGGCTTGGGTATCCCAGATGGCCTGAGTCCCTTACCTAGGCGCCAAACACTCAGTGTTATATCGAAGATTCCCATCGGCGTATCGAACGACACAGGTTGACGATCTTGTTATTCAGGACAAGCATTCGGTCCTGTTGGTAAGCATTCGCCGCAGAAGAATTTGGCTCCCCGGGCTAGATTCGAACTAGCAACATTTCGGTTAACAGCCGAACGCTCTACCGTTGAGCTACCGGGGAGTAGCAGGTGTTCGCAGCGGAAATACGCGAAGACCAAACCTGAAAAAGTGTAGTCGAGCGGCACAACGGAGTCAACGCGCCAGGGATCGCCGCCGGAGGAGCCGTAAACGGGGAGCAACAGCCTACTGAAGCTTCTGTTTCGCGGAATCGTGCACGATCAAATTCTCGAAAATGGCCAGGACGTGCCGGCGATACTCCACCACGCGCTCGAGAATCGGCCGGAGCGCCGGCTGTTTCACCGTTTCCTTGTCCCATTTCGCGAGCACGGGCGCCGGTACGGCGATATCCCGCCGCAGCTCGTCCGCCGAATGCCCGCGCAGGAAAAGCCCGTAAAAAAACGCCGCCTCCCGCTGCGGGAACTGGAAATCCTGCAGTGCGTCTTCCACCGGATTGGGCATCGTCGCCATAGCCGAAAGCGCAGTTTACACATTTCGCCGTCGCCGTCAAGTCCGCGCGCGGCGTTCTGTGAGCCCTTTTTTCGCATCCGGCAACCCACCGCCCTCACTAAAACTCATCCGCCTGGCATTGGTCGTGCTCTTAGGATCCGAAAAGGATCGGCATGGTAAGTGGCGCGTTTTGGCGTGTGGCAGTCCGAAGGGGGCTGCAACCGCAACTTTTTGCCCCCGCTCGGGTTTGGGTACTCATTGACCGCCAGCGCGCCGCGCGGGACACGTGGAGCGCTTCGGTCCGCCCTGCGCTGCTTGCGAAGGGCTTGCACGTAATATGCACGAACCCCCACCAGGGAGGCTCGGTCACCACCCGGGCCTCCCCCTCTGCCGATCTGATCTGGATCTTCGGCATCCTGAGGACAGCGTTTTGCATTGTTGCGTTCCGAAGGGTGCCTGCTCGCAATCCGAGAAGGGAAGCTACTCGACAGGCGGGCACAGGAGGGCCGTGCATTAACGCTTCGTGCATCTTCACCGCGCGCTGAAATATTTTCCCTGCGCCGCACGTTATTCTTTATAGAGGCACGATCATGAAGTACGCCACATCCATCCGCCCGGCCGTCGCCGCGCTCCTGTTCTGCGTAGCCTTTGCGGCCGTGACATTCGCGCCCGCCGCATCCTGCGCACAAAACTCGGCCAACAAGCCGTCCTCGGCCTCCGACGCTCCGCCAAGCCAGGGCGCCGCAAGCGCCGACATGCCCGACATGCAGCATGAATCGGAGCAGAATCCCGAAGCCGCCAAGGCCGCCAACGACGCCATGGACATGTCCGCCAACCCGCACATGTTCATGACCGAGCTGCAGGCCAAGCAGCCCGGCGACGACCGCCGCGCGGAGGAAATCGTCGAAATCCTCGGCAAATCCATCGCGAAATACAAAGACTACAAAGTCGCGCTCGCCGACAATTACAAGATTTTCTTCCCCAACGTGAAGCAGCCCATCTACCACTTCACGAACTACAAAAACGCCATGGCCGCCTCATTCATTTTCAATCCTGCGCATCCCACGTCCCTGCTCTATAAAAAGACCGCGGACGGCTACGAACTCGTTGGCGCCATGTTCACCGCGCCGAAAAACGCCACCGAACAGCAGCTCAACGAGCGCGTCCCGCTCTCCGTCGCCCGCTGGCACGAACACGTGAATTTCTGCCTGCCCCCGCGCGGCGCGGCCCCCTCGCAGATCGACTGGAAAAAATTCGGCCTGGCCGGCTCCATCGCCACCGAGGACGCCTGCGCCCAGGCCAACGGCCGCTGGATCAGGCAAATCTTCGGCTGGATGGTCCACGTCTACCCGTTCCAAACCGACCCCGACAAAGTCTGGGCGCATTAGCTCAACTGGGGGAACAGGAGCTCCCTTCTCTTGAGAGCGCCCTCGCCGAAACCGCTTACTTTGATACCGTAACGTCGTGTCAAAGTGTCAAACGAAGGTCGGGTCACGGTCTTTGAACGTCGTGGGTCAATCGATACGGGCGCCGTCCGCTGAGCTTCGCTTGAGGACGGTAACATCGATTTCGCGAAGTTCTCATTGCCTGGCAATCATCCACGAATTGTCGTGGGTCTTGTTAAACAAGTTCATCACGGACCTCAGAGCTTCCAGCTTCGATCAATCGCAGCATTGAGTCTTCAGGCCTGACACATCGCAGCGCAGCTTGATCAGATTGACTCCGAAATCGGGGGGGACCCTTGGCGGTCCTGTTTTCAGAAGCTGAATTGGGCTTGTAATTGAATTACGCGGACGGCGGAGGCGTTTCCGAAAGCGCCGCCGGCTAGGGCGTTGGAGGTGTCGAATCTTTGCGAGCCGAGGTTGCCGGCCGGCGTGGACGGATTGACGATGTTGAACAGGTTGCGCGCCTGCACGCTGAGGGTGAGGCTGTAACGCTGGCCGCTCGAGGCTCCGCCACCGCCGAAGTTAGGGCCGCCGCCCCCGCCTCCGCGACCGCCTCCACCTGGACCGCCGGGGCCTCCGCGACCGAGGGGGCCTTGCGGCCTACCACCGCCGCCGGGATTGGCAGCGCTTTCTTTTGGCGCGCCGAAACCGAACGTTTTCGAGACACGCAAATTAAACGTGAATTGATTCGGGCCCACGTAATTGTTGACGGGAATGAGACTTTCTCCGTCCGTGGGCAGAATGTCGAACGTTCCCAGCTGCGTACACAGGATGTTTGTGCCGACACTGACAACCGTGGGGCAGGTTTCGGTGGAGACGAGCGCCGGACGGTCGTTGAGAATCGACGTGCCCAACAGATCGAGCGGCACGGTGACGTTGAAGGGCGTGCCCGAATTGAAAATCATGAACGGGTTGAGGCGGAATCCCCTCGGCAGCGAGACGGTGCCGCCGAAGAAAACCCGGTCGCGAATGTCGTACGACGATCGGCCGTAGTCGGCAAGGATGTCGTAGGGATTCGATGGGAAGCTGGTGGGTCCGCCCGTATCGCTATTGGCGAAGTTGAGCGAATAGTAGCCGTTCAACGTGAGCTTGGAGCCGGCGCGCACGTTGAAATTCGTGATGAGCTGATTCTGGCGGAAGATTCCGGCGGATTCGTACTCGTAAATATTTTCCAGAATTCCATTCGGCCGTGTTCCGCTGGTGGGGTCGCCGATGACGAATGTGCCGGGAAGCGGGGCGTTGATGTTGTTGGTGAGAAGCTGGTCATTGCCGATGGAATTGACGTAGGAAACGGTGACGTTGACGACTCGCGATAGCTGCCGCTCCAGTGTGACTGCGGTCTGCATGGTGTAAGGCGCGTGCAGATTCGGCTGGATTTTATAAATCGTCGGAACGCTCGTATCGGAGGACTGAAGAGTGCTTATCGGCGGAATATCGGGATAGAAGGTCGGGTTGGTGACGATGTACTCCTGCTGCAGGATGCCGTTCTGGCGCTCGGCCTGAAGGACGAGGTCATTCGTGAACCGGTCGTAGAAAATTCCCCAGCCGGCGCGCAGGACGGTCTTCGGCGATTGCGATTTCCCCTGGCCGATGCCCCAGGCAACGCCGAAGCGCGGAGCCCAATCGGCGTGGTTGGAAATCTGGTTTTGCGATTCGAAACGCAGGCCGGCACTGATGGTTACGTTGGGGCGCCATCGCCAGTCGTCCTGGATGTATAGGCCGGCGTCGAAGAGATTGGAAGACACAGCGGGGACGCCGGTCACGATACTAAATTGAATCGGCTCGCTGGCTTCGAAAGCGGCGAGAGAGGGAAATGTGAACGTGCCGTTGAAATTGCTGGTGGCTCGATTGGTTTCCTGCAAGTCGCGGAAGCGCCCGCCGAATTTCAAGAAATGTTTGCCGAACGCAATAGAAGTGTAGTTCTGCAATTCATAGTGTTTCTGATGATCGATGATATTTCCGAGACTGCTGCCGCCGCTTTGGAACTCAAACGGCACGATCACGGCGGGCGCTACGCTGTTTGGAGCTTGATAGCTTGCGTCGCCGAGGTACTGAAAGCGTGTCTCGTTGACGATTTTCGAGCCGAACACCTGGGTGTCGCTTAGCTGGAGCGTGTTTTCGGTGGTGAGAATGCCGTACCCCGCCGATGCCAACGTGTATTGACCGACACCCTGGTTGCTTTCGTTGTCCCGATAGTATTGATAGCGGACTGTGAGCGTATTGTTCGTGCTGAGTTGGTAGTCCAGGCGCGGGTTGAAGTTGATGCGGGTTCGGGGGTTTGCAACCGCCGCGGTGAATAGCGGCGCGGGCGGGGCCATGAGCTGCGCGCTGACAACGGAAACGTTATTGATGTCGCGATATTGCCCGTCGATGGTGAACGACGCCTTCTTGCTGAGCGGGCCGCCGAAGTCTCCGTTGAACTGAACTGTATCGTAACCGGGCAAATTAGCCGTGCCCAGGTACGGACTGCGCGAGTTGAGGGCTGAATCGTTGCCGATCAGGGTGAACTGGCCGTGGAACTGATCGGTGCCTGGCTTGGTGAAAATTTCGATCCTGCCATAGCCGAGCTTGTCGTACTCAGCGGAGAATGGATTTTGATTGATGCGAATTTCGCGAATCGAAGACTTCGGCGGCAATTGGCCTGCGGTGAAGCCGTCGATGTACATCTGGCCGCCGTTGGGCCCGACCGACGGCCCGGCCAGCGCCGCCAGGTCCGACTGCAATTGATCGGGATCGTCGGAGAGCTCGTCGAGATCTTTTCCGGAGATTACGACGGCGCTGGCGTTGTTCTCGGGACTTACGCTCAGCTGCGCTCCGCCTTCCGCTTGTACCTCGACCTTTTGATGCTCCTCTTCGATCGTCAAGGGAAGGTCGAGCTTCTGGACTTGGCCCGCGGCGATTTGTAATTTATCGCTGTTGAACTGCTGAAAGCCTTTCGCGTTCACCGTCACCGTGTAAGTTCCGGGCGCCAGGCCTGGAATCTCATACGCGCCGTCACGACCGCTTTTTACCGTGGCAGCATGGCCGGAATCGCTCGTCACTACGACCGTGGCGCTGGGGACGGCCGCGCCGGAAGGATCGGTAACCTGGCCGTGCAGGGTACCCGTGGTGGTTTGGGCTACCAAGCCGACGGCGCAGAAAAGGACGGCGATTGAAAAGGCTGTAGCTCGAGACAACTTGGTCAGGGCGCGCGATTTCATCCGGTCTCCGGGCAGGATTCAGCTTTTCAGTGGGTCGAAAATCATTGCGCGGCATCTCCTGCGGGCGCGTCCAGACTCCACGGAGGCAATATCATCGCCTGGCCGCCGTTGGGCGAAGCCTGCAAAATGGGCTCGACGCCGGCAACGAGCGTGATCACCGTCGCGCTGCCGGAAACCGTTCCTTCTGTCGAAACGATCATCACGGCGTCTCCTTTTTGGACGTCGGAGATGGACGCCGGAGGGACCCTGCTCAACATCTGTTGGAGGTCCCCGCCCCCGCGTGGGCCGGCGCCGCCGGGTCCTCCATTCGGCGATTGCGCGGTCGCCGGGGGGGCGCCACCGGGTCCGCCGGCCGGATTCGCCGCTCCGCCCTTCAGTCGCATGGCCATGAGCTGCGCCATGGGGGGAGGGAGTTTTCGAAGCTGCGATTCGGGGGTGATTTTCACGGTGACGGGCTTTTTGCTGATCAGGTCGCTGACGGTCAGGGTGTTCGTCGATGCGTCCACCGCGGAAACGACGCCGGCAATATTCTGGAATGTGCCCGAGACGATTTCATCCGCCGCCAATTCGGTTCCGTCTGCGCTACGCGTGCCGCGCGCGCGGACCTGGTCGCCGGGTTTGATATCAGCCACCGAGCTCAATCTTGCATCGTCGAACCTTACGGAGTCGGGGGCGTAGCGGCGCACGATGGTCTCTTTCGACACCTGGATCGCGACGGATTTCGGTCCGGCGAACGACTGGAGCGAGATCGTGAGGGTTCCCGATCCGGGGTCGACCGCGCTCACGAGGCCGCCGACTGCATGCCGCTGCCATTCCTGGCGATCGTGCTCCTGCTTCGAGGCGACATCCGCTTTCTTCATGGCAATCACGGTGGTCGCGTCGACAGAATGGCCGTCGTCGGAGATTTTTCCGAGCACCAGTATTCGGTCCCCTGCGAGCAAATCCTGGAGGGTGATCGGGCTGGCGGTCTTCAAATCCTTCGCGCCGGGCTCGATGCGCAGGACCTTGGCGCCGTCCTCGACGGTGATATTGAAGACGGGGCCCGCATCGGAAGCGAGCACGATCGAACTGCCCGAGATTGTCTTGATCGTGCCGATCGGCTTCGCGCCGGTTGAACCAGCGGCCTGGGCGTGCGCCGGTCTGACGGCGGATGAGAGAAATATTGCCAGGATTGAAGTTACCGCCAGGCGCCGTACGAGTGACATGTCGCGGTGAAGTGCCATTGGAATCTCTATTTTGACAGCCGGGCCTAGGATGCCGGCAGATCCTGCGACGCTCTCTCCCGGGGTCTTATTTTCTACGAGCCTTAGACGCGCGAGCTGTCTCGGGCGTTCCAGCAGGTTACGTTCTTCCGGTTCTCAGAAGCAATCGGCGATCGCAGTTGAGAGGCAAACAGTTGGATGGGCCGGCATTTTGCCGGGTTGCACAGGCGAAAGCTTGTTGCTGCGTTGCCCGCCGGTGCTTTGCCTTTGACCATTGTGTGCGCAAGTGAACAGACATCCGTGTCCCGGGGCCTTAGGATCGAATGGAAACGTGGGGGTTCCAGGTGATCTCCAGGGCCCAATGGACGTGTTCGATTGCTGCCTGCCTCGCGGCTGCGGTGACCGCTTCGGCTCAAACGCCAATCGTACTCCCTACCAGCGACACCATCGTCGCCGAGATGTCGCAGGCGCAAGCGGCGAATCGCATCCAATTTCTCCCTTATACCGTGACGCGCGACTATCAATTGTTTGAGGGAGAGACTTCCAATCCTCCCAAGTCCCACGTGGTTGCCCACATCGTTGTGGTCCCTCCGGACTCGAAGAAATACACGATTCAGACGGCGGCGGGATCGGTACTCGCGGAAAGACTCGTGCGCAAAGCGCTCGACAGTGAAGTGGCTTTTGCAAACGATTCCCACGCGACGGACATCACGAAGGAAAATTACGATTTCGCGCTCGTCGGTGAGAACGAACTAAACGGTCAGCCCTGCTACGTGCTCGAGTTGAGCCCCAAGCGCAAATCCAAGAACCTGCTTCGCGGGACTTTATGGGTGGATGCCGAAACGCACCTGCCGCGCCGCGTCGAGGGGGCGCCGGCGAAAGATCCCTCCTGGTGGTTCACCGACGTGCGGATTGTTCTCCTCTACGGATACGTCGGCCCGATGTGGGTCCAGACCTCCTCGAAAGCCTCGGCCAACGTTCGCATCATCGGCCGATCGACCATGGTTTGGCAAGACACCAGTTATCAGCTCGGAGATTTTCCGCATAGCACCTCGCTGGCACAGAGTATCGCGCCAGCCGGCGAGACAGGCCCCGGGGGCCATCGCTGACGTGCTATCCCAGCGACCGAATCGTTAATTCAATACTCTTGCCGACTTCCCATCCTTGAGTATTGAGAATCCGAATTTCGTCATAGAGAAATTCAGCGCCTTGGAACGAAATCTGGGCTTGCTGTGGTTGCTGGATGAGAGAGCGATCGATGAGCTTTTCAACTGTTCCTGTGAGCGTGATGCTGTTCTGTGTCATGAAATTCTCCTGGGGTGAAGATTTTCATCCACCCGCACTTTAACCGTGGCGCGAAACCAAATCTGTCCAAAAGTGGACAGTCGAGCTCAGGATTTACCAACGATCTGTCTGTAAGGTTTGCGAGGCGAAGGTTGCCGGTCCCGACGTGAGCGAGGATCGGGAGAACTTAATCGTGCAGGACAACGCTCAGGAGGGATTTGTTGACGTGGATGTCGCCGTTGTATTGGATGAAGCCTTGTTTCCGGAATTTGTTCATGAAGAAATTCACTCGGGGCCGGGTTGCGCCAATCATTTCCGCCAGCATCTCCTGCGATACTTTGTGAATCGTCTTTTGAGGGCGACCTCGTGCGCCATAGCGCGCGAGGAGCAGCAAAGTACGGGCCAAACGCTTCTCGGTCGAGTTAAACAGCTGATCGACGAGATCCTCCTCGACTCGGATATTTCGTGCCAGCATGTAGTCGATGAAGCGGTCGGACAATTGCTGCTCTCGATGCAGCACCCGGATCATTTCGCTTTTGTCGATCACGAGCACGCTGGTGGGGGTAATCGCGGTCGCCGTGGCCACGCAAGTCGACTGTCCCGCGAGGCATCCTTCGCCCAAGAAATCACCGGGCCCAAGAATCGCAACCACCGCTTCTTTTCCGGCTCCATTCACCACAGTAAGTTTGGCGCCACCGTCCTGAAGGTACATCACATGGTTTGTGGGATCGCCCTGAGTGAAGATGGTTTCTTTCGGCCCGAACTTACTCACGCGTCTTCCCAAGCCCGTCGAATCGAGGAACGCGTCGACGTCAAACGCGTGCGATTTTGAATCCGCCTTTCGCAGCGGAGGGCGGGGTGGCGTGGCGGAGACACGCCGTGCGGGAGAAGGCGTCATATTCTAGAATAGCTTGGCAGCGGGTCGCAATACTGTCCAATATTGCACACTCGATCAAAAACGGTTAAATGCAAGGGGGGGCTTCCTAGCGGCCCTGCAAAACCTTCCGCAACGACTGGTGCACTTCGAGTCCGCCGTCGTAGTTTATGTATCCCCGTCTTCTGAATTTGTTCATGAACAAATTTACCCGCGGGCGGGTCGTGCCGACCATCTCCGCCAGAATCCGATGGCTGATCATGGGAATTTCAAGAAGGGGAGGAGCTCTTTTATCCAGGTGGGCCAGCTGCAGAAGCACGCGTGCAAGCCGCTGTTCGGCCGAGGACGTCAGCAGATCCACGAGGTGATCCCGGTAGCCCTCGGCGCTGGACAGCAACTGAGCCAGCAGGGAATTCGACGTTTTGCCGTTCCTTTGACGCAGCATCCCGAGCATCTTCGCTTTGCCGATGGTACGGATGGAACTGGCGGTCAACGCGACGGCTGTGGACATGCGCCGCGGGTAACCGGCCAGGCAAAGCTCGCCGAAGAAATCATTCGCGCCCAGTATCGCGGTGACGGCGCCGGCCCGGTGTTTCGTCCGCGTAATCAGGCGCACGCCGCCTTCCTGGATATAGAAGAGCGTGTTGGCACGCTCGCCTTGTGTGTAGATGTTCTGTTTGCGGCGATAGCGCGAGACCGTACCGCCTAGACTGGTTCCTGAAGTGAAGCCGGTGAGACGGGAAGCCATTGTCCGTGCCGTCGACGATCCTCAGCGCCTGCGGACAACGACTCCGGCGGCGGTCAAACCCAGCAGCAACAGCGGAAGAGTTCCGGGCTCCGGGACCGACGTCGACCCAGGAGCGTCGCTGTTTGAATTTCGATCCTCGCCGCGTCCATCAGGCCATCCCTTTTCCGGGTTCGTGTGGTCGAAAAAGCGCTCGAAGGAAGCAAGGTTTTTCAAATCGCGGGAAGATGCTTCTTCGCGCGAAGGAGCGAACGAGAAGAACGCGTCTTCCGGGGCGTACGAATTCAACCCTGGGGCAAAGTTGGCGTCGTGCGACACCTGCAAGCCACGCCCAAAATCAGCGGAGAATCCAGTCGTCGGTGCTTTTACGAATTGACAGCACGGGACCCGATCGGCCCAAGCCGGTGCCGTCGCGAACAGGACACCTACGAAAAGCAACACTGCCGGTCTCAACTTCATGTCGTTTCTCCCGAGTCTTTATAGACTGCTTTTTGATATTAGGCGCGGGTAGGAAGCGCGTCTGTTCCATTGGGGACAGTTCGGGTGAATGACTTTTCGGGCTTCGTTCCGGTGTTCGCGCCGAACCGGGTGGCGCGCCTGGGCGCGCGGTGTACCATTTCGGACAGACTCTCTCCTCCTGGTTCGCTATGTTTCACACCGGTTGCCTTCGAACCGATTTTGGCGACTGATCGCAAGGTGCGATCTCTTTTGAATCGGTGAGATTCTCAATGGCTTCAACCTCTCGCGAACGCGTCCAGCAAGCCGCTCTTCCCGTGGTCCCGCCCTCAGCGGCAGGCAGGCGGCTCCCTTTGCGCATTCTGTTCGTTCACAGCGATGCAGCGAAAGTCGAGAAGTGTTTGCAGGAGCTTCAGCGCGCGCGTTTCAACGTCAGCGCGGACGTCGCGCCGACCCCGGAGAGCTTCGCCGGATACCTGAAATCGAGAGTCTATGACGTGGTCTTAGCCGAATATCCCCCCGTGAATTGGCAAGGAATGCAGCTGCCGGAAATTCTGCGCGCAAGGGATCGGCGGATTCCCTGCATCCTGCTGGCCGATACGCTGCAGCCGGAAACGGAGGCGGAGCTTGTTTCACGAGGCGCCGCGGATTGCGTTGCAATGGATCACGCCGGGCACATTCCGGTGGCCGTTCGTCGAGCACTCAGCGATGCCAAGCTGCGCGAAGAACGCCAGCAGACCGAAAAAAAGCTGCGGCATTCCGAGGCACGCTACCGCGCGCTTGTCGGCAACCTGGCCTATGGAATGTGTCACTGCAGCGCGAAAGGCAAGTTTTTGGACGTCAACCAGGCGTTGGTGACGATGCTTGGCTTTCAATCGCGCGAAGAACTCCTGGCCGCGAACCTGGCCACGGAGATCCTCTCGGATCCATCCAAACGAGTGCGGTTGCTGGGTCACTCGAATGAGCAGGACCATCCGGATCCTCTCGAAATCGAATGGAATCGGAAGGATGGCACGTTTCTCAAACTTCGCCTCAGTGGACGTGCGGTCACCCAAGAGGGAAAGAAACAGAGCTACGAGATCATCGTCGAGGACGTCACCCAACAGCGCAAACTCGAAGATCATCTCCGTCAGCAGGCGGCCAAGGATCCGCTTACGGGTCTTGCCAACTACCGTCACTTGGTCGAGACGGTGAACTCGGAAATTAAGCGTTCCGAACGGACAGGACGTGAATTCGCCCTCTTGTTTCTCGATTTGGACGGACTGAAGCGAATCAACGACAGCTTCGGGCACCTGGTTGGCAGCCAGGCCCTTTGCCGCCTCGCCGATGTTTTATGTATCTGCAGCCGTGACATCGATACTTCGGCGCGCTTCGGCGGCGACGAGTTCGCGCTGGTGCTGCCCGAAACTGGGCGATCGCCGGCCACGTTGGTAGCGGGGCGCGTCCGGGATCGCCTGGCGAACGACGGCAAGGAACCAAAACTGTCCGTCAGCATCGGCGTTTCGATTTATCCCCACGACGGGCAGACGATTGACGCTCTGTTGGGCGCGGCAGACGCAGCCTTGTACTCGATCAAAACTGCTCGACGGGCACCCGGGGCGAAGAAGGCGAAGCAGTTCCCGCAACACCACCCCGATCTGGCGGCCGACGACAACCGAGGAGCGCTGAACCGATGAAACGCAATCACAACCTGATCAGCATCAACCGTGCCGCAGGCTTCCACCTGGACCCGGGTTTGACCAACGAAGAATCCATTATCCTGCGTGCACTCGCGGCGGGAAGAACCGACAGGCAGGTGTGCAACGATCTCCGCATGGAACCGACGAAGTTTCTCTCGATGATGCGCGAGATGCGGCAAAAGATCGGGACTTTGGACAACCTTTCTCTAGTCGCCTGGGCGAAGCGCCAGATCAAAGACGGCGACCAGAGAATCGATAAGCCCGAAGAATACGGTCGCCTCGCCTGAGTACGCACCATCTACACACAGATTAGGTCCCGCTCAGTGCGGGCCCGATCGCGATGCATCACGCAGCAGTCCCCGGGTTTGAGAACTCGGGGAGCGGCTTGCTCCGCCGTTCATTCGCCACGGCAGCCCGCTTCTGCCCGGTCACGGGCGGCCTTCTGCGGTCGTTGCGTCTGGGCCAATCATGTTTCGGAATCCCAAGGACCTCTCGATCCATCGCACCGCGTGCCCGCTGCCGGCGAACGGCGAAATACAATGGCAGAATCAAGAGAACGATACCGAGCACGGTGAAAAATATGGAATACGAAATCGCTGCTGAAGCGAACGCACGCACCCCAAGCCCCAGATAGCCTGCCACCAGCACGACAATCGATAGCAGCAGGGCGTATGACCACCGTACGCTCAGTTTTGTGCTCATTCGCCCCCCCCTAAAATCGCTGGACATATTTCGTGCCTAGCTTGCAGGCGACGGGTGGACAGAATCGTTCCGGCGTTCCGTCCGCACAATTCGGGACGGAACACCCGGTGCGCTGCGGTTCAATGAATCGCCAGAGCTAATCGTGATCGGGATGTTCGTGGCGCCAATTCCAATACGCTCTCTGCGTTTTGTGGTTCTGTCGGTTGTACTCACGATAGGTTTCGTGCCGTTCCGTCAGAAAACCCCGGTAGGCGCGATCTTCGTGATCATCCCAGTTGTGATAGTCGCGGTGGTCCTTGTCATACACCCGAATCTGAACATTGGCATCCTGAGGTGCGGCGGCGGCCACGACCGACAAGGGTGCCGCGATAGCTGCCGCCAGGAACAGCGGAGCGATATAGCGAAGTGCACGGTGCATGTTGTAGTCCTCCGAAATCCGAATGTCCGCTCACGAAATCGCGGCAGGCCGACTATGGCTCTACCCCCGGTAGATTTCTGTCTGGTTCGGCACAGGTCTGAGGGTGTGCTCAAGGGGACATCAATCGAGGGGGCCTGGGCGCATGATCATGGCGGATTTCGCCCTCAGATCCCCTTCGTGAGGTTTTCATGATTGCCGAACTTCGTAAGAGCTACGGTGGAGTGTGCTGCACGAATTGCACGGAGCCAATTCCCGTTTCTGCCAGAATCAGGCGCTTACAGGATGAACTGGAAAACAGCGACGCGAGCTCGCCGCAGTCATTCATAGCTCGCTGCCAGCAGTGCGAATACGAAAACACATATTCGATCGCCGAGGTTCGAGACTTTGACGGGGAACCACGCAAGAGGCGTTCGAAGGCAAGGTCGGCCGGTGCCTAGAATCCGGAGATTCGTGGCGCAGCCGTCGGCGTGCGCCAGGAACTTTCTCCCTGTGTACGTAGGATGTGGAAGGCATTTCAGGGAAGCAAAATAATGTCAGAAATTGGCTTCCGAGTCGGCACCGAGAAATTTTCCGTCGGAATCCAACCTCCCGGCAGGCGGGATGCCAAGGCCGGTGTTCTTGCGCGCGTCCTCCAACACCTCGTGTAGTACATCTTCTCCATAGATTTCTCCGACCGCAAATCGGAAGCCGGAGAGATTGCCGCGCCAAAATTCTGATTCGCGGCTTGCTGCGTTCTTCACGCATTCCGCGTGATAGTTGGACAGTAGAACTGTCACTTTTTCCAAGAGATGACCTACAGTGTCAGCGTTCGGATTCCGGCGTGTCATGGCTGAATCAGGGTACGGCTAACGGGCCGCCAATACTGTTCCGTTCAGGACGCATTGGACTCTCGATTCCCAGCTTCGGAGGAACGCACCATTCCCTGATCCCTCAGGTACCGCAAACTCAAAAATGCTTCCGTAATGGCTTCGCCTTCTGAGTCGGCGGTGGCATTCACCCGCAATTCCTGAAGACGCTGAGATATTGCCGTCTCGGCTTCTCTGACGAGCCGGGGTAATCGGGGAGAATCAAGCGGCTCTGAAATCGCCTGCAGGAAGTAAAAGTACCATCCGTGGAATTTGCCGTTGGTCATGCCGCTCCTCAGGTTTTGTATTTACCGGTTCTCGCCCGCGAGTGTAGGGTTCCGTTTCACCCCGCATCTGTTCCTTATTGAACACTTCGCGAATTCGTTTCCGGGGTAGTTTCATCTGCTGTTTTCTTCGGGGATCGTGCGCTGCCCCAGTTTTATTCCATCGGCAGGGCCTCGAAAACATTTAATTCAATAGTGTCCGCAACGGGACAGACCTCACGCCCAGCTTCCGTTAATGTTCCGTTCGCAAGCGCAGGACCGCGGATCGTCTCGTGGAAACACGGAGGTGGGGCATGCTGGGGTTAATCGCCGCAGTGCTGATCATTCTTTGGCTGCTCGGGTTCTTTGCCTTTCACATAACCGCGGGGTTCATTCACATCGTCCTGGTCATAGGTCTGATCCTGCTCGTGCTGCATTTCGTCAGACGCGCCTGACCAAACGCGCGAATCAGGGAGGCAACAAAATGAAATCGAGTATCGCGAATCGACTCGCAGGCGAACTTCACGAAGCAAAGGGCAAGTTCAAGGAAAAGGTCGGCCGGCTGACGAACGACACCGAGACGGAATCCGAAGGTCTCACCGAAAAGATCGCGGGCAAAATTCAGAAGAAGATCGGCCAGGTGCAAAAGGCCGTCGCAAAGCGCTAACCCGCACTATTTTCTCGCGGCCGGTCCGCGAGCCTGGGATGTGCGTAAACGATCCGGGCCAAATATCTCGACTCAAAACTGGAGGCAGGTCATGAATTTATCGCAATTCAGCACCACGCAAATAGGCATCGCCGTTGTTGTGTTTGCACTTCTACTCGGCGTAGTCATCGGCCTTTGGTATTCGATCCGCAAGCGCCGCACCACCAAACTCCGCAATCGATTCGGCAGCACGGAATATGCTCGGGCCGTAAATGAAGGCGGCAGCCAGCGCAAAGCGGAAGCGGCGCTCGACAAGCGCGCCGAACGAGTGGACGCATTGCATATCCGCCCGCTGGCCGCGGCAGATCGTGCGCGGTTCGTCGAGTCCTGGGCCAGGGTCGAGGCGCGGTTCGTGGACGGCCCGGGAGGCGCGGTGATGGACGCGGACAAGCTGCTGGGCGACGTGATGTCCACGCGCGGCTATCCTATGAGCGATTTCGAACAACGCGCCGCGGACATTTCCGTGGACCATCCGCTGGTTCTCGACAATTACCGTGCAGCGCATCAGGGCGCGCTTCGCCAGACCCGCGGTCAGGCCAACACGGAAGACCTGCGTCAGGCCATGATCCATTTCCGCACGCTCTTCGAAGAACTCGTCGGCCCCCCGGACATCGCCCGCGCTCGAGCGGTCTAACCGTCGATTGATCGCCGCGACCCAATACGGGTGCAAAAAAAGCCGCCCCGAGATGAACCCGGGGCGGTTCTCAAAAGAGATTCTTCGACTACGCTCGGGACACCGAAGCGTATGGCATCGTTATTTCTTCGCTGTCGAATAATTGTCGGCGGCTTGGGACCAGTTGACGACGCTCCACCAGGCTTCAATGTAGTCGGGGCGACGGTTTTGGTATTTCAGGTAATAGGCGTGCTCCCAGACGTCCAAGCCGAGGACGGGTTTGCCGCCGTCCATCACAGGGTTGTCCTGATTGGGCGTGGATTCGATGGCGAGTTTGCCGTCCTTCAGGAGCAGCCAGGCCCAGCCGGAGCCGAAGCGGCCGGTGGCGGCTGCTCCGAATTTGGTCTTGAAATCGGCGAAGCTGCCGAAAGCGCTGGCGATGGCGCTGCCCAGGTCACCGGATGGCTCGCCGCCTCCGCCTTTCTTCATCAACTTCCAAAACATGGAGTGATTCAGGTGGCCGCCGCCGTTGTTGCGCACGGCGGTGCGGATATTTTCAGGAACTTTGCCGATCTGCGCGCAGAGCTCTTCGATCGGGAGCTTGGCGAGGTCGGGAGCGGATTCGAGAGCTTTGTTGAGATTCGTGACGTAGGTGTTGTGATGCTTGTCGTGATGAATCTCCATGGTCTTGGCGTCGATGTGGGGCTCGAGCGCGTCGAACGCGTACGGGAGAGGCGGAAGCGTGAAACTCATGTGAGGAGCGGCTCCTTGTGCCGAAGTGGCTGACATAATCTACCTCCTGAACAGCGA
>Ga0210391_10000540_pt1 | contig 38984 bp, 37 predicted proteins | sample IncBWC12OmetaG_FD_160573 | JGI IMG/M metagenome (GOLD analysis project Ga0210391, IMG submission 160573) | Forest soil microbial communities from Barre Woods Harvard Forest LTER site, Petersham, Massachusetts, United States - Inc-BW-C-12-O ...
GACGTGTCCGCAAGTTGCAGATAGCAAAACCCTGCCAGAGAATTTCACCCGAAACCCGACATCAGAACTGGGCAATCAGTCCGGTTTCGATTCGCCATCCATTCGTACGTGAACGGCGAATGCAAGGCGATTCTGTCGCAAAAATGGTCACGTCGTGAGGTTCCAAGGCAGTCTGATTGGGTTCGCTAGGACTGCGTGCCTACCGCGCAGTCCGAAAGCGAAAAATCTATCCGCAGGGAGTGCTCCAAAAGGCAACTAAATGGAGATTTTTCGGAGATTCTTGCTCATGTTTTGTGATACGACTTCCGCCTCTCGGTTAGCGCTGGACCTGTACGAAATATGTTCTCAATGAGATTCTGGGCAATTAGCGGAATAAGCTAATGAGCGACAGATCCGAATCTAGGAGCAACGCCATCGGTCAGCGAAAAACTTGTTGCCGTTTAGTATTAAATCGGAATATCGATGACTTAAGTTTCCTCTCTCAATGCCAAGTTCTTAGATTGATAATGTGCGACAAGTAGGATCGTGACATAATTGCCGCATCATGGAAACATCGAGTTTCGATTTTGCATATCTGGAAAGCGACTCACGAACTCAGCAGCCATCCGCGTGTGTTTATTTGAAGGCGGGAAGCGCCGAGGATTATGCCGGAGTGAAGGCGGACCGGCTGGTCAGTATTCCGTGCTTAAGTTTTATCGAGCTGGATTCCGAACTCAGGCGATTACACGCAGAACTGGACGAAGTTCGAGCCAGGGCAAAGAAAAAATTCTACAAAGCACATTCGGCTGCCGCTGGCGCTTAGCCATGCGGGTGTCTTCGCTGAATCGATCGCGTCTGCTTTCGGTAACTTTCGAACGCAGCCCTGAAGCTAAATTGAGCCGGACTAAAATAAAAGAAATCCACAGGATGCGGGATGAAGACTTTAGTCTTATAATCCGCCGCATGGAAACTTGGACTTTCGACCTCGTGTGCCTAGAGAGAGATTCCTCCACCGAACTGCTATCCGCCTGCATATATGTGAAAGCAAGTGCCCGCAACGATTACGCGGGTGTACCGGCTGACAAATTGCTTACCTCTCAGTGCTTGAATTTCGTCGAACTTGACGTTGAAATCAGGAGGCTACACGCGGAGCTGGATGAGATCCGCGCCCGCGCCAGGAAGAAGTTTTACAGAGCAGAATCTGCGACCGTTGGAGCGGCGTAACGGAAAAAGCGCCCCCTGCCGGTTTTCGTTCTTGTAACTGGCCCCGCTCAGGGGTGCGGGCAGCCCAGTCGTAAAATGGATTCTGCGTCTCTGGCGGCACGGTCTGAGTGCTTTGACTACTCTTTTACGGGCTCTTGGAATCAGGCTTACTACTTGCGTGCTTGCGACACCCTGCGCGATTCTCTCTGAATCCAAGGTCCTAACAAGGGGGAATCGTCATGCGCCTCGGTGAAACCATCGCCACCTATGATGTCGGATTCGCGCTGCGCGGCAAAAGCGGCAAATTCGAAGTCACGAGTGCTGCTGGCGATACCTACGATGTGATCTGCAGACCCAGCCATACAGTTTCCAACCTCGAATGGTCCGGCAATGACACCGAAAATGCTCCGTTCCTGATTCGCAAAGTTGCGGAAAACGTTTCTCGGGCCGAAACAAAAGCGACCACCGCCACAGTTTCTGAGGAAAAGAGTCTACCTGCGTCGTCTTCCCTCCCTTTTGTGGTTGACCACGCGGTAGATGAGAAAGAGAATCCCGGCAATATTGAACTTTTGTATCTCGAAGACGATTCAGCGGCCGAACCGCCGCTAGCGTGCGTATACCTCAAGAGTGAACTTGAAGATCATGCCTTTGAAGCTAAATCATTGATGACTTCGCGATGCGCCACTTTCAACGAACTCGATTCGGAAATACGACGATTAGAGGCGAAGTTGGATGAGATTCGCTCGCGCGCCAAAAAAATGTTCTACAAGTCGCAAGCCATCGCCGCCAGCGCGTAACGTCCTCCAGTCCGGAACGTAGATCCTCCTTCCAAACTAAATCCCTCGAAAAAAAGCCTGCCGACTTTCAACTCGGCAGGCACCCCGGTTTCGCGGCTCACCCCAACAGCCGGAGCCAGGAAGTCGAGGCCGTCACAATGTACCGAACAATATCTACTAATGCAATAGACAAAGTTGACAATGTGAACGGGGCGTGTTATTTCTCTCGGTAATCAAGCCAGCCGGAAACCATCAACGGAGAGGCAGTGGCATGTGACGTTTTGATCTTTGCTCGGTGGGTGCAAATCACAGACAAAGAATTTGCATTGCGGTATACTTAACAGCACCCCAACAATTAGCCTTAGGTTTTTGGCTCATCCAGCCGATATTTTCCCAGGGACGAATGGGAGAATTCTCCCGCTCGTTGTAGATAATCTCTGCGCAGGGCCGTCCGCTTACGCGAAGTCATGACAATTCGATTCGTTCACCGCTAAGGAGCTAATTACATGGCGACAGCAGAAGTCCGTCATACGCTGACTGAGCAACAGGCTCGTCAGCTCTCCACCGTCACTAAAACTGTACCCATGATGGAAGCGATCACGCCCCGCTGGCTGATCACGTTCCTTTCCTGGGTGCCTGTCGAAGCCGGCATCTACCGCCTGAACAAAGTTAAACCGACCCGTCCTGGAACCCGAACCATTGAATGCGCACCCGACGAGGAAGTCGAGTTGCCCGAAATCTATGTGGACTATGACGAGAAGCCGCGCGAATACGCACTGAACGCGGTGACCAGCGTCCTGGACGTGCAAACGCGCATTTCAGATTTATACCGTAGCCCCCACGATCAGATCCGCGAGCAATTGCGCTTGATGATTGAAAAGGTCAAAGAACGCCAGGAATTGGCACTCATTAACAACACCGAATACGGCTTGCTCAACAACGTAGCCCCGGAGATGAAAGTAAAGTCACGGAGCGGCTCTCCCACTCCGGATGATCTTGATGAACTCATCGCCAAAGTCTGGAAAGAGCCAAGTTTCTTTTTGGCGCATCCGCGAGCGATCGCCGCTTTTGGCCGCGAATGCACGCGGCGAGGCGTTCCGCCGCCGACCGTCACCATGTTCGGTTCGCCATTTATGACCTGGCGTGGAATTCCGATCGTGCCCTGCGCCAAATTGTCGGTAAAGGCCGAAACCACCGACATTCTGTTGCTGCGCACCGGCGAGAGGAAGCAAGGCGTTATCGGCCTCTTCCAGCCCGGACTTCCCGGTGAAGTGTCTCCGAGCTTGTCGGTTCGCTTCATGGGCATCAACCATAAAGCGATCGCCTCGTATCTCATTTCGCTTTATTGTTCCATCGTCGTCCTGACTCAAGACGCACTCGGCGTACTGGAGAACGTCCATGTCGACAAATACTACGAGTACAAATAACGGGACGAGCAACGGAGCGAGCCGGCCAAAAAAGGGCGCCTCAGCGCCGAATGCGGAGGGGGCACGCAACTACCCATTCGGCGCGATTCCTTTGCCGGACCCGGCAACGCTCGAAAGGCTGGCGAACGAGTTCTTTCTCGCGATGCCCAAGGACTTGGCCAACGGGCATAGCGTAGAAGAGTCTGCTTCTTCGCCGGATTTGCCGAGCGATTCGCCCGAATCGGAGGAAATTCCTACCGTGATGTTTACGGGAGAAATGCTTCCGGTTCAACGATCGCCTTTGTTCGAGTCTGCTCCGAGCATGCCCGCTTCGGCTCCGTCCTCAACGCCGGGGCCGTTGACTGAGACCGACCTCCGGGCGATTGCTGCATCATTGGCGGGCTCGACCGCCCTGGTTCCCGGCACTCCGGGAACCGCGCCGATACCGCCGGTGGCAGGCTCACCTCCCGGGTTCATCGCAGAGGAGGAACTCTCGCCGCTTTCGCTCGCTCCCACGCTGCCGACTGGAAACGAACTTTTTTCGTTCCCGGGCTTGGTAGCTGTGCCCAGTTCACCGCCAACACCTCCGCCGAGCGGCTCGGATATGAATGCGATTCAGTCCCCGGGCAGCGTTCCAACGTTTCCCGGTTCCGCGCCTGATTTCGTGGAAGGAGAAAAGGGAACATCTCCGGCGGCTGCGTCTGTGCTACCGCCGATAAGCGAGCTGTTCTCTTTTCCCCGCGTGCCCGCGATGCCTTCTGTCCCCGGGATCGAAACCATACCCAACGCTCCAGCTCCGCCGTCGTCGCCCTCGGCCGCGCCGCCTGACGCCACGATGACAACTGCGACAGGCGTGGCGCAGCCTCACGATGTGAAATCTGTTACCCCCGCGGTTCCCGCGAACACATCGCCTGAGCTGCGTGGCATCTCATCCGCCAGTCCATCGGGTCCGACCGAAACCCTCGCCGAGATGGGTAAGGCGGCGTATCCCGGCGCGGCGTCATCGCTTCCATCATTGAGCGAATTATTTTCTTTCCCCGGAGTACCGAGCCTACAGTCTCCTCCCGGTGCTCCAGGATTTCCTAGTTCAATGCCAGCGCCTCCGTCGTCGGAAGCAGACCTCAAAGCAAGTCCGCTTCCGACCGTTCCCGTTGCAGGTAGTATCCCCGGTCACGAGATCGCATCTCCGGCAGCACACAAGCCTGCCGAAACCACATCTGTAGTTTCGCGACTTGAGCCCTTCGAATTTCGTCCCGACCTTGTGCCGTTAGACCTGGGCATCGCGAAACGTCCGCTCGATGCGAAACTCATCCGCCGTGACTTCCCGATTCTCGAAGAGCGTGTGCATGGCCACCCGCTGATTTGGCTCGACAACGCGGCCACCACTCAGAAGCCGAATGCAGTTATTGACCGCATCTCGGATTTTTATCGCCACGAAAACTCAAATATCCATCGCGCCGCGCACGAACTCGCGGCACGTTCCACCGACGCTTACGAAAGCGCGAGAGAGAAAACGCGCCGCTTCCTGAACGCGTCCACAACTCGCGAAATCATTTTCGTGCGCGGCGCCACGGAAGGCATCAATCTCATTGCTCAGGCATGGGGACGGCGCAATGTTCGCGAAGGCGATGAAATCGTCATTACCTGGCTTGAGCATCACGCCAATATTGTTCCCTGGCAAATGCTTTGTTCGGAAAAAGGTGCGCGCCTGCGTGTGGCCCCGGTTAATGATCGTGGGGAAATCATTCTCGAAGAGTATGAAAAATTGCTTGGTCCTCGCACTCGTATCGTGGCGTTTACTCAAGTGTCGAATGCCCTAGGCACGATCGTGCCAGCGCATCAAATGGTTGAGATGGCGCACCGTTACGGCGCTCGTGTTCTGGTCGATGGTGCCCAAGCCGTCTCCCACATGCCTGTGGATGTGCAAGCGCTCGGCTGCGACTTCTACGTGTTCTCCGGGCACAAAGTTCTTGGTCCCACGGGAATCGGCGTAGTCTACGGCAAACTCGATGTGCTCGACGCAATGGCGCCCTGGCAGGGCGGCGGCAACATGATCGCCGATGTCACCTTCGAGAAAACCGCGTATCAGCCGCCCCCAGCGCGCTTTGAGGCGGGCACAGGCAATATCGCCGATGCGGTTGGTCTTGGAGCTGCGATCGATTATGTGAGCGAAATCGGGATGGAGAATATCGCCGCCTACGAGCATGATCTACTGAATTACGGTACGGCAAAACTGCTCACGGTACCCGGCTTACAGTTGATCGGCACCGCACGCGAAAAGGCTGGCGTGATGTCTTTCGTCCTCGATGACATTCGCACCGCAGACGTTGGGGCCGCGCTCAATCGGGAGGGCATCGCAGTACGCTCCGGCCACCACTGCGCTCAGCCCATCCTGCGCCGCATGGGAGTTGAGAGCACGGTCCGGCCGTCGCTGGCCTTCTACAATACCTGTGAGGATATCGATGCGCTGGTCGCCGCGCTCTTGCGTCTTCAGGCGGGCCAGGGACATCGCAAACTCTAATTTGAGCGGGAACGTTGCACCTCCAAAATTGGGTCAATGAGCGATTTTGCAACAGTTCCTCGAATGGTGACATACGTCGGCTAATGCGTTCTGTTGCTCGGCTGCAGCCGAATCATGTCCTAAATGCTCCCGAGCACCCAGAGATCCACAGCTGCCTAAGTGCGCTGGTCCAGTTTCGCAGTCTGGCTGCGGATCCAAGTCGCGGATCGTCCCCAAGTACACTCGAAGATGAAGTCGGTCAGCAGTTTTCGCTTTCGTGGACCAAGGTCTTTCTTGCGTAATCTGTCGGGAAGGCTGGATGAGTCACCGGGGTATCCGATTGCGGCGACGGCGACGGGCTCATGATCGTGCGGGATGGAAAACTCGCAGCGAGCTTTTTCAACATCAAAGCCGGCAATCTGATGCACTATTAGTCCGGAGACCATAGCCTGGAGCGTGAGGCCGGCGATCGCCTGGCCCACATCGTGAAAAGCATGTCTGTTAACTTCTCCATTGGATGCGAAAGTCAGCCTGGCAACGGACAGGAGCAGTACCGGCGCGTTCTTTGCCCATTGCACATTAAATTCCACCAGACAACTGAGCAGACGCTCGAACTCAGATTCGTTTTGCTTCGTGGCCACAATGAAACCCCACGGCTGTTCGTTCATGGAAGAAGGAGCCCAGCGAGCAGCCTCCATCAAGCTGGCTAGCGTTCCGTGATCGACGCTTCTCGACGAGAAGGCCATGCGGCTCCGTCGTTCTGCGAGCAAAGGATGAACCGGATACTGGCATTCCAGATTCTCATCAGTCAAAACAATGGGTGCAGCCGCATCATTCGTCACAAGACTCCTCGACTTACTATGGATGGTTTACAGAAGTGCTTCTTGCCGAAGACCGGCGTTGAAGCACCCGGTCGAGTATGCGTTCCTCGATGGCGGCAAACCTGGCGCTGCCACGCGTGCGCGGCCGAGGCAGACGCACCGCTTCGTCCAGAGCTACGCGGCCATCCTCAATCAAGATGACGCGGTCCGCCAGACTGATGGCTTCGGCAACGTCGTGAGTCACCAGTAGAGCCGTGAAACCGCGACTCAGCCAGACGTCTTCGATTAGGCGTTGCATCTCGATGCGCGTGAGCGCGTCCAATGAACCGAGAGGTTCATCCAGAAGCAGCAAGTTCGGGTCGTGAACGAGAGCGCGAGCCAGCGCAACCCTTTGCCGCTGTCCACCTGACAAGTTTGCAGGCCAGTCATTGGCTCGTTCGGCCAAGCCGACCTGGGCCAGGACCTTTCGCGCGTGTGGAGTGTGTGAAGACTCCAGCCCGAGCATGACATTCGCAAGGATTCGTTTCCAGGGCAGCAGGCGAGAATCCTGAAACATGACGCGGACATCCGGCTTTGAATTCGACCCTGCGACGTTACCTAACGTGATGGTTCCGGTTTGCAGTGTTTCTAAGCCCACCACTGAGCGCAGCAGCGTGCTCTTGCCACACCCACTGCGGCCTACAATCGCGACAAATTCGCCCGCCGAAATCTCGGCGTCAAAGTGTTCCAGGACGGTGCGTCCGCCGAGAGCGATGCCGACATTATTGATTGTGACCGACACGCCGCGCGAGTTGCGCGCTTGCCGCCTTAGTATCTCGATCGAGTTGCACGTGGTGGACAAGTTGATCCCTTATCGTGCCGTTTGATACGCCGGATGCCAGCGCAGCCAGTAGCGTTCTAATCCCTTTGCCAGTAGATCAGCGAGTTTGCCCAAGATCGCGTAGAGAAGGATGCCGACCACCATGACATCGGTCTGCATGAAGTCACGCGCGTTCATCGTCATGTAACCAATCCCAGAGCGTGCGGAAATAGTTTCGGCGACGATCAGGATCACCCACATCAGTCCGAGCGAGAAGCGCACGCCGACCAGTATGGAGGGCAAGGCGCCGGGGAGAATAATCTCGCGGTACAAAGACCAGCCGGTGAGACCGTAGGTCTTACCCATCTCAAGAAGTCCGCGATCCACGGATCGAATGCCGTGAAAAGTGTTGATGTAGACGGGAAAAAACACACCGAGTGCAACAAGGAAAAGTTTGGCTGATTCGTCGATGCCAAACCACAAGATCACCAGCGGAATGAGAGCCAGAGGCGGGATGTTGCGCACCATCTGAATGGTACTGTCGAGCAAGATTTCGGCCCAGTGCAGCGAACCCGTGAGCAGTCCGAGTAATAGACCGAACCCGCCGCCAACGGCGAAGCCCGACAATGCACGCAAGGAACTGACCCGCACATGTGCCCACAATTCGCCGGATGCGCTGAGCTCGAAGAACGATTTCACCACAGCCTTGGGCGCAGGCAAGAAACGGCTGGGGAGCAGACTTACAGACGACGCCCATTGCCACACGATCAACAAAGCAATGGGCATGGCCCAAGGCAGCGCCCGCATCACGAGAGCGTTGGGCCAGAGCCGAGGCTTGATGGCGACATGAGGTCGAAGTTGCGACACATTTTCCTTCTTAGCGCGCGGCTTGCGACTGGGTTCCTGATGACGTTCCCAACAATGTTGCATCGCGGACGACGATGCGCTTGGGAATCAATTTGAGATCATAGAAAGCGTCGGCGATCTTCTGCTGCTGTGCCAGCACCGCATCGTCAACGGGTTTTACTCCGTAGCCGCCGCGTGAAAGCGCGAGCTCAAGCGTTGCCTGATCCAAACCAATTTGCGGTTGCAGCGCGGCAGCGGCTTCTTTCTGATTCGTCTTTGCCCATTGATCCACGGTCGCGACTTCCTGCAGCACGATAGAAACCACATCGGGACGCTTCTTTGCATAAGCGCGCGAGGCTAGGAAGAACTGATGATTGTTCACCACGCCCTGGCCATCGGCGAGAATGCGAGCGCCTGTCTGCTTCTGAGCCGCAGCCAGAAACGGCTCCCAGATCGCCCATGCGTCCACGCTGCCGCGTTCGAAGGCGGCTCGCGCATCCGCCGGAGTGAGGAAGATGGTATCGATCTCGCTGTATTTCACTCCCGCTTTTTCCAGCAACTTCACCAATAGGTAGTGGACGTTCGAACCTTTATTGAGCGCGACTTTCTTGCCTTTAAGGTCAGACAGGCGCTTGAGTGGCGAGTCCGTGGGAACGATGATCGCTTCGGCGGCGGAAGCGGGCGGCTCGTTTCCCACGTAGATAAGATCGGCGCCGGCGGCTTGCGCGAAGATCGGCGGCGCCTCGCCCACGGTGCCGAAGTCGATGCTGCCCACATTCAAGCCTTCCAGTAGTTGCGGTCCGGCCGGGAACTCTGTCCACTTCACATCGATATGCAGAGGAGCAAGCCGCTTCTCCAAACTGCCGCGAGCCTTCAGCAACACCAGCGTGCCGTATTTCTGGTAGCCGATGCGCAGGACATCATCTGCGCTCTGGGCCGGAGCAAATGACGCTAACACCGTCAGGACCAGAGAAGCGATTAGAAGTGCATTGAAAATTCTTGCCGCTATCGAATTGCTCATAAATGTCGAGTCCTCTACCTCTCCTGCTGTCTACGAATAAAATGTGGGGTTCGGAAGCTGGTGGTTCAAAGCCCAGTCTCCGAGTTCACGAACTTTGTAGTCGACCGGATCATGCAAGCTATGGGTGCGGAGGTTGCGCCAGAAGCGGTCTATCCTCGCGGGACCGGCTGCGGCACGCGCTCCCATTACTTCAAACATCCGACTTGTGATCTCAAGACCAACCTTGGTTGTGATTACCTTGGAGGCCGCGACGTCAAGCGCGCACTTGCCTCGCTGGTTTTCTGTGATCGCATCCTCGCTCTCCCAGGCGCGCTGCAACGACTCTGCCGCGATGTCAGTGAGAGCTTGAGCAGCCTGGAGGCCCACGAAGAAATTGCCGTAATTGGCCAGAATGTAGGGGTCTGCCGTGACGTTCTCGACTCCCGACGTGATCCAGGGCCGGGTTTGCGCGAGGGTGTAGTCGCGGGCTTCCGTCAAGGCGCCTTCAGCAATTCCGAGAAAAATATTGCTGAGCATCAATTGCGCGATGCACGAACGCAATGACGCTCGGATGCTGCCCAGTGGTCCGGGTGTTTTAAGGAATTCTTCTTCGCCTGCGAGAACGTCGTCGAACTCCACCGTGCCGCTATCGGTCTGCCTCTGCCCAATACTGTCCCAATCCGCGAGAATGCGAATACCCGGGCGGTCGGAAGGCAAAGCTGCCACCATGAACTTTTTGTCCACCGCGCGAATCGCGGAGACGATCAGCATGTCAGAATCGACGGCGCCGGAACAGAAACTCTTGCGCCCGCGAATGAGATATCCGATATCGCCGTTGGGCGTAATCGAGGTTCGCTGGTCGAGCGGATTCAGCGCATTTCCCCAGAACCATTTGTTGCGGATGGTTTCGGAAAACAGCTCTTCCGTTTGCACCCATGATCCGTAGAGTGCCACCGAAGCGAGCATCAAATGCTGAAAGCCGAACAGATGGGCGATGGAGCTGTCGACGCGCGCAAAGATTCGGATGAGTTTCATCGTGTCGGTCCATGCTAGGCCCCAGCCTCCGAGGCCGGCCGGTATCACGGCGTTGAGCAGACCGCTGGCGCGTAACAAATCCCGCTCCGTCTTCGCCGTGCCACCGCGCTTGTCGCGTTCCACGGCGGTTTGAGCGAATGCCTTCGCCAACTGATCGGCAATCTCGAAGGCATGTTGCCGCGCCGGCATCCTGCCCGGCGGGACGTTCGCAGCGAGATGATTCACCGTAGAAAGCACAACAGCCCTCCTTTATCCGGGACCGCAACCGGACAACCCCCGTCGAGATTGCGAACTCAGTTGTTGCTCCAGCAGCACCCTTGCTGAATCACTGTTGCTATAGCAGCAGTGCCGGATCCATCGAACCGACCTTAGCTCTCCAAGATGCCCGAAAAAACCAAATTCCCGGACAAACACGTGCTTGTCTATTGGCACGACAATTGCCAAAGCTGATATGGACTCAGCCTCCCCCGGAAAGAGACCCAACTCATGCAAATATTCTGGTTTTTGCCAACGCACGGCGACGGACGATATTTAGGAACCAGCCAACAGGCGCGAACTGTCAACTACGGGTATTTGAAGCAAATCGCTCAAGCAGCTGACCAGCTTGGCTTTCAAGGCGTTCTTCTTCCGACAGGAAGATCATGTGAAGATGCATGGGTAGTGGCCTCTACGTTGGTGCCGGCAACCACCCGGCTGAAGTTTCTGGTCGCGATTCGTCCCGGCATCACTTCGCCCACAGCCGCGGCACGCATGGCCGCAACGTTCGACCGCCTTTCTGACGGACGGCTTCTGATCAACGTTGTTACTGGCGGCGATCCGGATGAGGCCCTCGGCGATGGTGTGTTTCTCACGCACGACGAGCGCTATGAAGTTACGGAAGAATTTCTCCAGATATGGCGCGAAGCGGTTGCGGGCAAGGCAATTTCCTTGAGCGGTAAGCATCTCAGGGTGGAAAACGCGAAGGTTTTATATCCGTCGGTGCAGAAGCCGCATCCTCCGCTGTATTTCGGAGGGTCTTCCAAGGTTGCGTACGGTTTGGCGGCGCGGCAAGTTGATGTCTACCTCACCTGGGGAGAACCGCCGCAACAGGTTGCGGAGAAGATTGAGGCGGTCCGGCAACTGGCGGCCGAATATGGCCGCACGGTGAGGTTCGGCATTCGCCTGCACGTTATCGTTCGGGAAACCGAGCGGGAAGCATGGGCCGCAGCCAACGACCTGATTCGCTACGTCGACGACGAGACCATCTCGCGCGCTCAAAAAACATTTGCGCGTTTCGATTCCGAAGGTCAACGCCGCATGGCGGAACTACATCGCGGAGGCCGCGACAAATTGGAAGTGAGTCCCAATCTTTGGGCAGGTGTGGGTTTGGTCCGCGGAGGCGCTGGAACGGCGCTGGTTGGCGATCCGGCAACCGTTGCACAAAGGATGCGAGAGTACGCAGACCTGGGGATTGAGACTTTTATTCTGTCAGGGTATCCGCATCTGGAAGAGGCGTATCGCGTGGCAGATTTGCTGTTTCCACATTTGCCGATCTCATTGCGCGCCGAACCATTGGCTGGCAACGTTACCGGTCCGTTTGGAGAACTGGTCGCCAACGAATATCAGCCGCGCGCCGAGGCAGCCACGCCGGTGCCGGCAACGCAGAGCTAATTATTGATCCCACTAGCGAGTTGCTGATCGGGGAAAACACCTTGACGAATATTAACCAGAAGACTCTCACACTGACGATCGCTGTTTTTATTGTCGCAGTCTTCGCGACAAGCTGCAGCCGCGAGCATTCGGCGAAACCCAAAACCATCCGGCTGGACTTTGCCTATTACAACCCTGTAAGCCTGGTCTTGAAGGACAAAAAGTTTCTTGAGCAGGATCTCGCTGAGGATGGGATTTCGGTGGAGTGGACGCAGAGCCTGGGAAGCAATAAAGCCCTGGAACTGCTGAACAGTAAGAGCGTCGATTTTGGATCCACCGCCGGAGCCGCGGCATTGATCGGAAAAGCCAACGGCAATCCGATCAAAGCAGTCTACGTGTACTCGCGGCCGGAGTGGACGGCTCTGGTGGTTCGGAAAGACTCTCCCATCACGAAGGTCGAAGACCTCAAGGGAAAGAAAGTGGCCGTAACCCGGGGTACCGATCCTCACATATTTCTCTTGCGCGCCCTGCACGAGGCCGGATTGACCGAGAAGGATATCGAGACAGTCGTGCTGCAGCATCCAGATGGAAGGATTGCGCTGGAGAAAGGCGACGTCGACGCTTGGGCAGGATTGGATCCGATGATGGCGCAAACCGAGATCCAGAGCGGCTCCCGGCTCTTTTACCGCAATGTGAACTTCAACAGTTATGGTGTGCTGAATGTACGCGAAGAGTTTGCCAAACAATATCCCGCGTACGTTGGGCGCGTGCTGGCGGCATACGAGAAGGCTCGCCTCTGGGCCATTCAGAACCCTGAAGAATTTCGCAAATTGTTTGCTGCGGATGCGAAGCTCGACGATCAAGTGGTCACGAAAGTTCTGCAGCGCACCGACTTAAGCAATCCGATGATCGGAGACGACCAGAAAAAAGTGATCGCCGCCAGCGGCGACGTATTGAAACAAAACAATGTGATCAGCGGCAGCGCCGATGTGACGGCGACTGTTGACAATCTCATTGATCCTCAATATGTGCGCAGCATCGTCTCCAAGACCATGGCACAAAAGTGAGCACTACGGAACAAAACCGAAGACTCGTCTGGAAGAGTGTGTCTGAGGAAGCGACTGCCAAGCCGCGCAGCAGCAATGACGTTCCGCGCGTTAGGTTTCCCGACGCGCTTCTGGGCTGGATCATTCCTGTTAGCGTCTTGGTGGCATGGGAAATCCTGGCGCGCGCGGGAATGCTGCCGCCCAATTGGTTGCCGGCGCCGACTGTCATTGGCCAGACCATCTACCAATTGGCCGTTGCCGGTGATTTGTGGAGACACGTCGGAATCACTCTCGATCGGGTCGAACGCGGGGTTTCTGCTGGGAGCATTAGCGGGAACGCTCCTCGGCGGGCTAACGGGCTATTCCGCGCTGGGCCGCAAACTGCTGGATCCTACATTGCAAACGTTGCGCAGCGTTCCTTCGATTGCGTGGGTCCCTCTCTTTTTATTGTGGATGGGTATTCACGAAACCTCGAAGATTACACTGATCGCGCTCGGCGCCTTCTTTCCGGTTTATTTGAATCTCTCTGTAGCTATGCGCCACGTCGATCCCAAGCTGCTTGAGGTTGGCAAGCTATACCGGCTGAGCAGCTTTCAGATGGTTTACCGGCTGATTCTTCCCGCCGCTTTGCCAGAGTACATCGTTGGTCTTCGCAGCGGGCTGGGCCTGGCGTGGATGTTTGTCGTAGCTGCCGAACTCCTCGGAGCCAGCAGCGGGATCGGCTTCCTTATGATCGACGGGCAGATGACAGGGCGTGTCGCGATCATCTTGACCAGCGTAATTCTTTTCGCCGTATGCGGTAAAGTCACCGACTGGATGATGAATGAGATGGGCCGCAGGTTGCTGGGCCACAGATCTCGCTAGGAAACCAGATGCACAAACCCGAGATCAATCTGGCAAATGCAATCGAGAAAACTTTCATGCAGAGCGACGCAAGTCATCACAGCGGTACGGTGGATATTCAGATCGGGCACAAGGCCTATTCGAATTCTCGCCGCAATTTCCTGGCGTTAAGAGACATTTTCTTGAGGATCGATCCGGGGGAACTGGTCTGCATTGTCGGCAGCAGCGGGTGCGGTAAGACAACTTTGTTGAGAATCACAGCGGGGTTGGAGTCCGACTACGAAGGCTCCGTTTTTCTTGACGGAAAGCGAGTTACCGGCACCGGGTTAGATCGCGGCGTGGTCTTTCAGGAACATCGCCTTCTCTCCTGGCTTACAGTGCATGACAATGTCGCCTTCGGCCTTAGTGGCCTTTCCCCGTCGAACGAGCCCGCAAAGTTCAGCATTACATCAAACTCGTTGGGTTGGACAAGTTCGAACAGCAATACCCTCATCAGCTTTCCGGAGGAATGTCACAGCGCGTTGCTATCGCACGAGCTTTGGCGGGCAGCCCTCGGGTTTTATTGCTGGACGAGCCCTTCGCGTCCCTCGATTCTTTGACACGGATGCGCATGCAACAGGAAATCCTGCGAATCTGGGAAGCCGAACGCACCACGGTGGTGCTGGTCACGCATGATATCGAAGAGGCGGTCTATCTCGCGGACCGCGTCGTCATCATGTCGCCGCAGCCGGGAACGATTAGAAATGTTGTGCCCGTCCGATTGCCACGGCCACGTGACCGTACGGATCAAGACTTCATCCGAATCCGCAGGGCTGTGCATGATGAGTTCTTTGCACCAGAGCCCACTCTCGCGAGTAGTCTCTGAGTATGAAATGCGGGCGGGGAGGTTTTGTGGACAGAAGAAACTATCGACTGTTGGGCAACTCACCGCATTCGACCAATCTGGCCCGAACGATGTTCCGGCTCACTCCCAGCAACCGTGCGGTTTGCAACTGGTTGCGATGGCAGAAGCCGTAGGCCGTTCGCATGACCGCTGCCTCGATCTCGTCGTATAGATTGGGATGTCCATGTTCAAAAAACTTCAGCAACGCATCCTGCAAAGCTGTTTGCGGATCGGTGGGAGCTTTTGTCACCAGTCGAGGCTGAAGCGAAGAAAGGCGCAAATCTTCCAGCCGCACTATGCTCGCCTGGCAGACCAGCAGCGCGTGGTGAATGACATTTTCCAATTCGCGTGTGTTGCCCGGCCAGGAGTGCCGGTTTACCAGCACGTCCATCGCTTCGTCGCTTAAGACGGCATCTTTAAGTCCCAGCCTCTCCGCATAAATTCCAAGAAAATGCAGCGCCAGGGGCAGGATGTCGCCCGGCCGCTCTCGCAACGGAGGAATGTGCACCGTGGCAACCTGGAGCCTGTAATAAAGATCCTCACGAAAACGGCCGGCAGCCACTGCGTCCTCAAGGTTGACGTTGGTTGCAGCCACCACGCGAACATCAATCGAAACAGGACTGCGCGAACCCAGTCGAACCACCTGCCGTTCCTGCAGCACGCGCAGCAGCTTCACCTGCATGGAGACAGGAAGGTCTCCGATCTCATCGAGGAACAGTGTTCCACCACGCGCCGCCTCAAACCACCCGGCGCGCGCAACGCTCGCGCCCGTGAACGAGCCGCGCTCGTGCCCGAACAGTTCACTTTCAACCAGGCTTTCGGAAAAGGCTCCGCAATTTAGCGCAACAAACGGGCCGTCGGCGCGCGGACTCATCTGATGCACATGTCTGGCAATCAGTTCCTTACCCGTGCCCGTTTCGCCCGTGACCAGCACGTTTGCCGTGCTGGGAGCGATTAACTGAATTCTCTCCAGTAACGCCTTGGACTTCAGATCTTCAAAGACCAGGGCTGTTGCGCGCAGGGGGAAAGGCGCTGGAAAAACGCCGGGGAAGCTAAGAATAGGTTTCGCAACGGAAGAAAGTGACATAAAGAGGATAGGCCCAATCGATTCAGGATGCGTGTTCCCTCTCGAACATGGAAATGACTCGGCCGTTCCGCCGGAGCTGCCAGGAAACGATGTCTTCCTCGTCTTCTGGGGCAAGCGTTTCAGCAGGTTCCATCTGGTTCGCCTCCGACAGCAGGTGGAACCAGCGAACTGCGACGACGGTAGCGAGCATCCACCACAACCACCAGGTCTTGGCAATAAAAGAGATCATGCGCTTCTCTCCAAAAGGGGGGACTTCCTCGTTTAAACCTGGCCCGCATACCACTAAAGTGTCATTCCCGTCCGAGCCACGCACAATATACCATATAGTCCATTATATTAATAGACATTATTAAGGAAGAAATCGGATGATCCGAAAGAACGCCGGAAGAAGGATTTCCAGCTTCACAGTCGCAATCGTCGGCGGAGGATTTGCCGGTGCGGCCCTCGCTGCCCAGTTACTGCGTAAGTCGCTCGGGACGGTCTCTGTGATTCTGATTGAGAAAGGCGCGCGTATCGGCCGGGGCGTGGCCTATGGGACATCATGCGGGGAGCATCTATTGAACGTGCCCGCCCGCAGCATGAGCATCTTTCCCGACGACCCGGAGCACTTTTTGCGCTGGGCGCAGCTCAACCGTGGGATCGGCGTGAAACCCGGCGACTATCTTCCCCGCCAGGTTTATGGCCATTATGTTGCGTCTGTGCTGCAACATGAGATCGATCTTCATCCCGGCCGATTTCAGCGCGTGCAAGACGAGGCTGTCGATGTGGCTCGGGTCGACGGTGCGGCTGAAATTCGTCTTCGTTGCGGCCAGACCGTTTTCGCCGATAAAGTTGTGCTCGCTCTCGGCAATTTTCCTCCCGGCGATCCGCGCCTGCCGGGAAAAACTCCTCACAGCCTGCATTATGTCTCCGACCCTTGGGCGCCTGGGGCTCTCGTTCGTTTCGACGCAGATGGCGATAAGGCAGATGACGATAAAAATGATAAGCATGATCGGAATAGAGATGGCACTGGCGTTCTGCTCGTCGGGTCCGGCCTGACCAGCGTCGATGTGGCCATCTCTTTGCGATCGCGAGGATTCCGCGGCCCCATTTATCTTCTTTCCCGCCGTGGCCTGCTGCCGCAGAGCCATAAGGCGTGCGCCGTGTGGCCGCCATTCTGGGACGAGCACTGTCCCAGGACCGCCCGCGGGCTCTTGCGCTTGGTTCGCGCCCAAGTAGAAGCGGCGGAAGCACGAGGCAGCGGCTGGCGTGCCGTAATCGATTCCCTTCGTCCTTTCACGTCGACAATCTGGCGTTCTCTTTCGCGCAAGGAGCAGCGGAAATTTCTTCGGCATGTCCGGCCCTATTGGGAAGTTCATCGTCATCGTGTGGCGACGGAAATTAGCGTTACCCTCGCTTCACAAATAGAAAACGGCCAGATTCAGATTCACGCGGGCCGGATCGCGAAGTACGAGGAAGATGCGGACGGAGTCGACGTGACCTACCACAACCGAAAGACTGCAACCCTCGAGCGGCTGCGCGTAAAGCGCGTCATCAACTGCACCGGGCCCGAGGTGGATTGCCGCCGAATCGAGAACTTGCTGCTGAACAATCTCTTGCGCCAAAAACTGGTCCGCCCCGATCCGCTGTTTCTGGGCTTGGATACTTCCGAACACGGCGCCCTGATCGACACTCGCGGTGAGCCATCGGACTTTTTGTATACGATTGGCCCGTCGCGCAAAGGAAGCCTCTGGAAAACCACTGCGGTTCCAGAGATCCGGGTTCAGGCGTTCCACATGTCAACGCTGCTACTTTCCGCTTGCGAGCGTGAAGAGATCAAATCCATTGAGCACGAACCGTCTGCGGACTTGCACTCTGCGGCTTGATGAGGGCGGGTTTAGTACGTTTCAGAAGGTGAACTCGACGTATAGGGAATACAAGAATCGGTTTCACTTCTCTCGATGGAATGTCGCCGGAGGCTATATCGAGCCGATACGCTCTCTGATCGCCCTGCATTCGCCTACTGCCCTTTTGAAACCGGACTGCACAGGTGCCCTCCGGAGAAAAGGCGGGACGGTCACCCCCTTTGCCGACAAGCAGTCCGTTCTCTGAAGTCCGGTTTGCTTGTGAATAACCGCGAAATACGGGCATTATTCGCGTATTTCGGCGTAGAGCGAGCGGAAATCCTCTGCAGTTCAGACTAGATGGCGGAGAGGGAGGGATTCGAACCCTCGGTACAGGTGTTAGCCCGTACAACGGTTTAGCAAACCGCCGCATTCGGCCACTCTGCCACCTCTCCGGCGTGCGGGTGCGGGACCACTTAAGTGGGCGACTCAGGCAGTGTACCATTTTCACGAACTACTTGGAAAAACGGGTGGCGGCTTCATTTTGAGTACATCCCTACGGAAAAACGTGGATGACGACAGCTGGCCTGAAAAAGAGATTCGCTTTCGCCCAATTTGCGAATTAGAAGGCCGCAAAGGAAATCATTCGCTGGAATAATCCTGGCAAGTGCGAGAGAATATTAAGTTTGCGCTTGCAGAAGGCTAGACCTGCGGCTCGGTGCAGCCGGGCTTGAATGGCGGGAGATGCAGAATCTGTATCAGGTTCCTTGAAGTTCGGCTGGGCAGAGGTTTTTTTCCAGCGGCTCGGCTTCCCATTTCGCAGCCGAGGGAGTTCTGCCGACGCCGGGAGTGACATCTAAGTTCCGCAATGCACAATGGGTGATACCGGAGACCCTTACCATGGCTAGCACCTTGATCGAAGTCGCAACAGCCACCCCAGACCACAGGCACCCCAGGCTAGAGATGTGGGTCGAAGAGATGGCCCGGATGTGCAAACCGGATCGGGTGTACTGGTGCAATGGTTCGCATGAGGAGTATCAGGGGCTGATGCGGATGCTGATCCTCACCGGCACGGCGATCCCGCTGGATCCGGAGAAGCGCCCAAACAGCATCCTGGTCCGTTCGGACCCGGCGGATGTGGCGCGCGTCGAAGACCAGACTTTCATCTGTTCCCGAACCGAGGAAGAAGCCGGCCCCACCAACAACTGGGAAGATCCGGTCAAGATGAAAAAGAAGCTGGCGGAGTTGTTCACCGGCTCGATGTTGGGGCGCACCATGTTCGTCGTTCCCTACAGCTTGGGGCCGATTGGCTCGCCCATCGCAAAAATTGGAGTCGAGATTACCGACTCAACTTACGTTGTCGCCAATATGCACATCATGTCTCGCGTGGGAACGCATGTGCTCGAAGTTCTGGGCGAAGATGGCGAGTTCGTCCGCGGACTCCACTCAGTCGGTGCCCCACTCGGGCCGATTCAGCCGGATAAAACATGGCGCTGCAACTCGGACCATAAGTACATCTGCCACTTTCCGGAGACTCGTGAAATCTGGTCGTATGGCTCGGGTTACGGCGGCAATGCATTGCTGGCGAAGAAGTGCCACGCGCTGCGCATCGCTTCAGTGCAGGCGCGCGATGAAGGCTGGATGGCCGAGCACATGCTAATTCTGAAGCTGATCAGCCCATCCGGTCAGGCGAAATATATGACCGGCGCCTTTCCCTCGGCGTGTGGCAAAACTAATTTGTCGATGCTGATCCCGACGATTCCAGGCTGGAAAGTAGAGACCATTGGGGATGACATCGCGTGGATGAAATTCGGCGCAGATGGGCGGCTCTACGCGATCAACCCGGAATTTGGCTTCTTCGGCGTGGCGCCAGGCACAAGCATGAAATCGAATGCCAACGCCATGCTGAGCATCACGCGCAATTCCATCTTTACCAATTGCGCAATGACGATGGACGGCGATGTGTGGTGGGAAGGGATGAGCGATCAGAAGCCAGGCATGTTGGTAGACTGGCTGCGCCGGCGCTGGACAACGGATTCAGGAAGGAAGGCGGCGCATCCCAATGCGCGCTTTACGACTCCCGCGACGCAGTGCCCGGTGATCGCGCCTGAGTGGGAGGATCCGAAAGGTGTTCCCATCGACGCGATTCTGTTCGGCGGAAGGCGCGCTGGCATCGTTCCGCTGGTCACAGAAGCTTTCAATTGGCGGCATGGCACTTTTCTGGGTGCGACGGTGAGCAGCGAGACCACCGCCGCCATCGCCGGAAAAGTCGGGCAACTACGCCGCGATCCCATGGCCATGCTGGCGTTTTGTGGCTACCACATGGGCGACTACTTTGGGCATTGGCTCAAGATGGGTGAGCACTCGAAGGCGTCGAAGCTGCCAAAAATTTTCTACGTCAACTGGTTTCGCCAGGATGCGAATGGCAAGTTCCTGTGGCCGGGATTTGGAGAAAACAGCCGCGTGTTGAAATGGATCTTCGAGCGTTGTGACGGCAAGGTGCATGCAACGGATACCGCAATCGGCCGGATTCCCGAGGTCGCCGATCTCGATACGAGGGGAATCGACATCCAAGGTGCCCACGTGGACGAACTGCTCAGCGTCGACATCAAAGGCTGGTTGGCCGAGGTTCCGCTGATTAAGGAGTACTTCGCGCAGTTCGGCAGCCATCTTCCTGAGGGATTGAACTTAGAAGTGAAGGCATTGGAAGATCGCCTTCGAGCTGCGAAGGGATAACGCGAAGGGATGATCGGAACAATCGGTTTTGCTACTCACCCGACCTTAAATCGGCGAATGGTATCCCTTTACGATCAGCTCTTCCGCAATACGCCGTGCTTCCGGCAGCGTGGCTGACGCTTTCCGATCGATTTCCGCCGGCAAGTCTTTTTGCATTCCCGCCAACTCTTCATCGAATAGACGCGTTCTTAGATTGGGAGTGTGCTCGATCTGCGTGCCATCGTCGCCGCGCACTTTCACTTTGTGGCGCACGCGCTGCGCAATCATCAGGCGATAGATGCGGTCCGTGGCCAGATCCTCCATGTAGCCATCGAGCAGGCTTGCGCCTTTTCCATTGAGCACCCCGTTGCGATAACGAATCACGGTGCGCACCGCCGCCCGCGTTCCAGCGAGTGTAGTCTCGCCCACGCCCTTCGGAGTAGGCCGCAGATCGGGATGCGAATTCGGCAACTTGGGCCGTTTTGCAATCTGATTGGGAAACGGAAACTGAGCGACTGCAATCTCGTTCTGGTCGGGATGCCCGGTCCAAGCCCCGTCCATGAGGCTGTCGGCTTCATTCTTCTTATCCTGCTTCAGAGCTTTCAGCGCTCGCTCATTCAACTCCGCGTTGCTCCTGCTGGGATAAAGTGCGGTCATTCCACCAATCGCGAGAGCTCCATGCTTGTGGCAAATCGCTGGCATCAGCGTGCGGAAGTTCTGGAAAAATGCCACGTCATGTGGGATGGTATTGCGATCTGGCAGAACCCAGTCAGGATCCTCCGACATGAAATCGATCAGCGATGCCATGTAATCCCAGCGGCCCAGGTTCAATCCCAGGCAATGCTCGCGCAGATTGAAAAGGAAGTCCTCCATCTGATAGGCCAGCGGATGCGCTTCCACCAATGCCATGCACTTGATGTAGTCGTGCGGCAAGCCCTTTTGTTTGGCGAAAACCTGGAACAGGTCACGCCACCAGAAGGCTTCTTCAGCGGATTCACTCTTGGGGATGTACACCGAGAAATTGTGCGGCAGCCATGCCGGATCGATCTGGTACCAGAGTAACGCCAGATCGAACAGCGAGGCGGACATGATCTCGTTCTTGATAACCCCACCCTGGCTGATATGCAAACCGCGGGGGCGCACCCAGGTCACGGTTTTCGAGCGCTGAACCGTAATTTTTTTCTGCCGCTTCTTGTCGTCGTAGTTGAGCTCATATTTGTAGGCGGCGAGGGTGTTCTTAATTGCCAACATGATGTGCTCCCAAATGTTGGCCGTCGAATCTTCGATATCGATCATGACCGCGGGAGAGCCGGAATTCAGCAGCTTCACCGTCAACTCAGCGTCGTCAGCCGGCCCAGTCATCTGATTGCGCTGGTCGGCACACCAGTCGGGAACTTCGATCTGCCAGTCCGAGGTAGTTGCCTCTGACGCGGGCAAATAGTTCGGTGGCTTGCCGCGATGCGAAGCCTGCAGAACTTCGGCGCGTTTTGCCACCAGCTTCTGCTGCCAGGGTGTGAACTGTTTGTGAAGCGGCAACAGGAAGTCGACGAATCCCTGGGGGAGATCCTTCGAATTCAGATTCGAGGGGGCGTAATTCATATACTGCGAAGTAGTGTTTTCAGTGTGCGATGCCATGGACCAAGTCCTTCAACTTCCTCACCGGCAGCCGGCGACCGCCTGTCCCGGGAACTGAAATCAGTGTACACATCCACGGCGGAGGCGGGTAGCTGTTCGCGTTTCGTAACATAATTAACTTTCTTTTAGAGACCGGGCAAATTGGTGAAAAACTCAACGGCAATGAGGGGGAAGAGTGAATCCGCATGACTGCCCGCGCTGCGGCGGTACCGGATACGTTGCCAGGCCTGTGGACGTGAGTGGTAAGTCTGATGGCGTTGCATTTATCCGCATGAAATGTCCAGCCTGCGCTGGTAGTGGCCGGAAACGCTCAATCCTACCTTCGACCGCGGGCTGACCGCACGGCCTGTGGTGCTTGCGAAAAACGTACGAGCCCGGGGCGTCATATTCCCGCCCTGAAATGACGAACCGGGCCGGACGTTTCCCTACCTCTAGCTGCAGACTCCAGAGAGAATTAGATTGCTGAGTTCTGATTTTTGACTGTTGATTGAGTAGGTGCAGTTCGGCTTTTTACGCTGCTTTGTCATCCTGAGCGAGGTCGAAGGGATCTCACTTCCCCGCTTCGCGCGTAAGACAAAATGCACGACCAATTCGCTCAGGCGATAGCGTTCTTGGCTCGCCCGCGCCGCTGAGGCGCAGAGGCAGTTTCAATACGATTGCGCCCCGCGTTCTTGGCGCGGTAGAGCGCCTTGTCTGCAGCCTGGATAACCTCTTCCGCCGCGAAGTTTTCTTGTGTTGAAGTTGCGACTCCAATGCTGGCGGTCACCGAGATTTCGGCTGGCACGTTCGAAAGTTTCTGGACGGCGCGAGCTTTCCTGGCGCCCTCACCCGGTTTCGAGTTTCGACGATCTGCGCCGCGCGGCTGCTGGCGGCGGTCCGTGCCCCGCAGGCGGAACGAACTGGCCTCGATGCCGGCGCGCAGCTCTTCCAGATTGTCCAGAATTTCCCGCGTGGTCTTGCCGGGAAACACGATAGCAAACTCCTCTCCGCCACAACGGTAGGCCTGGCCTCCGCCGCTCACCTTCGCCAACCGCGAAGCGACCAGACGCAAAACCTGATCCCCCGTGTCGTGGCCGTAAGTATCGTTGCACCGCTTGAAGTGGTCGATATCGACCATCGCAATAGAATAAGGATGCGCGAGGCGAAGCAACGCGTCGTGAAAGGCACGCCGCGAAGGCAGAGTCGTCAGCTCATCGTGATAGGCGAGCAGGTAAGACGTCTCGACGATCGTGCCTGCCAGCAGGAACGCAGCCGCGGCAAAGTAAACGGACGAAATTCTCCCGATTCCTCCAAAGCGCAGCGCCAGAAAGCAAGCTGCGAGCGACCAGAGAAGTCCGCTTTCCACCGGCTTGTGGGATAACAGAAAACGTATGAGCAATACTACTGCCGCCGCGGCGAAAGCCAGTTGCGCGGCGAAGGGCAACGGTGTTGCCAGCGCGGCGTGGTGAGCCGCATGCGCCACCGTGGGCTCAGGCCGGCAAAGCACAGCCACGATCACCGACTCGACAAATAGCAGTAGCCCCGAAGGTGCGAGGTTCAGAAATGTAAATCCCTTTTCGCGCGGCAGCGAGAGCAGAACAAAGTCGAGCGGCAGAAGAATGCCTACCGCGGCGATAGCGAGGCTTCCGGCCTTGCTCGCGGCATGTCCCGCAGAAAAATACGAGATCGCCTGCTGCGCGAGAAACAGAACCAGCAGCGCCGAAAAGATGCGGGTCGAGTGAAATCGCCAGGCGAGCAACAGCCCCACAATCGTCGCCCCATACAAGGCATAGTTGACAAACGCGGGAGTTGGCGCGAGCAGCCCAGAGTGCAGCAGCGCCGCGACCGCCAGCAAAAAAACGCCCGGAATAATCAGCGACTTCATCGCTCAAAATATCTCCAACCTGATTATCTCTGGCGGTGGAGTTGAGAGTAATTGACCGGTCGGGTTCGGCCACGCCGCCTTTCGCAAGGGGCCAGGAATAAAAAACGTGTCGATAGACAGAAACTACACGATCTATCCTAAGTGGCTCTCAACATTAAGCAAATATTTCTCCAAACTATGTCGCAAGCAACCCCTTTCAACGTGATATAACACAGTTATAGAGTAAAACTTTAAGAGAATCAGGCGCAGCCCACAGGCTGCGCCTTTTTTGTCCGGATTGCACAGAAAAAGAAGGTGCGGAGAACATGGCGAAGTGCGAGGGCTTCAAGAACTTCAAAGTTCGTGGCGAGTGGGTCGAACTCCAGTTTATGGCGCAAGCCGTGCGCCGCAGATTCAAAGTGTCCAAGCCCTGGGGAGATTCCTCCGCCTACGACGTTGGCATCGAACAAGGCCGCCAGTTTCTCCGCGTACAGAGCCTGCCCTGAGAGAGTGACAGCGATCGAACGGGTCAAGTCGACCAGCTACCGCCTCGGCAACGGCTATCTCTGCGCCTTCACCCCCAACCGCCGCGGCGCGCGCTATACCACCCGCAACGTCGACTTCTTCGCCGCCTACGTGGTCCCCGAAGATGTCTGGTACATCGTCCCCGCCCCGTCGTCCTCAAGACCAAAAGCAATATGCTCATGCTATGTCCCGGACGCCCCCAAAAAGTCGGACGGCAATCGCTACGAAATCTACCTCGAAGCCTGGAACCTCCTCCGCACCAAGCGCGTATAAAGCGGACGTTATGCTGGCCACGATCCAAGAAGTGCCGACCTCTGGCTAAAAAAACTTCTGATGCCTCACGCGCAAGCAGATTCGTTATTTTCAATTGACATCCTGAGATGGTTCATTTAAGTTACGACGCAATCAGCGAGCGGGATTCGCCGGGGGCGACGGATTCCAGTTCCGTCAGCAGTCCTGATTGCTGCTTCCCTTGAAGTGTGAATGGATCGTGCCGGGGCCGTTAGCGGCGTATCAGCGGTCGCATGAATGAGTCCGGCACAGCGCTGGATCGGGCCCAAATCTGTTCATTTCATCAGAAGGGAAGTTTAGATGACTCGCAACCATGTCGCAGCGTCCTCTCTTTCGCCGTCTGTCGCTACCCTAAGAGTCGGCTTACTCTTCTTTGTTTCGACCATCCTTCTCACTCAGGGATTTGTGGCGTCGGCACAGATCGAGAACGTGACGAACTCAACCTCCACTCCGATTCAAGGAGCTGGCCACGATTACATCAAGATGCTTTCGGAGACGGTGAACCCTGCGAATGGCTCAGTTAGTGTTCGCATCCAGACACCCACTCCGTCAGGACGCGGAATTTCATTGCCTTTTTCGTTTGCATATGACTCGAACGGAGAGGCGCATCTTACCAGTGATTTCTCGGGCAACGGATATTGGATCGACAACTCCGCCTATCTGGGCCAAGGTGGCTGGAGCTATTCTGCACCGCTGCTTTCAAATATTCTCGTGGAAACTGAGGTCCAGCGGCAAGGACGACCGCCCAGCTTTTGCGGCGATTACCGAGACTATGTATTTCAGGACGCAACCGGTGGGCGGCACAGTTTAGATGTTGCTTTCGTCGTCTCCTCTATGAGTGTATGTGATCTCCTTCCGCTTCCTCCGACAACAAAACTGACTGGTGGCGATGATTACTACCAGGCAACCATAGGCTCGACAACTCAGTCTTTGGCTACCATCGTCGATTCTGCAGGCACGGTCTATACTTTTCCTGCCCTTGCTCAGAACCATGAGAGCCCAGGAAACGGTTTCTTGCCCTCCTCTTCGTTGCCCTCTTTAATCGAGGACCGGAACGGCAACCAAATCGTCGTAACCGATCTGGGATTGCAGACAAATGGGGTTGTGGGTGCTTTTACCGTGACCGACCCGCTGGGCCGAACTCTGCTTTCTAGTTCTGGCTTTGGAGTCAGTGGCAATACCGTGACTGTGTCTGGTGTTCCTGAGCCTTACATCGTCACTTGGGGGCCATTCAGTGCGAATTTCGCCCCGAACTACGTGCTTACGAATCCTGGGCAAACATGTGGGGCTATTCTTTCCGACACGTCAACAAGAAACAAAATCAAGAATCTCCAACTGCCAAACGGCCAGTCTTATCAATTCTCTTACGAATCCACATACGGCATGGTCAACCAGATTACGTATCCGAACGGGGGCTATGTCCATTACACCTGGGGCGTAAACAGCCTGTCGGAGGCGGCCGCTTATGAAGAGTTGCACATCTACCTCGACAACTGTTGGTATCAATATGACGTCCCCGCTGTGACGCAGAGGACGGTTAGTTTCGACGGAGTTCACACTGCTCTGACGCAGACTTTTACCTACACGACCACATGGGGCAGCGACCCCAGGTACTGGAGCAGCAAGACTACAACGGTGAAGACGACCGACAACGTGACGGGCCTAGTGTCCATTAATGTTTACACCTACACTCCTGTCCCAGGTCCTTATCAGGTAAACGACAGCCGTCTATTCTCGGCGCAGATTCCAGTGGAACAGACCGTGGTCTACGAAAATGCGGGCGGCACTGCGCTGCGGAGCACCAATAAGATCTGGTACGACCAATATCAACTGAAGAACCAGCAAACAGTTCTGAGCGATAGTTCGGCCTCAGCGAAGCCAATGTCGCAAATCACCTACACTTACGGCGCGGGTGCGCAAGTCACCGACAAGAAAGAATATGACTATGGTGCTGGTGCGCCTGGGACTTTACTGCGAAATACTGTAACAAACTACCAATCTTTCGTGGCGACACCCATTTATCCGACTGCAGCTTCCATTTTCAACAAGCCGTGTCAGAACATTGTTTACGACGGGAGTGGCAACCGATATTCGGAGACCGACTATTTCTACGACAACGGCAGCACAAGTACGGTGTGTGGGACGGCAGGGACGCCGTCGGTGACAGGAGTAGCAAGCTTAACCGGTCATGACGAAACCAATTATGGAGCGAGTTCAACCGCGCCGCGTGGCAATCTGACTCAGAAAACGCAATACTCAAGCGCAGGAACGACTCCGATCACGACCTTTACTTACGACGAGAGCGGCCAAGTGCTCTCGATGACAGACGCGTGCGGTAACGCAAGTTGTAGCGACATGACTGGCTCGACGCATACGACCAGCTATTCTTATGCCAACAGCTATACGATTCTTTCTGGCGGCCAGAATGTCGGCTACACGCCTAGCGGCAACACCAACGCTTACTTGACCAAAAGAACTGACGCTCTTGGCCACACTGAACAGTTCACCTATGACTATAACGTCGGCCAATTGACCGTATCAACGGATGAAAACACTCAGAGTACGACGTATCTGTACAACGATCCGTTTTCTCGCCCCAAGCAAGTCAACTACCCGGACGGGGGTCTGACAACTCTCGCCTATAATGATGCCCCCTACAACGGCTCCTGGGTCAACCCTTCTCCCAGTGTTACAACCACCAAGGCGATGTTATCTGCATTGAATGAAGTCAGCACTGTTGCTTTCGATGGCATGGGACATACGGTTGGAACGATTCTGTCTTCTGACCCCGACGGTACTACGTATACGGCAACCACGTATGCTGGCACCGGGAAACCATATCAGTCGTATAATCCCACCCGTTGCTCGACTCCGACCTCAAACTGCGGAGAGACTACCTGGGGAGTTACTACCAATACCTACGACGTTCTGGGACGCACAACCCAGGTGGCCGAACCTGACGGGTCAAAGGTTCTGACCAGCTATTCGGGAAACCAAACCACTGACACGGACGAGGCTGGTAACCAGCGGACGAGCCAGGTCGACGGGGTGGCACGCTTAACCTCGGTCTTGGAAGCGCCGAATAACACCGGATATGCTTTCCCGACGACTTACGCTTACGATCCTTTGAATGACCTGACTTCCGTGACGCAGAAGGGGAATAGTGGCTCTTCCGGCAACTGGCGTCCGCGGTCCTTCGTTTATGACTCCCTCGCTCGCCTGACCAGCGCCAGCAATCCGGAGTCCGGCACGATCTTCTACTCCTACGACGCCAATAGCAACCTCAGCACCAGGATTGCTCCCTCGCCGAACCAACCGGCCACCGGAACAGCGACAGTGACCACAAGCTACAGCTATGACGTTCTGAACCGGATCACGGGCAAGAGCTACGCCGACACCTACACGAACAACCCCATAACTCCGGGCGTGATGTACGGTTATGACGGATCCTTTCTCAGTTCTTGTCCAACGCCAATCGGCGTGGCTAGCACGGGTACGCTTAACGGAATCGGTCGGCGCACCGCCATGTGTTTCGGGGCCGGTAACAAGTCGTGGCAGATCGATCCCATGGGACGAATCGTAGATGAGAACACCCGCTTCATTGGACTAGTAGGGCCGCCATGGGGGTCGGAGGTGCATCTTCCGCCCCAGTTCACGGTTCCCACCATCTCTACCAATACGGCCTATACGTATTACTTGAACGGGGATTTGTATGACACTTACTACCCAATGGGCCCAACCTACGAGTTCAGAACAACGGAGTCTGCTGCCGGCAGGGTGATTACCGCAGGCGATGTGCTCTACAACGTTTTCAACGAAGGCACCTACAGTCCTGATGGACAACTGACATCCGCGTACATCGAAAACCCCAACGGAGGCACCGGCGCGGTCGGTGTAAGCAACTCCTACAATAACCGGCTGCAGCCGGTGACAATGTCAGCCACGACCGGGAGCACATCGATTCTCAACCTGGCGTACAACTTCGGTTTAGGAAACGGCACAAGCGGAACTGACAACGGCAACTTGTTAAGCGTTACCAATGCCAATGACGGCATTGGCGCCGTCAACTACACCTACGACCCTTTGAACCGGATCAGCAGCGCCTACACGACCGGGCCGACCTGGGGCGAGAACTACACCATCGATCCCTGGGGAAATCTCACCAACATTTCCGGCTATACCGGTAAGGGGAGTTCTGAGACTCTTACTTGCGCTCCAGCCAACACTCAGAACCAGCTAAACACCTGTTTCACCTACGATGCCGCCGGAAATGTGATCCAGAACGGCACCGCGTCCTACGTCTACGATGCGGAAAACCGCCTGATATCGGCGGGTGGGTTCACCTACATGTACGACGGGGATGGCGTGCGCATTGAAAAGTGCACGGAAGGATCGCAACCCGGCATGTGCGCCAGCAATGCTACCGGCACTTTCTACTGGAAACACATCGACGGTAGCACGCTCGCAGAGACTGATTTAGGTGAGAATCCTACTGCGGTGTATGGTCCGGTGCGAGGGCAAATTTACCATCGCGTCGATATTTCCGGCACGACCTACTCGCCGCACTATTACTTTCATGACCACTTGAAATCGACCAACATCATTGTCAACTCTTCCAACGCCATTCAGCAGGAAACGGATTACTATCCGTACGGTGGGGAGATTCCGATCATTGCTGGGGATTCGAATCGTTACCGGTTTACCGGCAAGGAACACGATGCGGAGACCGGACTCGACTTCTTCGGCGCTAGACACTACGCCTCGACCATGGGGCGCTTTATGACGCCAGACTGGGCGGCGAAGCCGACTAATGTTCCTTATGCGAGTTTTGGAAATCCGCAGAGCCTCAATCTGTACAGCTATGTCGAGAATAACCCTACCGCCACGGGCGATGCCGACGGACACATTGGCGGCGTTGACGACGCAATTGAGGTTCTTCTCCTAGGGGGAACGGTTACTGTGATGGCAATGCAGGCCTACTACGCGATGCCTGCATCACAACGAAATCTAGGCGCGTCTTTTAGTCAGGCCGCTGATTCGGTCAGTAGCACGGTCAAAAGTTGGTTCCAAAGTTCCGACAACAGTAAAACCGCTCCTTCCTCGCAGAGTAATCCTGCCCCAGGAACTCAAACGGACGCAGTTTCTGCCCCCGCAGCTCCAGCAGTTCCATCGGGGTTGGTAGGTACGCAAGACGACAAGAGCGGCCAGAGCGGCGGGCGATGGGTTAGTGGCCCGCTCGATCCAGCCCACGGGGGAGTGGGCGATGCGGGAAAAGACTTCGATACCCTCACAGGAGGAAAAAGCGGGCCAGCTGCACCGGAGAGAGGATCTCCACTAGGAACGTTAGTCGGCGATAATAACGTCCAGCTGAGACCTGCCGCGGGGGACGCCGGACCTCGAATTGATATTCCAGCCAATGGCAACAAACCGGCTGAGACTCTGCACTATCCGCAGCAGCAATCGCAGGAGCAGGACCAGGAGCAGCAATGAATAGTCTTGCGTTTGTATGGGCTGAGCCCACTCCGCTTGCTGCCGAACTGAGTAAGCCGATCCGACACGTTTCCGTAGGGCTTGTAATTCCAAACGACGGTCCAAGATTTGTAACACTTTGGCGACCAGATGAAACAGGACTAAGATTGTATACAGAAATGCATGACGTAGCCGAGCGGAGGGAAGTTGGAGTGCTGAATTTCGAGCGGGTATCCGCACCCCGACCCAATGAAACGATTGCTGACGCGTCGGCGGCGTTTCAAGGTCGGATCGCCGTATCCAAACTCATCATTCACGAATCGGGTAAGAGTGCTGAATCTGGCGTGATTCTCAAGGCGGCCAACGACGACGAGATAATAATAGTCGCTGGTGCTTTTCCGTATCAGCTCGCTATTCTCGGTGTATTGTCGTTACCCCACATGTTTTATCCTGAGTACCCGATTGATCGTTACGAGCGTGTTCCTATGACATGACGGGGGCTCATTCAGCTATCTTCTGGCCTATTGATCAAATCGTGCCGCGCGTAAAGGCTAGATCGAATGCTGAAGCGGATTCTCCTAGCAGGCAATGCCACTGGCACTTTCTACTCGAAGCAGATCGACGGTAGCACGCTCGCAGAGACTGATTTAGGTGAGAATCCTACTGCGGTGTATGGTCCGGTGCGAGGGCAAATTTACCATCGCGTCGATATTTCCGGCACGACCTATTCGCCGCACTATTACTTTCATGACTTCTTGCGATCAACCAACCTAGTTGTCAATTCTTCCAACGCCATTCAGCAGGAAACGGATTACTATCCGTACGGCGGGGAGATTCCGATCATTAGCGGGGATTCGAATCGTTACCGGTTTACCGGCAAGGAACACGATGCGGAGACCGGACTCGACTTCTTCGGCGCGCGACACTACGCCTCGACCATGGGGCGCTTCATGACGCCGGACTGGGCAGAGAGGCCCACGGCGGTGCCCTACGCCCACTATGGCAATCCGCAGAGTCTGAATCTCTACACCTATGTGCAGAACAACCCCACCACGGTGGGCGACCCGGATGGCCACGACGGAGGCGGGCCCGACGCATCTTGGCAGACGGACCCAAAAGCCCAGGCCAACGGGGTGGCGCAAAATGCGGCGGCCGCCACCGTAGCCGCGCCTACCACGCTGGAGGAGATCGACGCAGTTGTTAAGCCCCTAGTGGATAGCGCCGTAAGTGCGGGCGAGAAGGCTGGGAGCGCGATCCTAGATGCTGGCGAAACCGCTCTTGGTGCAGTAGCGTTCGTGCTCACGGCAGGCGTGGGAAAAACAGCAGACGACTCCCACGATAAACTGAAACCAGAGACAGACACCACAGGTTCACCCGAACCGGCGGCAGCCTCTGGCGGAGCTGGTGCCCGACAGGGCGGATCGATCGACGGATTTACGAAACACGGCTTAAACCAGGCGATCAGCCGAGACGGAGTCGGCGTATCAAACCCTGCGATGCTGGATGCGGTCAAGAACCCAACGCAAGTCGTCCAGCAGCCCGGCGGCCGAACGATGTATGTTGGTAAAGATGCAACGGTCGTTATGAATTCCCAAGGCAAAGTCATCACAACGTGGGCGAACGGAAGTGCTGGTCAACGCTGATGCAAGTCCGAGTCTATGAGTGAAAAAAAATCTAAGCTAACTCCGCTGCCTGAAGAACTGCGCCCTTTGCTCGAAGAGGTGGTCCGCAGGCGCAACCGCGAACTTGCTGCCCTAGTACTATCGGGCGAGTTCAGGCGATTGAATGCCAAAGACTACAGTGAGATACGGCTATCCCTAGGCAAGGAACTGTGCGAGACCGGTCTAGGTGAGGATGACGAACCCAACAAGAGAGGCCATGAAATCGAAAGCCTGATCGATTGGGTCGGAGCGCGCATTCGATGGGAGGAGCGGCAGGTGACCCGGCCTTCTAGATCGCCGAGCTGCTAGAAAGTGGGTGCCCCGCTCCTGCGTTCTGCGCAAGGGCGGGAACGACGCTGCCGACAACATGTGCTCTCGACATTACGACCCTAACAAGCGGGTTAAGAGTCTAGAAGACGCCGTTGAATAGCGGAGAACGAAGGGAGTGAAGTACTGGCGATGGATTCCTTAGAGGAACGGGCGGAAAAAGCAGAAGAGGCTGAAGACCTGCAAATGGCCCTTGCACTGTGGGAAGAACTTGCCACCAAGAGCCAGGATCCTGCTTTTTTCGTTCGCTATGGACGCGTAGCTGAGAAACTGAAAAGGTGGGAGGAGGCGGAAAATGCATTCACAAAGGCGCTCCGACTAGACCCCACTTCTTCGTTGATCATGGAAAACATCGGGAGTCTCTGGGCTAATAGGACGGACAAAGACGAATCCGATTCGTTCCAAACCGCTAGGGGCTGGTTCCTGCAAGCACTCAAGTATGAACGCCATGCGCGCCTTCTTACGCAGCTCGGTGCAACGTATCTGGCACTGGACGACAATTTGGCGGCTCGAGACACATTCGATGAAGCTATCCGACTAGATCCCGACTACGAAGAGGCGCTGTACAACCTCGCTGTGCTGGACGAGAAGAGGAGTCCTCAGAGATCAATTGAGTTGCTGGAGAGGGCCATTCAAATCGATCCCGATTACGCGATAGCCCATCAGGCGCTAGGAAGGCTTTATCAAAGAGCACGGGACCTAGTGCGGGCCGAGTACCACTTTCGCCGCAGTCTCGAAATCGATCCCGCCGACTACTGGTCTAACATGTACATGGCCAATCTCTTGGGCGTGTTGGGAAGGAACGAAGAGGCGGAGCGTACATATAGGCTTGCGATCAGCCTACATCCCGAAAATAACAGCAGGAATAGAAACGTTTGCTCGCTTCCTTGAGTCGATTGGGAAGCAAGATGAGGCTGCATCTGTGCGTGCACAATCATCCTGTTAATCATGCCGCCGTTTCCCGGCCCGGCGGGATAATGCCCACGATACACTCCATCCGGAGACCAAGGATACAGCAGAACCGGAGCCTGCCGCCGCCGCTGGAGGACAAGGAGGACAAGGAGTACGCGGGGGGAAGAGCAAGTGATAAAGTGCAGGTGGTGAGCGCCGTAGGTGCGGTGAAGGCCGGCAGGCATGGCAAACCTATGGTATCGGCAGCATCGTTCCCGCCCTTGCACAAAACGCAAGAGCGGGGCACCCACAGTTTCGCAACGGGAAAGAAGAAAACAAGGCGTGAAAGGCTGGGCCACCCGTCCAAGGAACACGATGCGGAGACCGGACTCGACTTCTTCGGCGCTAGACACTACGCCTCGACCATGGGCCGGTTTATGACGCCGGACTGGGCGGCGAAGCCGACTAATGTCCCCTACGCGCACTTTGGCAATCCGCAGAGTCTTAATCTCTACAACTACGTGCAGAACAACCCCACCACGGTGGGCGACCCGGATGGCCACGACGGAGGCGGGCCCGACGCATCTTGGCAGACCGACCCAAAAGCCAAGGCCAACGGGGTGGAGCAAGATCAGAGCACGGCATCGACTGTGATTTCCGAGCTGAATGTGGCGGCGAATTCGGTCTCTAATTTCTTCAAGACGTACATCAAAGAAATCGACTCCAACATACCGTTTTCGGGTGTTTCCTCTCCCACTGCCAACAACAATGTTGAGAAAGCCGCAGTTGGCGCTGGCGTAGTCGCCAGCTTTGTCGTTCCGGAAGGTGAAGGCGGAAAACTCGCCTCGACCGGTCTCAACGTTTCTGAACATGCTGCAGCGGCGATGGCAGAACATGGCGTCAGCGAGGCTATGGCCAAGAAAGCAATACAGGTTGGCGAGACATTCTTCGATCCCAAAAACAGTTCGGTCGTTTCCGTAGTGAGGGAGGGAATGGCAAGCGGCAAGGATCTTGCGGTTGCGAGAGGAGCAGTTTCAGGGGAAGTGACGACGGTAATGGTCAACAACAATGCTGTGCGGCCGCGATTCATCCCAATCGACTGAGGTGAGCCATGATGATAGGTATTGATGAACTTGTCCAAAGTTTAGAGAAGAAGGATGGTCGTAACGATACTCCTCCCTCGCAAGCTCTATGGATACGATTCAGCCATGCAAAAACGGCTAAGACGATCGAATACAGGACTGCAGACGGGAATCAGATTGTGCATGTTTACCTGGACGGAGATGACGCACTGGTGGGAGTAGAAATTTTTCCCTAGGGTAGGCGCAAAATCAGAGCACCACTGACATGAACTCGGGAAAAGGACGATGGTTGCTGAGCAAAAGAGCTTCTAGCCTGTTTTTCGCATCGAGCGTCGTTGTGTTGACGACAGGCTTCCTACTGATTGTCCTAGGTGAAATCTTTAAGTTCACCATCACCCGAGAGCCTAGTGCAAGCCCCGGCTTTTACATGCCTCTTGCGATAATCCTCACCGCCAACGCCCTCTGTGCTTTCTTCCTGCTCGTGGGAATGCCGTGGTACTGGATGCGGTTCGACAACTTGCGAGGGGTTGCGAAGCTCCTCTGGCTCGGCTCTTTCCTCGCTCTCGGATGGTACTCCATGTCAATCTACTACTTCTTCGTTTACCGCCGTCAAAGACGTTTTGCTAGAGGAGCAATTTCATGAGCATTACGCGTTTCCTGAAATACGGGCTACTCATTGGATCCGCTGGCTGTATTATCGCCACGGTCGTGGTGGGATTCTGGCCGGCTGTTTTGAACAGGACACGGCTTCCACTCTTCCTAGCGGAAGTGGGCGCTTGGTGCATCTTCGCATCTGTCTGCTATCTCGCGTTTAAGTTTGTTCGCGTTGGACTGTGGGGGCCAAGGGGATAAAGCAACAGGAGTAGCGGCAGGCTGGCCCACCCCTTTCTCCTTTTCCTGCTGACACTACCACGACTGAGGATGCCCCGATCTGCGCGGTTTTCGCAGGCCGGGGATTCCGGCTCGCTGATCGTTAGGGTCTCGCCCGTCCAGACCTAGATCAGAATTCTGATCCTGGAAATGCTAGATTCATTTTTGAAAGAAATATGGACTAGAACTACACTGCGATCCGATTCGAAGTGATGGGGGCTGGCCCACCCTTAAGCTGTCACGACTGAGGCTGCTCCATCCTCGCGTACTTTTGCGAGGGTGAGCGGCGATGGTACAGGCGGTGCTGCGATTACACATATGACGCCTGATGCTGCCGGAAATGTGATCCAGAACGGCACCGCAACCTACGTCTACGATGCCGAAAACCGCCTGATATCGGCGGGTGGGTTCACCTACATGTACGACGGAGATGGCGTGCGCATTGAAAAGTGCACGGAAGGATCGCAACCCGGTACGTGCGCCAGCAATGCTACCGGCACTTTCTACTGGAAACACATCGACGGTAGCACGCTCGCAGAGACTGATTTAGGTGAGAATCCTACTGCGGTGTATGGTCCGGTGCGAGGGCAAATTTACCATCGCGTCGATATTTCCGGCACGACCTATTCGCCGCACTATTACTTTCATGACCACTTGCGATCAACCAACCTAGTTGTCAACTCTTCCAACGCCATTCAGCAGGAGACGGATTATTATCCCTACGGTGGCGAGATTCCGATCATCGCTGGGGATTCGAATCGTTATCGGTTTACCGGCAAAGAACACGATGCGGAGACCGGTTTGGACTACTTTGGGAAGCGCTACTTTTCAAGTGCTATGGGAAGGTTCAGTTCCACAGATCGGGGTCCATACATTTGGAGCGACCCACAGACGCTAAATCGATATACGTATACGCGGAACAACCCGCTGAGATACGTCGATCCCACTGGGATGTACTTCGTCGTTGCCGCTGAGATGCAGGGGCAGGTCCAGCAGTACATTTCCACGATGCTGAGAAGCCCGCAAGGGGCCGCGCTGATTCAGGCTATAGCTGCCAACCCCAAGCCAAATTTCTTTGGCCCCGGCCAACTCGATAGACACCAAGTTCCAGGAACAAACCAAGTTGCAGTCGAAAACGGCACCACGACGGCGATTGCGGGCAACCAGCCGGGGCAAGTGGCAGGAACGCAGACCACCCTAAGCAACAGCAATATCGCATTCAGCGCAGCGAATTCCAGCGGGGACATCTTCGCTGTTGGCCTGCAGGCGTTCGCGCACGAGGATGCTCACGTCGTCGATATCAATGCCGCCCGGACCCTGCAACAAGCGGCGGCGGCGGGTGCCGCAGGCGATGCTCCGACTCAGCCTGGGGCCGAAAACACCGCCGGGGGCACTGCGGAAAGCCGAGCCCTCGGGGTGATGGGTGGGTTAGGGGAGGCAGGCCAAACTTTCCAGCCCAACGCGCAAACCGATGCTCAAGCAAATGCGATCATCCAGGGCGGCATACAGCAGTTTGGACAGGATTTGCAGCAGCAGATGAATCAGTCCGTCCAACTCTTTAAGGGTTTCGATTCGAATGAGGATTCCGACTCTGACAGCCAATAGCTGGGATCACGGCTGGTCAGTTGCCGGCGAGAGAGGATTCTCCATGAGAATAAGAGCAGGTTTTTTCCTAGCGTTCCTAGTCTTAGCGGGCGGCTCTCAGGCGAGTGCGGCACCGCTACGCTTAAGAGTTAGAGACCAAACTGGAGCCGCTTTCCCAGACGTGCTTGTGATTGTCAGATCGCTCACCGGCAAAGGAGAGATCTTCAGAGCTCTGACTGACCAGGCTGGAGGTGTTCCGGGGCGAGACTTGCCCGAAGGACTGTACCGAGCTATTGCGACGTGCCCCTACGGTATCTGCCAAACGAAAGTCCTCGAATTTCTGGTTGGCGACGCGCCGGTGGAACTCGAAGTGAAAGTAGAGATTTCGCCCACTCGGGGGAACGTTGCCATCGTCGGGCCGTCGAACGTGCTGAAGCTAGAGGTCGTCAACACACAAGGCGGACCCGCCGTATCAGCGGAGGTCCTCGTGCGGGACTCAAATGCGGAATTTGAAAAGTGGTACAAGACAAACGGCGAGGGTGAAGCTGACGTTGAACCAAGGGGAACTATGACCACTCTCGTGGTCCTCTACGACCGGACTCTCACGACCGAGACAATCAGCTCGGCGGCGGTCCAGAAGCTTCGGAGCCAAGGCAAGAAGTTCGTGATTCGCCTAAAATAGAGCTTCCACCATGCGACGCAGTCCATCGCTACGGTGGGGAGATTCCGATCATTGCTGGGGATTCGAATCGTTACCGGTTTACCGGCAAGGAACACGATGCGGAGACCGGACTCGACTTCTTCGGCGCGAGACACAACGCCTCGACCATGGGGCGCTTTATGACGCCAGACTGGGCGGCGAAGCCGACGAATGTTCCTTATGCGAGTTTTGGAAATCCGCAGAGCCTCAATCTGTACAGCTATGTCGAGAATAACCCTACTACTATGGGCGACTCCGACGGGCACTGTTACCCATGGTGTACAGTCATTGGCGGAGCCATCGTTGGGGGTCTGATCGGCGCCGGTGGAGAAATCATCGCGCAAGAGTTGCACGGCGGAACAATGGACTGGAAGAAAGTAGAGGGATCCGCTGTTAAGGGGGCTGTGACAGGTGCAGCAATTGGCCTTGCGGGGCCTGAGGCGGGCGTCGCCACCGCAGCGCTGAGCGGAGCCGGAGGCAACGTGCTAGGAGGAGTTGCTGATCGCACAATCCAGGGGCAGTCGGCCGGAGAAGTTCTTAACCCAACAGAAATAGCCAAAGATGTCGTCAGCGGTGCTATTGGCGGTGCGGTAGGTGGTTCCAAGGTCGGCGAAAGCGCTGGCGAATTTGTCTCCAATAACGCCGCCAAGGTCGCGGACGCCAGCGGCGACCAAGCGAGCGCAGCTCTGTTCAGGAGTAATGCCTCAACGATAGGCACCGGAGTTGCAAAGTCGATCGACTTGGGGCAGAGCACGGTCGAGAGCTATCACAGTGAGAGTCAACAACAGCAACCACAACAGATGCAACAGCAGGTACAAGAGCAACTGCACGATGACCCGGACTCAGACTGACGTCGACTTTGGGTCTTTTGCTCCACGTAAATATGCAGAACTCGATAAGTTTTATAGCACGGGTTGCGACTGTAGCACTGATCGTGATTGCGACCCGATGGCTATTTGGCGCTAAGGGAGCGTCGCTTCCAAGAACTCGCGATGGCAGTAGTATCTATGGGATAAAGTGGCAGTGGCGCGCAATCGGGACCGCAGGCGGCGTTTTCTGGATAATTGTGTCAATCTGGTCGTGGCATGATCGGCACTCCCGCCCAGACGGAGTGTTAATTGGGATTACCGTGGCCTTCCTTGCCGTCGGCCTTTGGATCGCAAGCGGTTCGGTGATCACCAACCAAACTGGCATCACAAAGAGGGTTCTCTGGCGCTCGCTCTCCCTCGCTTGGAAGGACATCACCGAGGTCCGATTACACAACAGGCAGGGCGGGGCCATCGAACTGCGCGCCGGCCCAAAGAAACTCGTCATCGATTCGCGCTTTATTGGCTTTCAGCACTTGTTGAACGAAATCGAAGACCGCACGCAATTGCGACCTGTTGGGGGTGGCCGTAAGATCTAAACATCCATCGAGCTAGCCCTAGGAGCAGCAATGAATAGTCTTGCGTTTGTATGGGCTGAGCCCACTCCGCTTGCTGCCAAACTGAGTAACCCCTTAAGAGGATTTCCATTGAATTTGAGCCCTATGGGTGGCCAATGTTTACGACTCTCTGGAGACAAGATGGAACTGGCCTGAGATTGTATTCGCAAATGCACGACGTTGCGGAACGGAGAGAGGTTGGAGTGCTGCAGTTCGAGTATGTGTCGTCGCCCAAGGACAACGAAACCACAGTGGACCTAGCGAGCGCATTCAGCCGCCAAGTTACAGCATG
>Ga0210391_10000542_pt1 | contig 38870 bp, 35 predicted proteins | sample IncBWC12OmetaG_FD_160573 | JGI IMG/M metagenome (GOLD analysis project Ga0210391, IMG submission 160573) | Forest soil microbial communities from Barre Woods Harvard Forest LTER site, Petersham, Massachusetts, United States - Inc-BW-C-12-O ...
GATGTGATTTTGTTTCGCGCTTGCATGACCGATTTGCGCGGATGAAGATACAATAGCTCGCCGTGACCAAAACACGAATCCAATTCGGGACTTCAGGCTGGCGCGGAGTCATCGCCGACACGTTCACATTCTCCGGCGTTCGACGTGCGTCGGCTGCGATTGCCGGTCACGCCAAGGCTCTTAAGCCGAATCCGACGATCATCGTCGGCAACGACACCCGTTTCTTTTCGCCGGAATTTGCGCGCACCGCAGCAACCGTGCTGCGCGCCGCGGGCTGCACTATCAAGTTCTGCCCCGAGCCGACGCCGACGCCGGTGATCGCACACGCGGTCATTTACAACAAGTTCGACGGAGGCGTTAACATCACCGCCAGCCACAATCCGGCCGAATATAACGGCCTGAAGTTTTCCGGCCCCGATGGCGGGCCTGCGCTGCCCGAGATCACGAAAGATATCGAGAAGCGCGCCGACGCGCTGCCGGAAGACGAGACGCCATTCCACGATATCGAAGACAATTTCGACCACATCGATCCGCGCGCTCCTTACTTCGAGCAGCTCAAGAAAATGATTCGCTTCGACGTGCTCGCGAAGCTCAAAGGTGCCACGTTTGCGTACGACGCGCTGCACGGCTGCGGCGCGGGTTGGCTCGATCGGATTTTGAAGGACCACAGCATCGCGGTTCACTCGATCCGCGTGCACCGCAATCCGCTCTTTGACGGCTCCGGCCCCGACCCATCTGAAAACAATCTCGCGCCCCTGAAGAAACTCGTGCTCGAGCACAAAGCGCTCGTCGGCCTTGCGACCGACGGCGACGCCGATCGCTTCGGCATCCTCGACCGCGACGGCTCGTTCGTCCAGCCGAACCACATCCTCGGCCTCGTATTCGACTACTTGCTCGGAACGCGTCCCGGCAAATATGGTACGTCGCGCAGTGTCGCAACCACTCACCTTCTGGATGCGGTTGCGAAGCTGCACGGCGTCGAAGTCTACGAAACTCCGGTCGGATTCAAGTACGTAGGTCCGTTGCTGCGCGAAGACAAAATCGCGCTCGGCGGTGAAGAAAGCGCGGGCATGACAATTCGCGGCCACTTGCCCGAGAAAGACGGCATCCTCGCGTGCCTGCTTGTCGCCGAGATGATCGCCGCACGGCAGAAATCGCTGCACGATCAGCTCAAGGATCTTTTCAAGCGCGTCGGCCGCGAATACTGGCCGGTGCGCGAGAACCTGCATCTGTCCAGCGAGGCGCAGTCGAAATTGCCGGAGCGCCTGAAATCAGAGTTCAAGGAATTCCTCGGCAAGAAAGTCGCGAAAGAAAACCGCCTCGATGGCCTGAAGCTGATCTTTGAGGATGGCTCGTGGGTACTCATGCGGCCGTCGGGCACGGAACCCGTTGTGCGAATTTATACCGAAGCCGCCACGCAGGCCGCCTCCGAAAAACTTGCAAAGGAGGCGAGCGCTTGGATCAGCCAGTAAAGAATGGCGCGCCTTATTCCGCCGACGCCGTGCACGTGACCGCCACCGAAGAAACGCGCCAGCCGTTTTTCGAGCAACTGGTGGAATTCTTCCGCCGCAACGCGCTCTATTTCCTGATCGCCGGCTTGATTCTTCTCATTGTGCAGGACATTTTCGGCACGCACGGCGTTCTGGCCATGCGCCGTTCGCAGGTGGAAGCGCGGCAGATTCGCAGCGAGATCAAAAAGCTCGACGATGAAAACAAGCGGCTCGAGAACAACGCCAAGGATTTGAAGTCCGATCCCGCGACCATCGAAGGCCAGGCGCGCGCCAACGGCCTGAAGCGCCCCGGCGAAGTGGTATTCCAAATTTCACCTAAGCAGCCCGATGCGACTTCAGGCGCGCCGGCGAACAACTCCGTCCCAAAGAACTAGCCCGCCGCCAGCCCCAGCCTTCGCCGGAACCAATCCCGAATTTCACCGTCTCGCCCTGCGTAGTGCGTTCGCGCCATCGAAAGCAGCGTCATCGCTATAAAAATGATCGCGATTCCCAGCGTCGCGGCGGCAATCCCCTGCTTGTGTTTGGGAAGGATCGATAGCCGGCCGTACACGAAAACGATGTGGACCCAGTAGACCATCAGCGACGTTTTACCCATCTGCACCAGCGGGCTAAATCCGACTTCACCCGGCCCCCAGCGGCACCAAACGTAGCCGAGCGGCATCATCGCCATCATCACGCCCACGCGGGCGAAGAAAAAGTTCGGACTTGTGTGCCAGAAATCGTGGCTCGCGTATAGCGACGGCCCTCGCGCATCAACCAAGATCGCTAGCCCGAGGATTGTCGCGCCCCCTACGCCCGTCCACAAAAGCGCGCCCCAGAGATGCGCCTTCCCCCAATCGCTGGATAATAAGAATCCTACCGCGAGCCCCGCGAAACCAAAGGCCACCCACGGAAAAATCGGAAACAGCCATGCCTGCGGCGCGTCGTACGTGTGTACGCCGTTTACATACGACTCGAGAAACCACGGCAACCAACGCGGCCTCCACGTCGTGTAGAGCGGCGGTGTCACCATCGCCGTTACGAACGTAAGCACGACGGCGAGCGCAATCGCGCCCTCGCGGGTACGCGCCATCCAACAAATTACACCCATCAAAATGATCGTGATTCCAATCGTAGTCAGAATGTCTACGCGCAGCAGATCGGTCCACGGCGATTTTGGCAGCCCCAGCAGGTACTCCTGAATTCGAAACAAATATCCGAGGGCGAGCACTTCAGCGCCGCGCGTGATCGACTTCTGCGCGATTTCGTTCGCGCCCGTTCCGGCACGCCGCATTTTGACGACCACCAGCGCGAGCGATACTCCCGCAAGGAACAGAAACAGGGGCGCCGGAAGCGTTCCAAGAAACTGCGACCACTTGTAGGTAGGCGTTTCGTGCAGATCGTAGCGCAGCCACGAATCGTAGCCGTGCACGATGAACATCATCAGGCACGCGAGGCCGCGCAACCAATCGATGTACGCGAATCGCTGTTTTGATTTTGCTTCAGCCATTCGAACTCATGCGAGGGGGCTGGCGCAGCATCGCCGAGCGCAACACGGCGCGCAAGCGCTTAAAAGGGGAACGTGAACGGATCCGCAAAGTCGGAGCTATCTCACGACGCCATGCAGCGGGCTGGACGCCGATGCGTAGAGCTTCTTCTCGATGCGTCCGGCGAGGAACGCCTTGCGTCCCGCTTCCACTGCGGAGCCCATGGCTTCAGCCATCAACACGGAGTCGTGTGCTTCGGCGATCGCTGTGTTCATCAAGACGCCGTCCGCGCCCAGCTCCATCGCGATGGCGGCATCGGAAGCCGTTCCGACGCCGGCATCGAGGATCAGCGGCACTTCGGTGATACGTTCGCGCAAAATCCGGAAGTTCGCGACGTTCTGGATTCCCATTCCCGAGCCGATCGGCGCGCCGAGCGGCATCACTGCCGCCGCGCCTGCATCTACTAACTTGCGAGCGACGATCAGGTCGTCGCTCGTATACGGCAATACAATGAAGCCTTCCTTCACCAGTGTCTTCGTCGCTTCAATCAGTTCGGTCGTGTCGGGAAACAGCGTCTGCTGATCGCCGATCACTTCGAGTTTCACCCACTCCGAAAGCCCGACTTCCCGGCCCAGCCGAGCGGCGCGCACCGCTTCATCGGCGGTGTAGCAGCCGGCGGTGTTCGGCAGGATGAAGAAGTTTTTCCGGTCGATGTAGTCGAGAAGAGATTCTTTGGATTTGTCGGTGAGGTTCACCCGGCGCACCGCGACAGTCACCATGTCCGCGCCCGAAGCCTCGTGCGCGCGGCGCATTTCCTGAAAGCTGCGGTACTTCCCGGTTCCGACGATGAGCCGGGAGTTAAAGGTGCGCCCGGCGATTGTAAGTTGGTCGACCATGGCCTGTTCCTCGTGCCCGATATGCGCGCTGCCGCGCAATCCGCAATTCTTAAAATTCTTCACGCCTGGTGCTGCGGCCTCGGCTCTTCCACGTCCGCGTACATCTGAGCGATCACGTCTTCATAGTGCTGCTCGATGACGCGCCGCTTCATCTTCATAGTGTAGGTCAGCTCGCCGTTGGCGTAAGTAAAATCGCGCTCGATCAAGGAGAAGCGCTTCGGCTTCTCGTACTGCGGGAGCGGCGCGGTGAGGCGTTCGATTTCCGCGGAGATCAGGTCGCGCAACCACGGATCGTAAAGCATCTGGGACGGAGTGCCGGTTTCGTGGTTCTGGCGCTTCGCTTCCGACTCCACCGTCGGGAAATTCGGCACCACGATCAGCGCAGGAAATTTCCGTCGGTCGCCGACGACGATGGCATTGAGGATGTAGTGTGAAGTCTTCAGCGCATTCTCGATCGGTGCGGGCGCTACGAACTTTCCCGCCGCCGTCTTGAGCAGCTCTTTCTTTCGGTCGGTGATGATCAGGTAGCCGTCTTCGTCTATCCGGCCAATGTCGCCCGTGGAGAACCATCCGGCCGGCGTAAACACTTTCTGCGTCTCTTCCGGCTTGCGGTAGTAGCCCTGCATCACGTTCGGACCCTTCACCAGAATCTCGCCGTCTTCCGCGATGCTGACGCTAACGTGAGAAATCATTTTCCCTACCGTGCCCACTTTGAACGCCGTTGGCGTGCTCGCCGTCACCACGGGCGACGTTTCTGTGAGTCCGTAGCCCTGATACACCGGCAGATCGAGCGCCCAGAAAAATTCAGCCAGCTCCGGTGCCAGCGGAGCGCCACCCGAACACATCGACCGCATGTTCCCGCCCAGCCGCTCCCGAATTTTCGAGTAGACCAGCTTGTTGGCGATCTTCCATTTCCACTGGAGCGTGGTGGGCGCGGGCTTGCGGTAAGCCTTCCACGGCACCGACTCCTGCGCGACCTTGAGCGCCCAATCGAAAATTTTCCGCTTGATGCCGGTTTCCTTGTGCCCCTTCTCCAGAATCCCGGCGTATATCTTTTCGAAGAATCGCGGCACGGCGGCGAGGGTCGTCGGCTTCACTTCCAAGATCGCTTGCGCCACAGTTTCGATTTGCTCTACGTAGGCGACGGTCACGCCGCGGAACATGTAGCTGTAGTCCACCACGCGCTCGTACACGTGCGCCAGGGGCAGGAACGACAAACCGATATCGCCCGGCAGAAATTCGTAGCCCTCCGCGGAGTCGAGGGCGTTGGACGAAAGATTCGCGTGCGAGAGCATCACGCCCTTCGGTTCGCCCGTCGTCCCCGACGTGTAGATGATCGTCGCCAGTTCGTTCGACGCTACTTTACTCGCTCGGCGGCGAAATTCCTCCACATCGGCGTCGGTCGCAGCGCTCGCGAGCGCCTCGAATTTCAAAATCTCGCCGCGCAGATCCGGCGGAGGCGCCACGGAGATCACGTGCTCGGTCACCGGAAACCGCTCGCGATTCTCGGAAATCTTTCGCGCCTGCGATTCGCCGGACGTGATCACCACGCGCGAGCCCGAATCATTTAGGATGTACGAGAGGCGCTCGATCGATTCGTTGAAGTAAATCGGCACACTTGCGGCGCCAAGGCCCATGATCGCGAAGTCCGCGATATGCCACTCCGGACAGTTCGGCGCAAACACCGCGACGCGATCGCCGGTCTTCACCCCTAGTTCGGCCAGCGCCTTCGCCAGTCCCGAAATCCGCCGCAGCATCTCGGCCGACGAAATCGATTCCCATCCGGATGCGCCGCGAAACACCTGCGCCTTCGGGTTCGGCTTCTTATCGATCGTTTCGAGGAGGCAGGCGGTCAGGGACGGGTAGGTCATATTTTCTGGTCCAATGTAGCCCATAGACAATCGCAGCGCAACGCGGTGGTCCGGAACGGATAATGCCGGTCTCGTACGTGAAATCGATTTCCGTTCGCCGTGCGCCGGCTCTTAACGCCTACCCGCACTACACGCCGCGGACCGCACTGAGTTAAGATGCTCGCGGAGGTCTTCCATGGCTCTTCTCGCCACAGAATCCGCAGCCGGCTATCAACCCATTCGCGCCCCGCGCGGGTCGACCCTTTCGTGCAAAGGTTGGCAGCAAGAAGCGGCGCTTCGCATGTTGATGAACAATCTGGATCCCGACGTCGCTGAGAAGCCCGAGGATCTGATTGTCTACGGCGGCCGCGGCAAGGCTGCGCGCAATTGGGAAGCGTATCGCGCCATCGTCGCGTCGCTCCGCTCACTCGAAAACGACGAGACGCTTCTCATCCAATCCGGAAAGCCCGTTGGCATCTTTCGCACGCATGAGTACTCGCCTCGCGTGCTGATCGCGAATTCGAATCTTGTCGGGCACTGGAGCGATTGGAAGAACTTCGACGAACTCGATCGCGCCGGTTTGATGATGTACGGCCAGATGACCGCGGGCAGCTGGATCTACATCGGCTCGCAGGGCATTTTGCAAGGCACCTACGAAACATTCGCCGCAGCCGGCCGCAAACACTTCAACGGCGACCTCGCCGGAAAACTTCTCGTCAGCGGTGGCATGGGCGGCATGGGTGGAGCGCAGCCTCTCGCGGCCACGCTGAATGGCGCCGCATTCCTCGGCATCGACGTCGATCCCGAGCGCATCAAGCGCCGCGTCAAGTCCGGTTACTGCGATGTGATGGTCAACGACCTCGACGAAGCGCTGCGGATCCTGAAAAACTCAGTGCGCAAGGGTGAGGCGACGTCTGTCGGCTTGGTCGGAAACTGCGCGGATGTGATTCCCGAACTCGCGCACCGCGGGATCGTGCCGGACATTCTCACCGACCAGACCAGCGCGCACGATCCGCTCTACGGATACGTACCCCAGGGAATGTCGCTCGACGAGGCAGCCGAGCTGCGTAAGACCGATCCCGAAAGCTATCGGAAACATTCGCTCGACTCGATGGCGAAGCACGTCGAAGGCATGCTCATGCTGCAAAAAATGGGCTCAGTCACTTTCGACTACGGCAACAACATTCGCACCTTCGCTTTCGACCACGGCGTGAAAGAGGCCTACAACTTCCCCGGGTTCGTGCCCGCCTACATTCGCCCGCTCTTCTGCGAAGGCCGCGGGCCGTTCCGTTGGGCCGCGCTTTCCGGTGAGGCTTCCGATATTCACCGTACCGACCAGCTCGTGCTCGAAATGTTCCCGAACGACGAAATTTTGTCGCGCTGGATCAAGCTTGCGCAGAAACGAGTGAAGTTCCAGGGATTGCCGGCGCGCATCTGCTGGCTCGGGTACGGCGAACGCGATCGGTTCGGTCTTGCGCTCAACGATCTGGTAGCACGCGGCGAACTGAAGGGCCCGATCGTTATCGGGCGCGACCATCTCGATTGCGGTTCCGTCGCGTCGCCCTACCGCGAGACGGAGAAAATGCTTGACGGTTCGGATGCTGTCGCGGACTGGGCGCTGCTCAATGCCCTGCTCAACACCGCGAGCGGCGCGAGTTGGGTTTCGATTCACAATGGTGGCGGCGTCGGCATCGGATATTCGCTTCATGCAGGCCAGGTGACCGTCGCCGACGGCTCGAAGGAGATGGCGGCGCGGATCGAACGCGTGCTTACCAACGATCCCGGCATTGGCGTGGCGCGCCACGTTGACGCGGGCTACGAAGACGCCGTTTCGTTCGCGAAAAAGTCCGGCGTTAAAATTCCGATGATGTAGTCGCGTCGAATCGCGCCATCGCCGCATCGAAATCGCAGGAGGCAACCTCATGATCGTCATCACTGGTGCAACGGGAAATACGGGCAAGCCCGCCGTGGAAGCGCTGCTCGCTGCGAATCAAAAAGTGCGCGCCATCGGGCGCAACGCTGAGCACCTCGCGCCTCTCGCGCAGAAAGGCGCAGAGCCTTTCGTCGGCCAGGCGAACGACGCCGCGGCAATGACTAAAGCCTTCCAGGGCGCCGAGTCCGTTTACTTGTTGCTGCCCAGCAATCCGAAGTCGGACGACGTCCTTGGCGATGAAGCCAAAATCACCGACGCCTACGTCGAAGCCGTCACGAAGTCCGGCGTCAAGCACGTGGTGCTTCTCTCTTCGATCGGTGCTGAACTCACCGAGAAGACTGGCCCGGTCCTCGGCCTCCACAATCTCGAAGAGAAGATCAAGGCAATCGCGGGGCTCAACGTTCACTCCGTCCGCGCCGTGGGCTTCATGGACAATCTGTTCATGAGCATCGCGCCGCTGCGCAAGATGGGATTTCTGCCGGGACCCGCACCGTCCGACGTGCCTGCGCCCATGGTTGCCACGCGCGACATCGGCGCTTACGCCGCTCGCCGCCTGGCCGCTCGCGATTTCACGGGGTTTTCTACGCACGAACTTCACGGCCAGCGCGACGTCACGATGAAAGAGGTCACCGCCGTCGTCGGCAACGCCATCGGCAAGCCCGGCCTAAGCTATATGCAGGTGCCGTACATGATGCTCGAGCCCGCGCTCGTCCAGTCCGGCATGAGCAAGAATCTTGCTGGCCTGCTCACTGAGCTATGGAAAAGCCTGGCCGCAGGCACGGTCAAGCCGCTCGAGCCGCGCAACGCCGCCAACACCACGCCCACATCGATCGAAACTTTCGTGAGCGAAGTCTTCGCGCCGGCGTATCTCGCCCAAGCCGCCGGCGCCTAATCATCCAGATGCGATTCTAGTTTTTTGCTCGGCGCGGGGTTAGTATCGTCGCGTCCCGTGCCCGACTGGCTTATTACCGGCTGTTCGCAGCTTTTGACGCTGCGCGGCCCTGTGCCCCGCCGCGGCAAACATCTCACCGACCTCGGCATCATTCCCGACGGCGCGATGCTTGTTCACGACGACCGCGTCACTGCGATCGGTCCGCGCAAGAAAATCGAAAAACTCCCGGCCGCAAAGCGCGTCGAGAAGCTCGACCTCGGCGGACGAGTTGTGCTTCCCGGCTTTGTCGATTCGCACACGCACCTGATTTTTCCGGAGAGCCGCGCCGCGGAATACGAGATGCGCATCGCCGGAGCGACCTACGAAGAAATCGCTCACAAAGGCGGCGGCATTCGTAACAGCGTGAAAAAACTTCGCCGCGCACCGGCGTCGGACCTGAAGCAGCGCGCGCTTCGAAATCTGCGCGACTTCGGCGTGCACGGTACCACTACCATCGAAGCCAAAAGCGGCTACGGCCTCGACTGGGACAGCGAGCAAAAAATCCTCATGCTGCAAGCCGAGCTGCATCAGGAGCAGCCGATCGATATCCATTCGACGTTCCTCGGCGCACACGTTGTCCCCGACGAGTACAAGAAGCGCCCCGAAGCGTACGTCGATCTCGTCGCGAAGAAATGGATTCCCAGCGTAGCGCTTGCGGGTCTCGCTGAATTTTGTGACGTCTTCTGCGATCGCGGCGCATTCACCGTTCCGCAGTCGCGCAAGATTCTGAAAGCCGGCCGAGCGGCGGGCCTCGTTCCGCGCATCCACGCCGAGCAGCTCATCAACACCGGAGCCGCAAGACTCGCTGTCGAAGTGGAAGCTGCCAGCGCCGATCACTTGGAAAAACTCAGTGACGGCGATATTCGCGCACTCGCCGCGTCGAACGTTCTCTGCACGATGCTTCCCGGTTGTTGCTTCCACCTCGGCCTCGCGCATTACGGCCCCGCGCGCCAGCTCATCGACGCGGGCGCCATCATCGGCCTCGCCACGGACTTTAATCCCGGCACCAGCCCTACGCTCAACATGTCCGTGATTCTTTCGCTCGCGTGCAACCAGCTCCGTATGTCTCCCGCCGAAGCCATCGCCGCTACAACGATCAACCCCGCCTACTCGCTCCGCGTGCACGACCGCATTGGCTCGCTCGAGGTTGGCAAATACGCTGACATTGCGGCGTTCGACGTGGCCGACTATCGTGAAATCCCGTATTATTTTGGTGTGAACTTGTGCAGTCTCACGATGAAACGCGGCGTCATCATCCACTCGCGAAACCTCTAATCGAAAGTTGACCCGGAATCGATGAAACGAATCGTTGAATGCGTGCCCAATTTCTCCGAGGGCCGCGATCAGGCAAAGATTGACGCGATCGTCGCGGCGATGCGCGAAGTTTCTGGCGTGTATCTACTCGATCGCGAGAGCGACGCCGACCACAATCGCTGCGTGATCACTCTCGCGGGTGAACCTGAAGCCGTCGCCGAAGCTGCGCTGCGCGGCGTTGGCAAAGCTTCCGAGCTCATCGATCTCACAAAACACACCGGCGCGCACCCGCGTCTTGGCGCGACGGACGTTGTTCCCTTCATCCCCGTCGAAGGCGTCGCCATCGAAGATTGCGTCGCGCTCTCGAAAAAAGTCGGCCGCGAAATTTGGGAGCGCTACAAAATTCCAGTTTATTTCTACGAAGCGGCGGCGCAGCGTCCCGAGCGCGCGAATCTCGAAAACATCCGCAAAGGCCAGTTTGAAGCACTCGTCGTGGAAGCGCCGAAGAATCCGGATCGCGCACCCGACGTCGGCGGCCCAGCGCTCCATCCGACAGCTGGCGCGGTCGTCGTAGGCGCGCGGAAATTTCTCGTTGCCTTCAACATCAACCTGAACACGCCTGACGTCGAAATCGCCAAAAAGATCGGCAAGAACATCCGCTTCTCAAATGGCGGCCTGCGCTACGTGAAAGCGATGGGCGTCGACCTCAAGGCGCGCAACCTCGCTCAAGTCTCGATCAACATGACCGACTTCGAGCAGACGCCGCTCCACCGTGTGTTCGAAATGGTCAAGCGCGAAGCCGAACGATACGGCGTCTCGATCGTCGGCAGCGAAATCGTCGGCCTCATTCCGAAGCGCGCTATCGAAATCACCGCCGACTTCTACCTGCAGCTCGAAAACTTTTCACCCGCGCAAGTGTTTGAGAATCGTATGGAGGCGTCGCTATCGGGCGCCGCTCTGTCCGAAGGCCCCGGCAAACTCGCCTCGCTGGCGCAGCCGTTTCTCGATGCCGTTGCCGAACCGACGGCCGTTCCCGGCGGTGGATCAGTCAGCGCGCTCGCTGGAGCGCTTGGTGCGAGCCTCGGCCAGATGGTCGCCGGGCTTTCGCGCAAAAAGAAGGCGCAAGCCGCCTACGTCGACCAGCTCAGCGACGCCGTGGCCGAATTTCACGCCGCCTCGAAGTTCCTTTCCGAGGCAGTGGACCGCGACGCTGCATCATTTGGACACGTAATGGCTGCTTACAAACTGCCCCAGGAAACGTCTGAACAGAAGACGCATCGCGAAGACGCCATCCAGCTTGCCCTGCACGGAGCCGCCACAGTGCCGCTTGAAGTCGCCCGGAAAGCAGCCGATGCATTCGAACGCCTCGGCGCCCTGCGCGCGATTTCGAGTGCGACCATGGCTTCCGACGTAAGAGTCGGCCGACTGATGGCTGCCGCGGCGGTTCATGGCGCGCTTGCGAACGTGGAGATCAATCTCGAATCGATCACCGATCAGAAATTTGCAGCCGGGCTGCGCAGCGAATCGAAAGCTCTCGCCGCTCGCGTGGCCGGCCCGGCTTCTTGAGAAACATTCGGCACATTTGAAATTTGAATTCGAACTGAGGGGTTTATGAACGTGAGAAACAGAACTTTACAAATCGCAACCGTCACCGTCCTGGCCGTCGCCGTTGTATTCAGCGCTTTCCTCGCCTTGCCGAAGCGCGTCTACGCTGCGACGCTCAGCGCGTCGATCATCGGCATGTTCCCGAAGGATATCGGCGAGTTCGCTTACGCCGACCTGAAAGCCTCGCGCAAGTACGCCTGGTTTCCGCAGTTGCGCGACCAGATGCTTCCTTCGAAGTTCGTTCAATTCGAACAGTTCCTGAAATCCGCAGGTGTTGACCCGAACACGCAGGTGGACGAAATCGCCTGGGGCGGCGTGACCGACGGCAAAGGCGAGCAGATCGTCGGCGTCGCGCTCGGCGCGTTCGATCCCACCTCCAGCGAAGCAAAATTCAAAACGCAGAAGATGCCCGTCGTCGATGTGCAGGGCTATCACCTCTATGCCTTCGGCAGCGGCGCCGGTGCGGGCGACATTTTGTTCACGTTCATCGATTCGAATACCGCGGCATTCGGCCACCGCCCCGCGCTCGAGAAGATGATCAGCGTGCGCATGGGCGCCGCCGAAAGCCTGGCCAACAACTCGACGCTGTTCCCGCTGATTCAGGAAGCAAACGGCAACGGCATTCTGTGGGCCGTTCTCGACCGCAACTACACGCATCTCGCCATGACACAGCTTCTGCCGCAGGCGAGCCAGTTTCCGCAGGCTCAGCAAATCGTGGATCGCATGAAGGCCATGACGCTTTACGTCAGCGCCGATGACGGCGTAGACGCGCACTTCTCGGCGGTGTGCGATTCGGTGAACGACGCCAACACGCTCGCCGCGGCGCTCCAAGCTGCCGTGATGTATCGCCGCTACCAGGTCGCGCAAACCGATCCGACTATGGCGAAGACACTCGACCACATCACTGTCGTGCCGGCCGGCGACCGCCTGAAGATCAACGCACCGGTATCGCAGAACGACTTAATGTCGCTGATTCAGACAAAAGCGTTCGCCTCACCAATCTAAACTCGACAACTGCGGAACGAAACGACGAACGGCGCGCGGACGCACTCCAGCGCGCCGTTTCTTTTTTTCAGCGTCAATTTTCTCTGGAAGAAGTGCTACAGGTAAGATGTGCTGGCTAAACCGTCGCGCCACGCTGGCAATACTTGATCAACCGCATCCGGGAAACGCCATCTTTCGTTTCGTACTGAACTCGGTCGACGCTCGTCTTCTGTAGCGCCGCACTCAGCGCGGGGCCTCCCGCCGCTTGCAAATTCCCGGCGAACGAATCGAGACCCGCCGTTGGAGTGGGCTCGCCCTTGTGCGTGATCTCCACTTCGATGCGATCGGGATAGTCCGCCACGACCAGCCTCAATACGCGTTCGCCTTCCGGGCTTGCAGGAATCAACGGAAATGTTTCCTTGCACGCTGCAACGGCTGCCGTGGTGAGAGCTTCCTGCGCCTCACCGGAAAGTCCACAGTGCGTGCCGGAAAAAGTAATTACCGCGCCAATCGCGGCCAGCAGCCGCGCGTCGTCGTGGAGCAGGAGTTCGGTCCGCGCTGGTTCAGTGCTCATCCGATTCAGCCAACGCCACGTCGCACGCCTCGCGGCAGTCGGGACAGTAATATATCCCATCCACCGCCATCTTAACGTTGAATTGCGATTGGCAATGGCAGCAATACTTCTCGCAGGTGCAATTGCGGGCGGGCTTGTCGCACTGCGAACACACCGTCGTTTGCTGCTGAAACATGGTGACCTCGCGGGGGCGCATTGGCCCCAGTCTTTTTATGTTAGGCGAAGCTTATGGGCCTCACAAGCCGATTGCTGCGCGCAATTCCCTGGCTTGCACGTCCCCGCGCCCGCAGGATTTTCACAGCTTTTCGTCGCGCGAAAAATGACTTCTGGCCACGTTTCTTGACACCCCAAAACACGCATGCTAGCTTCGATATTTAAGTTATCTCTCGCCATTTTTCCGGGACGAACTGAGTGAGCACTCCGGCAGCAGCCGAACTTCGCAAGACATCTCTGAACGCTGTCCACCGCCAGCATGGCGCCCGAATGGTCAACTTCGGCGGCTGGGACATGCCCCTGGAATACTCCGGCATCCTTTCTGAACATGACGCGGTTCGGACCCGGGCGGGACTATTCGACGTCAGCCACATGGGCGAGCTTGAAATCATTGGCCCGGAAGCCGAGAAGCTCGTTCAGTGGGTGAGCTGCAACAACGCTGCCAAGCTCGTCGAAGGCCAGATTCACTACTCAGGGTTGATGACGTCGCGCGGCACGTTCGTCGACGATCTGCTCGTCCACAAGATTTCGCCAACGCACTTTCTGCTTTGCGTCAACGCAAGCAATCAGGACGCTGACTTCGCTCACATCAAGGCGAACAATAAGTTCGAGGCGCGCGTCGAGAATACGGGCCCGCGCTACACGCAACTTGCGATTCAGGGTCCGCAGTCAGTTGAGATTCTTCAGCCGCTCACTCACGTAGATCTCCCTGCGATTCGCTACTACCACTTCGCGTACGGTACGGTGGACGGCGCCGTGTGCCTCATCGCGCGCACGGGCTACACCGGTGAAGACGGCTTCGAACTCTACTTCGATCCGGCGCACTCCGAGAAAATGTGGCACGCGCTGATGGAAGCGGGAAAACCGTACGGCATGATTCCCTGCGGGCTCGGCGCGCGCAACACGCTGCGCCTCGAAGCCGGGATGTGCCTCTACGGCCATGAAATCGACGAGAAGACCACGCCGTGGGAAGCGGGCCTCGCCTGGATCTGCAAAATGGAGAAGGCGCCGTTTCTCGGCAGCGACGTTCTCGCGAAACAGAAGCAGGACGGCGTGCCGCGCAAACTCGTCGGCTTCGAAATGCTCGATAAGCGCATCGGGCGCGATGGCTATCCCGTTTCGATCGGCGGACACGAAGTCGGCGCCGTCACAAGCGGATGTCCTTCGCCATCGCTGAAGAAAAACATCGGAATGGCCTACGTTCCGCCCAATTCATCCGCTGTAGGCTCCGAGATCGGCATCAACATCCGCGGGCAAGCCGCTGCCGCGCGCATCATCCCGTTGCCGTTTTACAAGCGACCTCACTGACGAAGTCGCATCAAATAGGGGGTAAGAATGTACCCGGCTAATTACCGCTACACGAAAGACCACGAATGGATCCAGCTCGACGGCTCCATCGGCACGATCGGCATCACCGACTACGCGCAACAGGAGCTCGGCGACGTAGTGTTTGTTGAAGTGCCGAAGCCGGGCGCGACGGTGAAACCCGGACAGTCGTTTGGCACCGTTGAATCCGTGAAGGCCGTCAGCGAGATTTTCAGCCCCGTGAGCGGTGAAGTTACAGAAACCAATCCCCTGCTTGCCGATGCGCCGGAGACCATCAACAAGGATCCGCACAAGTCGGCCTGGCTGATCAAAGTGAAGCTCGCCGATCCCAAGGAAGTTTCGGCGCTGATGGATGCCACCGCGTACGAAGCCTACGTCGCCGAGAAAGCGAAGGAACACTAAGTCGAATGCGCTATCTGCCCAAAAGCCCGTCCGAACGCACCGAAATGCTGGCGGACATCGGCGTGAAGTCGATTGATGAGCTGTTTGTTTCGATTCCTGAGAAGTTTCGCCTCACCAAGCCGCTGAATCTGCCCGGTCCGCTCTCCGAGAGCGAGATCATCCGCTACTTTCAGGACCGCGCTGCGGAGAACACGCGCGGCTACACTTCGTTCCTCGGCGCGGGCGTGTATCAACATCTGCGCTCCGTTGTTCCCGATGCGCTCATTCAGCGCGGCGAGTTCCTTACGTCGTACACGCCGTATCAGGCGGAATATGCGCAGGGCACGCTGACGGCGATCTTCGAGTTTCAGACGCTGATGTGCCAGCTCACTGGCCAGGAAGTCGCTAACGCGTCGATGTACGACGGTTCGACCGCGCTGACTGAAGCGATCCTGATGACTGAGCGCGTGACTGGCCGCCACTCGGTGCTGATTGCGCGTTCGGTGCATCCCGAATATCGCCAGGTGGCGCACACCTACGCGAAGAATCTCGGCCTCGAAGTGGAAGAGATTGGCTTCACGGAGTCAGGTCAGCTCGACCGATCGAAACTTACGAAGGAAAAACTCTCTAAAGTTGCGGCTGTCGTCGTGCAATCGCCGAATTTCTTTGGCGTGCTCGAGGATATTCCGGCGCTTGCTGAAAGCGCGCATGCGCACGGCGCGCTGCTCGTCACGGCAACCACCGAAGCTGTTTCGCTCGGTATCGTAAAGCCACCGGCCGAGGCGGACATCGTCGCGATGGAAGGCCAGGCGTTCGGCATTCCGCCGAGTTACGGTGGCCCGTACGTTGGCGTGATCGCCACGCGCGACAAATTCGTTCGCCAGATGCCTGGGCGCCTTGCCGGACAAACCACCGACTCCGAAGGTCGTCGAGGCTTCGTGCTCACGCTCGCCACGCGGGAGCAACACATTCGGCGCGAGAAGGCGACGTCCAACATCTGCACCAACGAAGCACTCTACGCTCTTGCGGCGACGATTCACTTGTGCCTGATTGGCAAGGAAGGCATTCGCGAACAAGCGCACCAGAACCTTTCGAAAGCTCGCTTCGCGCAGGCAGAGCTGCTGAAGATTCCCGGCGTCAAGCTCGCGTTTTCCGGTGCCACGTTCAATGAGTTCACGCTCGAGTTCCCGCGCTCTGTAAAACTGCTCAACGCCGCGTTGCTGAAGGAAAAGATCATCGGCCCGTACACTCTCGGCGTTCACTACCCCGAGCTGACTAAGCGCGGCGTCGTTTGCGTCACTGAGACGATTCCCCGCGCCGAGATCGAGCGCTTCGCTGCGACAGTTCGCACGACGCTCGAGCAGCCGATCTAGCTTTCTGCCCCGTCGCGCATCGCACGCGCGCGGCCATAGCAGTCGCAGCATTCAGAAGAAGGAGACGTTGGATTGAACACGAAAGTCACGGACGTTGAAGCGCCGGCACCGTCGCAGGTCCGCAAGGTGCGGCAGCACGTCAACCAGAATGAAGGGCTGATCTTCGAGCACTCGCTCCCGGGTAAGCGGGGCATGGAGTTGCCGCCCCTCGATGTGCCCGCGGTCGATCCTGTGAAGGAACTGGGCGCCGCGTTCACGCGTGGTTCTGTGGAAGGATTTCCCGAAGTGAGCGAGATCGAAGTGATCCGGCACTTCACGCGGCTCTCGACGTGGAATTACGCGATCGATCTGGGCATGTATCCGCTGGGCTCCTGCACGATGAAGTACAACCCGCGCGTGAACGAATATGTCGCGCGTCTTGACGGTCTAGCCACCGAGCATCCCGAGCAGCCGGTCGAGCTGTCGCAAGGGTGCCTCCGGATTCTCTATGACCTGAAGCAGTGCTTGCTCGAGATCACCGGCATGGACGCGGCGACGTTGCAACCCGCTGCCGGCGCACAAGGCGAGCTCGCAGGCCTCTTGATGATTCGCGCGTATCACGAAAGCCGCGGCGACGCCCGTCGCACCGTGCTGATTCCGGACTCGGCGCACGGCACCAATCCGGCTTCCGTAGTGATTGCGGGCTACGAAGTGAAGAACATCAAGTCGAACGATCGCGGGCAGATTGATACGGATCACCTGCGCGAGTTCTGCACTCCAGATGTGGCTGCGCTGATGCTCACGAATCCGAGCACGCTCGGTGTGTTCGAAGAGCGCATCGCGGAGATTTCAGACATCCTGCACGAGCGCGGCGCGCTGCTGTACATGGACGGCGCGAACATGAACGCGCTGGCAGGCGTCACGCGGCCCGGCGACTTCGGCGTCGACGTGATGCACCTGAACTTGCACAAGACATTCTCCACGCCGCACGGTGGTGGTGGTCCCGGCGCGGGCCCCGTGATGGTGAAGAAGATTCTCGAGCCGTTCCTGCCGGCACCAGTCGTGATGAGGAAGGACAACGGAACGTACGCGCTCGACCATAATCGTCCACAATCCGTCGGCCGCGTGCGGGCGTTCGTTGGGAACTTCGGCGTGCTGCTGCGCGCGCTGGCATACACGCTGGCGTACGGTCCCGGCATCCGCCAGGTCACGGAAGACGCGGTGCTCAACGCGAATTACATCCGCAAGAATCTCGAAGGCTTGTTCGACCTGCCGTACGATTTGCCGTCGATGCACGAAGTGGTGTTCAGCGACGCGAAGCAGAAAGCCCACGGCGTGAACACCATGGACATTGCCAAGCGGCTGATCGACTACGGATTCCATCCCTACACGACGGCGTTTCCGCTGATCGTTCCGGGCGCGATGATGATCGAGCCGACGGAATCGGAGTCGCGCGAAGAGCTGGATATGTTCATCGACGCGATGAAGTCGATCGCCGCCGAAGCGGAATCGAATCCGGAACTGGTGAAGACGGCGCCGCACTCGACGCGCGTCGGAAGGCTGGATGAAGTCGCAGCGGCACGAAAGCCGATCCTGCGCTGGAAGCCATGAAGGACGTCGTCGAAGTCGCCGATATAACTCCCGAGCAAGCGGAGTTTCTTGCCAGGATTTTCCTCGCGTCGGTGAAGAAAGAAGGCGCGACGACTTCGAGAGTGCTGCACGCCGTTCCCACCGAGAAGTGCAACTACCGACCGCACGAAAACTCGCGCAGCGCGCTGGAGATGGCATGGCATCTCGCGTCGGTGGACATCTGGTTTCTGCGCAGCTTTTTGCTCGGCAAGTTCGAGATGGAAGATGAAGAAGAATCGGTGCCGGCGGATACGACGCCGGCGGATATTGCGTCGCTCTACGACGATGCGTTCGCGATCAAGATCGAGAAGGTGAAGAAGTTGACGCCGGAATTCTGGGCGACGCGGCTTCCCTTCTTCGGAATGTACAACCAGCCTGCGGTGCTCTATATACAGTTCATGCTGAACCACGCGATCCATCATCGCGGGCAGCTTGTTGCCTACCTGCGGCCGATGGGAGCGAAGGTGCCGAACATCTATGGCGGCAGCTTCGACGAACCCATGGATCACGGGGACAGCGAGTAGTTCACTTCTCTCGCGAGTCGTCGACCGCGGTATTGATCACCCCCGCGTCGGAAATCGTCATGCTGCGCGATTTCGTGGTGGCAGGACATTCGGCGCTGGTTGCTTCCCGCACGAATCCGGCGCTGGCATTCCAGAATAACCTCACGTTCACGGGACACAACCCGGAATCATCGAGTTTGCCTTCCAGGCCGTATTGGTGCGCGGGCTCAACGTCCAAGTTTGCGTCCATGGCTCCCTTCTTGCGATCAATCGAAGCCGCGAACGGTTCGGATCGCGTACCGCCGCAGGAGGCGTACGCGCCGAACTCCGAAGCGATACGAACCGCGCTGAACACGTACCGTCCGGTCCCGGAATTGAATCCGGCAGCAAGCCACACGACCTCGTGCGAAATGCCCTGCTTGGCCGTTACTTGCCACAAGGCGACGTCCGAAAATGATTCCAGCGCTTGCACCTGGAAAACAGGACCGGCATCATCCGCAAATTTATCGGCAGCGTTGATCGCAGCCGGAATCACGTATCCGCGCGTGTCCGGTGACGATGAGACATCAGTAGTTGGAACAATCAACGGTTCATCCACCAGCGGCTGCGGAAGAATCTCAAACGCAGCGCTTTGGCCTTGAGACTCCACGACCACGGCGAAATATCGCGGCTCCAAGGAGTTCCAGCCGCGGGAAGCGAGCAGCACCGCCGCATGCCGCGCGCCGTCCGGTACATATCGTCCGAGAATGGTCACAGCTCCCACCCGGGAACGTCCGGCGCCGACGTGCTGTTCGCGAAACCGTTGTACGTGCTCCATACCGCGACGGCGTTCAACGTGGGCGGGTCGCCCTCTTTCACCGTATAGGGCGCGTCGGCTCCGCTGCCTAAGTAGAATCGGTGGGTAACAGGCGGAGTGAAGTCGCCGGTTTCGCTGGACGTGCACAAGAAGTCGGACTTCGCGACATCCCAATCGCACGAGAGCGTAGTGGTCGAAGCATTGCTGTTGTCGTAAACGCCGCAAACGCCGCCGCCATCGGCGCTGATGCATTGCAGGACGGAGAGCATCGAGGGACGCAGCGTCCGAAAATCGAGAAGGATAATTTTCTGCTCTGCCGCTACCGTGCTCGCGCCGACCTCGCGACGCCACCAGGACACCTCGAAAATCGGAACGCCGTTCTTCAGGGCCAGCGAAACTGCCGGTCCTGGATCGTTGTCCCTGTCAATTTCGTCCTCTGGACTAGTTTCGCCTTTGGTGCGCGTGAAGAAATCGGACTGGGGCGGGTCGCCAGGCTCGTGCGCAATCGAAAACCAAGACTCCTTTTGATTGCGCACCGCGCGCACGTAGCGGGAAACGGCTGATTCCTCGGTGTCGTTCTCGCCTTGATCCTTCCCCACCACGTAAATTTCCACGCGGTCGTAGGGAAACTTGCCAGCCGCAAACGGGCCGGCGGAAAGCGCAGGCCTGTTTTTTTGCAGGCTCGCGACTTCCGCGGCTGGAGTGGCCGCGAGGCGAAACAATTTTTGGTCGAGCAGGACGGGATTGCCGAAGTTCGAAGAGCAGGAGATCGTGCCAAAGGGTATGACTTGTTCCTGCGCGATGACAGGAGATGCAGCCGTCAAAATCGCGATCGGCAACGCAACCGCGGCTGCCAGTAACAACGCGAACCGTGGAGTTCTCATAAACCTCGGAAAGCGCGCCAGATTGTCTAGGCCCGAAAACAAACGCGGCGTGAGCCGGCTTTTATTCCGGCGCACGCCACGTTGCATCCCGCGAAGGATGAACTTTTTTCGCCTCGTGAACCGTGCGAGTTAAAACTCGCACCTTCCGAAGGATGAAACTTATTTCTTGTCGATCTTGGCCTTTTCGACTGGGACGCCGCGCGAGGCGACCGGGCTCACGCGCTGAATCGACGTGAGGTCCACGGAAGCGGCTGCGGCCGGGAAAAGTTCCGAACGGCCATCCGAAGTTGCGGCCATTGCGTCGGACATCAATCCCGAAGCAGGCGAAGCCATCGGGATCAACGCGCCTTCGGCTTCTTTCAGGAATGTGAGGCCGTTTTCGCCGCCGTTCCATCCGATGGAGATCACGTCGCCGAGGGAGACTTGTTCGGTGGCGAGAAGGCTGGCCAGCGGATAGACCAGGTGGCGTTCGATGGCGCGTTTTAGGTGACGCGCACCGTATTTGAGATCCGTCCCTTCGCGCAGCAGGAACTCACGCGCCGGCGGCGTCGCACGGAACAGGAACCGGCCCTTCGCCGTTTCCAGTACGCGTTGCTGCACCATGCCCAGCTCGATGTCCAGAATCTGTTCGAGCTGCTGCGAACGAAGCGGGTGGAACACAACTGTCTTGTCGATGCGGTTCATGAACTCCGGAGCGAACTTGCGCTTGGCCGCTTCGGACGCCGTCTTTTCGACTTTTTCATCGAGACGCACGGTTGTATCGGCTTTCACCACTGGCGCAAAGCCCATCCCGCCGACCATCAAGTCGGTGATTTCCTGACCGCCCAGGTTCGACGTCAGAAAGATCATCGTCTGCGACAGATCCACGCGGCGGTTATCGCCGAGCGTCAGCGTGGCTTTATCCAGAATGCCGAGCAGCAGTTGCCAGAGCGCGTCGCTGGCCTTTTCAATTTCGTCGAACAGCAGAAAGGATATCTTCAGCTTCTCGGTGTGATACTGCGCGAGAGCTTCCTGCGTGATCAAAGGGTGCGTTTCGCGGTGGCCCAAATAGCCCGGGGGCGAGCCAATCAATTTCGCGATTTCGTGGGAGTGTTGGAACTCCGCGCAGTCGACCTTAATGACCGCGCGCGGATCGCCGAACAGAACTTCGGCTGTGGCTTCGACCACGCGCGTTTTACCTGCGCCCGTCGGGCCCAGGAACAACAAGTTCCCGACAGGGCGTCCCGGCGAGTTCAATCCCGCGCGGAACACCTGGTAGAGGTCCACCACCGCCTGTACCGCTTCATCCTGCCCTACAATCTTCCGTCTCAGCCCCGCTTCGAAGTCCCGAGACTCCACGCTGCGCTGAGTCGGGTCGAGTTGTACAGCTTGCGCGCCCACGGTGATACTCCCCCTACCGGAACTTTCTACCGCCGTTAGCGACTGCCAGGTCGCCGCGCTCGAACTGATTGAGTTTGATATCGAGCGTGGCGCGAAGCAGCCGTAATTGCGTGACCAGTTCGCGGCTTGAATTGGCGCGATCGGCGAGCACCAGCATCGGTGGCGTCAGGTCGGCCAGGTCCAGGTTAAGGTTGCGTAGTGCGTGCATGAGGGTCTGCACAAAAGGAGAGCGGATATCGAAAACTGGAGCACGGTTGTTGACCTGCTCGCGCAGGCTCGACCAGTCCAGTTGAAGAAACGGATGGTTGCGCGATACGCGTCGCACGACGTCATCCGTGATCTTCGGCCGTTCCCCCAAACGCGCCAAGTGCAACTGGCGCACCTTCCCTTGCCGGCGCACGTTGTGCACCAGAAAGTAGGTGTTGCCTTTGCGCCTGACGAAAGCCACCCCAACTCCTCTCGTCGTCGCCACGAAGAATCCCCCGATTCTTACGGACGAGTGACGAAACTGTGCGTAGTGTATGAACGCTCCACTACAATCACAATGGTACAGAGGAGCTAGTTCGAGGCTCTGCTTCCAATGCGTTATTACTGTTGAGGCACGCGAAAGGTGGCGTCTACGGCGTGTTTCAGCGTGTTCGCGCGTGAGACGTGCATTGCGCTGAATGCTGCAGACTCCACTCGATGTTGCGGTGCCCAGCATTGCGTCGCTCCTGCGGCGCCGCGTTTTTCTTGGCGCCCACTGTGTTAAACACGCGCTGTTGCTGCGGGTCGCGTTCGCAACGTGAGGAGGAGATGGGAATTGCAAGTACGCGACAAAAGGCTCTCGAGTGCCGGGGAGAAAAGTGGCGCGCGGGGGCGTGTTTTTGTATCGATTAGAATTGGGCTCGGGTGAGTGTTTTGTTGGAGTTGCGGCGATTTCTAATCGCATCCAGTATCGATTAGAAATTCGAATTTCGGTGGTGTTGCGCGCACAGTTTGACGGTGCGGAGTCGTCGTTGCGCAGCCAGGAGTGGCTACCCCACTCTTCGGGCGCGGATGAGATGTGCGAGGCGACTTGTTGAAAAGGACTTGGTGGTGGCAAAGCGGCGGTTCGTCGCCGCGTTGAGCGCGCCTCACGACTTAACCGGCGAACAGCGCGGGGGTTGCCCCGCGCCGCTCGCCCACAGGCAGGATTGCCTGTGCTACTTAACGCGGGCGTGGTGCGCGGATTTGTGCTGCGAAAGTTGCGATTAGACTGGAGGCCGACCGTTTCTTTTGTTCGAGTTACAGCGTTTTCTAATTTTGAAAAGTTGCGATTAGAAATTGGGCTGAAGGGCGGGACAGAGAGGATCGAGGTGACGGCTGGGGGCGCCGTGGTGAGGCGGGTCGATTCTCCGGAAGCGCACACTGGGCGCTCCTTTGTGGCTTTTAAATGAGCCGACGACTAATGTTAACACTTAGGACACCCCGTAATCGAGAGCTAACTGCTTGGCGAAGACGGATCGGGAGGCAGAGATGTCTTGGGAGCCGGTGTACAGGCTGGTGAAACAAGTTCCGCGGGGGCGCGTAACAACTTACGGAGCGCTGGCTAGGGCGCTGAAGCTGCGAGGCGGGGCGCGTGCGGCTGGGTATGCGATGGCGGCTTGTCCTCGCGGGCGCGGGATACCGTGGCATCGGATGGTGGGAGCTGGGGGGAAGATACGGTTGCCGGAGCCTGCGGGGGCGCTGCAGCGGAGATTGCTTGAGGCGGAGGGAGTGGAAGGTCCACGGAGTTTCGATGGATTACGAGCGTTATGGGTGGAAGCCTCGGAGAGTGAAGCGCAAGATGGCGGCCACGAAGAAGCGGCGCAGGCGGAGCAGCTAAGCGGATCGGGATTTCGTTTGGGGCGTCTTGTACGGCGGGCGGGGTGGGGACACAGGCACAACTTGCCGGTTCCACTGGCGTTCGCGCCTAGAGTGAGCGAGACAAGCACGCGTGGTTGCCGGAATTGGGATGGCTCAACCCGAGACCAACTTAAGTTGGTCTCGCACAGACTCCAGAGTCTATGTTACAGCGGCCTGAAGGCCGACTTGATGGGCGGTGGTGCCGCGACGAGTGAACGTGTCGTAGGTTCTTTGGTGGGTGGTGAAAGCGGCGGCTCGCCGCGGTCTGAATGTGGGGCGCAAAGGCAGGATTGCCTGTGCTACGCCCGGAGTGAGAAGGCTGGGGTGTGATATAGAAGTAGGTTCACTTTGGAGAGGAACGGGGACTTGGCGATCATTGAAGTGCAGGACCTGCATAAGAGCTACGGGGCGGTGGAAGCCGTCCGGGGGCTGACGTTTAACGTGGAGCAGGGCGAGGTGTTTGGGCTGCTGGGGCCGAATGGGGCTGGCAAGACGAGCACAGTGGAGATTTTGGAGGGGATGCGGACGGCGGACAGCGGGCACGTCCGCGTTTGCGGACTCAATCCGGAAAGCTCAGGCAACAAGTTCAAACAACAGATCGGTGCGGTGCTGCAATCGACGGCGCTTCCGGACAAAGTGCGGGTGAAGGAAGCGTTGGACCTGTTCGCGCAGTTTTACCAGGAACGCGCCGATACCACGGCTCTGCTGGAACGCTTTCAACTGACGGAAAAGAAGAACGCGTTCTACAAAGAACTGTCCGGCGGGCAGAAACAGCGACTCGCGCTGGCAATGGCTCTGGTGAACAATCCGCGCGTGGTGTTTCTGGATGAGCCGACGGCCGGGCTCGACCCACAGGTGCGCCGCGAAATTTACGACATCATCGAAGAGCTACGGCGCGACAAAAAGACGGTGCTGCTGACGACGCATTACATCGAAGAAGCCGAGCGACTGTGCGATCGCGTGGCGATCGTCGATCACGGAAAAATCATCAAGACTGGAACGCCTCGCGAGCTGAAACAATCTTCCGGCGGGATGACGCGGGTCGAAGTGCGGCTTGCGCGCCCCGCCCAGGAAACCGCGCTACGCGCGCTCGAAGGCGTCACCGATTTCCGGATGATCGGCGATACCTACGTGCTGTATGCCTCGCGGGCGCCACAGGCGATTGTTTCGCTCGTGAAGCATCTCGAGGCTGATAGCAACGAACTGCAAAGCATGGAGATGTATTCGCCGTCGCTCGAAGATGTGTTCATCGAGCTGACTGGCCGGAGATTGAGGGAATAATCATGGCGGGAAACGCAATCGCGAACACCTTGGCGCTGGTGAAAGTCCGCATCCGGCTGGCCACGCGCAACAAAATGTTTCTGTTCTTCAGCCTGCTGATGCCCATGATTTTTCTTTTTCTCTTTGTGATGATCTGGGGCAAGAGTTCGCCGCTAAAAATCAGCTACATATTCGGCGGCATACTGACGCTGACGGTGATGGGCGGATTCTGGGGATTGAGCGTGCAGCTGGTCACTTTCCGCGAACAAGGGATCCTGCGGCGGTTCCGGCTTGCGCCGGTCGGCGCGGGGCCGATGCTGGCTTCGAGCATCATCGCCAACTTCGTTCTGGTGGTGCCGTTTATCTTCATCGAGATGCTGGTAGGCCGCTACGTGCTGCACATGGCTTCGTGGGGCAACGTTCCCGTGATTTTTCTACTGGCAATGATCGGCTCGGCGACGTTCTCCGCGTTCGGGTTAATTGTGGCGAGTGTGACGAACTCGATGCAGGAGACGCAGATCATCAACCAGCTCATCTGGATGGTGTTTCTGTTTCTGTCCGGAGCGACGATCCCGCTGAGCGTGTTTCCGAGCTGGATTCAACACCTGACTTTGTTTTCGCCCGCGACGTATCTGGCTACGGGCTTTCAGAGCGCGATGACCCATCGGGCCACGTTCCCGGAAATTCTGACTGACTCGGTCGCGCTCACCGTCGGCCTCTTGGTGGCGTTCGAGATTGCGCGCCGCATATTCCGCTGGGAGCCCGAGGAAAAAGTGTCACCCCGCGCGAAAGTTTGGGTGGTGGTGGCGCTGATTCCGTTCATTGCTTTCGGTGCGTATGAAGCGATTCACGGTACGCTTTTGAATCGGGTCCACAGCACGATGGATTTTCTGGACCGCTCGGACGCGGCCACGCCGCCTAACGCGAACTCGAATTAACCCGGCGCGGCTTTTTTCACTTGGTGCGCGCCGTGTCGCCGCGAAATCTTCTCCATCCCATTGGCGCCTGTTTACATCCAATTCCACGCGCCGTACCATCTCGCCATCTCAATCGAACGGAGAAGAACATGGAACGCACTGCATCGGCAGTCTGGAACGGATCACTCAAGGACGGGAAAGGCACAATTTCGACGCAGAGCCAGTTGCTGCACGATGCGCCGTATTCGTTTGTGACGCGATTTGAAAACGCGAAGGGAACGAATCCCGAGGAATTGATCGGCGCGGCGCACGCAGGCTGCTACACGATGGCGCTTTCGGCGCAGCTGGGGACGATGCACGCCGTGCCGGAGAAGCTGGCGACCACAGCGACGGTGACGCTCGAAAACCTGAGCGGTTCGTGGACGATTTCGAAAATTCATCTCGACGTGACCGCGAAGGTGCCGGGACTTTCGAAAGAAGCGTTTGACTCGGCGGCTGCGAGCGCGAAGGCGAATTGCCCGGTGTCTCGTTTGCTGAAGGCCGAAATTTCCCTGAATACCACGCTGGAGTCCTAATGCAGCCGATTGCCTTCGTCGGCATTTTCATCATTTTGCTGATGCTGCTGGAAGCGTTCGAGACGGTGGTGCTGCCGCGCCGCGTGACGCGGTGGTTCCGTCTGACGCGGCTCTACTACATCTGCACGTGGGTACCGTGGAAGTGGATCGCGGCGCGGATCAAAGGCATGCGGCAGCGCGAGACGTTCTTGAGTTTTTACGGGCCGCTGTCATTGCTGATTCTGTTTGCGATCTGGGGCGTCGGACTACTGGTCGGATTTGCGCTGCTCTACTACGGCAACGAGAAACACGATCCTTCGCGGCCGAGCCTGGCACTGTGCTTCTACCTAAGCGGAACGACGCTGTTCACGCTGGGTATTGGAGACGTCACGCCGCACACAGCGATCGAGCGCGTACTGATCGTTTTCGAGAGTGGGCTTGGACTCGGTTTTTTGGCGTTGGTGGTCAGCTACCTGCCGGTGATTTATTCGGCGTTTTCGCGGCGCGAGGTGAGCATCGTGCTGCTGGACGCGCGTGCGGGATCGCCACCGACGGCGGCGGAGCTTTTACGTCGGCACAACGGGCCGCACGGGATGGAAGCGCTGCGGCAGCTTTTCGCGGACTGGGAGCGATGGTCGGCGGAGCTGCTGGAGAGCCACATTTCGTATCCGGTGGTGAGTTATTTCCGCTCGCAGCACAGCAACGAATCGTGGCTGGCGGCGCTGACGACGATCCTGGACGCGACTGCACTGCTGATGGCGATGGGCGAGAGCGCGTGCGCGAGGCAGGCGAAGCTCACGTTTGCGATGTGCCGGCACACGCTGGTGGATTTGTCGCAGGTGTTTCACGCGCGTCCGGTGAGTCCGAAGGAAGACCGGCTGCCGGAGCCGGAGTTCTTGCGGTTGCGCGAAGCGCTGGAGCAGGCGGGCTACCAGCTGCAGTATGACGAACACACGATGAAGAAGTTGAAGGACCTGCGGCTGCTGTATGAACCGTATCTAGAGGCGCTGTCGCGATTTTTGTTTGTGGTGGTGCCGCCGTGGATTTTGGCGAAAGAGATTGCGGATAACTGGAAGACGACGGCGTGGGGACGGATTTCGGGGCTGGCGTCGAAACAGGTGGATGTGGGGCTGGACGATCACGCGGACTGAATTTTGTTGATGCGCACGCTGCGTGTGCACTGTTTTTTGCGGGTGGCGCGTGCGGGCATAAACGGCGTGGAGTGCGGAGGGGTGCCGTGGCTAAAAAAGTGGAAGCGATGAAGAAGGCGCTGGCGACCGGGAAACCGTTCGCTCCGATTGGCGTTCTGATTGGATTTGAAATTACGGCGCTGGAGGAAGGAGAAGCGGAGATCGGGTTTTACGCGAGCGACAAGCATTCCAATCCGATGGGAACGCTGCACGGCGGAGTTTTGTGCGACGTTGCGGATGCGGCGATGGGAATTTCATTCGCGTCAACGCTGGAAGAAGACGAATCGTTCACGACGCTCGAGCTGAAGATTAATTTTTTGCGGCCGGTGTGGACGGACAAATTGCGCGCGGTGGGCAAAGTGGTGAAACGCGGGCGGTACGTGGGGATGGTCGAGTGCGACGTGACGAATTCGAAGGGCGACCTCGTGGCGAAGTCAAGTTCGACGTGCATGGTGCTGCGCGGCGAGCAGGCGACGGGACGCTGAGCCTTTTTCACCGAGGCTATAACGAACAGGCACCGAACCGGCATCGAACCTTCGAACGCATCCAAAAAATTTATCGAAGCCAAAATGGTATCGGCGCGCACGGTGCAGGGCCGCATTGGTACGATTGACAGCCTAGAGCGCGTTCTTTAACCTGCAATTGCGGCGCAGCGGTGCAGCAAAATCGGCGAGCACACGGAGTCCAGCATGCCCTTTCCAAAGACCGAGAAAATCTGGCACAACGGCAAGTTCATTAACTGGGACGATGCGAAGATTCACGTGCTGTCGCACGTCGTCAGCTATGGGTCGGCGGTGTTTGAGGGCATCCGCTGCTACGAGACCAAGCAAGGGACGGCGCTATTTCGTTTGCGCGACCACATGCAGCGGCTGCGGAACTCGGCGTACATCTACCGCATGGAGCTTGCGTATACGGTGGACGAACTGTGCAACGCGAACTCGGAGTTGATTCGCGTGAACAAGCTGCCGTCGGGCTATACGCGGCCGGTGGTGCTGCGCGGGTATGGCGAGGCGGGCGTGGACCCGCACGGATGTCCGATCGAGGTGTACATGGCGTGCCACCCGTGGGGAAAGTATTTGGGTGAGGATGGCCACAGGATTGGAGTGGATGTTTGCGTGAGTTCGTGGAACCGGCCGGCGCCGAATACGTTGCCGCAGATGGCGAAGGCCGCGGCGAACTACATGAACTCGCAACTGATTCGGATGGAAGCGCGCGCGAACGGGTACGTCGAGGGCATCGCACTGGATTCGAACGGCCAGGTGAGCGAAGGATCGGGCGAGAATATTTTTCTGGTGGTGGACGGCACGCTGATTACGCCGCCGCTTTCGAACTCGGCGCTGCCGGGAATCACGCGCCATTCGGTGATGACCATCGCGCGCGACCTGGGCATTCCGGTGGCCGAGCAAGTGATCCCGCGCGAGATGATTTACATCGCAGACGAGGTTTTCTTCTGCGGGACAGCGGTGGAGATTACGCCGATCCGTTCGGTGGACCGCATTAAGATTGGCGCGGGCGAGCGCGGGCCGATCACGGAAAAGATTCAGGACGAGTTTTTTGCGCTGGTGGAAGGACGAAAGGACGACCGGCACAACTGGCTGTCTTACGTGAATACGCCGGTGGCGGCCGGTACGCGCTAGCGCTTAGAAATTTCTGAAGAGAAAGCACCTGCGACTTCTTTGGCTCGTGGTGCAACTCAGCTTTCAGGACTGCGGATGGTCGGCTTCAACGTCGGCCGTCTCGCGACCTCTGACATAGACAGTCGGTCCGTTTGCGACTGTCTTCAGTTGTTCCATCCTTCCAAAATCTCACAGACAATGTGTAAATGATTCAGTAGAATCGCGCGCGGGGGAACCACTTGCATAGCTTGCCTCAGAAGCTTTTTGCGGAATTTTTTGGGACGTTTGCGGTGATTTTCACGGCGATCGGGGCGATCGCGGCAGATCAGTATCTGCGCGTGGCGGGCCAGGCGGGCCTGACTTCGCTTGGGATTGCGTGCGCGTACGGGCTGACGTACGCGGTGATGATCGTTGCGCTGGGGCATATTTCGGGCGCGCATCTGAATCCGGCGGTGACGCTGGGGTTCTGGGTGACGAAGCGGCTGGGCACGATGCAGTCGCTACTCTACTGGATCGCGCAGCTGGCTGGGGCGCTCGCGGCGGCGTACCTGCTGCTTGCGATTCTGCCGGAAGCGAACTGGCGCGCGGAGGTGTTGGGCGCGGTGACGCCGAACCTCGAGCCGGACATGACGCGGCTCCACGCGATGCTGCTCGAGGGCGCGCTGACGTTCATGGTGGTGTTTGTGTTTTTTGCGACGACGGTGGGCGAGCAGGCTGAACAGCGGAGGACGCACGGGTTTGCGGCGGGAGTCGCGTTGCTGGCTGCGTCGATTTTTGCGCTGCCGTTTACGGGGGCGGCGTTCAATCCGGCGCGGACGTTTGGGCCGGCGCTGGCTACGCACCACTGGACGAATCACGGGGTTTACTGGGTGGGGCCGCTACTGGGGGGCGTGTTGGCGGCTGTGCTGTACGACAAGATCTACTTGAGTGAGCGTGGCCTGGCGTAGTGCGTTGGTGCGGGTGCTGGTGGAATTGGGTGGGCGGCACAGACTGACAGTCTATGTTGCAGCGCCTCGCTACGCGGGCGCCTAAGCACTCGGCCAGAACTGACCTGCCAAGCGCGGCGTGGTTGCTGGAACTGGGATGGCTCAACCCGAGCCCAACTGAGAGTTGGCCGCGCACAGACTCCAGAGTCTATGTTACAGGGCTCGCTTCGGCGAGCCCCTAAGGCGCAGAGGCGAATACCGGCCTGGGCGATTCAAGCTCTCTGCACAAAGAGATTGGAGTCCGGCTTCGAAGGTGCCGGCATGTTGGGGTGTGGTCGTAAGGCGACCGGCCTTCGGGCCTGTCGGACGCGCGCGTCGGGCGCACCTGACCGTTGGAACAGGGTGGCGGATTTAGCACCCTGGACTATCGCGGCGATTGTTGGGGCCTACTCAGCGGTGCTACGTTGGCTTGAAGCGACAGCACCTGAGGAATCCATGGCAATCAACATAGACGATCTCCTGCGCCGCGCCGTCGAACAACGCGCGTCCGACTTGCATCTGAAGGTCGGAAACCACCCTTACCTGCGCGTAGACGGCAACCTGGGCGGACAGACCGACGTGCCCCGCATCACGCCGGAAGAAATGCTATCCATGGCGTTCAGCATGATGACGAACCGCCAGAAGCAAAAATTCAAGGAAACCGCGGAACTCGATATGGCTTACGGCGTCGCGGGCCTTGGCCGTTTCCGTGTGAACGTGTTCCAGCAGCGCGGAAACGTGGGCATGGTTCTCCGCGTGATTCCGACCAAGATCCGCACGATCGAAGAACTCGAGCTGCCGCGCATCATCAATACGATTTGCGAAGAGCAGCGCGGGCTGATTCTGACCACGGGAACGACCGGTTCCGGTAAGTCGACGACGCTGGCAGCGATGATCGACCGCGTGAACTCACTGCGCGCCGAACACATCATGACGATTGAGGACCCGATCGAATATCTGCATCGCGACAAGCGGGGATTCATCAACCAGCGCGAAATCGAAGTAGATACGGCGTCATTCTCGACGGCGTTGCGCGCCGCTCTGCGTCAAGACCCGGACGTGATTCTGGTCGGCGAAATGCGCGACCTGGAAACGATTTCGACCGCGCTTCTCGCGGCGGAGACCGGCCACCTTGTGCTTTCCACGTTGCACACTTTGGACGCGACGGAAACGATTCAACGTATCATCGCGGTATTCCCGCCGCCCGAGCAGAAACAGATTCGTTTGCAGCTTGCGGGAACGCTGAAGGCCGTCATCAGCCAGCGCCTGGTTCGCAAGGCCGACAACACGGGCCGCGTGCCGGCGGTGGAAGTGATGGTGAACACGGGCTACATTCGCGATTGCATCATCAACCCGGACAAGACGCGCATGATTCGCGACGCGATCGCGGCTGGCACGAGCCAGTACGGCATGCAGACATTCGACCAGTCGCTGTTTGATCTCTATAGCCGCAACCTAGTCACGCTGGAAGAAGCTTTGACGCGTGCTTCGAATCCGGACGATTTCCGGCTGCGCGTGCAGGGTATCCGGTCTTCGGCGGATACGGCGCGCGAGGATATGGAGCGGGCGATGACGGAGTTCGATCGGAAGTAACTCGAGACGGGATACGAGGGGATTTGGGGCGCGCTGCGATTACGGCGCGCCCTTTTTGTTTTTGGGTGGTGCTGGAAGTTGGAGGGTCACAGGCACAACGTGCCTGTTCCACTGGCGTACTCACTTATGGTGAGTGAGCCAAGCACGGCGGGCTTGCCAGAATTGTTGATGGCTCAACCTGCACCTCGCAGGATGTGAGGTGCACACAGGCACGAATGCCTGTGCCACGGACTAAGCGTCCGTGGCTACTCCACGGCGGTGCGGCTTGCGTTGAAGAGGGCGCGTCACTATGCTCGCAGGATGAGTGTGAGGAAGCCTGCGCGGAAGCTGGGGACACCCGAGCAACTTTACATGTCAGCGCAGCGGGCGCTGATGCGGCACGCTTACTCGGTTCACGAGATGAAGAAGCACCTGGAGCAGCGGGCGGAGAACAAGGATCTGGTGGGCCCGGTGATTGCCCGGCTTCGGGAGCTGGCTTACCTGGACGACGCGAAATACGCGCAGAACTACGCCGCGCAACATGCGCGTGTGCGGCGGCAGGGCAAGTTTCGGATTGCGCGGGATTTGCGAGCGAAGGGCGTTCCCGACCGGCATATCAATGAGGCGCTCGAGACGGTCTTTGCGGATCAGGACGAACGGGCGCTGGTGCGGGAGCGGATCCGGCGGAAGCTGGCGCATATTCGCGGGGCTGTGGACGAGAAGAAGCTCGCGTCGCTTTACCGGAATTTGCTGGGGGCGGGGTTTTCGTCGGAGATCATTCGGGCGGAGCTCAAGGGTGTGACCCGGGGTGACGTTCCGGAGCTGCCCGAAGTCGAACAAATGGACAGTGAGGCGCCGGAATCGGCCGACGAATCATAGGGCTGGCGTGTTTCCCTGCCTTAAATTTTTGTAAAACCGTCACTTCTGCTCCAACACTTCCCCTCCCTTGGGCGTCTAAGCCGCCGAATCCCGCCGTAACGGCCAGAAAATTCGAGATGGAACGTGAACCGATGGAAATTCGCTCGCCTGAGAGGAGACTCACGATGAAAAAGGCACTATTCCCCGTAGTGGCTTTGGCACTTCTTTGTAGCGGCCCGGTGACGCGCGCTGTGGAGCAAAACGCGGCGGCGGCATCGCAATCGACGGACAAGACGGCGCCGAGTTACGACATGAAGGCGCAGTCGTTGCAGGACTTGGACGACATGCATAAGAAATTCGTTGCATTGGCGCAGGCGGTTCCGCAGGAAAAGTACACATGGAGGCCGGCGGACGGAGTGCGGTCGATCTCGGAAGTATTTCTGCATATCTCGCTGGCGAACTACGGAATTCTGGGAATGAAGGGCGATGCGATGCCGTCGGGCATCGATCCGAAGACGTTTGAGAAGTCGACGACGGACAAGGAGCAGATCGTGGCGGCGCTGAACAAGTCGTTCGACAGCGCGCATACGGCGATCGCGGCGATGACGAACGCGGATTTCGCGAAGGCGTTGCCGAAGCTGGGGCCGGATGCGAACGAAGGCGACGTGATCTACATCTTGGTGACACACGCGCACGAACATCTGGGACAGTCGATTGCGTACGCGCGGGTGAACGGGGTGGTGCCGCCGTGGACGGCGGAGCAGATGAAGAAGGCGGGAGCGAAACCGCAGGATTAATCCGCAGCACGCGGCTGGGCGGGGAGGCTCCTCCGAGGCTGGCCCCGCCAGCCGTGCCTCAAAACAGGATCGGCAACGGAGCGGACTGGGTTGAAATATTCAGCATTGGATGAGTAATTCAACGGCGGCGACGGAGCCGAATCGTACGGGTGGCGACGGCGACGTTGCGACGGACAGAAACGAATGGACTTCGGCTGGACGCAAAAAGGGCGGATGTTGGCAACGCTCTTGCACGCTAACGGCATTCGCGTTTCCGCGGGTTAACGACGCGAGAAACCGATGGAGGTCGAGATGGCAACGAAAAAGACGAAAAAGGCCACGGGCCCTAAGAAGTTGAAGAAAACTCCGTTGAAAACAGTGAAGCCGCTGACGAAATTCATCGGCCACGAGAATCCGATCGGATCCTGAAGTAAGCAGCAGGCTCGCCCGGCAGTGACGAAGCGGCGGCGTTTACGGGCGCCGTGCGGTCGTTGGCTGCCGGGCGATTTTCTTGTAGATGGCCTCGAGTTCCCTGCAGAGGCGCGAAGTGTCGCAAGCAGCAGACTCCATCAGTCCCCACCGCATTTCCCTTCTTAACGCAGCGAGCATGGCCGGAGTGCGCTCGGAGCGCGCGAGATCAATGGCGCGTTTAACGTAGGCGTCGCGCGAGCGGACGACCCAGTCGTCTAGGCGCGCGGCGAGGAGGAGCGATTTGGTGGTGCGGGCGGCCCAGCGGTCACCTTCGAAAGTGAGAACGGGGACGCCCTGCCACAATGATTCCATGGTGGTGGTGCCGCCGCTGTGGGGGAAGGTGTCGAGCGCGACGTCGATTTCGGCGTAGGTTTTGAGGAAGGCGAGGTGCTCGGCGGGAGGATGAAGCACAAGGTGTTCCGGCGCGATGCCAAGTTTGGCGAAGCGGGCGAGAACGTCGGCACGATTTTCTTTGTCACGCAGGTAGGTGTTTTGGAGGACGAGGCGCACTTGCGGCGACGCGGCGAGAATTTGGGACCAGGCGACGAGAACTTCGGGAGTGATTTTGCATTGAGGCGCGAGGCAGCCGAATGTGAGGGCGCGATTGGGCGCTGTGAGGCACGGGGGCGCCACGACGTCGGGCGTGCGGTACTGGACGTTGAAGGCGAGATAGGTGCCGGAGACGCGCAGGATTTTTTCGGCGTAGAAGGCGGCTTCTTCGTTGGGGATGACGTGAGCGTCGCCGACGATCGCGTCAAACTGGGGCATGCCGGTGGTGGCGTACATGTTGAACCAGCCGAGCTGTGCGGGTGCGGGCTTGCGGAGAAGGAGGTTGAGGCGGCGGGTGTAGCTGTAGCCGTTGAGATCGATGAGGACGTCGATGCCGAGTTTTTGGATAAGGGCGGAGGCGCGGTCATCGTCGAGGGCGGTGACGTCGTGCAGGTGGTCGGCGCGATGTCGGCGGTAGCCGGAGGCGGGGCTGGGCGGCTTGTCGTCGTGTAGGAGGTGGAGTTCGAAGGCGGCGCGGTCGTGTTCGTTGATGACTCCCCAGACGGGCTTCATCCAGTTGCGGGAGCCGAAGTAGGCGGAGAGATACGCGACGCGGAGTTTCGGCGGGGGTGCTGCCGGCGTTTTCGTGGAGCGTGGAGGCTTGGGTTTTGCAGCGGTGTGAAGATTTTTGTCGGTTTGTGCGGCGGCCCAGGCTTCGCGGGCTTGTTTGATGGCGGCGTTGGAGCGTTTTGGGCTGCCGGGGATGATTTTTCCGATTTCGAGGAGGGCTTTGGTTCTGGTATCGGCGGCGATCTGTGGCTGCGATGCGATGCGTTCGTAGTGGTCAATGGCGACGTCGACTTCTCCTACGGCGAAACAGCAGGAACCGAGGGCGAGGAGCGAGTCGGGATCGTCGGGCTTGAGTTTGAGGGCGTGCTGGAGGCTGCGAGCGGCGGCGGCAAATGCTTGATGGGAGACATGGATGATGCCGAGGCCGTAGTGGGCCTGGAAGATTGCGGGATTAAGCTCGATGGCGCGGCGGTAGTGTTTTTCGGCGTCGCGAAGATTGGCGTTGGCGTAGAGGGCGTCGGCTAGGTGAGTCGCGACTTCGGCGTCGCGTGGGAATTTTTTGGAGGCGACGCGGGCGGCGGTTAGGGCTTCGCGGAATTTAGCGGCGAGCAAAAGCCAAGTGATTTTTTCGAGGACGGGGCCCGAAGTTGGCGGCTGGATGCTCATCTGGAACGTATCGCCGGAGTACCCTACAACGTCTGCTGCTTGCACGCTAGAGGACTTAGTGCGGATGCACGGGTGCGCCGAGAGGGCGGCTTTGCGGGTGTGCGCGGCATCTGCGATAATTGGCGATTCGAGAGTGGTGGAATCCTTTCGTGAACGCATCCGGCGACAATTGAGGGGACTTTGAGCGGGAAAAAGTGGACGGGCGATCTGGTCCGCAGCACATTTCTTGATTTTTTTAAGCAGCGGGGGCACACCGAGGTGCGGAGCTCTTCGCTTGTGCCGGCGAACGATCCGACGCTGCTTTTCACGAATGCGGGGATGAACCAGTTCAAGGACGTGTTCCTTGGGTTGGAGACGCGGCCGTACAAGCGCGCGACGACATGCCAGAAGTGCGTGAGGGCGGGCGGAAAGCACAACGACCTGGAGAACGTTGGATTCACGAACCGCCATCAGACGTTTTTCGAGATGATGGGTAATTTTTCGTTCGGCGACTATTTCAAGAAGGATGCGATTGCGTACGCGTGGGAGCTGATCACTTCGCCGGAATATTTTGGGATGCCGGTAGCGAAGTTGTACTTCACGGTATTCGGCGGGGCTGAAGTGGCGCCAGGAAAGACGCTGGGCGTCGATTCGGAAGCGGCGGATTTGTGGAAAGCGATCGGGGCACCGGAAGACCGAGTGGTGGCGATTCCCGGGCTCAAAGACAATTTCTGGGCGATGGGTGACACGGGTCCGTGCGGACCATGTAGCGAGATTTTTTACGACATGGGTCCGGCTTCGTCGAACGTGGGGCATACCGAGTGCAATTTTCCTTGCGACTGCGGACGTTACGTTGAGATTTGGAATCTTGTGTTCATGCAGTTCAACCGCGACGCAAGCGGGAATTTGGTTCCTCTGCCGAAGCCGTCGGTCGATACGGGGATGGGGCTGGAGCGTACGACAGCTGTTCTCGAAAACGTGATTTCGAACTACGACACGGATTTGTTCACGGGGCTCATCGAGCGTGCGGCCGAAGTTTGCGGCGTCGAGCTACAAAAAGAAGAAAAGATGGAGGCGGGCCGCGGGGGCGCGGCTTCGCTCCGCGTGATTGCAGACCATGCGCGGGCGACGACGTTTTTGATCAGCGACGGAGCGGTGCCGTCGAACGAAGGGCGCGGCTACGTGTTGCGCAAAATTATTAGGCGCGCGGTGCGACATTCGAAGGCGCTGCATGCGCCGGGACCGATTCTGGCGAGGATGTCCGACGAAGTGCGCGTGCAGATGCGGAATGCGTATCCGGAGCTGCAGGAGAGCGCCGAACGCGTGAATCGCGTGTTGGACGAAGAGGAGCGGAACTTCTCGCGTACGGTGGAAGTTGGGCTGAAGAAGCTCGAAGAGGACGTTGCACCACTTTTGGAGCTTAAGAAAAAGCAGGAGGTGGTGTGGTATCCAGGTGAGAAAGCATTTCGACTTTACGACACCTTCGGCCTTCCTCTCGATTTCATCCAGGATGTGCTTCGTGACCAGGGTGTCCAGCTGAAGGAAGTCGAGTTTGATCGTGCGATGGAGGAGCAACGGACTCGGGCGAAGGCTTCGTGGAAGGGCGCGCACAAGGATGCGGCGAATCCGGTGTACGCGAAGCTGGCGCAAACGTTCAAGACGGAGCCGGATTTCTATTCCGGGACGAAGACGAAGGATGCGCGGATCGAGGCGATCGTCACCAAGCATGGCGAAGTGAACGAGCTGAAGGCCGGCGAGGAAGCGGAGATCGTGCTGGACCGGACTTCGATTTATTCGGAGTCGGGCGGGCAGGTGGCGGATACGGGCGCGTTTTTCGATAACTCGGGCGCGCTGGAGCTGGCGGAAGTGCGCGGCGCGTATTACCCGGTGAGCCGGCTCGTGGCACACCGCGTTGTGGCGAAGAAAGATTTACGCCTGGGCGATCGCGTGGCAACGGTGGCCGATCCAGCGCGGCGCGCGCGCGATATGCGCAATCACACCGCGACGCACCTGATGCACGCGGCGCTGCGAAACATTCTGGGGACGCACGTAAAGCAGGCAGGATCGCTCGTGGCTCCGGAACATTTGCGTTTCGACTTCTCGCATTTCGCGCAGGTTGATCCGAGCGAACTGGCGGACATCGAGCAGCAAGTGAACGAGGAGATCCTGAGGGATCTTGCAATGCAGACGGACGTGATGGACATCGAAGCAGCTCTCGCGTCCGGAGCGATCGCATTCTTCGGCGACAAATATCCCGAACACAACGTGCGGGTGGTGACGGTGCCCGATGCGGATTCCCCGCTCGGGTTTTACAGCAAGGAGCTGTGCGGCGGAACGCACGTGGGCCGCACCGGCGAAATCGGCGTGTTCAAAATTTTGAGCGAGGGCTCGGTGGCTGCGGGCGTGCGGCGCATTGAGGCGATCACCGGCGACCGCGCGCTGACGGAATACCAAAGGGCGATCGGGACGCTGCGTTCGGTGGCCGGGATGCTGAACGCGAACGAGGACGACGTGCTCGGGGCGCTCGAGAAGAAACTCGACGAAATCAAGGCGATCGAGAAGCAGCTTGAGGCCTCCAAGCGGAAAGCTGCGGGCTCAGCGGCCGGGGATCTTGTGGGACAGGCGAAGGACGTGAAGGGGGTTCGCCTGATTGCCGCCAAAGTCGATGGAGTGGACCGCGAAGGGCTGCGCCAGATGGTGGACACACTTCGACAGAAGCTGGGCTCGGGAGTAGTGGTGCTTGGAACGGCCGACGACGGGAAAGTGGCTCTGATTGCTGGGGTTACGAAAGATCTAAACCCGAAGGTGCATGCGGGCAAGATCGTCCAGGAATTGGCCAGGCTGGTGGGTGGTTCCGGGGGCGGCCGGCCCGACCTGGCGGAGGCTGGCGGAAAGGACACATCCGGCCTACAAAAGGCTCTTGACCAGGTTTACCCTCTCTTGGACCGATTGCTATAATCTCAATCAAGACAGACGTTTACGGCGGGTGGGCACTTCGAAGACCCCCGCCGTTTTTCTGGCTGTGCCTTGGGATAGCTGCGGATGCGTGAGCGCCGCGACGTTCCAGTGCGCTTACGCGGGAGACGTGCTGTGCCAAACTCACCGAAAGCTCGAGCCGTGCGAACGTGGCAGGCGTTGGCGATGATCGCAACCGCTGGGGCGCTGGTGTGTTCGAATCCCGCAGCGGGACAGATCACGAAAACGGTGGATGAGCACGGCAAGACGGTGTACGTGAATGCCGATTCCCCGAAGCCCCGCCATGGGAGTACTATCAGTTCTGCATCGGCACTTTCGCCTGAGCGGACCAGTGTCTCTCAGACGAAGCTGGCTAGCCCGTTTCCAGGGAGCGCGCCGAGTTACGCAGAACCGAAGCCGTTTTCGGATGTAACGCTGACGATGAAGCCGGCCGAGCCTGCGGCGCATGAGTCTCGCCTGGACCGGATAGTGGACGAGGCAGCTGAGCGGCACAAAGTGGACGCAGGCCTGGTGCGCGCGGTGATTCAGGCCGAATCGGGCTGGAATTCGCGGGCGATTTCGCGCAAGGGCGCGGTGGGCCTGATGCAGTTGATTCCGGAAACCGGGCAACGGTACGGAGCGCGGAACCTTTTCGATCCGGCACAGAATATCGACGCCGGGACGTCGTATCTGAGAAC
>Ga0210391_10000543_pt1 | contig 38815 bp, 32 predicted proteins | sample IncBWC12OmetaG_FD_160573 | JGI IMG/M metagenome (GOLD analysis project Ga0210391, IMG submission 160573) | Forest soil microbial communities from Barre Woods Harvard Forest LTER site, Petersham, Massachusetts, United States - Inc-BW-C-12-O ...
CGGCGCCGAGGCAGAGAAAGGCTCCACAGAGAACAGATGCCAGAGTTTTCATCTGGTCGATCCTCCTTGAATTGAAGTTTGGAAAGGCAGTCGATCGCACGGGCTCCAGAATTGAGCATGCGAATGCAGGCGGCCCCAAGCGAAAACCAGCTTATGCCAAACTGAAAGGGTTTGCCAGAGGGATTATCGCGTTAGCTTTTCTTCCGCTGGCTTAGGCCTTGCGCAACCCGTGCCTCGACGACTTTCTTTATCAAGGCGACCGGCAGCGGCGTGGCGGCGGGAAAGTGGATGGTTCCCTTGGAGGTCGGGAAGTTTCCAAGTTCGCGCTGGAACTGCTGGATTACGGATGCCGTTGGAAACAAGCTGTAGTGGCTTGAGAATGCGGCAAACCATACCAGAACCTTTTTGTGCTTGAACGCCGGAATGCCGTAGCTAATCGTTTCGACGGCCTCCAGTGGTACGACCGAGCGAATTGCCGCGCGCATCGTCCTCAGGTTAGCGCGGGCGGGTCCGGGAAGATGAGCCAGGTATTCATCGACGTCTTTCGGGCGACGAGTAATTTTTGCCGCAGGAGTAGGCCGCTTCGATTTCTTTTGCTTCATGCGAAAGAGGTCGTTTGCTTAGGAATGATGACAATCAGCGCGGTGCTGGATTAGGGCGTGAACTCGTAAATTGTACCGTCGTTCGTCGTTCCTCCGTGCGTGGTTGCGCCGTAGAAAATTCCGCGAGGACCGGTCACCATACCGTTATATGCGAAACCGGCGCCAGGCGCGCCGGGGAAGCGGTAAGGGACAGTTTCAGTCCAAGTGCCGTTCGAGTTGTTGGCCAGCTTGAAAATTACTCCGCAGGCACAGGAGTCGCCGCCGTCGCTGGTGGTGCCGTAGAGATTGCCAGACTTATCCATAACCAGAGTGCTGATTGGGCTGCTGCCGTCGGTTCCACCTTTGAAGCTGTAGAGTACGTTTTCTGTCCATGCTCCGCCGGTGCGAGTCAGTTTGTAGACGGTGCCAACATCGTTTGCGCCGGCATAGTACGTCGTGCCGTAGAGATTTCCATCCTTGTCAAAGATCAGGCCGCCGTAGGGCAGTGCGCCGTCGGGTTGATCTCTGAAGGCGTAGAGCGGAAGGAGCCGCCACGCGCCCTGGAGATGAGTGAGTTCGAAAACCACGCCGTCACCATGCGCGCCGCCGACAGTAGTCACGCCGTAGAGGTTTCCGGCGGCATCGAAGATGAGGCGGCCGGCGGATCCGGATGAGCCGTCGTCGCCGCCGGTGAAGGCGTGCAGGACATTCAGGATCCATTCTCCGCCCGATTCGGGATGCAGTTGGTAGACAACGCCGAGGCCGTAGGCTCCGCCGGTGGGAGTCATGCCGTAGAGGTTTCCGTGCCGATCGAAGGTCAAGCCGCTGCCTGGGCCGGAGCCGTCGTTGCCGCCGGTGAAGGCATGGAGTACGGTCTGCGTCCAGGCGCCGCCCGACTTTGTCAGCTTGAACACCACCCCGCAGCCGCCTTCGCAGGATCCTGAGCCGCCGGTCACGGCTGTGCCGTAGAGATTGCCTTGCGTGTCGAGAGTGACGCCTTTGTAAGGCTCGCCGCCGTCGGCGCCTCCGGTAAAGCTGTAGAGGACGGTGTGGGTCCATCCGCTGGACGAGGGGGCGAGTTGGAAAACTGTGCCGCTGCCAAAATCGCCGCCTTGTACCGAGCTGCCGTAGATGTTACCCGCGCGGTCGATGACAAGGTCGGTATCGAGGTATTCTCCGTCGTCGCCGCCGGCGAAGCTGTAGATCAGCTGGGTTGAGCTGGCAAATGCTGCGCCTGTCAGCAGCGCCATGGGTGCGATGATCGCGAAGAACGTGAGAATGATTTTTTGAAATTTGAAGTGCGAAGGTGAGTTGAAATGCATGGGGCCCCCGGTGTCGTATCGCTTATCGGGTAGGGACTATAGCACGAAAAATTTGTGAAGTTGTCGGAGGGGTTAGAGCGGGCAGTGGCTTAGTTTGAAAGATAGGATGCGGCCCAGGGAGTTGTGCACCGAGATCCTTCCCCCCGCTGGTGAAAGCGCGGGCGTTCAGGATGACGCCATCCGCGTCGTGATGAAGAAATCCAAACCGAGCCGGCACCGTTGGAGGTGGTGGTGGCTGAGAAGTGGGCAGATTTCAAGAACTGCGCTTATTGGGGCGGCAGGCCTACTTTCCGTTCGACATCGCGGAAGCGGGGGTCGTTGCGGAGCGGGTCCCATGCGGGATTTACTTTAAGAAAAATCATTCCCATCTCGCGCTGGTCGGCGGATCGCTCGAGGCTTGCGATGGCCTGGTTTTTCTTGCCCTGATCCAGGTAAGCTTCGGCGGCGCTGCTCGCGAGCGCAGTTGGCTCTACTTTATTGCCTAAAGTGCCGCCAGTTTTAGCGAGTTTATCGTGCAGCTTTTGCGGATTGGCAGAAAGCTGGGTCGCGGTGCGGGCGAAGTCGCGGTCGCCGGCGAGAGTCTTATCTTTGATGAGTTCCTGGATTTCCTCGTTGTGCATTCCTCGCTGGCGGTAATACAACATCAGGTCGTAGTGGACGGGCAGAAAGTTGGGATCGACGGCCACGACTTTCTGATATTGCTGGAAGGCGGCGTTGTACTGGCCTGCGAGAAAGTACGCGTAACCAAGATCGGTGTTGATGACGAGCGAGAGCGGATCGAGATCGAGGGCGCGGCGCAGTTCGGCGATGGCTTCCTGATGGCGGCCCATGGGTCCCAGGTAAAGATTTCCGTACCACTGGTGAGCTTGGGCATCGTTGGGGTTGAGTTCCAACGTGCGATGAAATTCTTTTTCGGCCTCGGCCCACTTCCAGTCGAGGACGTAGGCGGCGGCCAGCGAGGTGTGGGCTTCGGCCAGGCTGTCGTCGAGCGCGAGGGCGCGGCGGGCGTTGACGGTGGCGTCGGGAACCCAGCGGTATCCGTCGCCGAAGAGGGCGAGCAGCGTGTAGCAGTCGGAGAGGCCGGTGTAGGCGAGCGGGAAATTGGGATCGATGGCGGCGGCTTGTTCGAAGAATCCCATCGCCTCGTGGAAGGCTGCGACGTTGCGGCGGCGGAAGGCGTAGCGTCCGCGAAGGTATAAATCGTAGGCCTGGGGATTATAGTTGCGGGCTGCGCGGAGGCGGGTGCGCTCCGTCTGGCTGAGGCTCAGCCGGACTTCGCTGGTGATGGATTCGGCGACGCTGGATTGAAGAGAAAGCGCGTTCTGGAGTTCTCCTTCATAGGATTGCGCCCACAGGTGGCGATCGTCCCCGGCATGAATGAGCTGGGCAGTGATACGCACGCGGTCGCCGGAACGAATGACGGAGCCTTCGACTACGGCGTCGACTCCGAGTTCGCGGCCGATCTGCGGGAGCGGCTTGCGCGTACCTTTGTATTGCATGATCGAGGTCTTGGAGACGACTCGCAGTTCGCTGATTTGGGCCAGATCGGTAATGAGTTCGTCGGTCATACCGTCGGCGAAATACTCTTGGTCGGGATCGCTGGAGAGGTTTTGCAGCGGGAGGACGGCGATGGAGCGGATCGGCGCGGCCGAGCGACGGAAGATGCCGGTTCGCCACGTCATGGCGACGGATGCGGATGCAATGAGAGCAACGCTTAAGACTGTGATGGCCCAGTAGCGGCGAGATGCTGGCCCAGAGGCTGCGGGGATTGCCGGAAGTTCTATTGGGACATCTGACGGCAGGGGGTTGACGGCTGGAGGGGGTGCTTCGGTCACCGATTGTGGGAATGCAAGTTCCTGCACATCAGCGGCGAGGCGCCCATTGCCTTGAGCTGTCTCCCCATTATTCTCCCGATTCATTCCCCGCACGGTGGCTACGAATCGGTATCCGCGTTTGGGGACAGTTTCGATGTAGCGGGCGCCGTTTTCTCCATCCTTTAATACTTTGCGAAGCTGGTAGATGGCCTGAGTAAGATTGTTTTCTTCGACGGCGGCGTCGGGCCAGATACGGTCCATGAGCTCGCTTTTTTCGAGGAGCCGGCCGTTGCTTTGAGCGAGGATGACGAGCGTGTCAAAGACCCGCGGAGGAAGATCGAGGCGTTCGTCGCCACGACGGAATAGGCGCTCGGAGGGGTCGAGCTGGAAAGGGCCGAACTCGTATAAGTGGTTGATAATCTCTGGCATTACGCCTTTCAGAAAAACTTCACAAAAAATTGAGACGGGCTAACGACTCCCGGGAAGCGGACGGGGCAAAGTACGCGTGTTCGCTTCTCGATAGCGGGAAGCCCAAAAAGACCCGCTGGCTTGGGATTCTAGCCCATCGGTGATGGGGTGTGGATGGCCCAGGTGTGCCAGACCGGTCGTGCGCTCGGGGGAGGGTGCGAAGGGTCTGGTCCTCCAGCGGCGGGTCTTCAAAAGTGCGGTGTTACGGTTCTTCCCCTCAGTTATTCCTCGCGGGTGAAATCAGGGAGATACCGATTTCAACGGATTTACTGAAAGTTGCGGCGCGGGGTTTAAGGCGAGCCGGTTGGCTCGCCTTTTTGTTACTGCCGCCGGGCAGGGCAGGACAGGCGAATACGCGGCGCTACTATCAGTGTGAGATTTTATTAAAGTGCCCGCGCCCCCCGAGAGTTCCGGGGCGCTGGCAGGGATGCTTCGACTGCGGTTTGCTGCGCTATCGCGAAGTAAAGTCCTCGCCCAGGATGACCAACTCAAAGCCAGTGAGGCTGAAAGTCACCGGGCTTCGCGTTTGCGCAAGTAATCGATGAACATTTGTTCGACCGGTTTGTCGTAGGCCATGAGGACGTGGCGGACGGTGCGTCCGCTGACGAAGTGGCAGACTTCTTCGGCGAGATTCTTGGCGTGGTCGCCGGCGCGCTCGAGGGATTGGGTCATGAAGATGACTTGCAGGCTGCCCTGGCGGGCTATGTTTTCGGGATTCTCGATGTGGCGGAGGAAGATCAGATTGCGGAGACGGTCCATTTCGGAGTCGGCGCGGAGGACGTCGACTGCTTTGGCTACATCGCGAGTGGAGAAGGCGTCGGCGCAATCGGTGAGCATTTTTTCGAGAATGGTCGCCATGCGGGTGAGGTCGCGGGTATCTTCCGAGTCGATGCGCCCGGCGACGGCTTGCGCGCTATTGGCGAAGCTGAGCAGGAGATCTCCGATGCGCTCGAGGCCGATCATGAACTTCATGCAGGCCAGAAGTTCGCGGGCTTGCGCGGGCTCTACTTCGGTGATGGCGTTGGTGACGTCGGTGTCGATTTCCATATCGAGGCCGTCGAGTTCGCGCTCTCGCTGGCGCAGGGAACCGAGCAGAGCGTTAGAGCCGGTGGCGATGCCTTCGGCGGCTGCGCCTGCAGCGTCTTTTGCGAGATGACAGGCTTCAACGGTGCGGCGAACGATGTGCCGGTGGGCGGGTTCGGGAGAGAGTGCTTCAGCGCGGGCAGTACTCATGGGATCTTCCCCGTGGCGCAGGGTTGGAATTAATGGATCCAGTGCTTCTGATTTTGCCGTACTCATAACTAAGTGGTCAACGGCTCGGGTACAGATTTGTTTTAAGAATAGGATTTTTTCGGCGCGCGTGGGTTAAGGGGCGGTAAATTTTTGTTTCTTTTTTGTCATTCCGGGAAATGACTGCATCCGCTCGATTCGCGAAGGGCTACCGGTGGCGTCCCTGCTTGGCTGCTTTCTTCTGAGCCTTTTGATATTTCTTCATGAGCTTTCGCTGGCGCCTGGCTTGCTTCTTCGAATACTTCTGCTGCTGTTTGGCGGCGCGCTTGGCTTCAACCTGATTTTCTCCGATGCTGCGGTTTTCGCGCTGCGCTGTCGCCGGGAGCGAAGCAGCAACGGTGAGAATGGCGAGCAGTGTGACGGCGGCGATCTGTTTCATAGCGTCTCCGAGGGAAATGCTCTCAGCGATCTTAACACTGGAATGGCGGCTGGTTGTGAGGCCGTCCCTTTGGTGCCGATTCCTATGGTAATGAACGAGCCAGTTCGCGTTTCGTGGGTAAAACCGCCAACTTTTTCCAAAAGCGGGGAGAAACGGCGCACCCACCTGGGATCAGGCGATGGGCAGGCGGAACAGGAAGGTTGAGCCGTGGGCCAGTTCGCTTTCGGCGCGGATCGAGCCGCCGTGGGCCAGCATGATGTGCTTAGCAATGGCCAGGCCGAGGCCGGTGCCTCCGGATTCGCGGGAGCGGGCTTTATCGACGCGATAGAAGCGTTCGAAGAGGCGCGGCAGGTGCTCGGAAGGAATGCCGGCGCCGAAATCACGTACGAAGAATTCGACTGCGTGGGGGACGGCGCGGGCTCCGAGAACGATTTTTCCGCCGGCTGCGCCGTATTTGACGGCGTTGCCGATAAGGTTGGAAAAAACCTGGTGAATGGCTTCCCGATCGGCGAGGACACGAGGCAGGTTCTGGATCGGCGAGTCGTTCGGATTGGCCGATGAACCGTTCCCGCCAAATATGACCGGTGAATCTTGAATCTGCAAATCGATGCCGTGGGTGCGGGCGATTTCGCGGAAGTTCTCTTCGGCGTCGTGGAGAATTTCGGCGGGCTGGACAGATTCGACGTCAAAACGGGTTTCGCCGGATTCGACCCGGGCAAGAGTCAGAAGGTCTTCGGTGAGGCGCGACATGCGTGCTGAATTCTTGCGGATGATTTCGAGAAATTCGCGGGTGGACGCGCCATTGTCGGAAGAGCTATCGAGTAGAGTTTCTGCGTAGCCCTGGATCGAGGTGAGCGGAGTGCGCAGCTCGTGCGAGACGTTGGCGATGAAATCGCGGCGGGTTTTTTCTACGCGTTCGGTTTCGGTCAGGTCGCGAAGGACGGCGACGGCTCCGCCATCAGGCAAGGGCGCGGCGGTGACGTCGAAGGCGCGGCCCGGAACTACGGAAGTGGCGCGGGAGGTTTTAACTTCGTGCGTGGCGGTGGCTTCTTTGACCGTCGCGAGAAAATCCGGATCGCGAATGGTTTCGACCACCGGCTGCTGCAGGCGGGCGCCTTGCGGCACGAGGCGATTCATAGGCTTGTTTGCCCACTGCACGAGGCCGTCGGAGCTGACGGCGATGACGGCGTCTTGCATGCTGTCGAGGAGGGTCTCGAGCTGGCGCTGGCTGGATTGGACGGCGGCGAAGCTCTGCTCCACGCGGCGGGCGGTTTTGTCGATGGCGAAGGCGACGCGGCCAATTTCGTCCTGGGAAGTTTCATGGATGCGGGCTTGCAGGTCGCCCTCAGCGATAAGGCCGGCCACTTCCACGATGCGTTCGAGGCGGCGGGCGCTGTATTGCGAGGCAATCGCGGCAACGATCAGTGCGAACAGGAAGCCAAGCGCCGAGGCTCTTTCGAGCTGGATGTGAACCTTCGTTGAGACCGCCTCGACATCCGAGAGTGGATATGCGAGGCGGACGGCGCCTCCGGAAACCGGTACTGCAATAAAGAGGAAGGGAGTGCCGATGGTTGCGCTGCGACGCTCGTTGGCGCCGATCTTGCCGGCGAGGGCGGCGGCGAACTCCGGACGTTTGGAGTGATTGTCCATGGTGGCGGGGTTGGACTCTGAATCGGCCAAGACCTGACCTGTGGGGTCGATGATGGTGACGCGAGCGCCCGCGGCTTGGCCTTCCTGAGCGGCGATGTCAGCCAACGAGCGAGTACGGTCGTTTTCCACGCGATGAGCAAGGAGCTGGGTTTTTTGCGTCAGATTGCGTTCGATTTCGGCGCGCAGCGAGGCTTCCCACGCGCCACCGATCATCACATCGAAGATGACGGCCGCGGCGACGATGACGACGAGAAAAGCTGCGAGCAGTTTGAAGAAGATGCGGTTTCTCACGTCCGCTCCCTCGAAGCCGCGAGAGAACCAGTCTTTCGCCCCTTCAGAGCTGGCTCCTGTACCGCATTGTACCCACGGCCAGCGCCGTGGGTTGCATTCTGCCGCCGCTTCGCGGCTAATAGCATATGAGAACTCCGCCGCATTTACTGAAATTAGTCGTCAGGCACGGCCTCAAGGGGCGACGGCGGTTTCAGCGAATCATTTCGGGGATTCGAAGCGGTAGCCGGCGCCGCGCACAGTCTTAAGATAGCGCGGGTTCTCGGGATCCGGCTCGATTTTTTCGCGAATGCGGCGAACATAGACGTCGACTGACCGCGGGGTCACGTAAGATGTATCGCGCCAAACGGAGTCGAGAAGGTGATCGCGGGAGAAAACGCGGCCGAGATGGCGGGCGAAATAATCGAGCAGGCGGAACTCGGTTGCGGTGGTGGCGACAGTTTCTCCGCGGACGGTGAGAATCATGGCGGCTGGATCGATGACGATTTCGCCGACGGCGAACGGGCTGGCGGGGAGCGGGCGCTCGAAGCGGCGGAGCACGGCTTTGACGCGGGCCACGAGTTCGCGCGGGCTGAAAGGTTTGGCGATGTAGTCATCGGCTCCGAGTTCGAGGCCGAGAACGCGGTCGGCTTCGCTGCTCTTGGCCGTCAGGAAAATTACCGGAACCGAAGCGAGGCCGGGGGTTTGGCGGATGGTGCGGCAAAGTTCAAGGCCGTCTTTGCCGGGAACCATGATGTCGAGCACGAAGAGAGCGGGGCGCTGGCGCTCGGCATCGGAAATCACGTTGGACCCGCTGGCGTAGATGCGGGTCAGAAATCCCTCGTTCTCGAGGTGGTGGCGCACCAGGCGCGAAATATCGGGATCGTCCTCGACGACAAAGATGCTTGGCTTCACGGAATCATTGTAGCGAACGTGGGAACATGAACCTAGCGCGGAGTGCGGCTTTAGGCGAGAACACCGCGATTTTTCATCGGATTTTAACAATCAGGTTGCGGGCGGGGTCGAGATAGAAGGTCTTGCCGGGTGGAATGACAGTGGTGGCGCTGTATTCGGTGACGATGGCTGGACCGGAATATTTCTTTTGCTCTTGAAGATTCTCGCGAGAGTAAACGCCTGCTGACAATTTCTTGCCATCGAATACTGCCGTGGCTTTGATTAAGGAAGGCGGGCCGAGCTTTGCTCGGCCTGGACGGCCGGCGGCGGACGTCCCTACATGGCCCGTGGTGACCGCATGGCGTGGGCCGGTTCGCAGCGGCGGCGATTTCACCAAGGCACGCAGGCGGAGGGTCACGATTTCTACTTCTCTTGTTGCGTGGGCGTAGCCGTAGCGGCGATGGTGCTCTTGCTGGAAATCTCTCAACAGATTTCTGGTGAAGGGAATGTTGAGTTCGTATCCCTGACCACGATAGCGCAGGTCTATGCTGCGCTTGTAATGTACCTTTCCCGTCCATTGCTCTTGCCGGAAATCCTGTGCGGCTTGTTTTTCCAGAGCGGCAAATTCCCTGCTTAAGCGCTCCCGCGGAATATCGGCCGCGCAGGTGAGCAAAATCGTACGCGAATAATCTTTGACCACATTGCTGACCAGAATTCCGAGAGCCGAGAGAGCGCCGGGAAATGCTGGAATGATTACGTGGGGAATGCTGAGAGATTCGGCCAGGGCGCAGGCGTGCAGGCCTCCGGCGCCACCGAAGGCGACTAGCGCGAAGTCGCGGGGATCGCGGCCGCGCTCGATGGAGACCACGCGAATGGCTTTCTCCATCGTGGCGTTGACCACGCGGATTACGCCTTCGGCGAACTTTTCGAGAGTGAGCGATGTCTTTTGCTTCTTCAACCATTCTTGCGTGACACGGCGCGTTCGATCCAGGTCGAGCGTGAAATCCCCACCGAGAAAGCGTGTGGGCTGGAGGCGTCCCGATAACAGGTTAGCGTCGGTGACGGTGGGCTGCGTGCCGCGGCCGTAGCAGATGGGGCCGGGATCGGCTCCGGCGGATTCGGGACCGACGCGGAGGACGCCCGCGGCGTCGAAGCGGGCGAGCGAGCCTCCGCCGGCGCCGACGGTGTGGATATCGAGCATGGGCACGCCGATGGGGAGACCTGCTACTTCAGCGGTGCCGGCGGTTGTGATTGCGCCTTCGACCAGCGAGACGTCGGTGGAGGTGCCTCCCATGTCGAAGGCGATGATGCGCTCGAAGCCGCTGGAGCGGGCGCTGGCGGCTGCACCGACCACGCCTCCAACAGGTCCGGAGAGGACGGTGCGGACGGGTTCCCGGGCGGCAGTGGCTAGTGAGGTGATTCCACCGCTGGATTGCATGACGAAAATGCGGGGGGCTGAAGCCAGATTTTTCGAGGATTCTTTCGCGGCGCTGAAGCGCCGCTCTTCCTTGTTCGCTAACCGCCGCTCTTTCAACAAGTGCTGCGAGCGGGATTGCAGATTTTCCAGGTAGCGCTGCATTACCGGTTGCAGGTACGCGTTGATCACGACCGTCGAGGTGCGCTCGTATTCGCGGAACTCGGGGAGGATTTTGTGGGAGATTGAGAGCGGGGCGTTGAGATGCTTGAGGTTACCGGCTACGGCTAATTCGTTTTTCGGATTTGCGAAGGAGAATAGAAGTGAGATGGCGATTGATTCTGGCTTCTTCGCGGCTAGCTGCGTGGCGACATTTTCCAGATCGCTGGGCGCAGGTGTTGTCAGAATCTTGCCGTCAAATCCGGTGCGCTCTTCGATGCCGAAGCGAAGATCAGAGGGAACCAGCGGTTGTACGCGGTCGAAAAAAAAGTCGTAGAGCTTGGGGCGAGCCTGGCGTCCGATTTCGATGGCGTCTTCGAATCCGGCGGTCGTGATCAAGGCGGTGCGTGCGCCTTTGCGTTCGAGCAGTGTGTTGGTGCCCACGGTTGTGCCGTGGAGGATTATGAGTTCTCTCTCGTGGCAGATTTTGCTGATCGCGTCGACTATGGCTTTTGAAGGGTCGGTTGGCGTGGAGAAAACTTTTAGCATGTGGAGATCGTTGGTGGCGGAGTCGATCCAGATGCAGTCGGTGAAGGTGCCTCCAGTGTCGATGGCGATGCGGAGTGGTTGGGAGTGGCGGAGCATGGAAATGGATTCGGAAAATTAGGGTAACATTTGCGGTTATGACATACGCGTTTCTTGTCGAGACTTATGCCACCGAGCGGATGAAGGTGGTCAGCGTGTGGAGCGAGTTTCGGGATGAGGATCTTCCCGTGCGGCCGCTGGCTGGCGATCCGCGAGGGCGGAGCGTGCACGAGCAGATGGTGCATCAGTGCGTGAGCGAGGATTTGTGGTTTCGCAACATGCTGGGAGTTGATGTGAGTGCGCTTCCGCTGCCGACCGAGGAGACGCGGATGGAGTTTATACGGCGGTATGCGGAGGATAGCGGGAAGCGGCTGGCCGTGTTGCAGGCGAAGAACGACGCCTGGTGGGAGGAGGATGTGAAGTTCTTCGATGTGCAGCGGTCGCGGGCGTGGGTAATGGTGCGGCGGGTTGCGCATACGTCGCATCATCGCGGGCAGTTGATGGCGATGCTCCGCATGCTGGGACGGGAGTTGCACAGCAATTATGGTCCGACTGCCGACACCGGCGGGCTGATGCAGAATCATGCGCCTACGATTTATGCGTATGGGGGTCTGGAGCACTTATTTGCCGGAGAGGGTGCTGGTGGGAAGAAGGCAGCTTTGCCGGGGACTATTGGGAAAGTGGTGACCGAGAGGCCGGACTAAGCCTGCGTCGGCGCTTACCTCCAGGGGTTCAGGACTCCCTTGAGGACTACAAAGTCTGAAATATTGCGTGTCACCAGCGTCAGCTGGTGGACGTCCGCTGTTGCTGCGAGCAGGGCGTCCATCGCCTCGATGGAGCGTCCAAGCAATTCCGAACGACGGGCGATACTTCCGCAAGCATCGGCGACAGACGCGTCGACAGGCAGGATTCTGCCCTCGAAGCGATGTGGTAATTCGTGGAGAAGCCACTCTTCCAGCCGCCGCTGCCGTCTCCCACTCGCCATACGATCGATTCCATAGCGCAGCTCGACCAGAGAGATGACGCTCAGGAAGATTCTGTCTTCGTCGGTGGAATCGGTCCACTGCATGACGCCGGCATTCGGCCTGGGCTTGATCCACTCGGAAACAACGTTCGTGTCGAGAAGAAAACTCACAAATTAATTTTTCGGAGCCGGCCTTTTCGGCGTTGCAGTTCTAACCCGGATCCTCGCAGCGGCGAGGCGGCAAAGAAGTCTGCCAGGGTACCGACCCGCTTGGTCTTTCGCTGCCACTCCTCAGCTCCGACCACAACGGCGGTGGTGTGGCCATTGCGAGTGATGGTCTGCGGACCTTCGGCTGTGGCGCGGTTGATGACTTCACTGAATTTGGCTTTGGCCTCTGCGACAGTCCAGTTCGAGGATGCCACGGTTTCCCTCCGATCTAGTCACACTGGTCATTATAGTCATCCGAACAGCAAAAATTCAAACCTTAAGAGACAAGAAGGCGCGCCTCAGGGACAGCTGAGGGCGGCTGTCCCACATGAGTTGGGATGGTCTCCGGCTATCCCTTTGTAGTGAAGGCCAGCGTCAGCAGCGTCTTTTGTTCTACTTCGTGCGCTTTAGCGCTGCCGCTGGCGGGGCTGGGACTGGAGCTGCGTTTGACCGAGAGGACGTGGCGGTCTCCGGCTATGCGTTGCAGGCGAGGCAGCATGTTGAAGAGGGCTCCCATGTTGGCTGGTTCTTCCTGCACCCAGACGATATCGCCTTGGCTGCCGTGGCGGGCGAATTCTTCGGCCAGCTCTTTTTCGGGGAAGGGATAAAGCTGTTCTAAAAAGACGATGGCGGTGCAATTGTCTTTTCTCTTCTTGCGCTCGGCGCGGAGTTCGTGGCCGATCTTGCCGGTGCAGACCAGGATGCGTTCGGCTTCGCCGATTTCGGTATCGGGAAGGACGTTCTGGAAATTCTTTAGCGTGAAATCTTCGATGGGCGATGAGGCGTCGACGTGGCGCAACATGCTTTTCGGAGTGAAGACGATCAGCGGCTTGCGCCAGTGGCGCAGAGCCTGGCGCCGCAGCAGATGAAAATACTGTGCGGCGTTTGAGGGCTGGGCGATCTGGATATTGTGCTTCGCTGCCAGCTGGAGGAATCGCTCGATGCGAGCGCTGGAGTGCTCGGGGCCCTGGCCTTCATAGCCGTGGGGCAGAAGCATGACCAAGCCTGAGAGCAGGTTCCACTTGGCTTCCCCGGCGGAGATGAATTGGTCGATGATGGCTTGCGCTACGTTTACGAAATCGCCGAACTGCGCTTCCCAGAGAACCAGCGCTTCGGGATAGTCGCGGCTGTAGCCGTATTCGTAGCCAAGCACTCCCGGCTCGGAGAGAGTTGAGTTGTGAATTCCGCAATGGGCCTGGCCGGGCGCGATATTTTCGAGCGGAACATATTCGTTCTCGTTTTCGATGTCGATCAAAACTGAGTGGCGCTGGTTGAATGTGCCACGGCGGGAATCTTGTCCCGAGAGACGAACCGGAATTCCGGCTTTGACGAGGCTCGCGAATGCCAGCGCTTCGGCCATGCCGTAATCTACTGCCCGCTTGCCTGCGCCCATCTCCGCGCGCTGTTCCAAGAGCTTTTTTACTTTCGGATGGATGTGAAATCCGTCGGGGTACTTGGTGAGATGGTTGCCGAGTTCCGCTAATTCGCCGGTCGGCAGGCCTGTCTCGACTTCGAATTCCGGTTTGTAGAGGCCTCCGTAGTATTGGTCCCAATAGCTGGGCAACTCGCGCATGAGCGGCTTTTTTGTGATCTTGCCGGCGTCTTTCTGCGCGGCTTCGAACTCGGCGCGAATTCTTGCGGCTTGCTCGGCTGCGTTGGTTGCGCCGATGTCGTCGGCGTAGATTTCCCAGAGCGGCGGGTGGTCTTTGATCTTTTTGTAGAGCAATGGTTGCGTAACCGTTGGATCGTCGACTTCGCTGTGACCGTGGCGACGGTAGCCGATCAGGTCGATGACTACATCAGTGCCGAATTGATAACGGTATTCAGTCGCTAAGCGGGCTACGCGGACTACGGCATCGACGTCTTCTCCGTTGACGTGGAAAATGGGAATCGATTGACGGCGCGCGATGCAGGCGGCGAAACGGGTGGAGTGCTCTTCGACGTAGCTGGTGGTGAATCCGAGGAGATTGTTGACCACAACGTGAATCGTGCCGCCGACAGTGTAGCTGGGAAGGTCGGCGTAGTTCATGGTTTCGGCAAGGATGCCTTGCCCGGCGAACGCGGCGTCGCCGTGGAGCAAGAGCGGAAGATATTTTTCGCGTCCACCTTCTCCGGCGCGGTCTTGCTTGGCGCGGGTGCGGCCGATGGTCACGGGATCGACGGCTTCGAGGTGGCTGGGATTCGAGACCAGGTGGATGTGAACTTTGTTGCCGCTGCGGGTGATGTATTCGCCGGTCGCCCCCATGTGGTATTTCACGTCACCTGAGCCGAGGACGCTGCGCGGGTCGACATCTTCGAATCCGGCGAAGAGTTCTTCGGTGGGCCGGTTAGCGACGTGGGCGATTACGTTGAGGCGTCCGCGATGGCTCATGCCCATGACGAGTTCGCTCGCACCGAGGCGCGAGCCGGTTTCGAGGATTTCGTCGACCAGAGGAATCAGCGAGGTGACGCCTTCGAGAGAAAAACGTTTGCTGCCAAGGTAACGCTGCTGGATCACCTGCTCGAAGATATCAGCGCGGGTGAGGAGGTCCAGAATTCGCTCGCGATCTTTTGCCGAAAGCTCGAAGCCCTGAGACGGGGATTCCATGCGCTCGTAGATCCAGCGGCGGCGCTCCGGAGAATAGATGTGGTTGATTTCGACGCCGATCGTGCTCGAGTAAATGGCGCGGGCTTCGCGGCCGTATTCGTTATCGATTTGCAGTTCCGGGGTGGGGCGCGGGCGGAGGAAGCCGAGCGGGTCGAGGTCGCCTTCCATGTATCCCCATTGGCGGAAGGCGTTGAAAACCTGTTCGCGTTCGGGGTTGGTTCCGCCGTTGTTTGAGGACGGCTCCACTACGGCGGCAGTTTTGCCGCCTACGGGCTTGGATTTTACGGTTGCCATATTGTGAAGTACTAGGATAACGGATGCTCGGATGAGGGTGGGAGATTCGTGGGTGGAAATATGAAACCGAGGCCCAGAAGGGTCAAGGGAACAGAAGAGTTGCTTGGATGCGTGATGCGCGCTTTGGACTTATAGAGATCCTTCGGCTCCGTGGGTGCTTCGCTTCGCGAAGTGCTCACTCCGCTCAGGATGACAAAGGATGTTTAGCCGATTATTTTGTACGGGCGCATCATTTCGTTGTCCTCATGCTCCAGAACATGACAGTGCCAGACGTAGCGGAATTCGTCTCCCGGTTTCACCGGCGTTCCCGGCGGGAGATCGAATTTTGCGATTACGCGGGTGATGTAGTGGGCGTAGGTCTTGATTGTGTCTTTCCAAGCGGGGCGTTCGTTGGACTCCGGCGGCATGGGAATTCCGGTGAGATTCAGTTTGCCGGTGGTGGCGTAGGTCTTTGCGTCGAAGGGTTGGCGGTTCAGCACCTGAAACTGCACGAGATGAATGTGCATGGGATGGACGTCGGCGGTCGTATTCGCGAACGACCAGATTTCGGTTGTGCCGGCCTTTGGATCTTCCGTGATGGGATCGTCCCAGTGTTTTTGGCCGAGCAGGCCGATCATGGTGTAGCCGTCGGGCTGGCGATCCATTTCTGTTAGAGCCAGGGTTCGCTCGCGGACCGCCTGCGAGGGATCCAAGGGTGACCAGGGAACCAGAGTTTCCGGGAGAGAGCTGGTATCTTTTTCCGCCAGCGGTTTCGTAACCTTGAAGAGCATTACGTCGGAAGGGACGATTTCTCCACCACGGGCGTAGGGAGCTGGAGCGTCGTTGATCAGCGCCAGATTCATGCCCTTGTGCTCGGAGAAGTCGATGACGATGTCAAAGCGCTCGCCGGGAGAGATGATCAGATAGTGCAGTGTGAGCGGTGCGGGCAAGAGGCCGCCGTCGGTTCCGATCTGGCGGAGCGGTGGAGCGTCTACCGGACGGCCGTTGCGTTTGCCATCGCTATCGGCGGAAACGAGCGTGAGGTGATAGAAGCGCGAGTTCGATCCGTTGACCACGCGGAATCGGTACTTGCGCGGTTCGACTTCGAGGAATGGCGTGGCCACACCGTTCACGCATATATTTTCGCCGAAGAATTCCTGCATCCACATGGGATGGGTGCCATTTTGCGGAGGCGGATAACGCAGCGAACCATCGGCAGCGAAGCTGCGGTCCTGAATCATCAGTGGGATCTCGTAGCGGCCGCCCGGCAGATTCAGCGCATCTTCCTGCTCATCGCGAATCAAATAAAAACCCGCGAGCCCCGCGTAGACATTAAGCCGCGTAATTCCCAAGGCGTGATCGTGATACCAGAGGGTGGTGGCTTGCTGTTCGTTGGGGAAGCGGGCGGGATTTGCGCCGGCGGCCGCGCCGAGTTTTCCATCCGCGGTGTACCAGGCGTCGGGATAGCCGTCGCTATCGGGTAGGGTCTGAGCGCCGTGCACGTGGACGACGGTGCGCACTTCGGGGACGCCTTCTTCGGCTCCGTGGATGGTCGGATCGACCGGAAGGAAATGTTTCAGCGGGAGTTGGTTGATCCACTTCACGGAAACTGGCTGCCCTTTGCGGACTTCAAAAGTTGGGCCGGGCCAGGAGTCGTTGTATCCCCACATTGTTGTAGGAGGAAGGTCGCGGTGGACTTTCTGGCGGAACGGGCGCATGCGGATCTGAACTGTCGCTCCGGATTTTGGACGGATCACGGGCGGTATCGACAGTGGGGTTACGTAGCTGGGCAGGGTGACAGGGGGCGGCACTGGAGCGACTGCCTGGCCGGCGGCCTTTGGAGCCGCTGCCAGCATGTTCATGCCGGAGCGCGAAGCCGCATTTTGCGCGAGTTCGCCGGGAGTAGCGAGCAGGCCCGCGCCCGCGCATAGGCCCATCCGCAGTAATTCACGTCTGCTTAAACTCAAATACTTTTCCTTTGGTTCGCCGGTGAGCTTGCAACTGTTGGCGGCGTGGTCAGCAACTTCGTAATTCATTTTCCCATCGAAGGCAGGCGGCGAGTAATTGCGAATGTGAAAATCTGGTTAAAATCCGCCGGCCTGCAAATTGCGCAGAACGAAAATCCGGCCAGGGATTTCTCCCTGGCCGAGCGTATCCAGCAACTACAGCGCCGCTATTTAGAGCCGAAATTAAAGGCGTCAAACAGGTCGTCGATTGCTGGACTGTTAGTTGGGACATAAGGGTTGGTCGACGTTGCGGTCGGGTTTGGCAGGTTGTCGCGGCTGCGGACGGTCAATGGCGACAGTCCCCAGTTTCGCTCGATGAATTTAATCAGAGAAACATGGTCACCATAAGAGTGGCTGACGATGCCTCCAGTGCTGAACGGGGAGACAACCAGCAACGGAATCCGGGTTCCATCGCCGAAAAAGTCGATCGGCTGGATGTAGCCGGAATCGTAGTAGCCGCCGCCTTCATCTTCGGTGATGAATATCGCCGTCGTCGCCCATAGCGTCGGATTGGCCTGGACCGCATTGATAATGTTCTCGACGAAGCCCTCGAAGATCTGGAGCTTGGAAGAGGCTGGGTGGCCATCGGAGGGCCAGCCCGGCTTTACGATCGAGACCGACGGCAGAGTATTTCCTGCGATGTCGGAGTAGAGGTTCTGCGAATCCTGAATGTGATCCTGACGCAGGGTTGCGTTGGTCATGATATCGGTTGCGTAGTTGAACGGATTGCAGATTGTGCAATAGGTATCGAGAGGGTTGGTTTGGAGCGGGTCGGTGACATAGATATCCCAGCCGTCGCCGTAATACCTCCACGAAATGTTTTTCTCCATGAGGGCATCGCCAATGTGACGAACCGAAGTTCCGGGAACGGTGAAGGGCCCGTTGCCGAGCGCTGATGTGCCGTCGCCGTTGTAGCCTGGGTTGTAGTTGTTGAGGATGTAGTAGTGTCCGGACTCGCAGTTGGGATTGACCGGGCGGGGCAGAGCTTCGAGGTAGTTCACGATGGCCGGCACGCCGGGCTGGCTGAGATCGGAGCAGTTGACGTAGCTGCCGCCGCCGGTTCCACCGGAGCCTCCGTAACCGTCATCGTCGTACCAGTTATTGGTTCCCGGCTGAGGGTTCGGATTTTCGATCTGATTGGAAGGCGGAGTCATCACGTTGCCGTTGCCGTCGCTGTACCAGATCGAATCGGCGAAACCGAACTCGATGTGGTTCGCCATGGTGCCGCCCATCACAGATTGGTGGAAGTTGTCGCTCAGTGTGTAGGAGTTGGCCAGGCTCGTGAGGTAAGGAGCGTCGCCATGCTGCACGTTGAAGAATTCCATCGAGGTCGAGCCTTCACCGGTCGAGAGGTAGTTGGTCGGCGGCGTAGTGAAACCGCTGGAGCCATCGCTGCCCGCGCCGATCGTGACTTCGACCCAGGGGAACAAGTCATTCAAGCAACCGCTGGGATTTGCGGCGGTCGCATGCGACACGCTGCAATCGGTCTGCTGCCACATCTGGTAGAAGCGATGTACGGGACTGTTGGCGTAGGAGTTGTAAGGAATAAACGGCGTGAGTCCGAACTCGCCGTTGGGCAGGTGATAAACGTCGGGAAGACGAGTATCCGCGACGACATAAGCGGAGAGGCCGGTGCCACCGATGGTTAGATCCTTATAGTAGCCTGCGGCCAACTGGCCGGGCTCAACTTCGCGAGCCTGGGTGACGCTCGAGAAATATGGATTGGTCGGGCCGCCTGCCACGACGGGAGGGTTGTGTTCGAACACCGCTTTTTCACTGGGGCTAATGGCGTAGGTGGTGGTGTCGACCGCGCGGTACTGGGCGGAGAGTGCGTAATTTGGGCCGGGCTTTCCGTCGGCGGTGATGATCCCTTTGGAGAGCAGGTTTGAAACCGTCTGCCCGTTGGTGGGATTGAAGGTGGCAAATACGTGATCGAAGCTGCGATTTTCGCCAATGATCACGATGACATGCTTGATTGGCGAGGCGGTGGTGGTTGCGGCGGCGGCATCTTGTTTCGTTGCTTTCGCTGGAGGTTGAGCGACGGATGGAACCGGCGCTCCAAGGTTGACGAGCAGAGCGAACAAGCTCACGCCAACCACAAGGTGCTGTCTGGCGGCTGCCAAAAAACCTGGCGATGACATGGAATTCCTCCTGAGAGAGTTAAGGCCTATAGGAGCGGTTGAGTAATCAAAAATTCAAACAGCGATTGTTTGCGAAAAATCCCTGCAGTGAAAGTAGTCGGCGCAGGGTTACAGGAAGGTGACATCGGCGTGAATAACAGACTAAAAAAATCACAGGCAGCGTTATGCGAGAGCGGGAGCGAGTTTCGATTTTCGCCCAGTCGCAATAAATTCGGCAGCGAATGTTAAGCGCAGGTTAAAAAAATTCCACAGCGTGCCAAAGTGCCTACAGTCGTTTATGTAGATGTCACCAACGTATTACTTTCTCGCCATGTCTTTCTGGTCAGCCGAGTTCGGGGGATTGGCGGTTTGGGATTGGTCAGGCAAGCGAACTGCATTCCAGGTGTAGTTGCTGGGCCGAACGTTTTCGCCGTGTGAGTCGTAACCATTCTTGAAGCCGGGTATCTCGAATTTTCCCGACATTTTGTCGCCATCCAGTGTTCCAGTGAAGGCGAGCGAGAAGGTGTGAACTCCCGCGAAATCGAAATTCAGGTTGATTTGGTTGGCGTCGATTGAGCCCCTAATCTTTGTCGAAGCCAGATGTCCACGGTAGGAACCCGTGAGCTTTGCGCCGGACTGCTCCAGCTGGAGGACGCCGGTTTCGGTTCCGATGCGGGCTTCCCAGGAAAATTGCCATTTCCCGGCGATGTTGGCCGGAGCCCGGTCGGTGGAAGCAGCAAAGCTGCAAGTTGAGATGAGCAGAATGAAAAAGTAATAAGCCAGCAAGTGCTTTGTTGTTTTCATGATTGCAGTTCCCGGTCGATGCTTATATCGATTCTTTGCCCTGTTCGATCTAGTGTTGAATCGTCCAATGTTGAATCATCTAATGTTGAATCAGGTGTGAAACTTTAGGACCGGCCAGGGATGGAAGCCATCCCTGGCCGGTGCAGCTGACGGCGCCGCTTCTTCGCCGGCTACTTGCCGCCGAAGTTGAAGGCGTCGAACAGATCGTCAATCGCCGGGCTGTTGGTTGGAACGTAGGGATTCTCTGCGTTTGTGACCGGGTTCGGGTAATTATCCCGGCTGCGGATGGTGATGGGGGCGAGGCTCCAGTTTCGTTCGATGAACTTGATGAGCGAAACATGATCGCCATAGCTGTGGTTGACGACACCGCCGGTGGAATACGGAGAGACGACCAGCAAGGGAATGCGGGTGCCGTCGCCGAAATAATCCACGGGTTGGATGTAACCGGAGTCGTAGTATCCACCGCCTTCGTCGAAGGTAATGAAGACAGCCGTGCTCGACCACAGGGTTGGATTGGCCTGCAGCTTCGTGATGACGTTCTTCACGAAGCCTTCGAACAGGTCGAGCTTCGAAGAAGAAGGATGGCCATCGGTAAATCCGCTGGGCTTGATGATCGAGACTGCGGGCAGGTTGCCGTCGATCAGATCCTCATACAGGTAGGTGGTGTCCTGAACGTGGGCTTCGCGCTCGGCGGGGTTGGTCATGATGTCGGTGGCGTATTGGAAGGGGTTGCAGATGTTGCAATAGCGATCGTAGGGATCGGCGCCGGTGGGGTCGGAAACGTAGAGGTTCCAGCCTTCGCCGAAGTAGGTGTAGGAAACGCCCGCCGCCGATAGAGAATCTCCGATGTGCTTTTGCGCGACCGGAGGAATCGAGAACTCGGTGTACTGGCTGTCCAGAGTTCCATCACCAACGTAGCCCGGGTTGTAGTTGTTGAGCAGGTAATAGGTGTTGGCAGCGCAGTTGGGGCTGATCGGAGGATTCAGCGATTGCAGGTAGTTAACCACAGCGGGAACGCCGGGCTGAGTCACGTCATTGCAGTTGGTGTAGCTGCCGCCGGAGTATCCATCCTGATCGTAGTAGTTGTTGCTTCCGGACTGAGGATTGGGATTCTCGATCTGATTGCTGGGAGGGGTCTGCACGCTGCCGTTCCCATCGGTGTAGTAAATGGCATCGGCATAACCGAACATGATGTGATTGGCGCCGGTGCCGCCTTCCACCGATTGATGGAAGTTGTCGCTCAATGTGTATTGATGAGCGAGCTGATCGAAGTAAGGAGCATCACCCTTGGCCACGTTGAAGAAGGCCATTGAAGTGGAACCTTCACCTGTATTGATCGGCGGGGGCGGCGGCGGGTTGCCGTTGCTGCCGGCTCCGATGGTGGTTTCAACCCAGGGAAACAGGTCGTTCAAGCAGCCGCTGGGATTGACCGAGGTGGCGTTAGCGGTGCTGCAATCCGTTTGCTGCCACATCTGGTAAAAGCGGTGTACCGGGCTGGCTGCGTAGGAATCGTAAGGAAGCGTGGAGGAAGTGAGCTGGAAGACGCCCGAACCCAGAGTGTTCACGTTGGGAATGCGCGTATCGGGAATGTCATGTGCGAGTCCCGTTGCGCCGGTAAGCAGGAACCTGTTGTAGCTGGGGAACAGATCGGGCTCGGCGAGTTCGGCGAGAGACAAAGTGACGAAAGGCGCCGGATCGCTATCGCTGGCAGCGGTGGGTGCACCAGCGGTTTCAGGCGCCGGAATGTTGGCATAAGCGGCTTTGCCGCCGGGCGAGATCGCGAACGTTGTGGTGTCCGATGCGCTGTACTGAGCGGAGAGGCCGTAGTTGATGCCAGGAGTACCGTTGATGGTGATAATTCCCCGGCTGAGGAGGTTGGAAACCGTTTGGCCAGCTTTTGGACGATAGGTTGCGTAGACGTGGTCGAAGGTGCGGTTTTCTCCGATGATCACGATGACGTGCTGAATCGGAGTAGTGGTTTTGCGTTCTTGAGCGCCAGCGCTGAGCGGCGCTCCCAGATTGACAAGCAAGCCGAACAGGCTTGTGCCAACCGCAAAGTACTGCCTGGCTTTCGCCAGAAACGGCGAAGACATAGATTTCCTCCTGAGATTTAACGACGAGACTTGACGCCCCACTGAACAACCAGTGCAAGTTAACGGGGCAGTGATTACAGGGAAATGAAGTGGAGATGAATTCCATGGAGAGAAATTCACAAGGATGAATCCTTTTCACCGTCTAGTAACTCATCTCTCTCATTAATTCTTTATGGTGGGAAATTTTGAAATCTGAAGAATCGAAATATCCACAGCGTGTGCCAACTTTGGTTGGAATTCCGCTGGATGTGAACTCGTCTTACTTGCGTGGAGCGGCGGAAGCGCCGGCGAAGATCCGCGAGGCGTTGGCTTGCGATGCCTGCAACGGGTGGTCGGAGTCTGGAGTGGACGTGGGCGCTGCCGGAGCGTTTGCGGACGCCGGCGATTTGCGGTTGGGCAATTCGCATGCGAGTTGTGCTGACGATTTTGCCGGGATTGAGCGGGCAGTCGGTGAGTTGTTAGAGAAGGATCGGATACCGGTTTTGCTGGGCGGCGATCACTCGATTACTTATCCGATTATGAAGGCATTTGCGAAGCAGTATGAGAAGCTCTCCATCGTTCATTTCGACGCGCATCCGGATCTGTATGACGAGTTCGAGGGCAGCCGGGTTTCGCATGCGTGTCCATTTGCGCGGATTATGGAAGAGCGGCTGGCGGCGCGGCTGATCCAGATCGGGATTCGAACTCTGAACCGGCACCAGCGAGAGCAGGCGGAAAAGTTCGGAGTGGAGATCGTGCACATGGCTGGCTTGCCGACTTATGAGCGGCTCAGGATTGGCGGCCCGGTTTATATTTCTTTCGATATGGATGTGCTCGACCCGGCGTTTGCGCCGGGAATTTCGCATCGCGAGCCTGGTGGCATGACAGTGCGCGAGGCGATTGCTCATTTGCATGCTGTCAAAGGAGAGATCGTTGGGGCGGATGTTGTGGAATACAATCCCGCGCGGGATGTTTCGGGGATGACGGCCATTGTGGCGGCGAAGGTTTTGAAGGAGATTTTGGGGAGGATGGTCGCCCAAGGAAGGTAAGAGCAAAGGAGCAAATTCATGCAGGATCGCGGTCTTGTGCAGGTTTCCAGTCCTTATTCGGTAGATGAGACGTTGAAAAGGATGCAATCGGTTTTGGCGGAGCGCAAGGTGCAGGTGTTTGCGCTGATCGATCACAGCGGCGAAGCGGAAAAAGTTGGCTTGAAGATGCCGCCGACGAAGGTGCTGATCTTCGGCAACCCCAGAGGAGGGACGCCGCTGATGGTGGCGGCGCCATCGCTCGCCATTGATCTGCCGCTAAAGGTGCTGATCGCCGAAGACACAAACGGCAAGACCCAGGTTACTCACAACGCTCCGGAGTATCTGCAAGCGCGCCACGGCATCCCCGAGGAATTGATCAAGAATATCGCGGTGGTTGGAGGGTTGGTGGCGAAGGCTGTGGAATAATGCTCCCGTCATCCCGAAGCCTGTGATTGAAGAATCCAGCAAAGCGACGAACCACCTGGCCAACGAGCGAACGTTTCTGGCTTGGGTGCGCACCAGCGTGGCGATTGTGGTTTTTGGGTTTGCGATTGGGCGCTTTGCGATTGCGCTGCACCAACTGGCGGCGTTTCAGGGGCATCCTACGAAGACGACCGGGGTTTCGGTTTGGATGGGAATGACCTCGATTCTGGCTGGTGTGGCGATGGCGATTGCCGGATTGGCGCGGTATCACAAGACGCGGGCGCTGCTGGAGCAGGGGAAATTTGAGCCAGCGGGACTTATCGTCGACGTGGCGACGATTCTGACAGTTCTGTTCGGGTTGGCGCTGGCGGGATATTTGATTTACGTGGCAAAGAGTTTGAGTTAACGGGACACGGCTGGGCAAAAGTCATGGCGAATGAAAAAGAGAAAGAAGCGGTGGCGCGGGCTAGTTTGCGTTTTGTCAAAGATGGGCAGGTGGTGGGGCTGGGGACGGGAACGACCGCGGCTTATTTCATCCAGTTTCTGGGCGAGCGGGTGAAGCAGGGATTGCGGGTACGGGGCATTCCGACTTCGGACCGTTCGGGGGCAGAGGCGGCGAGTTTGGGGATTCCGCTGACTACGTTTGAGGAGTGTCCGGAGATCGATGTGACGGTGGATGGGACGGATGAAGTCGATCCGGAGCTGCGGCTGATTAAAGGCGGGGGCGGGGCGCTGCTGAAGGAAAAGATTGTGGCTTCGGCGTCGAAGCAGTATGTGATTATTGCCGATTCGACAAAACGGGTTCCGGTGCTGGGAAAGTTCGGACTTCCGGTGGAAGTAATTAAGTTCGCGATGCCGGTGGTGAAGAGGCAGATTGAAGAACTCGGCCCCGAGGTTTTGCTGCGGCGGCAGGCGGATGGAAAGCCATACTTAACCGACGAGAACAACTACATTCTCGATTGCCGCTTTGGCGAGATTCGCGATGCCGAGGGTTTGGCGCGGAAGCTCAGCGATATGCCGGGCGTAGTGGAGCATGGGCTGTTCATTGGAATGGCAGGCGTCGTGCTGATTGCGCACGGCGATGAGGTTGTTGAGTTGCGGGCTCGCAGGTAGTCGGTCTGTTCAGGCCGGCTGGTTTTAGAAGCGTCTGTTTGAAAAGCGAGGGGTTCGGCGTGGCCTCAGGCGTAGTGGAACAAACCTCGGAGAAGTTGTCGCGGCGGCGGAATTCGCGCTTTCGGCTGAAGGAGCCGTTGGAGGTGACGGTTCTGCGCTCGGGAGTTCCGGATACGGTGCCGGGGCGATCTCTCGACGTGAGTGCGGGTGGCGTGGCAGCCGTGCTGGCCGGAGAGGTTTCGCCGGGTGAGAATGTGGCCGTTGAGCTTCGCTTGCCGGGAGCCGCGGGGCCGTTGCGGACTCGCGCCCGGGTGCGGCATTACGACAAGCTAAAAGCCGGATTGGAATTCGTTGGGCTCTCGGCAGAGCAGCAATCGGCGATTCGGGGATGCGGGGAGAAAGCGAAGAGCGAGTTGCGGCCTGCGCCAACCGAGGCTATGGTTGGGGCGCCGAGCGGAGTCGATCTTCACGCCGCCGATTCGTCTCAAGTTCCTGCACGCAAGCGTCGCCGGGGCCGTTGGATTTTCCTCTTTGCTTTGGTTGTGATTTTGTTGGCTGCCGGCTGGTGGCGTTGGAAGCGTGGGTGGGAAGTTTTGGAATCGGGTTTGCCGCGGAATGAAGATGCGGCTGTGCAACCGGAAGCGCGCGTTCCGGCGGAGGCGATGCAGAAGTTGGTAAGGCACCGGGTTGACCCGGAGTATCCGGCGGCGGCGCGGCCGGAAAATCTGCAAGGAGTGATCGTGCTCGATGTGATCGTCGGGCGCGATGGGTCGGTCGTAGGAGTGCAGGCGAAGAACGGTCCCGAAGTGCTGGCAAAGGCCGCCGAGGCTGCGTTGCGCTGGTGGCGCTTTGAACCTTATCGCATGAACGGGCAGCCCGCGGTGGTGGAGACGACGGTTGCGGTGGAGTTCCAACCTTAGAATTGAAGCTTCCTAGAATTGAAGTTCCCTGGAATCGAAGTTCCCTCTGCAGTATTGATTCAGAGACGATTGTCGACAAGGACGCGACGCCGAAGTGCGACTACCGGGGGCCTCTGCGCAGCGCGCTGAGAACCACTACGCCGCTGACGGCGAAACAGACGACCGCGATGAGAGCAGAGATGAGCATATAAGCCGGCGGCAAATGGTAAAGGTCGGAAAGGACAGCTGCGAGCGAAAAGAGCACGCCGAGTGCGTTGATCCAAAGCGAGCTGCGGACCGAAGTATTCCGCGTAGATGTGGCGGGAACGCTTGGGCGCAGCCGCAGTTGCAGCAGCAAAGCGGCAACTCCGATTGCTGCCACCACGACTAAGGCCAACGGACTCTGGAACGCTCCGCGGTTCGTATAGATCACTACCCATGCGAGCGCAAGAAGGAGCAGACCGGCGGCGACGATGGTTCCGCCGCGGCCGGGTGGATTGGCCCCCGAATTAGAGGGTTCGTCTGGCACGGAATTTTGCTCACCAGATTTATACAGGCGGGAGTGGTCTTTTCCAAATTGGGACGATCTAGCCAACTGCCGGACGGTTGGTGGCGGCGATCCATTCGGCGGGTAACGCTGCGCCGTGATTGACGGCGTAGAGGACGAGTTCGACGCGGGAGGAAATCCCCAGCTTGTCGAAAATCCGGAACAAATATTTTTTTATGGTGTGCTCGCTAAGATTCAGTTCGCGCGCGATCTGGCGATTACTGAGGCCTTCGGCGACCAGGGCGACTACTTGCTCTTCGCGCGGGGTGAGGAGGTCGCGTCCGCTGGAGTTGAGGACGCGCAGTGAAGGCACCTCCGAAACCAGGTCGAGCAGATACCGCATCTCTTCGGTGCCGGCCCAGACCTGACCTTCAGCCACGCGCTGGATGCAGCGGCAGAGGAGGCGGAAGTGCGCGTCGGCGATGCAGAAGATGCCGCGAACCCCAGAACGGAAAGCATAGATAGCCAGGTCTCGGTTGGTCGATTCGACGAGCAGGACTTTCGCAACGTCTGGATGGGCGAGATGAACACCGCGCAAGGTGGCCATCTGGCTGGCGATGCTGATCGAGTGATTCAGGGAAAAGATCAGGACTTTGGCGGGAACGGTGGTTATCGCCTGGAGAATCGAGGAGACGTCGGTGGCACAGGCGGAAATGCGAAACTCGGAGCGGCGGCGCAGCGCGCCGGTGAGCAACTGAGCCTGCATGCGGTTGGAGTCCGCGATCAGGACCGGGGTCGTGGCCCCAGCGTTGAACGGAAGATTCATGACAGTGGTTCCGAAGAAACGGTAAGAACTTTGATCTTAGGGCGCGGGCGAAGCAGTCCACAATGAAACAAGCCAATAATTTTTTGTCGGACTCTCAAATTGGGAAAGTTAACTCTGGGCCTGTGGAAAAAAGCGCCGACTTGCGGCAGGATATGTCGAAGGGTTCAATTTTGCGTCGAATACTCGGTGCGAGCAGGCCCGGCAGCCGATTTGATAGCGATCGAATCGTGATTCCGCGAACACGCAAGTCTACTTTTGTGGGTACTCCGTAAGAAGACAGTTGTCACGGCTTCGCCGATTGCGCCACGAAATCACCGGTGCGACCGAAAGCCTCGTTCCGCGCGGATATCCAGACCATTCGCACTTGAATTCCACATTGTCCACCTTGGTAGACAGTACTTCCCATGACTTGCCGCGAATATCGCGGCGGAATAGTTTGCGTAGACGAGACACACTGATTTGAAAGAGTCTCCATCTGAATAACTCTTTGATCTGAATGAGTCTTCACGATCCGGGGAAGTTCAGTCTGCGCCATGAGGAATTTTGTCGGCTCCATCACGTTTGCTGGAATATTGGCGCTACAGTTTTGCGTGGCCGCTATCGCCCAGGACCAAAAAAGCCTGGGAGTCACCGTGCAGCCTGCCCAAACCAGTCCAATCGGGGTTGGCGCGGCGGGCGTGGGAACGACGGCCGCAAAACCCGGAAAAGCGGACGGCACGGGAAACCCTTTGCTCGGAGGGCGCCGTCCGCTTTACCGGCTGAATCGCAGTGATTCGGTGATGCTGAGTTTCACGCTCTCCCCTGAGTACGATCAGACGCTAACAATTCAGCCGGACGGGTACATCATGCTGCGGGATGCCGGGCCGGTGTTTGCGCAGAGTTTGACGCTGGAGGAGCTGCAGGATGCCGTGAGGAAGGCGTACCGGGGATATCTGCACGATCCTCAGGTGGCGGTCGCGCTGAAAGACTTCGAGCATCCTTATTTTGTTGCCGGTGGCGAAGTCGGACGGCCGGGCAAGTACGAGCTGCGGGGGGATTTAAACATCATGGAGGCCGTGGAAATTGCCGGCGGACTTACACATGATGCAAAGCACTCGCAGGTGCTGCTTTTCCGCCAGGTCAACGAGGATGTGATCGAAGCGCACCTTTTCAACTTAAAGAGGCTGCTACGGGGAAAAGGTCTAGGCGAAGTCGCGGAGTTGCGGCCGGGCGACATGATCTTTGTGCCGCAGAACGCTCTGTCAAAGATTGAACCGTTTCTAACCAGGCCAACGCTGAGCGCATATGTGGGGGCTACGCAGTTTTAAGCGGACGAAATCGCATGAAAGAGCTTGATTCAGTGCGCGTCACCGGAGATCAGGAATCTCCGACCTTGCGGGAACTGGCGATGGTCCTGTTCCGGCAAGGGAAAGTTTTTGTGAGCGTGTCGATCGTTGTCATGATCGCGGCCATTCTTTATGCCATTGCCGGTGCCAACTACCGCGCTCACCTGCAGGTGCTGGTGCGGCGCGGAAGGTCCGATCCGCCAGCAACGGGGCAGCCGAATGCGCCTCCCGATTTTTCCCGGGTTGAAGTGAGCGAGGAAGAGCTGAATTCTGAGGTGGAGCTGCTGAAGGATGACGACGTCATGCGGCGAGTGGTCGAGTCGAATGATCTGGAGTCGCATGACTGGCTGAAGTGGCTGCGTCCGCATGAAGAGCAAGCAGCGCGGGTGGAGCGTGCTGCGAAGAAGCTCTCAAAACGGCTCGACATCGAGGCGGTGAAGAAGACCGACGTAATTGCGGTCACGTATGACGCGCCTGATCCGCAGCTTGCGGCGCATGTCCTGCAGTCGCTGGCAGGCATTTATCTGGAGAAACATACCGAAGTACACAGGCCGGGCGGCCAGCTCCATTTCTTCGATGAGCAAACTGCCGAATCGCGGCGTCAACTGGAAGAGGCGGAAAAAAAGCTGGTGGACTTTACCGACGCTCATAACGTGGTCGTGGCGGGACAGCAGCGCGATCTGGTGTTGCAGCGAATGAACGACGTAGAGGCGAGTTACCGGCAGACGCAGTTGCAGATGTCCGACGCGGACCATCGGGTTCGCGAACTTCAGGCGCAACTGGGAAGGTTGCCGGAGCGGACGGTGACGCAGGTTCGGACGGCGGATAATCCGGAGCTGCTGCGAGCACTGAAGGCGAGCTTGCTCGATCTTGAGCTGAAGAGGACACAACTGCTGACCAAGTTCGAGGCCAACAACCGGTTGGTGCAGGAGGTCGATCAGCAGATCGCTCAGACGAAGGTCTCGATCGCCAATGAGAAATTTACCCCGGTTCGCGACGAGACTACCGATCAGGATGTGAATTACGAGTGGGCGAAGGCGGAACTGCAGAAGGCAGAGGTTGAGAAAAAAGGATTGGAAGGGAAGGCGGCGACGGCCACGGCACAATTAGTTGAATATCGCGCGCTGGCCCGGCAACTCGGGGAAGATGCAGTTGTACAGGACGATCTCACGAGCAGTGAGAAGGCGGCGGAAGAAAATTACCTCCTCTATGTGAAGAAGCGGGAGGAAGCGCGCATGGGTGATGCGCTTGACGAAGGTGGGATTGTCAACGTGGCGATTGCCGAGAAACCCGTGGTTCCCGCCCTGCCGGTCTGGCCTCCGGCGGTGGTGGTGCTGGTGGGCTTCGTTGGGAGCGTTGTTTCGGGGACGGGGGCGGCGTTTGCGGCGGATTATCTCGATCCCGCACTGCGCACGCCGGAGGAAGTGTTCGAGTGCCTGGAGATTCCAGTGCTAGCTTCGCTGCCGGAGGGAACCGGTAGGCGACTATCGGCGTGAAGGAGATCAGATGAGTGCCAATCCGGAAGTGCTTCGAACTTCTGAAATGATCGGACCGGCAACAGAAGTCGCGGTTTCCGATCCGGTGGAAATCGCTCGCGACGGCGGGAACTGGACTCGGGAAGAATTCGCGCGCGAACAGATTCGGAGCCTGGTGCGACGCATCTTCCTCCAGGGCGATCTGTTTCCGGTACGCCAGGTTGTGTTCAGCGCGGCGGGATCGAACGTGGACGTGTCAGGCATTTGCGATCAGGTGGGCCAGGCGCTGGCCCTGGAAACCTCCGCCGACATCGCTGTTGTCATCCGGCAACCGGTTGAAAAAGACGTGGTGAGATTTCCCGGGCCTGGTTCCGGGATTAAGTCATCCGCGACCCGGATGGGAGCAAACCTCTGGTTCGTTACGGAGTCCGGGCCATGCGAGCAGGGTCCGCAACCGGGGATCGGCCGGTATTGGATCTCGCGATTGGCGGCGCTGCGTAACGAGTTTGAGTATCTGGTAATCCACGGGCCGGTAGCCGGAATTTCGAGCGAAACCGCATTGCTTGGCGAGTTGACGGATGGAATTGTTCTGGTGCTCGGGGCGCACACTACGCGGAAGGCGTCTGTTAGAAAGGTGAAAGAGTCCTTGCAGAGCGGCCGGTCTCGAATTCTGGGCACGGTGTTGAGCGGCCGGCTGTTTCCAATTCCGGAGCGGCTTTATCGCCGGCTGTAAGGCTCTCGTCACCATAGTTTGTTCACTGCTGGGTTCACTTCAAAAACGGTTCAAAATCTAAAAACTTTCATGGGACTCAATGAGCGCTAGCTGCGCCTTGCCTGCGCCGGTTTTTAAGGCAGCGGTATCGACCATCCCAGAGACCAGTGTGCCGCAGTGGTACGCGGTGCAGACACGATCTCGGTTTGAAAAGAAAGTGGCCGCGCAACTTACACAAAAAGGCTGCGAGGTTTACCTGCCTCTGGCGACCGAGCGGCACCGGTGGAGCGACCGCCAGAAAGCTGTGACCGTCCCTTTGTTCCCCGGATATGCCTTCGTTCAGATCAACTCGTCGCGGGAAGCGAGGCATCGCGTTTTGGAAACGGCAGGCCTGATCGGGTTTGTCAGCTTCGGCGGAGTAGTGATGCCAGTGCCGGCAAAGCAAATCGACGATCTTCGTTTGCTTCTGCGCGAACAACAGCCTTTCTCTCTAAGGCCGCTCATACGCGCAGGCCAGCGCGTGCGGCTGAGGGGCGGCTGCCTGGATGGATTGGAAGGCGTCTTCCTGAAGCACGAAAAGCACACGGTGTTGATTTCCATAGAAGCGGTTCAGCGATCCATAGCGATCGATATTCAAACCTACGACTTGGAGTTGATCTGAGTGTCCGCCCGTCTGTTCGATCCGAAACTGAGAGTTACCGCCTGCGACGGCGCTGCGCGGCTGATCCCCGGAGTGCCACCGGACTGGAGCGGCAAACGCACCAAGCGGGAAGTCACACCGACGGATCTATTCGCCTGGAGGAGGACGGCGGGCCGTTCGAACGGTATTTCCAACGAAAGCGCGGAACCTGCCTGGATACGAATACGGAACTGCGTTCTTTTTCATGACGGTTCACGAAATGTGCTCATCATTGGGGCGGGAGGGCTGGGACGGCAAATCGCGCGCCATCTTGAAGCGCATCCGGAACTGGGGCGGACGTTCTGCGGTTTTCTGGACGATCGAAAGCCGTTGGGCAAAGGAGTGGTTGGGCGTACGAGCGATCTGGCGCAGTTCTCGCGGTCGATCTTCGTCGACGAAGTAATCGTGGCGGCGCCGCATGATCGAGATCACACGTTGCGGATGCTGCGGGAAGCGCAGCGCTTGCGGCTGGACGTGAAGCTGGCGCCTGATTTGTTCGGGTGTGAAGCCGCGGGGGTTACCGAACAGGTTGCCGGCATCCCGTTGATCTGCCTGCATGAGGAGCGGCTTCCGGCCATTCAATTACTTCTGAAGCGAATTGTGGATGTAGCTGGCGCTGGATTCATGCTTGTTCTGATGACGCCGGTCCTTGCTCTGCTCGCATTGCTGATCAAGCTCGATTCGCCTGGGCCGGTGCTTTATAGCGCCCCGCGAGCCGGGCACAAGGGCAGGCCTTTTCGCTGCTATAAGTTTCGCACCATGGTGAAAGACGCAGACGCTTTGAAAGAAGGTTTGCGCGAACGCAATCAGCGGCAAGGCCCGTTTTTCAAAATCACCGACGATCCCCGCGTCACGCGGCTGGGGCGATTCCTGCGGCGGTTCAGTCTGGATGAACTTCCGCAACTGGTAAATGTCCTGAAGGGAGAGATGAGCCTGGTAGGCCCTCGCCCGCATCCGCTGGATGACGTTTCCGGCTACCGGATGGAGGATTTGCCGCGGCTCGATGTGGCGCCGGGAATTACCGGGCTTTGGCAAGTGATGTCGCGGCGGGATCCGTCGTTCCAGACAGGGATGAAGCTCGATCTCGAATACATCCATCGTTGGAGTCTGGGGATGGATTTGAAGATTCTGCTGAAGACCGCGTCGGCAGTGTTGCGGGGGACTGGGCAATGAATTCGCTGGTTATGGAACAGGTTTCGGTTTCCTGGGCCGGGAAGAGCGCCCGGGTTGGATTGGAATTCGGGCTGCGGGTTGTGCAGTTCCTGATCGGCGCGCCGGCGGCGTTGTTTCTTTTGGCTTTGACCGCGATGCTGTTGCGGCATCCCGATGTGCCTTTTTACGAAATTGACCGGGTGGCATTCATCCTGCTGGTTGTGGGAGTTGCGGGGCGGGCGATGGTTATGAGGAAGCAACTCATCTTCGTCGAGCGAGCGACGTGGCCGATGGCCGGTTTGGCGTTACTTGCAGTGGGGGGTGTTGCTGGACAGCCGTTCGATAACCAGACCTGGTGCCTGCTGGCTGCGAAATTCATCGTGCCTTTCGCGCTATTTCATCTGGCCATGTTCGTTTTTCGCGACGAGCGGCAGTTGCAGCAATTCGAGATCTTTGCGCTGCTGGTGCTGGCTTATCTCTGCTTTACGTCGATCGCGTTCCTGGTGGGGGCGAAGTCGCTCATCTTTCCGCGCTTCATTCTGGATGAGAGTTTGGGATACCACGCGGACCGGGCACGTGGGCCTTTGCTACAGGCGGTAGCGAATGGAGTTTCGCTGAACATGCTTGGGGTGCTGGCGGTGCATGCGACTCTACGGGGAAAGCTGCGGGGAATGCGAGCGGCTTTCCTGCTGGGCGCGCTGCCGGTTGCGATTCTCGCCACGATGACGCGCGCAGTCTGGCTTTCGTTCGCGATCAGCATGGGAATTCTGATTGTTCGTTCTTCGAATCGGGCATTGTGCCGCACCTGCATTGCCGTGAGCCTTACCGGAGCTTTGGGGCTACTTCTGGCTATGAGTTTTGCCGGCCAGCGGCGTGCGTTGACCGACCGGCTGGAGGAATCTGGCCCGCTCGAATTTCGCCAGGCGGTTTACGCTGGGAGCTGGGAGATGTTTCTCGAGAAGCCCCTGACTGGGTGGGGCGTGAACCAGATGCCGGAAGAGCTGGCGCGCCATGTAAGCGGATATACCGAAAAGGAGCTGTACCCACACAATACTTATCTCGAACTGCTGGTGGAGCACGGCATCGCGGGGCTGGCACTTTATCTGTGGTTGATGTGGGAACTTCTGAGGCTCGGGAGCGCTCCCGCCCCCGCGGGCGAAAGCGATGGCTTCCTGAACCGGCAATTTCACGCGATTTGGCCGGTGCTGCTTGGCATTTATTGGGTAAATGCGGCGCTGGTGGTGATGAACTATCAGTTCGTGAACGGGCTGCTATTCACCCTGGCGGGAATGCTGGCGGCGCAGCGCCACCGGGAAAGGCGCAGGGTTAAAGTCGAAAAACGTCCGGCCATGCAAGCGATTCTGCGCGCAGCATCGTAATTCCGGTCGTAATCTTCGACAGTCGCTTTTCTTTATCTCCGAGATTGCACGGCTCCAAACTCCTGCGGAAATCCTTGTGACTACGATCGCGTATCTGGCGAATGAATTTCCATCGGATGTCGAGCCCTATCTAGATGACGAGATTCGTGAGCTTCGCAGCCGCGGTATTCAAGTGATTGCCGGCAGTGTGAGACGCCCGCTTCAGAGTTCTCATGACCGCGAGGTTCTGTACTTGTATCCGCTGGGTTTCTTTGTGTTCTTGCGTGCGCTCGCACTGGCGATTCGGCGGTGGCAAAGAATTTGTGCTCTAACCGCACGCGCGTTGCTGTGGGGGAACGAATCGCCGAAGCGAAGATTGAAAGCTCTTATGCATACGTGGCTGGGAGCTTGTTATGCGGCGCGGTTGCGAAAACGCCGAGTGGATCACATTCACGTGCACCACGGATATTTTGGCTCGTGGATCGCAATGGTGGCGGCGGAGCTTTTGGACGTCGGCTATAGCCTGACTTTGCATGGTTCGGACCTGCTGCTGCATGGAGCTTATCTCGAAACAAAGCTGGAGCGTTGCCGCTTCTGCGCAACAGTCTCCGAGTACAACCGGCAGTTTATTCTGCGGCATTTTTCCAGAATCGATCCGGCAAAAATCACCGTCTCACGGCTGGGCGTGGATCTTCCGCCAGTGTTGGAAGCATCGCCGGAAACGGGCCAGACTGAAAGGCACAGGTTCAGGCTGCTGGCGGTAGGGCGCCTTCATGTTGTGAAGGACCATGCTTTTCTGATTCGTGCTTGCGCGCGCCTGCGTGATTTGGGAGTCGATTTTGAGTGTGCGATTGCAGGTGACGGTCCCGAGCGGGCAACTCTATCGCTGGCGATTCAAGAGCGGAGACTGCAAGACCGAGTGGAACTGCTTGGCCACATCCCACGGGAGAGTATGGATTCCCATTACCGGCTCGCCGACATTGTTGTTCTCACCAGCCGCAGTGAGGGGATTCCGCTCGTTTTGATGGAAGCGATGGCACGGGGCCGGCTCGTGCTCGCGCCCGCGATTACGGGAATCCCGGAGTTGGTTGTTCCCGGGAAGACCGGCTTTCTTTACGAACCCGGCGTGATGAACGATTTCATCGAGAAGGTCTTGCTTTTATGCGCCTTGATTCGAAGGCGGGATGGCGATTCGGCGAAGCGAATTGACTGGGTCCGGCACGCAGCACGGGTCCAGGTACTGCACAATTTTAACCGCGACACCAATCTCGCTCGCTTCTCCGATGGGCTAATGCAGCGCCTCGCCCGCCGATAATTTCACAACCTTCACCAATCTCACCGGAGTCTCCCCCAATGAGAATTCTATTCTGCAACAAGTACAGCTATCCCTTCAGCGGAACCGAGGCATACATCTTCGAAGCGATGGAACTGCTGCGCTCTGGCGGGCATGAGACCGCGCTGTTTTCCATGGCGGACGAGCGCGGTGCGGAAACCCCATACGACCGCCACTTCGTTCCGCACATCGATTTCAAAAAATACCGCGGATGGTTTTACAGAACGGCCCTCGCGGCGAGGGCAGTCTATTCGCCCGATGCGCGATGGCGAATCCGGGAGATGATCGCGGAATTCCAGCCGGACGTGGCGCATGTCCGCAATATCTACCATCACCTGACGCCATCGATTTTGTGGGAATTGAGAGCGCAAAAAATTTCGGTGGTTTATCACCTGAATGACTTCAAGGTGTTGTGTCCGAGCTACAACTTCGTCTCGAAGGGAGAAGCTTGCGAGGCTTGCAAGGGTGGGCATTTCCGACGTGCGCTCGACGAAAAGTGCTACCCGGATTGGGGCGCGCGTATTGCACTGGTGGCGGAAGCTTACGCTCACAAGTGGCTGGGAACCTACCGCAAGTGCGTGGACCGCTTTCTCGCGCCGAGCCAGTTCGTACGGGATAAGTTTGTCGAGCATGGATGGGACGCAGCGAAATTCGAAGTTCTTCCGCATTTCCAGCGGCTCGAGCCCGCGGCTAGATCGAGCGAGGAAAACCCGCCGATTTTATATTTTGGAAGGTTGTCCCGGGAAAAGGGCGTGGACGATCTGCTGCTGGCAATGCGAGAGTTGCCAGATCTTCGACTGGCCGTTGCGGGAGACGGACCCGAACGCGGCCGGTTGGAGCAGATGGCGCGCGAGATGAAGCTATCGAACGTGAGTTTTACCGGCAGCCTGGGGAGGGCGGAACTTGGGCGCGCCATAGCCGATTCCCGTTTTACAGTACTGCCATCGCATGCCTACGAAACGCTGGGCAAGACAATTCTGGAATCTTACGCAAGATCCCGGGCAGTGATTGCCACGGACATGGGCTCGCGACGAGAGTTGGTCGACGAGGGCCGCACAGGATTGCTGTACCCGACAGGGAATGTGAACGAGTTGGTGCGGGCCCTCAAACGGCTGAGTTCGGACCAGCCGTTGGCTGGAATAATGGGTGCTGCCGGACGAGAGCTGGTGAGTCAGCGATACACGCCGGAAGCGCACTACGATGCCCTTGTTGGTTTATACGAACGTCTGCGCCAGAGCAAGGGAGGACGATTTGAGACCCCGAAGGGTTCGCTTCTTCCTGGAAGCAGTTTCGTTCCGTGGAAGCGTTCTTACTTTGCGCAACCTCTTAGAGACGCAGACCGCACGGCGCGACTCCAGAAGGCGAACCTTCGTGTGGCGTTCATCGGTGGACGCGGCGTGGGTTCGAAGTATAGCGGCATCGAAACCTACTACGAAGAAGTTGGAAAACGGCTCGCCGGCATGGGGCATGAGGTGACGGTGTATTGCCGCAGCTATTTCACCGCGCCTGGGCAGGAATCTGGTGGAATGCGGCTGATTCGGCTGCCGACGCTACGCTCCAAGCATTTCGAAACCTTGCTGCACACATTGTTAAGCACGGCGCATGCCGTTGCCGGCCGCTATGATGTTGTGCACTATCACGCACTGGGGCCGGCCCTGTTTTCCTTCATTCCCCGGCTGGCGGGAAAGAAGACTGTCGTTACCGTACAGGGACTGGATTGGAAGCGCGGAAAATGGGGGAAGCTGGCGTCTGCTGTCTTGCGCCTTGGGGAGCGAGCCTCGGCGCGGCTGCCCAACCAGACGATGGTAGTCTCGCGGATTCTGCAGAACCACTACCGTGCCGGCTACGCGGTCGACGCGGCGTATGTGCCGAATGGCGGCACTTTGCGCGAGTGGCGCGAGCCAGAGCGGATTCTAGAGTGGAAACTTGAGCCGGGGAAATATATTTTGTTTCTCGGTAGATTCTCGCCCGAAAAAGGTTGCCATATTCTAGTCGAAGCCTACGAACGGTTGCATACCGGGGTCAAGCTTGTAATGGCGGGGGCGTCGAGTTATTGCCAGGAATATTCGAGACGCCTTCGCGAGCACGAAAGCGAGCAGATCAAAATTCTCGACTCGGTTTCGGGAGATGTTCTCGACGAGTTGTTGACCAACGCAGCGATCTTTGTGCTGCCATCGGAGATTGAAGGATTATCTCTAGCGCTGTTGGATGCAATGGGGGCAGGGGTTTGCGTGCTGGGCAGCGATCTGCCGGAAAATCGCGAAGCTATTGGCGACGGAGGATTTACGTTCCGGCGCGGCGATGCCGCTGACCTGGCCGAAAGGCTGCGATTTCTAGTTGCTAATCCCGCTGTGCGCGAGGCCGCGGGCGAGGCCGGAAAAAGCCGGGTGCGCGAACATTACCAGTGGGCGAACATCGCAATGCAGATTGAGCGCGTTTATTTCGAGACAATGGGCTGGAAGTTGCCGCCGAGCGTGCCGCGAAAGCCGAGTGTCCGTGTCAGCGACTCGACCGCTGCTCCGCAGCGCATGGCTGGTTAGCTCGCGGGCAAGATTTCCCAGCCCTTTCTCACCACAGAAATCGAAGGCAACACCCTAAGGACGGAGAGAACTCCGTCCTTTTTGTTTACAATAGTCAACTGTCGACGGGCGGAGAATCCTGCGCTTGTAAAGGTTCGGCACGCAACTCATTCATGGAACATACGATTCTGGTCACAGGCGGCGCCGGCTTCATCGGATCGAATTTCATCCTGCAGTGGCTGCGGCAAGGAGCAGCTTCGATCGTCAATCTGGACAAGCTGACTTACGCGGGAAATTTGCGCAATCTGGAAGATGTTGCGGATGACCGGCGATATGAGTTTGTGCACGGCGACATTGGCGACCGCGCATTGGTGCGGAGCTTGCTGCAACGCCGCGCGCCGCGCGCCATCGTGCATTTTGCAGCGGAGAGTCATGTCGACCGCTCCATCCGCGGGCCCGACGATTTTATTCGTACGAATGTGGATGGAACTTTTGCGCTGCTGGAAGAGGCTCGCGCTTATTGGGCGGAGCTTGACGAACATGATCGCTCGGACTTTCGCTTTCTGCACGTCTCCACGGACGAAGTGTATGGCTCGCTTGGGCGCGACGATCCGCCGTTTTCCGAGACCACTGCTTATGCGCCGAATAGTCCTTATGCTGCATCCAAGGCGGCTTCCGACCATCTTGTCCGGGCTTATCATCACACCTACGGAATACCGGCGCTGACGACGAATTGCTCGAACAACTACGGAGCGTTTCAGTTTCCTGAGAAGTTGATTCCGCTGATGATCCTGAACGCGCGGGACCGGAAGCCGCTCCCGGTTTATGGCGATGGTCAAAATGTCCGCGATTGGCTTTATGTCGAAGATCACTGCACGGCGATTGCAGCTGTTCTGGAACGCGGCCGCGTAGGGCAGACCTATAACGTCGGCGGCTGGAATGAAAAACGCAATCTCGATATTGTGGAAACGATCTGCGATCTTGTGGATGAGATGTCGAGCCGCGAGGGGTTATCACGGCGTAGTCTGATTACTTTCGTGAAAGATCGGCCGGGGCACGACCGGCGTTACGCCATGGATGCAAGTAAGATCGAACGGGAGTTGGGCTGGCGTCCGGTCGAGACGTTGGAAACCGGGCTGCGCAAGACGGTGCGCTGGTATTTGGATCATGACGATTGGGTGCGCGATGTGACCAGCGGCAGCTACCGGCAGTGGATTGAAACGCACTACTCTTCTTAAATGGCGACGTCTCGAAAACAAAATTCGATCAATCAAGAGGAGAGGAAGACCGCTTGCAAAGGCGTCATTCTCGCGGGAGGATCGGGAACGCGTTTGTATCCCATGACTCATGCGATGGGAAAGAGCCTTCTTCCGGTTTATAACAAGCCCATGATTTACTACCCGCTGTGCACGCTGATGCTGGCGGGAATCCGCGACATCCTTCTTATTTCGACGCCCGGCGATGTGCCGAAGTTTGAGGCCTTGCTCGGCGACGGCAGCCAGTTTGGAATTCAGCTGCGATATAAAGTTCAGGCGAAGCCAGAGGGCATTGCGCAGGCTTTCTTGTTGGGCGAAAAATTCCTAGCGGGCTGTCCATGCGCTCTGGTGCTCGGCGATAATATTTTTTATGG
>Ga0210391_10000544_pt1 | contig 38802 bp, 26 predicted proteins | sample IncBWC12OmetaG_FD_160573 | JGI IMG/M metagenome (GOLD analysis project Ga0210391, IMG submission 160573) | Forest soil microbial communities from Barre Woods Harvard Forest LTER site, Petersham, Massachusetts, United States - Inc-BW-C-12-O ...
ATCGATTCAGCCACTTTGATCTGGTCGACAGCGATTCTCAGTTTCGTCGGAATCGTCAGCGGTATGCTGCCGGCGATCAAGGCTGCACGGCTGAACCCGATCGAAGCTCTGCGTTACGAGTAGGAAGTCGCCTGATTCCGCGTGCTCCTTGTCCCTGCTTTACAATTCCACTGTGACCGAAACAGCAACTACGCGACTCGATCGCGTGCTCGCCCAACTGAGCCTCTATGAGCATCCCCTCCTGAATTTCTCCGCACGCGCCAAACGCGACGGCGTTGAGGTGATCATTCAGTTCAAGGACCAATCGGTTCCGGTTCACACATACTATTTCGATTTACATCCGCGCGACCTCGATCATCCACAGTTCGAATGGAGCTTCCAGCGCCAGCTCTACGACGCGCTGCACGATTACTTCGTCGAAATGTTTATTCGCACGCCGCAGGGCCGGGAAGAACGGCGCCGGCAAGAGATGTGAACCAGTTACGCGAAAAGATCGAAGCGGAAATTCGCGCGAACGGGCCGATTCCGTTTTCGCGCTACATGGAACTGTGTTTATACGATCCGGAACTTGGCTACTATTCGCGAGATACTGAACTGTTCGGCAAGGCGGGAGATTTCTATACTTCGAGCGATGTACACGCCGTCTTTGGCCGTCTGCTGGCACGGCAACTCCATGAAATGTGGCGTGCACTCGGTTCGCCAGAGCGAATCGATTTGATCGAACTGGGGCCGGGCCGTGGATTATTTGCGCAGGACGTTCTGGATTGGTCGGAAAAGAAGTTTCCCGATTTTTTCCACGCACTGCGTTACGTGCTGGTTGAACGCTCAGCGGCGTTGAGCGTGAGGATCAGGACAAACCTAATTCGGCATCTTGAATCAGAGAAAGCTCTTCTTACGACTGGATGGGAACCGAGTCTGCACACGGGATCACGCGTTCCGACAATAGTCTTCGCCAACGAATTCTTCGACGCCTTGCCGGTAGAGATCCTGAGCACAAATGGATCTCTACGCATCGACACGAGAGACCATCGCTTTATCGAAACCTGGACTTCCGCCTCAGCGGAAGAACTTGAATTTCTCGATCGCTACTCGATTCATCCCGAAGCTGGCGAGCGCGCGGAAGTCCCTTTGGCGGCTCAGCAATACATGAAGCAAATCGCGGCCGCCATCAACACCGGCTTCCTGCTGATTATCGATTATGGATACACGCGCGAAGAGCAACTCGCTGGCCGCCATCGCGGCACGCTGAAAGCAATCCGCCGGCATTCTGTCAGCGGCAGCCCCTACGAAGCGCCGGGAGAGCAGGATATCACCGCAGACCTAAATTTCACCGCCCTCGCCGCTGCCGCCGAAGGCTACGGCATGCAGGTTCACCCACTGCTCACCCAATCGCAATTCTTACTCGGCATCGGGGAAGACAACCAGTTTGCCGATGCGTTTGAAGAATGCCGGTTACCGCAGGAGCGAGCCAAGGTTGCGCTTCAGCTCAAGCATTTGGTCACGCCCGCGGGCATGGGAGAAAGTTTTCACGTGCTCGCCGGATATAAGGGGATCGCAAAAGAGAAAGTCGAATCGCTTGCTGGCGTGAGCTTCGGAAAAACGGTACGGTGAGACCGCTATTCCGGCGTTGAGAAAAAGAGAAGCCCGCTCAGGAATTCTTCAGCCTCGCTGCACGCTTTGCGCAGCCGCCTCAGGATACTCATATACTCCGCGTCCCGATTTCCTCCCGAGCCTGCCCGCCTTTACATACTGCACCAGCAGCGGCGCGGGACGAAACTTCTCTCCCAGCGATTTGTGAAGGTATTCGAGAATATTCAGCCGCGTGTCGAGTCCCACGAGATCCACCAGTTCGAATGGTCCCATCGGATGATTCAGCCCCAACTTTAATGCCTTGTCGATGTCGGATGCCGAAGCGATGCCTTCCTGCAGCATGTAGAACGCCTCGTTGCCGATCATGGCGTTGATACGGCTGGTAATGAATCCGGGCGCCTCCTTCACGACGACAACTTCCTTGCGCATTCGCTTGCCGACTTCGACAGCCGACGTGAGGGTGTCATCGTCGGTCTCCAACGCGCGAACTACTTCAAGCAGCTTCATCTTGTGCACAGGATTGAAGAAGTGCATTCCGACGCACTTTTTCGCGCGGTAGGTGACGCTGGCAATTTCCGTAATGCTGAGAGAGGAAGTATTCGAGGCAAGAATCGTCGGAGGCCGGCAGATTTTATCGAGCAGACTGAATATCTCGATCTTCGATTCCATCTCCTCGGGAACGGCCTCGATCACCAGGTCGGCTTCGCGGGCCGCTTCTTCCACTGATTCCGCATATTCGAGGCGGCGGAAGGCTGCATCGGCATCGGCAGCGGTCACCTTCTGGAGTTCTACAGCTTTGTCGAGATTGGCGCGAATTTCGCTCTCGGCGCGGCGCAGCGCTGTTGGGAGCAAATCTTCGAGAATCGTCCGGTAACCGCCCAACGCCGCGGCATGAGCAATCCCGCGCCCCATGATGCCCGCGCCGATCACCGCGACGGTGTCGATCCGCACGACTACTGTCCTGCCTTTTCGAGATCAGCAATGGCGGCATTGATGGCAGTCACGGCTGCGCGCAGCGATTCCGACAGGCGTTTGCGCTCCTCCGCGGGCATCGCCGGAATCGAAATGCAGATCCGCCGCATGGTATTCGTAATGTCTTCCACATAATTCATCGAACGAATCAACTCACCAGATGCTGGCATGAAGGCTCCTGTATGGTTTGCGGCTTCGAGGCTGCCACAGCCGATGCGAGCACCGGTCCGTCGCAACCGCAAGCTGAACGTTCTATTCTGGACGTGTCAGTGAATTTAGTAAAGCCAGCGCCCGCGGAAATCCTGGGAAAGCAATATTTAGTTTTCGCGCAGCGAGATTGATTCACGATGTCGTAACCGCACAAGACTACAATCTCGACAGTGGGTCTTTCCCGCGCGGGATGAATCGAATTCATATGGCAGACAAACCCTTGAAGCGTTATATCTTCGCGAGCGACTTCGACAAGACACTCACCTTTAACGATTCCGGCTACGTTCTGGCCGAGTTGGTGGGCATTCCTGTGGAAGAGTTTGAGCGCAAGGCCAAAGGCATGGCCGAGATCAATCTGGTTCAGCAGGGAGCCGAACTCGCTTATCTCCTGCTGCACGATCCGGAGTTCCAAGCGAAAGTGCGTAAAAAGCATCTGCATGAAGTTGGCAAGCGCATACGGCTGAAAGGTGATATACAGCTGCTCTACCAAATTCTCGCCAACGGCGTTGATGGCCACATCTTCGATTTCTATGTGCTGTCCGCTGCACCCGTCGAGGTAATCTACTCGGCTCTCGAAGGGATCGTTCCACCAGACCATATTTTCGGCACTGAATTTCGATATCGAAGTTCTGGCGAGATCGATAGCATCGTTCGCGCCACGGCAGGCTACGGCAAAGTCGCGGTCCTCAATCAGTTATTGGCCAAGCACGTCACCGGGCCGGATCATGTTGTTTATTCCGGCGACGGCAGTTCGGACATTCATGTGATGTTGCAACTGAATGCGCGCGACGGACTCACGATCGCGGTCTCAGAGTCTCCGCACATTTCGCAAATCGCCAAGCGAACCGTGCTTAGTACGAGCGCACTCGCGGTCTTGGCGCCGATTCTCGAAGAAATCGCAGGCTGGGAACGTGCCCGCATCCGTACTTTTTTCGAGGCAAATGGAATGCTGATCCAGGAGTGGGAGCGCGTTCGCACCGACTGGCTCACGCTGCGGCCAGTGCTCGCGGAGTCGTCGGAGCCGGTGGGCACGGCGTGACGGGTGCTGTTAAGCTGAACATTCTGCGATTTCAACTTACTTGCCGGTTATAACTTCAAATATGCTCCGCAACAAAAGCCTGGTCCCGCTTTCTCACCAGCATCAACGTGCGCTGGCTTTGTGTGTGCGCATCGATCGCGCGCAGCCGATTCCAATATCTGATCTGCTCCCATGGCAGGCCGAAATCGAGCAACACTTCGAACAAGAAATTAAAATCCACTTTGCGGCTGAAGAGAACGTTCTCTTCCCTCCCGCTCGGCAATTTCCTGAATTCGCCGCGCTCGTCGAGGGTCTGCTTGCCGAGCACAAATCACTGCGGCAGTTATTTTCGCGTGCGGAAGCCCAAAGCATGTCTTTAGAAGAGCTGGGCGATTTCGGTCGACTATTGTCAGCGCACATCCGCAAAGAGGAGCGTCAACTCTTCGAAGGTCTTCAACAGCGGATGACTGCTGAAGAACTGACCGGTCTAGGAATCAAGTTGGATCACGCTCTTGGAGACGCGACGCAATTCTGCGCGCTAACCGACGGCGCAACCAAATTGAAGGCCGGTAATAAATAGTCGGACTATGTTTCCAGTCGAAAGCGAGTTTCTGCCAGGGCATACAGTTTGCGCCACACCAGCCGGTTGATGGTCACAACTGTAGCGGCCATCATCATCGTTGCAGCCAGGAGCAGATCGAAGTTCCCGCTGTCGGTAGCCTGGCTGATGGTCGCGCCCAACCCGGTTGTCGTATAAATGTGTCCCTTAAAGTGGAAGTACTCGGCCACAATGCTGGCATTCCATGCGCCACCGGAAGCGGTTACGAGGCCAGTGACAAGATAAGGAAAAATTGCCGGCAGGATCAGCTTCTTCCAGCGCGCAATCCCGCGAATGCTGAAGACTGAGCAACATTCTTTAAGATCAGTGGGTATCGCCATAGCTCCGGCGATCACATTAAACAACACATACCATTGCGTACCGAGAAGCAGCACAACGATCGATGCCACGCCCAGCCCTCCGCCGATTTGAATCAGCAAAAGCAGAATTACCGGCAGCAGCGCGGTCGCTGGCACGGACGCCGCTATCTGCGCGAGAGGCTGCGCGATTTGCGCCAGGCGTGGGTTCGAGCCGATCATTACCCCAGCGGGAATTGTCCACAGAGCGCCAATCAGCAAAGCCAGATTGACGCGAAGAAACGTAGCCCCTAATCCGAGAGCCGCCTCATGCAACTCCGCTCGTTGGAGGCCCGCAAGGATAATCGCGACTCGAACCACCCCATAGCCGATTGCGGCAAGGGACAAAACCACCAGCGCACGAAGCAACCAATCTTTCCACGGAGCGGTCGAGGGCTCCTCGTTATTCTGCTCGCTTCTGCGGGCGAATCGCATAACCAGCCGCTCTCCCAGGGGATGAAGCGTCTTCTGTCGAATTTTTGCAAGACCGGTGGAGTGCTGCACCAGATTCAACACCCACGACTTGGGGGCATTTGTACTCTCTACTTGCTCGACTTTGAATTTTTCCGCCCACGCGATCACAGGCCGCCATATGAATTGATCGAGCAAAACAATCACCAGAATCATGGTTGCAATGCCCCAGAGAATCGAAGTAGTATCGCCTGCGCTGGCTGCGGTTTGCAGATAGGATCCCAAACCCGGCAGCCGGAAATCGCGTGTTCCCAGCACGAACATTTCGCATACCATCAGCGCGAACCATCCACCGGCCACCGACATCATCGAGTTCCAGACCAATCCAATCGCCGAGAAAGGCAACTCCATCTGCATGAAGCGCTGCCACCAACTGAAGCGGTAAATCGCCGCGGCTTCTCTCATTTCGCTGGGAATGCTTTTCAGCGATGCGTAGAAGCTGAATGCCATGTTCCAGACTTGACCGGTAAAAATCAGCAGGATTGCGCCCAGTTCGACGCCCAGTTGCCGTCCCGGAAAAAGTGCAACCATCGCCAGCATCACTCCAGGAAGGAAACTGAGAACGGGAATCGATTGCAGCACATCGAGCAGCGGAATCATGAGGCGCTCGGCGCGCCGGTTATAGGCGGCGATGTAACCGTAGACCAGCGTAAACAGCAGGCTCAACACATAGGCAATTGTGATTCGCAACAGTGAGTAACCGGCATACGCGGGCAGCGCCCATACGCTGCGCGAGATTTCTACGCTGGGAGTAAAAGGCCCCAACCAGGAATGCCCAACCCTGACTACTGCATAAAGAAGCGCAATCCCTGCGGCGAACATGATCACATCCGGCAGGCGCGAGACCTCGATGCTCGGCAGTTGCGACCACACCCGGTAAGCCGAGAACCCCCAAAATTTGACCGATTTTTTCATGCTTATTCCCGGGCTAGAAGTTTCTCAATCAGGATTTCGACGTGGAAGTTGAATCGTGATTCTCAACTGACGCTTCGGACGGTAGCGTCTCCGAAGTAAGAAGTTCCATCTGCAGCGTCTCGGTCTGGGTCAGACGGCCGCTGTCGCGGTCGTAATCGAAGATTTCCGCATAGCGTCCCCAGTTCATGGCTGTATCGAACTGTCGTTGCACTTCGTCTTCGGCAAAGTGTTCGTCCAGAATGTCTCGAAAAAATTCATCGTTGATCGAATGATCGGACTTCTGCTTCAGAATCGTATCAATCTGCTTCAGGATCATGACGTGACCGAGCGCGGCCTCCCGAAATAGCTCTTTGCGCTTCTGAATGTCCGCATCGGCAAAATGGGTTCCTGTGCTGGAAAGCTGCACATCGCCTTCCTTCAGCCAGGCAAACCCCAGCAACTGGCAGGCTTCCAGGATGGGCAACAGATCTTCCACGTCCATCACAAGATCTTCACTGAGCTTGAACAAATCTTCCCGGCCGCCGCGATCGTGCAACAGTTCGAGAAGCCCTGCTATCCCGCCGACACGCGCGTGCGGTAGCCTCTGGTATTTGCTGGCTCGCATCGGCTGCTGACCCTTTTTTACGCCTCCCGGCGGCAGCACAATTTCCCCGGTGCTCTCCGGATCGGGCATGGCGTGTTCGACATCAGGTTCGGTCATCACTTTGTAGATGTAATCAACCAGTTCGACGAAGCGCGGAGACTTGCGGTCGCGTGGATGCTGCAGGCGAACATTGAGATCCGATCGGATGTGCGCCGGATTGCGGCTGAGAACAACGATGCGGTCAGCCAGCATGACCGCCTCTTCAATGTTGTGCGTCACAATGAAAATGGCGCCGGTCGTCATTTTTTTGTTTAGCCATAGCTCAAGCAATTCGCCCCTGAGATTCTCGGCGGTGAGCACGTCGAGCGCGGAGAACGGTTCGTCCATGAAGAGCACTTCCGGTTCGACGACGAGCGCTCGGGCAAAGCCGACCCGCTGCTTCATGCCGCCGGAAAGTTCTTTGGGATAGGCGGTCTCAAAACCGTCGAGACCGACTGTGTCGAGCGTGCGCAAGGCCCGCTTGCGGCGCTCAACGGCCTCTACCCCGCGAGCTTGCAACGGAGCCTCAACGTTCTCGAGCACGGTCAGCCAGGGAAACAGAGCGAAACTCTGAAAGACGATTGCGACGTTCGGCATTTGCCCATGTAGCGGCTTGCCATGCCAGAAAAGCGCGCCCGATGAAGGCTGCGCTAAACCGCTCAAGATGCGCAGAAGCGTCGATTTTCCGCAACCGGATGCCCCTAACAGAGCGATAATCTTTCCTGCTTCGATAGAAAAATCCATCAGCCCAACCACGGGAACGCGCGTGCCGTCCGCTTGCGGATATGATTTTTCGATCGCCCGCGCTTCAATAATCGGTGTGGTCGCCACAAATCTCCCCGTACCCTCTATACACGATTCGTGAATAGGAGCAAAGCGTGAGGTGCGTTTACACTATTTTCACATTCAGAAATATGCGGTCAGGCGGCAAAACTCTCAGCGGCGCGAGGAGGAAAGGGCTGCGTCAGGCGATCGGTCACTTCTGCGAGATGGGCCAGTTTGCTCGTAAGCTCGCCCTCGAACTGTCCCTCGCACAGACGCCATTTCCAATTTCCACTGTCCCGGCTGGGGGTGTTCATGCGGGCTTCGCTTCCGAGACCGAGGATGTCCTGTAACGGGATAAGCGCAAACTCCGCGACTGAGTCGAATGCCCCGCGAATAAACGCCCACTGAATGCCATCTTCACAGCGGCCCAGATAGGCGTCGGCATCGCGCCTTTCACGGTCGTCCGCACCCGATCGATACCAGCCAACCGTTGTGTCGTTGTCATGGGTTCCGGTGTAGATGACTTTCCCCGCGCACCGGTGGGGCAAGTACATGTGCGCACCTTCGTCATTGAAACCGAACTGCATCACCGCCATTCCAGGTATCTTCAGCCTCTCGCGCAGAGCAGTCACTTCCGGAGTGATATAGCCCAAATCTTCCGCGAAAAAAGGCAGTCCGCCGAGGGCTTCGGCAACCTTTTGAAATAGTTCGTCACGCGGCCCATCAACCCATCGGCCATTCATCGCTGTCGAATCGGTCGCCGGAATCTCCCAGAATTGGTCGAACCCGCGAAAATGATCGAGCCTGATATAGTCGCAGTTTTGCGTTGCCCAGCGCAGGCGTTGCACCCACCACTTGTAGCCGCAACTCTTCATCACGTCCCAGCGATAGAGCGGATTTCCCCACCGCTGCCCCGTCTTGCTGAAGAAATCAGGAGGAACGCCGGATACCACCTCGGGGTCAAGATTCTCGTTCAGGCGAAACAGTTCGCGGTGCGTCCACACATCGGCGCTATCGTAATTCACAAAGATGGCGACATCGCCCACGACGCGAATCGCGCGCTCAGAGCAATAGCTGCGCAAGGCATTCCACTGCTCGTAAAAGGCGAACTGCAGAGCGCTGCGGACCTTTAGATCCGCCGCCAGGTCTTTGCGGGCCTTATCGATGGCTCCCGCTTCCCGGCGCGCGAGAGCTTGCGGCCAAGTGTTCCAACTCGCCAGCTTGCGCTGCGCGCGCAGCGCATCGAACAGGACAAAATCATCGAGCCACCAGGCGTTCTCACGGCAGAATCGCTCGAAACGCTCCCGTGCAGCCCCCGATGCGGACTCGACAAACACTCGGCCAGCGTCAAAGAGCAGCGGCATTTTCCCGGCAAAAACCTTGTCGTATTCGACCCCGTTGCAGTCTGAGGGAAGGCCGGCAAGCTTCCCGCGATCGATCCAGCCGTGATCCGCCAGCCGTTCCAGACTGATAAGCAAAGGATTCCCGGCGAATGCAGAAATCGATGAGTAAGGAGAATTGCCGTAACCGAGCGGGCCCAGCGGCAAAACTTGCCAGAGTCCCAGGCGTGCCGAGGCGAGAGCATCGACAAATGAATAAGCCGCAGGCCCCAAGTCACCGATACCGCCGCGCGATGGCAACGACGTGGGGTGTAACAGAATGCCTGCGGTACGGGGAAAAGCCATGCAACTCGGAAAGCACCTTAAAATGCTGGGTTGGCGGTTTTGGTTTTCAGAAGCGCCCTATGTAGCTGCGAGCATCGCCGCCTACATTCCCGGTTCACTTTCGGGATGGGTAAGCGTCTTCATTTCTTCCTGATTGACCTTGATTTTACCCGCCTTCTCCATTTGATCGCGTAGGCTGGTCATGAATAATCCAAAGAGTTCCTGCTCCTTGCCCTGCAACAGCTGATCCCGAATCTGGTCGCGCTTGGCGCCGTAATCGGCGTCGGTGGGTGCCTGAACGTCAAGCATCGAGATGACCACGCCATTGCCGCCGCTATTAATCGGACCACTGATGTCGCCGGGTTTCATGCTGAAAGCGGAAGCAGCCTGGCCGGTCATCGACCCGATATCTGGAACCTGCCCATCCGGCGAAACCAAGTCGCTGGTTTTAACGTCGGCGCCAAGCTCTTTTGCCGCTTTCTTCAAATCATGTTCGGCTTTCGCGCGATCCGAAAGTTCCTGCGTCTTTTGCGTCAGCAAGACGTTAGAGCGCTCATTCTTGAACTGCTCCTCGACTTTGGTGCGAATTTCGTCGAAGGTGGGCGTCGATTGCGGCTTGATCCCGAGCAATTGAAAAACCGCAAACCCCTGCGACGTAGAAGCCATTTCGGGCGCCGACTTATCCGCTGCCGCAAACACCGCATCCATAAATTGCGGCGCTGGACCCAGTCCGGGCACTACGTCTTTGCGGCCGAAGAAATCCGAAGTCGCGAGCGGTACGCTCTTAGCCGCGGCTGCCGCATCCAGACTCTGTTTTTGAGCCTGTTGTAAAAGATCTTCCGCTTCCTTTTGCGCAACCTGCTGCGCTTTTTGCTGCTTGAGGATCGGCTCTATTTCCGCTTTGACTTCGTCCAGCGTCTTCATGTGCGCGTCCTGCTTGTCATCGACGCGGATGATGTGAAAACCGTAACTGCTCTTCACCAGGTCGCTCATCTGCCCCTTCGGCAGTGAGAACGCAGCTTTTTCGAACTCTGGGACCGTGCGTCCGCGTCCGATCCAACCCAGTGATCCGCCCTCCTTGGCGCTGCCCGAATCCTCGGAATACTTTTTCGCCAGATCTTCGAAGTTCGCTCCCTGCTTCAACTGTTTCAGCAAATCTTCCGCACGCCGCTGTGCCTCTGCAACGCCTTTGTCGTCGACTTTACCGTCGGCGCCAGCCAGTGGCGTTTTGATCAAAATATGGCTGACCTTCACCTGCTCGGGAGTGCGGTACTGATCGCGATGCTGATCGTAATACGCCTGCAGTTCATCGCGCGTGACCTGGACGCCACCGGCAAGCTTTGTGGTATCGATCACCGCGTACTTGACTTTGCGTTTTTCGGGGATGGAGTTCGCGTATTGCTTCTGGTGACTGTCGTAGAAGGCCTTAAGTTCTTCCGTGGTTGGATGCAGGCCCTTCTTGATGTCATCCTGTTTCAGGACCGCGTATTCAAACTTGACCTTGGTATTCTGCTTGTCGAATTCCTTCCGGATCTCCGAATCGCTCACCGAGGCGCTGCCGGTGATCAGCGCCTGCAGCTTGCTGATCATGATTTCTTTCGCAACGTTGTCTTCAAACAGCGCAGGCGTAAGATTGGCGCGCTGCAGCATGTTCTCGTATTCGGTTTGACCGATAAAATTGCCGCCAGGGAAAAAATACTCCGAATAGCGGCCGTGCTGCAGTTCGTCGCGAACTTCCTGGGGCGTAGCCTTAAATCCAAGATGTTGCGCCTCGGAGAGCAGAGCTTGCCGGTCAATCAACTGGTCGGCTGCGCGCTGTGCGAAAAATGGCAGCAAAATCGACGCATTGGCGCCCAGTTGCGCCCCTTGCTGTTGCAGCATCTGGCGGGCCGTGTCGCGAACCTCCTGCACGGTCACATCTTCGCCGCCAACCTTGGCAACCACGCCCTTGCCGGGCGTCCCGGTCAGGTCACCGCCCAGCCCGCCGGGAACAAACGCAATCACCATTGCGGCACAAATCAGCAGCAGTAAGCCGCTAAGCACAACTTTCTTTACTGGTCCTTCAGTCTGCAGAAATCGGATCATTCTCTTATCGCTCCGGAAGATGCGGTGGAACCAGCAATTATAAACTAACCGATTACCCTCGATGGCCCACAAACACTGAATATGCTGCGCCTTTAAGCTCCTCTGGAACTCGGCTATTGAAACGTATCAATAGACGTGTTATCCATCTAATGCCCACGCGCCATTCGGTCTCTTTAACGGACCTCTCTTGTTGGTTGGGTCGGAGGACAATGATTTCCAAAGCGCCGTCATTTCTTTTCAGGTTTCGGTTCCTGTTTTCGTCCACTTTTTTGGCGATTGGCTTGCCCTTGTTGCTCGCGGCGCAGGCTCCTCGGGAGCAGCGAAATTCCGAATCCGATAAACTCGCCCTGCGCGATTCATGGGCTCTGCAATCTTCCACCAAAGTCGAGGCAAACGGTGCGACCATTTCGACACTCGGATTTGCTCCCAAAGATTGGCACCATGCTACCGTCCCAACCACCGTGGTCGCGGCGCTGGTCGAAGACAAAACCCTGCCTGACCCGTTCTTTGCAATGAATCTGCGCAAGTTTCCCGGCCTGACTTATCCCATCGGTGGAAACTTTTCCAACGTTGCCATGCAGCCCGATAGCCCGTTCGCGGCTTCATGGTGGTATCGCAAAGAGTTCGCCGCGCCGGAATCGTTTAAGGGAAAAACCGTCTGGCTGAATTTCAAAGGCATCAATTACCGCGCGAACGTTTGGCTCAACGGCAAACAGATCGCCAATTCCGACCAGATCGCTGGAGCCTGGCGGACCTACGAGTTGGACGTGACGAACGCGGTAAAAACCGGCGCAGAAAACGTGCTTGCGGTGCAGGTCTTCTCTCCCACGGAAAACGATCTTGCAATCACTTTCGTCGACTGGAACCCGGCGCCGCCGGACAAGAATATGGGCCTGTGGCGCGACGTCTATCTGACCACAAGCGGACCCGTTGCGCTCCGTTACCCGACAGTCGTCTCGAAACTGAACCTGCCGGCCGCTGATTCCGCACAACTCACCGTCACAGCTCAACTGAAAAACGGAACCAGCCATGCTGTAAGGGGAAAACTGAAAGGTCAAATCGACAACATCACTTTCGAACAAGACGTCCAACTTCCACCCAACGAATCGCAAGACATTACTTTCACGCCCGCTCAATTTCCGCAGCTGGTATTTGCGAATCCGCGGCTGTGGTGGCCGGCGCAGATGGGCAAACCCAATCTGTACCCGCTTGCCATGACTTTCGAGGTTGACGGAGCAATCAGCGACCAATCGCACTCCGAGTTCGGCATTCGCGAAATCACATCGGACCTCAACTCAGTCGGCGGCCGCGCTTTTCACATCAACGGCAAGAACATTCTCATTCGCGGCGGCGGCTGGACTCCCGACATGATGCTTCGCGAAAACTCTCAGCGCCTGCAGGATGAGTTCCGCTACCTGCGCGACATGGGTCTAAATACAGTCCGCCTCGAGGGAAAGCTCGAAACCCAGGAGTTCTTCGATCTCGCCGATCACGAAGGGATTCTGGTGATGGCCGGATGGTGCTGTTGCGATTTCTGGGAGCGCTGGCCGCGCTGGAAACCGCAGGACTATGAAATCGCCAAGCAGTCGCTGCGCGATCAGATCTATCGCCTGCGCAGCCATCCCAGCCTGGTAATGTGGCTGAACGGCAGCGACAATCCCCCGCCGCCGGATGTCGAGCAAATGTATCTCGACATTGAAAAGCAGCTTCTATGGCCGAATCCCGTGGTTTCGTCGGCCACGGGGAAGGCAACGTCCGTTACTGGCGACAGTGGCGTCAAAATGACCGGGCCTTACGAGTATGTCGCGCCGGGATACTGGGAAGAAGATACTCCGCAAGGCCAGCCCGATCGCAAACAGTGCAACGCGGGCGGCTGTGGCGGAGCCTACGGCTTCAACACCGAAACCAGCATGGGGCCGGCCGTCCCGCCGATCGAAAGCATTCGCGCCATGGTCGGCAATGACCACCTGTGGCCCATCGACGATGTGTGGAATTACCACGATGGCGGCGGAGAATTCAAAACCATTCGCGTCTTCAGCGATGCGCTGGCGAAACGTTACGGTAAGTCGGACAGCGTGGAGGACTATGCAGCCAAATCGCAGATGCAGACCTACGAAGGCGTGCGTGCAATGTACGAGGCGTACAGCCGCAACAAGTACGAATCAACCGGCGTCATTCAATGGATGCTCAACAATGCCTGGCCGTCAATGATCTGGCATCTTTACGATTATTATTTGCGCCCTGGCGGCGGATATTTCGGCGCTAAAAAGGCGATGGAAGCGCTGCACCCGATCTACGGCTATGACGACCACTCCGTCTGGGTTGTAAGTAGTCAATATGACGATGCGAAACATCTGAAGCTGACCACCAAAATCTACAACCTCGACATGACCGAGAAGTTTTCGCACGAGGATGCGGTCAATCCGCCCGCAGATAGCACCGCAAAAATATTCGTGTTGCCGAGTGTGCAGGACCTAAGCCCGACCTACATTCTTGTCCTCCGTCTGACAGACTCGAGTGGCAAACTTGTCGGCTCGAATTTCTATTGGCTCTCCACAAAACCAGAAACTATCGATTGGGCGAAATCTACTTGGTGGATGACGCCAACAGAATCCTTCGCCGATTACACGGCCATATCGCAGCTTCCCAAAGTGAAGCTCAAGGTTAGTGAGCGCACCGAACACAAGGGAGAAGATTCTGTCACCCAAGTCACCGTCGAGAATCCTGGTAAGAGCCTCGCCTTTTTCGTGAGATTGAAAGTCAACAAAGGAGCCAATGGCGAGGAGATTCTTCCTGTGATCTGGCAGGACAACTACATCTCCCTTCTACCCGGCGAGAAGCGCGAAATAACGGCAACTTACCGCACCAGTGAATTAGGTTCCGCGACACCGAGTGTTCAGGTCAGCGGATGGAATGCGGAGTAATCAACGCAAGCACAGAATCCGAAACCGGCGACAGCCCCTCAAACATGTTGTGAGACGGACAAAACATTTCCGTCAGGATCTTTGAACCATGCCACTTTATCGCCGTTTGGCGCGGTCCATACGCCAAGTTCGTCCTGCTTGAAAAAACCGAATCTCTCGAACTGAACTCCCTTGCTCTGCAGGGCAGCGACCATTTTCTCGATGTCCGCAACTTGCCATCCCAGGACCGTGAACTGTGCGGGCTTGAAATCGGCAGGTACCGTCCCTATTCGGACCATAATTCCGTTCGCATCCATAACCGTGGCAAAGCCATCGTCTTTCACAAAGCGCAATCCCAACACGCCCTCGTAGAAAGCGCGCGCCCTTTGACGATCTTTGGCGGGAACAAACGCAACAATGTTGATCGAACCGAGCATGGAATCTCCCTTACCGGCAAACTTAAGATCGCAATTCCAAATGGAATGATTCGACGCCGAATAAACCGATCCTTCTATTCTTCCGGCGGCAATTCGAAATCCACCAGGTTGCCGCGGAAACCCTTGGTTTTCCAGGCACCCACAGCAATTCCCACCGCCATCCAGATCGCCCCGAAAACCAGCGCCTTGGGGCTTAAGCTGATCCAAAGAAAGAAGCAGATTACGAAGCCGAGGACGGGCGGAGCCAGATTGCCGAGCTTCTTTTCCTGTTCGTGCAGATAGTAGCGAACGAAGGCCGCAGCGTTCACTCCCATGAAAGCGATCAGAGCCCCGAAGTTGAGCAGGTTAGCGCCAAGATCGTAGCCCGTCGTAGCTCCAGCCAAGGCGGGTAGCAGAAAAGCTCCAGCCAGTGCGAGGACGCCGACAAACAGAACATTATTGCGGGGAACTCGCCGCTTGGCATCGACGGCGCCAAAGAAAGATTTCGGTAAAGCGTTGCTGCGGCCCATCCCGTAGAGCAGCCGCGCCGCGCCCAGTTGCGCACCCATGCCGGAGCCGAAGTTGGCTACGACTAAAGTGAAGCCCACAATCGCGAACAACGGCGCCCATGCCCGGCCGGCAACGAAGGTAAAAGCCGTGTCCATGTTCGGGAATGGCTCAGAAGCCGGCCAGATGAGCTGCGCGGCATAGACCTGAAAGGCTGACAAGATGCCGATCACGACGCACACGAGCACCGTGGCCAGCAGAATATTTCGCCGCGGATTCTCCGCTTCCTCCGAAAGTGTCGAGATGCCGTCGAAACCAATGTAAGTAAGCACCGCAACCGAAGTCCCACCCAGCACAGCTTTTGTATTCCAACTGGCGGGATCGTAAAATGGCCGCGTAAAGAACGCCGCGCCGTCATGAGGATGCCCAAAAATGTAGCGTGCCGCGGCCACAAAGAAGATCGCGATCACCACTCCCATACCGGCGGCGAGTGCCGTGTTTACTCGTGCAGAGGTTTTTACGCCCTGAACATTCAGGACCGTAAATACCAGCGCGAAGAAAACTGCCCAGGCGGCATAGGAAACACTGGGAGCGAACACGTGCGCCTGCTGGCTGATCCAAATAATGCAGATCATCGGATTAAGCAGGTAATCCATGACCATGCTCCACCCGGTGACATAACCAAGCGCCGGATTGATCTCCTGCCCGACGTAGGTAAAAGCCGAACCCGCACTGGGATAAGCCCTGGCCATGCGTCCATAGCTGATCGCAGTAAAAAGCATGGCAACCATGGCGATCAGAATCGTTGTTACCACATGTCCGCGCCCGCGATTGCTGAGCACGCCGAAAACCGACATCGGGGCAACCGGCTGGATGACGATGACCCCGTAAAGAATGAGATCCCAAAGGGTGAGCGTGCGGCGAAGCCGGGGTGCGGAAGCGACGGCGGGCGTGGTTTCCATGAGTCCGCTTATTGAATTATGCGGAGGCGGAGAATGTCAATATTAAAACGATTCTGTACGAACGTTTACTTGTTGGCATAGTCGAAAGAATAACCACGCTGTTCGTTCCCCGACATGTGCCGCGTGTTGTATTCCAGCAGATAGTTCACGTGCGCGTCGTCGAGCGGGAACACTTGCGGCGGGGCATAGGGATAATCTTTCATGCTGAGGAACGGCAACGGAGCCACGAAATTTCCATCCGCGGCATAGAAATCCATGTCTTTTTCGTATCCGTAAGCGGCGAAGAAATAATCTCGCACCCAGGCTTCAGGCAGCTTTGGCAAGTTCGCGGGATCGAAGTCGAGTTGCACTTCATCACCCGATCCGAACACGGCAAGTTTATCGTCGAGCGCGGTCAACAATGGCAGCACATTCCCGTAGCGCGTATAAGCCCCCGCTGGCCGCGTGTAAGGCCCGGTTGCGCTCGCCTTTTCGTAAACGTAATTCACATTGCCCGGCGGCATTCCCTCAATCTTGTAAGGATAGCCGTGAAAATCGAGGTCGGCGTGGATAAGGGGGACAGGCTCAACCCGGTAAAACGCACTTAATGTAGTCGACGCACCCAGGTCATCCCGAACGCCCGCGCTTTCTCCGCCGGGCGGAGGGATCTCGCGACCGCCGTCCTGTTTCGTCCGGTCTATCAAAATGCTGTCCCAATAAATCTGCAGGTTTGTCGTAATCCGAATTTTCTGCGTCCCGGCCGGCAGCTTGCCTGATAAATCTGCTGTCATGGTGCGCGGCCCACCGGCTGGAAATCCCATGTCATCGATCACACGCGTCCACTTTCCATCCTTGCCGAGCGCCTCCACATACGGCGCAATCGCCTGCACTCCCGCCTGCGAAGCCGCATACATGCTGTTTGCCGAAAAGTATTCAACCTCGCCATGCATTAAGAGCCACAACGGACCGCCGCGATAAGCCTCACCCAAATCAAGCGTAAGGCTATGTGGCTGAGCAAATCCAAGAAATTGTGTCAATGCAAAATCGCCGAAATAGCGATGTGCGGCGAGGTCCGGTAAAACGTCGTGACCATGCTCATCCCAGGCACCCGCCGGAAGTTTCGTGTCTCTCTTGTTGCTCGCCACAACCTTGAATTCCGGATACGGTGGATTCGACGCGAAATATTCATTCGGATAAACATCCAAATCTTTCGGATGATCAACCGCCAGCAGCCGCACCTGATCTAAATAAACCGCCTCTTCCAGCGGTTCCATAAAGCGAAAACTGAGGGTTGATTGAAGGCCCTCGAAATTGGGGTGCCCCACTTCTCCCTGATTTTGGGAGAAGTGGGAATTCTGTCTCTCCCGAATCATGTGTCGATCGATCTTGATCCACTCCACCGGACGCGGAACATCCCGTTGCCCCGGCCCAACCCAGTGCCCAACCACGCCGGCTCCCAGCATGTCAGCGACAAACTGATAGCGATCGCCGTTCCACACAAATAATGTCGGGCAGGAACTTCCCCGCCGGTCGATCTCCGTAATATCTTGCTGCCGGTCTCCTGCAACATTGATCTCATCTTGCAGCACACCGGTCGGCCACAACAGACGGACGACATCAGCCTCTTTCGCATCGCCAAGGCCAACGGTCAGGTAAGGCGAATTCTGCCCGAGATAGCCATTCGATCCGTAGATTTCAAATTTCTGCCGATTGCCGCCGGCAAACACTTCAACTTTCGTTCCGATCGCCGATTTGTTGTCGGCCAATCCCTTCAGCGAAAGCCTCAGCCAGTGATTCTGATTTCCGCCCTGATGGTCCAGAACAACATTCCGGAGGAGCACAGCTGGCCCGTGATTCTGCGTGATCAGCAGATCAGTCGCTCCATCGTTGTCGTAATCGCCAGTAATGATCGCGCGCGGTTCTTTCAGTTGAATCTTGTCGAGGCCAACATCCGCGGTGACGTCTTTGAAGCCGTCGGGGCCAAGATTGCGAAAGAGACGGATTTCGAAGGGGCCGAAGTCTCCCTCTCCCGTTTGGCCTACCGCGATCAGGTCAACCCAGCCATCGTTGTCATAGTCGAGTGCGGCCACGCCGAAGGCACGGGTCCAATTTGTCACCGGCAGTGGTACCCGATCGAAACCCTTACCCTGTTTGTTGTGCCAGAGCGTGAGGCCCGGCGGACCGTCCTGTGTCAACGCAATGTCCATCCAGCCGTCATGATCGAAATCGAGAACAGCCAAGCCGAGAGCCATTGGATTGACCATTGGTGAGTCCTGTGGATTCGGCGATGCCAGGAAGACGTGGGGTTTGAATTGTCCCTCCCGTGGATTCTCGAATAGAGTTCGCTCCACGCCAGTCACTGCTATGTCGATGGCGCGGTCGTTGTTGTAGTCGGTGCCAATCGCTGCAGGGGCGGCTCCCGTGCCTGCGAGTCCCGTCTCCGCTGTTTGGTCGGTGAATGTTCCGTTTCCGTTGTTACGCCACATCTGGTGGGGAGAAACGCTCACATCGCCGGCTCTCGTCTTGCTCACCTGAGTGACGTATAAGTCGAGATCGCCGTCGTGGTCGTAGTCGACGAAGGTCACGCCGGCGGCGTTCCCTTCGTTATTGACTCCGGTCGAGATGGTCGAATTCTTGAAAGTCCCATTTTTTTCGTTGTGGAACAAGATGACGCGACCGTCGACAATAACGGCTGGATCGGCGAATCCATCGTTGTCGTAGTCCGCAGCCGTGCAGCTGGTGGCACGAGAAGTGGGATCAAATCCCGAGTGGGCGGTCACGTCCTCAAATTTTCCGCCGCCGAGATTGTGGTACAACGACAATCCTCGCCCGCCATTTTCAGGCAGCAAAAGATCTATTTTCCCGTCATTGTCGTAGTCCAGAAAGCAGGCTCCCGGACCCCAGTAATATACGGCGCCGCGAGAAGCTGCAGTTGGTCCCTCGCCCTCGCCCGGTAATCCCGCCTCTTTTGTCACATCCACAAATTGCACGTTGATCTGCGGCGGAGGTTTCAGCGCAGATTGCGGAGATTCAACGGCACGTGAGTATCGTCCCTGCTCGCCGTACGCGAGGCTCATGGGAGATCCCAACTTATTTTGCGTGATGTATTGAAATCTCTTTAGGTTTTCGCGGGCATCATTGACATCGCCCGATTGCTGATAGGCACGCGACAAGCCGAATTCTGCCGATGCGTGCAGCGGATTGATCTTCAGCGCATGCTGAAAAGCATCGATCGCCCGCGGAAACTGTCTCGCCTGCACGTACGATGCACCGAGAAAATACCAGGTGTCGGCGTCACCAGGATCGAGTTCGGCGACGCGCTTGAAATCATCGATAGCCGCCTGCGCATCCCCCGTATTCTTCGCAAGCAACCCGAGGTTGTACCAGGCCTGCGGGCTCTTCGGATCCTGTTGCACCGCCTCTTCAAGCGCGACCCTGGCTTCGTCGATCTTTTGCAAGTTGAGATATGCGATTCCTTCATTCAGCCGCCTAATCGTCAATTTCGGGTCCAGTGCCGCCGCTTCCTGAAAGCACTTGAGCGCCTTCTCGAAAAGTTGCTGGTTCATGTAGGCAGCGCCGAGATTGTTGAGACGCGCGGCCTCTGGCGGATTTGGTTTTGGCTGAACTTCAGGAGCGCTTGCAAATAGTCCGAACGCGGCGAGAAAGACGCCGCCGAAAGCAACTGAAATCCGGGGATTCATCTGATCAAAGATTTAAGCACAGAGATTGCGGAGAACGCAGAGGATTTCCGGTGCGGGGTTGCGCAGTTCGGTGCCAATCTTCAGTTTCCGCGCAGCAAGGAAGGCTTGTAAGCGCGCGCATCGACTGCGCCTTTACCTTCCTCAACCGTGATGGTCTGCCCGCTTCGCACATTTAGAAGCGTATCCACTTGTCCGCTGGGCCATTGAATCTCGATGCTGTCAGCTTTCATTTGCGCGCCGAGACCGAAGGTCAGAACCAGTTCGCTCTGCGAAAGATAGCTCGATCCCGATCGCAACATCTTCGACTGTTTGTCACTTCCGGAAGTTACGCGAACGACCGCACCAATCCCGTCGCGGTTCGATTTTGTGCCGGCGAGTTTCAATCGCAGGCTGTGATTTGTCCCGTTTTCATTGTGAAAAAGCACCGCCGGTCCGGCGTTCGTCGTGATCAGCAGGTCAAGAAAACCGTCGTTATCGATATCGGCATAAGCCGCGCCCCGCGCCACTCTCGGGGCGGCAAATGCCTTACCCATCTGCTCGGTGACTTCCTGAAACTTGCCCCCGCCCAGGTTGCGGAACAAATGCGGTGGTTCCGCATAGCTCACGCGCTTCTGCACTTTTTCGATGAAGTCTTCAATATGCCCGTCAGCTACAAAGATATCGGCCCAGCCATCGTTGTCGTAGTCGAAAAAGAAACACCCGAATCCGAGCGTCACCAGCGTGGCGCGTCCAACCTCCGATTGCGGAGCCTCATCCACAAATAACCCGTTGCCTTCGTTGTGATATAGCGAGACCATCTGATTGGCAAAGTTGGTGATGATTACACTGGGATGTCCGCTGCGATCATAATCGGCCGCATCCACTCCCATGCCGGCGCGCGCCACGCCGTCTTCACTAAAGGCAATTCCAGAAGGAACTCCGCGCTCTTCGAATGTCCCATCCTTTTTGTTCAGGTAGAGCTTGTTGGGCTGAGTATCGTTGGCAATCAGAATGTCGGGCCAGCCATCGCCGTTGTAATCGAGAATCGCAATGCCCAAGCTCTTCGAGGTTGGATCGCCGATGCCAGCTTTCTGTGTCGTGTCTTCAAACTTGCCATTGCCCAGATTGTGCCAAAGCCGCACCGACGTTCCCTTGTACGACTCCGGAGTGCAATATGACTTATGCGCGCCATCGAGGGTGCAATACAGATCGGTCTGCTCGGTCCATCGCACGTAATTTGCAACGACCAGATCGAGCTTGCCATCGCGGTCGTAGTCAACCCACGCCGCGCTGGTCGAAAACTCGTTCGGCCCCCAGAGGCCGGCGGCCTTCGTCACTTCCGTAAAAGTGCCGTTGCCGTTGTTGTGAAAGAGATGGCTTTGCCCGAGCGCGGTGATGAAAATATCGTCGAAACCGTCGTTGTCGTAATCGCCGACTGCGGCTCCGAAGCCGAACATGGGTACAGCCAGCCCCGCCTGTTTGGTCACATCCGTGAAAGTTCCATTGCCATTATTGTGGTAGAGCTTGGGTGTCGTCGCTCCACCGTGCGAATGCCCCGGAAAATCGTCGCCATTCACCAGGAGAATGTCGGGATATCCATCATTGTCATAGTCGATGAAAGCGCAGCCCGGGCCCATGGTTTCGGGAAGCCATTTCTTGCCGAAAGCTCCGTTGTTGTGGGTGAAGCGAATTCCAGCCTTTGCGGTGATGTCGCGGAATTGAATTTGCTGCGCGAAGCTGTTTGTTCTCGCAAGAAAAACCATGAACCACAGAGTCACGGAGACACAGAAAAATCTCGGAACGATATCGTATCGATTTCGCAGTTTTCCTCTGAAACTCTTCGGCTCTATGGCGATCGGATTTCCCCGCATTATTTTGACGCTCCGGCAAGCGCGACAGATTTTATTGCACGATTAGATTTGATGGCAGCCAGCGGCACAGAAAGATGCTCATGGATCGCCTGCCTCTCGTTATTATCCTCGGGATGCGACAGTCGATAGGGTCCCGTAACGGCCTGCGACGACTCATCGGCCTTGAATCGCAAATATCGCGCCTCGTGCTCTTTGGCAAGTTTCTCATCGCCCAGTCCGTTGTAGCAAAGCATCAGGTTGTAATGCGCCTGCAAGTCTTCAGGGTCGATGGCCAGCACCGCCTGTAGCGTCTTCACGGCGTCTGCATACTTCCGCTGCAAAAATAAAACTCTGCCCAGGTCATTGAGAGCAACTCGATCGCGCGGATACTGCGCAAGCACAATCCGCAATCGCGCGGCGGCGCCTTCGTAATTGCCATCCGCCCGAAGCACCCGCGCATAAAAATAATTCGCTCGTGCCAGCGTTGGCGACAGTGCTAGGGCCTTTTCAAGAACTTTGCGCGCACGCTCCATATCGCCTTCCTGCACAGCGCAGCGGCCAATGTTGACCCATCCGTCGGGATTGTTCTGGTCGGCTTCCGTCACTTTCTGAAAAGCCGCGGTAGCAGCCTTGAGATCGCCCTGTAAGAATAATCCAATTCCGTAATCGTTCCAGCGCTGCCACTCTTCTTTCAGGGCAATCGTCATCGGGGGCGAGGCCGCCGTATCGTGTGCAACCACTGGAAGGCTCACTTCGTTCTCGGCTACTGTGACGATCGGCAGGTTGGGAATTTTTTCCTGCTTCGCGGAGACTCCGCTAAGGGACGCCGTAAATATTGTCGGCCTGTCGTCGTAGTCTGAAGCCACGGCATTTCGCTTAGTCGGATCCGGTACGCCGGCGAAAGCCTCCTGCGTGCCATACCAGCTAAACTTCCGATAGCAAAGACGCGCGTGCAGCGTAATTTTGCCGCCTGTATTTTCCGGAATCTTCACCCGATAGTGCACGGTATCCGCCGCGCCTGGAGGGATCAGCCGGACGTACACCACGGCGCGAGTAGCCCACGCATTCCGCTTGTTGATCGGATTTCCGTGCGCATCAATCTGCAAGGAGCGGTAAAAGTGGGCGCCTTTCTCGACTGGCCCTTTCCCTTCATCTTCGACCATTCCGCTCCAGAAGATCGTTTGCCCTTTGTCGTCGGTTCCTTTCAATTCGAGCCAGGTGTCGTAGGCATCGACGGTGCCACCGGGGAAAAAGTGTCCAACTTTTTTTGTGCGAACCACGACATCCACGCGCACCGTGTCGCCACGACGCAGCGCGGGTTGTACTCGATTCAACGGAGCCGTGATCGGCGCAGTTTCCCCGGCGCTCTCCGGATTAATTTTCGTCTCCGCTTCTTCGCCGACAGCGAATGTCGTATTCAGCTCCGATAGTTTGCCCGCATCCGATTTCGGCTGCTCTCGCGCAGGAGATACCGCAAAAATGTCGACCGTCAACGCTCCGCTCTTCAAGAATCCTTCGGTCAACTTCAGTTGCGCATCGTCTTCATTAGCTGTTGGCACGGCAGTATTCGCACCGGGGAAACGATGGGAATGCACGAATCCGTTCACATTGCCCGCGTCTTTCGACGCTTCGGCGGGCATGTGGCAATCGGCGCACTGCTGCGGCTTCGGAGGATAGTAAAACGATCTCGCTCCTTGCCCGGAAACCCCGCTCGCCTGCCAATTGTCATATTCGTTGAAACCGCGGAACCAGCGATAGCTGTTCACGGGGACGTCGAGATGCACTTTGTGGCAGGTCGAACAGAACTCAGCCGTCTGCGTGCGCATGAAAGGCTTAAGAAAAACGCGCCGGTGAGGCTCGGGGTTCAGCCGGATCACGAAATCGTGCAGCGCTCGCGCCACCGGGTTTTGATTGGCGGCCAGTTCATGTAGCTTAGGATATTCCAGATAAAAATCCGCCTGCCCCATCGTGCTCTTCACCGCGGCGATCGAGTGGCACATCATGCAGCCCAGTCCCGCTTGCGATTCCGGACGATGCACGATCTGCTTGATCGGCGTATCCATCAAGCCTGCGTACAGAACCGCCGGGTCGTGGCATCCGCCGCACCACTTCGAAGGCTTGGTGCCGATCGTATCCTGCATGTACTCGATGGACTTGCGATACCACTGATTGTTGAACGAGGAAAAGTGGTGCGCCGAGCCATACCACTGGTTGTAAATATCTTCATGACAGCGCTTGCACGAATCTGATTCCATGAAGAATTTACTCGGAATTTTCTGCTTCCCATAAACCTGCGCCGAACTGGGGAAGAAAGGTCCGTCGGGTCCATCGCCTTCGCCGTTCATGTTCTCGGGAGGCATCGCTGGATTTTGAATGCGCTCGCGCGTCTGCCAACTTTCCCGCGCATAGTGCGCGCCGTATCCGATTGCGGCAATTGCGAGCAGGCAGATCGTCAGGCGAAGCGCGGCAGCAGCGCTGTTCGAGCTTTGGGATCGGCCTCGCTCAAACTTTTCAGCCAGCAGAAAACCAACACCCCCCAATGAGATCCCAATGTGGAGGTAAAGCCATTTCCACTCCAGTCGCGCGGTGCCGGTCCTGAGCAAAATGATCCCGAGTACAGCGCCAGCAGCAATCAGCAACCAACCAGCCCGCTGCAAGAGCGTGCTGTCTCGAAAAAAGCGCGCAAGTACCGGTATCAGCAGAATCGTCGCAACGACTCCAGCGAAGGCATGCAGCAGCACTACGCCCGCGTAGAAAATTGTCGGTTGCGGAAATGCGTAGAGGTAGCCCGCGGAAACAGCGAGAAAGACAATCAGCCAGAACAACGTCCGCTGAACCAAGCCTCCGGCGGGTGAGTGCTGTCGCATCAGAGATGGAAAATGATTGCCTTTAAGATTTCGCCCCACAGTGGAGGCAATCCCGTGCGTCCAAGTTACTTACGTGCCGCTCCATCGGGGAATAACATAAAACAACTATCGCCTGACGAAAGCCCGTCAACCGATTGGCGGTTTTTCCCACGATCCGCGCTCTCGCTCCAACAGGGCTGCGACAGAAAGCACCAACTCCTCTTGCCACGGGAGTCCGACAACCTGCACGCCAATCGGCAGGCCCTCGGCCGATCGGCCGATCGGAACAGCCACCCCGGGATTGCCCAGCAAGTTGAAGAATTCCGTATAGCTCCACGCATCCAGGTACTCGACCTTTTTGCCCTCGATCTCCCAGGTACGCTCACCATGCCGGAAGGCCGGAATCGCCGCCACCGGACACAAGAGAATGGGATACCGCTGCATCTGAGCGCAGAATCGTGCCCGCAACAGATCGCGCCTCACCCAGGCATCCAGCAAGGCCTCAGAATCCAGCGCAGGTTCGGCATCAGACCACCGGAGAAATTCTTTCAGGAGCGGACTCATCTCAGACTCGCGGCCTTTGAACATCGGCCGCAACAGCATTCCTCCGGCGACTACGAAATATTTGCGCCAGAGTTCCCGTGCTTCTTCAAGTCCTTCCGGCCGGAAGCATTCGACGTTGAATCCCGCATCTCGCAACGCTTGCGCAGCGGTGCGCACGGCCTCGCGAGTTTCTGGAGTAACGGGCGTGCGGCCATCGTCTTCGAAATATCCGAGGTTCAGCTTCTTGATTTCATGCTCCGGCGGCCAGCGTACCGGAACTGGCGCTGCCCAAGTGTCGCCCACGTCGGGCCCTTGCATCACATCGAACAGAACCTTCAAATCTGCAACCGTCCGCGCCATCGGCCCCACGACACCGATCAAAGCGAACGGTCCGGCGGAAACAGGAAAATGTCCGGTACTCGGAATTCTTCCCGGAGTCGGCTTCAGCCCGCAGATTCCGCAGAAGTGGGCGGGCACGCGAATCGAGCCTCCACCATCGCTGCCAACTCCGCCAGCCGACATGCCTGCTGCAATCGCCGCGGCTTCTCCGCCGCTCGAGCCTCCGGGCGTGCGCTCGAGGTCCCACGGGCTGTTCGAGCGGCCGTTAAGAAGATTATCTGTTTCCCACGCCATCAATAGCTCGGGAGCATTCGTCGTGCCCAGAACAATCGCACCGGCGCTCTTGAGTCGCCTCACCAGCGGGGCATCTTCCTCCGCGATAGATCCCGCTCTTAGCCGCGTCCCAGCCTCACAACGCATCCCCTTCACACTGATCGAACTCTTTATGCTGACCGGGACGCCGTGCAGCGAGCCGAGCATTTGCTTGCGCATCGAAGCATTCTCGGCTTCGCGAGCGGCCTTTCGTGAAGCATCTGAATCGAGCTGCACGAAGGCGTTGAGTCGTGGATTCAATCTTTCGATCTGCTCCAGATGCGAATTCACGATTTCGACGGGAGAGATCTTCTTCGCGCGGATCTGCTCCGCCATAGCCGCCGCCGAGAGAAAGTTAATCTCGCTCATGCAACCTCACCCGCATGGCGCGATCCAGCATCCGCTTCTCTTCCACTGTGAGAGCGCGATGTTCTCCTTTTGCGAGATCGCCCAGCGTCAGAGGTCCAATGCCGACACGAACCAGGCGCAATACCTCTACCCCCAAGGCCTCCATCATGCGCCGAATCTGACGGTTCTTGCCCTCATCCAGGACAACCTCAAGCCAGCAATTCTTCTCGCCCGCTCGCAGCAGGTTTACATGCTTTGCTCGTAGCGCCACCCCATCGTTTGCCTTCACACCTCGAAGCAAAGCCTGCACAAACTCTTTGTCGGGCAGGGTCCCGATCTTTACATGGTAGGTCTTATCAAGATGCGTCTCCGGAGCCGCTACGTGAGCGCCCCACTCAGAGTCGTTCGTAAGCAGCAGCAAGCCTTCACTAGCCTTATCCAGCCGGCCCACCGGAGCAACCCAGGATTCACCCGGTTCAGGCAACTTCGCCTCCGCGTCAGAACGCTCGCCCAAAATCGTATAAACCGTTTCCCGGCCTTTTTCATCCGACGCCGTCGTCACCACACCGCGAGGCTTGTTCAGCATGAAGTAGATTTTTTCGCTCGCCCTGACTTCCTTGCCATCGACCGCAATCTGACTTCGGCCGTGAACAGGATTCTCGGGATTGCGGCTGATCTTCCCGTCGATGCTGACGCGGCCAGCTAGAATCAAAGCTGCCGCATGCGATCGTGAGCAGTAGCCGAGCTTTGACAAGGCTCGGGCCAGGCCAATCTTGCGATTTGTTTTCTGGCGCACCGGATCATGCTACCCGATTCTTTCTTCTGAATCCGTGAAGGCCCACCTCACAAATCGGTCCGATGCACAACGGGCAATGCAGAATCGAGCGAACGCTTGCTACGATGTTTACCGCAACCGATTTAGAGATAAGGAGACAACAATGGCCCATCAACATCCCCCACGTTTCTTGAAGATCGTAGACGATGCAAAGACGCGCGTGCGCGAAACCAACGTCGAAGAGGTAAAGCAGAAGATCGATCGCGGCGACAAATTCGCTCTGATCGATGTACGCGAGGAAAGCGAATTCGCGAAAGATCACCTACCGGGTGCCATCCATCTCGGCAAAGGTATCATCGAGCGCGATATCGAAGCGCGCGTCCCCGACCTTAATGCCGAGATAGTGTTGTATTGCGGCGGTGGATTCCGGTCCGCGTTGGCGGCCGACAATCTGCAGAAGATGGGGTATACCAATGTCATCTCGATGGACGGCGGCATCCGCGATTGGCGGGATAAAGGCTATCCACTGACAAATCGCCAATGACAAGAATCTAAGCGCGGCTTACTGGCCCAGGGTGTGTATTAAGCATGTACTTACGGTTGTTTCCTACGTGTACTTGTGCGCCCTCCGTGGCGAATTAGGACCATGCACCTTGTATTCTTGACATCCCCCAGGTCGCATTAGAAACTTCCAATACACAAATTCGTTTCCCACCAAACGTCGCATAGCCACTTAGCCCCCATAAGGAGAATCAAGGGTATGAGACACCTGTCAAATACATCGACGAGACTATTCGTATTTGCCTTCGCCTTCGTTCTGGCGTTCGCGCTCTCGGCAAGCTCGCCCGCTCACGCCCAGACCTTCACCATCCTTCACAACTTCGCCAGCAGCGACGGCAGCGCCCCACTCGCGGGCCTCGTCATGGATGCCAAACAAAATCTCTACGGCACCGCCAGCAGTGGCGGAGAATACAACGGCGGCGTGATCTTCAAAGCCTCCCGAAGCGGCGCGGAAATGGTTATGCACAGTTTCGGCAGCGGAACAGACGGGTCGAGTCCAGAAGGTAGCCTGATCATCGACTCGGCTGGCAATCTGTATGGCACTACTTTCGCCGGCGGCGCGGCCGGCGCTGGAACCGTATTCAAGATCTCCTCGAACGGAAAAGAGAGCATCCTTTACAGCTTTGCGGGCGGCGACGATGGCGCCAATCCCGTCGCCGGCCTCACTATCAACGCGTCCGGCAATCTCTACGGCACTACCTCCAGCGGGGGAGCTTATAACTCCGGCACAGTATTTGAAGTCAGCTCCACCGGCCAGCACACCACACTCTACAGCTTCGGCAGCATAGCGAACGATGGAACCGATCCCGTAGCCGGCGTCACGCTCGACCCCAAAGGCAATCTCTATGGCACGGCTTCCGCGGGCGGCTCTTACGGCTATGGAACCGTTTTCGAGTTAAAGTATTCGGCCTCCGGTTTCACGGAAAACATTCTGCACACTTTCGAGATGCAGAACGACGGTGGAACGCCCTACGCTGGATTGATCTTCGATCGCTCCGGCAATCTCTACGGTGCCGCCACGCAAGGCGGCGACGGCTCGGGCGGAGGCGGCACAGTTTTTGAATTGACCAGGTCGGCCGGCAACTGGACATTCAATGTGCTCTATGGCCTGGCAGGATGGGGCATCTCCGGAACATTCCGCAATCTACTGTTCGATGCCTCCACCGGCGTGATCTACGCCACCACGCATTGCGACGGCGCGTATAGCTCGGGAACCGTTTATTCGCTCACGCCTTCGGCCGGATCGTGGTCTTACACCGAGCTCTACACGTTCACAGGTGGAACCAACGGTTACTACGTCTTCAGCAATCTGGTCATGGATAAAAGCGGCAGCCTCTACGGCACAACCAACACGGGTGGCGCCAACGGCTACGGCGAAATCTTTAAGGTGGCGCCGTAGCGGTAAAGGTACGGCGGACGGCCCCAACCGCCGGCAAATAGTCCGCAGTAATGGGCATGTGGTTCGTCCGTTTGGCGACCTGCGAAAATTGGTGAGTCTTCTCGCCCCGCGCCTTCACTGGCGGGGCGAGAGATTTTCACCCGGCAAGACTCCTCGTTGAGCAGACGGAGCCGATGCCGCTAAGTGAAGCGATTTCCTCGCCCGTCGGCTCGCGACCGGGCCCTTCTGTGGTAAGCTCCGGCCTTCTTACCGCTCTATGAACCGTCGCATCTTCTTCTGGTCGCTCACCTCAGCCCTCGCAGGCTTTCTCTTCGGCTTCGACACAGTTGTCATCTCCGGAGCGGAAAAAACTATACAAAACCTGTGGGGATTGAGCCCCGGCGTTCACGGCATTGCAATGGCCTCGGCGCTCTACGGCACCGTGGTTGGCTCGCTTCTCGGCGGCTGGCCCGCCGACCGCTTCGGGCGCAAAGCCACGCTGCTCTGGATCGGAATTCTTTACGTCGTGGGCGCGGTCGGTTCCGCCCTGGCCACCAACGTCGGCATGTTCATTGCAGCTCGCGTGATTGGAGGGCTCGGCATCGGCATCTCGACCGTCGTCGCGCCCATGTACATCTCCGAGATCGCGCCGCCGCGGCATCGTGGACGGCTGGCAGGAATGTTCCAATTCAATATCGTTTTCGGCATCCTGATGGCTTTCGTCTCGAACGCTCTGCTCGCTGGCGTCGGCGAAAACGCCTGGCGCTGGATGCTCGGGGTAGCCGCGTTCCCTTCGCTACTCTACGCACTACTCTGCTTCGGGCTTCCCGAAAGTCCACGCTGGCTCCTGAGCCGCAAGGGTGACCGCGAGACGGCTTTGCGAGTTCTGCAACGGATAGAGCCTGGCGCCTCGCAAGATGACGTAGCGGCCGCGGCGGACACGATTTCGGCGGCTGCATCTTCGGAGCAAACCTCCTCATCCGGACATTTCTGGACGAAGCGTCTGAGCAAACCCATCCTGCTCGCAATCTTGATTGCATTTTTTAATCAGATGTCCGGCATCAACGCGATTTTGTACTTCGCTCCGCGCATCTTCGAACTCACCGGTTTAGCGGCAAAAGCCGCGCTGCTGCAATCCATCGGCATCGGCGTTACCAATCTCGCTTTCACTTTTATCGGGCTCTGGCTCATTGACCGGCTGGGACGGCGCACGCTTCTCTACATCGGCTCGTTCGGCTACATCACGTCGCTCGGCCTGGCAGCCTGGGCATTCTTTACCAATCATTTCTCCATTGTGCCGGCCTGCATCTTTGGATTCATCGCCGCCCACGCCATCGGCCAGGGGGCGGTGATCTGGGTCTTCATCTCCGAGATATTTCCCAACCGGCATCGCGCCGAAGGCCAGGCGCTCGGCAGCTTCACCCACTGGATCTTCGCCGCCCTGCTCACAACTTTTTTCCCCAAGATGGTCACCGCGTTCCCGCCCGGCTACGTTTTCTCGTTCTTTGCCGGCATGATGGTTTTGCAATTGATCTGGGTGAAGACCGTGGTTCCGGAAACGAAGGGTGTCTCGCTGGAGCAGATACAGAAACAGTTGGGGATCGCATGAAGCCTGCGCTCGGATCTTCAAATCGATCCGGACGGGAAGGTCGCTACTGCAGCTTCCCGTACTCCGCTTTCGCTTCTTTGAGTATCGGAATGCCGGGGTCACCATCTTTCCACAACGCGAGAAAGTTTTTATAAGCTGCCAGTGCCTGTACGCGCGCGGCATCGGCATCAGCACCCCGCGAGGTTCTCGCCTGCAAAGCATTGCCGCGAGCTACGCCCAGATGCGCCAGCGCTTCCGTCCAGCAATTCCATACAATCCCGCTGTGGTCGAGAATCTTCTGAAACTCCGCGGCGGCAGGTTTGCCTTGTCCCGCCGCAAGGTATGCTTCTCCCCGCACATAAATTGGATAGAGGCAGGAGATGCTGACGTCGAAGGGAATTTGTCCCAACTCCAGAAGCGAATCAGTTTGCGGTGAATTCGCTTGCAGGGCATTCAAGGCCTGCGCCGGGTTCTTCTTGTCCAGCGCCAACTGCCCTTGAATGGCCGGAAGCCAAAGCGATTGCAGTTGCGTGTCGAGCGGAAAGCGCTTCGCTAAATCCTGCGCAAGCGATTCGGCTCCCGCCGCGTCGCCCGCCAGGGCCAGCGCCAGGGCCGCTTCGCTTTCCACGCCCTGACTCGACGGAGCGAGCTTCAAAGCCTCTGCCGCATCCCGCAGCGCGTCCGCGCGATTGCCGTATGCAGCTTCACGCTGAGCCGCAATCGCCTGCCACAGAGCACCGTTTTCCCGGCTGTCCGTTCGGATCGCCGACTCGACCGCCCGCTTGCTCAACTCCTGCGCCCGCTCCGCATGGCCGGCATAAGCTTCACTGTTCGAGGCCAGTTCCAATCCCCAAGTCTCGTAATCGGGCTTGGCCGCATACCACTGTTGCTGTTCCATCATCCCCGCGGAGTCTGCTCCTGAAAAAACCAAAGCATAAGCGGTATTGTGCATGCTTAAGCTGTCGAGTTTGCGAGCCTGCGCATCGCGAATCGTCTGCCGCGTATCATCGAGGCGCTGCAAAGCAAGTAGGTCATTAGCCAGATTCGCGTACCCACCTACCTCGTCCGGCGCAAGTTGAATCGCGTGGCGGGTCATCTCTTCCGCCTTTTCGTATTGACCCTGTGCTGCATAAGCGAGCCCCAAACCGCTGTAGCCTGCGCTATCGCGTGGATAGCTCTCAATCTCCTCCTGATAGGTTTGCCCGGCCTTCTCCGGTTCGCCCGTAACGTTGGTGTAGTAGTTTGCGACGATCGACAGCCTCTCGCGTTCGCTGGCATGTTCGCGCAACTCGAATGCCTTGGTGAAATACTCTCCGGCTCGTCCGACTTCACCTAGACTCTGGTAGTCCGCGCCCACGGCCTTGTAACCCATGGCAAAATTCGGATCCATTTGAATCGCCCGCTGATGATAAGGCAGGGCTGCAGCCGTACCTTTCTCGCGATAAGCTTTTCTACCCAGCGTGTACGCCTTCAGAGCCTCCAGTGAAAATGTGGTCGCCTGCACCAGCGGAACATCGAACTTTTGAACCGTCGCGAGCGATTCACCCATCTCGGCGCGCAACCCGGAAGCCGCGTCGCCCAGCGCGTCAAGCACCTTCTCTTTTGACGCAGCGGTGACTTGCTCCTGCGCCAGCGTGTCTCCGTTCTGGCAATTCACCGCCTTCAATCTCATCACATATTCGCTGCCCAGGCTGCCAACCATTCCGGCAATGTAAGCCTTGCTGCCGGTACGCATACAAAGCTCGCGCGCTACCTCCGGCGCGAGTTTCGTGCCCGCCGGTCGCGTCATCAGCTTCAGAGTCTTCGAGACTGCGCCGTCGGAAAGCACATTCAGGAAAGGCGATTGCCGTAGAGAGACGTTGAGCGCCGTTTTCAAGGTGTCATCGAATATCGGATCGCCGGTACTATTTTCAAAATCGGCGAGAACAATAGTGTCCTTCTCGGTGAGGCGGTGTGCGGCCTGACGCAAGCGGTAATAAAACGCTCCCGCAATTGCAACTGCGGCCAGCAGCACAACTGCGAGAACCAAAAGTTTCCAGAGCTTCGTGCCCGCGGCAGGAACCTCTGCGGCCTTCACTGCGCTCGCTGAGCGAGATGAAGACTGAGAAGCAGTAGCCAGAGCAGGCGAAGAACCAGATGCCGGGACCGGTGATTGCATGGCCTGAGAACCGCTCTGCTGCGCGTGCGCCAGGCCTGAACCCGAAGCGATCGCTCGTCCTGTCTCCGTATCCCGCTTTAGCCTTTGCAACTCAGAGCGCATTTCGGACGCATGTTGATAACGGAGTTCGCGATCTTTTTCCAGAGCGCGGTTGATGATCCGTTCGAGTTCGGCCGGCACGCTGTGATTCAGCCGCACCATGGCCACCGGAGCGCGGTTCACAATGGCTTCGCAGATCATCGCCGAACTCTCTCCGTGAAACGGCAAATCGCCGGTCGCCATCTCGTAAAGCACCGCTCCAAACGAGAACAGGTCGGTTCGTGCATCCAGTTCCCTGGCTCGCACCTGCTCCGGCGACATGTACGCAACTGTTCCGAGCATCGTGCCCGGGCTGGTCAGGTGCTCCGGCTCCTGAGTCTGCGTAAGCAGTGACGCAATCCTGCTCGAAGAGCTGGTCGAAAGATTTACCTTCGCCAGCCCAAAATCGAGAATTTTGGCGTGTCCGCGTTTGGTGACGAAAATGTTTGCCGGCTTGATGTCGCGGTGAACAATTCCTTCCGCATGGGCGGCATCGAGCGCGTCGGCAATCTCGATGGCAAGCGACAGAATCAGTTCGGTATCCATCGGACGGCCGCCGATGCGGCTCTTCAGCGTCATGCCCTCGAGAAACTCCATGGCGATGAAGTTCTGGCCATCCTGCTCGTCGATTTCAAAAACCATGCAGATGTTGGGATGATTCAAGGCCGAAGCAGCCTGGGCTTCGCGTTCGAAGCGGGCCAGCGCCTGCGCATCCTTGGCAATGTTGTCGGTTAGAAATTTCAGGACGACAAAACGGTGAAGCTTGAGGTCCTCAGCTTTGTAAATCACACCCATCCCGCCACCGCCGAGTTTTTCGACGATACGGTAATGTGAGATGGTCTTACCGATCACTGGCGCGAATCTTACGTCTGAGAAACGGGCAAGTCAATGTGACGACTGTTGTTCCTGAGGGTCGGCATTCCGGGGAACGGCCCCTCGCTGAAAGCGCAATAAATATCAATGCTGCGGCAAAGTTGGCAGTGCAACCTTCTGTTGAATACCCGTGCCCTCGACTACGGTGTAAATGAAATCCGCAGGCATATCGTGGAGAACTTCCGTTTCGCCGTTAGGCCAACGAATACTTGCTTCATTTATTTTCTCGTTCGTGCCCAACCCAAAATGCAGCCGCAAATCGTTTTGCGAAAGATAGCTTGCCCCTCCGCGAACTTCATCGATCTGCACCAGCGCCCCCGATTTGACGGTCACGCGCGCCCCAATCGCGGCCTTATTGCTCTTTGTCCCGAGCAATTTGAACAGCACGCGATGGTTGTTGCTCTGCGTGCGGTTCATCAATAACGACGGCGGCTCCCCCACGTTCAGGACGACGATATCCACGTTCCCATCATTGTTGATATCGCCAAAAGCGGCGCCCCGCCGAGATTGTGGCGGCATACTAGTTAGCGCCTCCGAAACGTCGTCAAACGTCCCATCCCGATGATTGCGGAAAAGCAGCATCGGCTGTCGATAAGGAGTACCGCCGGGAATCGTATCCACCTGCGGATACACGTGGCCGTTGGCGACAAATAAATCCAGCCAGCCATCGTTATCCATGTCGAAAAACGCCGTCCCCCAACTCACGTAAGGATATGTCGGCTTCATCAGCTTCGCGCGCACGCTGACGTCGGCAAAATTCTCCTTGTCGAGATTGCGATAAAGAGTGGTGCCCTGCTCCACAAAATTTGTCACGACCACCGACAAGCGGCCTTCGTGCAAATAATCGCCCCAATCGACTCCCATCGAACCCTGTTCCAGGCCATCTCCGCTCAGAGCCACGCCCGAAAGCAAGCCAACATCTTCAAATGTCCCATCGTGCTTGTTGTGATACAGAAAATTTGGCCCGGCATCGTTTGCGACATACAGATCGGGCCAGCCGTCATTGTCATAATCGCTCCAGGTCGCTCCCAAACCGTAATAATGATGCGGATCGTCGACGCCCGCTTTTTTCGAAACTTCCTCGAACGTGCCATCGCCCCTGTTGTGAAAGAGCAAATCGGATTCCCCCGGCATGCCCCAGGGTCCACACTGCACCAGCACTCCCTTGAAGCGGCAAAAGCGGGGGTCGTTGCCAAACTGTGGCAGGTTGTCGATATCTACGTGAACGTAACGCGAAACAAATAGATCGACCTTGCCATCGCGATCGTAGTCCGCCCAGGCCGCTCCGGTGCTGAATCCACCCGCGCCGACGCCGGCTTTTTCGGTCACGTCTTCAAATTTGCAGTCGCCCAAATTGTGGTAGAGAGCGTTGCCGCCAAACCCTGTGACGTAAACATCCTGCAGCCCGTCGTTATCGTAATCGGCCACGGCCACTCCCATGCCCCAGCCTTTGTGCGTCAGCCCGGCAGCTTTCGTGATGTCAGTGAATTTGACTTCGCTGCCGCTCGAATCCGAATCCTGATGATAGAGCGTAATCAGCAAATCCCCGCCGTGCCGGTACCGATCAACCGTCGATCCGTTCACCGTGATGATGTCGAGTTTGCCGTCGTTGTCGCAATCGATCAGCCCCACTCCCCCGCTCATCGACTCGACAATGTATTTCTTGTCAGGGGAAGAAATGTGCGGCACCGTCAGGCCGGCTTTCGACGCAATGTCCTCGAACTGCGGTGCTGCCTCAGCGATTGACTCTGCTTTTTTCTGCGGCACAGCAGACGGCGGAGATTTCGGGAGATGCGCCTGCGCGTCGAGATGGGCAACCGACAAGAAGACCATCGGAAGGCACAAGGTCCAGCGTAAAACCAGAGCACGCATGCGAAGTGCGATTATAACGTCCGCGCGAAGTGATGATCTGAGGAGGCGTCGCAGAGTGGAAGGAATAAAGAAGAAAATCAGCAATTCTGAGCGCAAAACAAAACGCCCCAGACTCGATTTGAGTCTTGGGACGTATGTTGATCAGCCCTCCCCCAAGTGCTGCTCGAAAACAAGACTACTTCACGACCCGAAACTCGTGAATGGCCCGTGCGTGCCACTGTATGGCACGAAGGTGGAATACAGATAACTTACTGCAAATAAATGCCTTAAGCGATTACCGGAGCTGTATGGACCCCCACCGAGCCGAAAACTCGCCGATAGCGCTCGATTTCCGCAGGCGGCCCCAGCGCTTTCGCTGAATTATCCGAAAGTTTCACCGCCGGTTTCCCTTCAACAGTCGACACTTTGCTGATCAAACTGATCGGTTCGAAACCATTATCGCCGCTCGGATCGCAATCGCGAAAATCGTTCGTCAACAGAGTCCCCCAACCAGCGCTGAAACGAATGCGCGGGCCCGGAGTCCACAACCGCGAATCGGCAAAATCCGCGGCGCTATGAAAATCGCGCGCCGTTATTCCTCGTGCCAGCGTGCCGCCAAAGTATGCATGCAATCCTAGGATGTCGTGGACATCGAGTGCGTCGGAAGCAATCAACAGTTTGGAGTGCGGATCGCGTCCGCGCTCCTTCAGCCATTCGATATATTCATCGCCGGCAATGTACGGATCCTTGCTGTCGACGCGCTGCCCTGTCCAATCCGCCGCCCAATCCGGAGCACCTTCCAGAAACTGCGTCGTACCGAACGTGTCGGGAAGCATTATGCGCAACGCGCCCGCATAAGTGTCCTGCCACATCTCGAGAACTTTGTATTGCGAGGCCTTCAAGGCTTCGTCATCCGGCGCAAGCGCCGCCATCACCATGGGAATTTCATGCGCATTGGTGCCAATCGCTTCGAGGTCATGCTTGTGCGCCAGAAAAGCATTCGAGGTTCCGATAAAGCCGCCGGCCAGGTTCGAAGCCATCGCCCGCACCACGTATTCCTGCCACAGAAAACTATGTCGACGGCGCGTTCCAAAGTCGGCGATGGTCAGCCGAGGCACTCCGCGCAGGCGTTCGATCTTGCTCCACAACCGCGTCTTCGCCTTGGCATACAGAATGTCGAGTCCAAATTCGCTCAGCCGTTTCACATTCGCCCGGGTTCGCAGCTCATTGATAATCGAAAGCGAATAAAGCTCCCACATCGTGGTCTCTGTCCACAGGCCGTCAAACGATAGATGAAACGGTTTGCCCGGCGCCGAAACCTCGTAATCGGATAGCCGGAAGTCGCGCTCCAGCCACTCGAGAAACGCCGGCTGAAAAATTCCGCGGCTGCCATAAAACGTATTGCCGGCCAGCCACACCAGCTCAGACTTGCGAAAGCGAAGATTACGGGCATGGTCGAGCTGCGCGAGAAGCTCTTCGCGCCGGAAGATATCGATAGGGCCACCCGAACGGCTGGATACTGAAAAGGAAACATGCGTCTTCGGAAAATGTTTCCAGATAAACTGCAGCATCAGCAGCTTGTAAAAATCGGTATCGAGCAGAGACCGGGTGACCGGGTCGAGTTCCCAGTTGTGGTTATGCGCCCGCTCGGCGAAGTTCACGATCATACTTCTCTATCGTCGTACGCGCGGCAAGAGAAAAGCAAATCGTGACACGTTACAAAAGGGATCAGGCAGGTATTCCTTTGAAAATAAAACTCCCCTCGCACCTCGCCAAGGGGAGTTTTGCTGTTCATGCGTTACTTACGACCCTTCCGTCGAGTGCAACACCCGGAAAGTATTTCCGCCGTTCGACCACACCAGCAGCAAAGCGTCTTGCCCCTTCGGCACGTTCGAGAGCGCTTCTTTCACTTCAGCCGCGTTCTGCACCTTGTGCCGGTTCACTTCAAGAATGATGTCGCCTTGCTGCAATCCGGCATTATCCGCCGCGCTTCCCGGCTGAACCTGCTCGACCACAGCTCCGTGAAGATCGCCAGGCGCCTGAATCTGCCCGCGGATTTCCGGGGATAGATCGGTAATGCCGATGCCCCAGCGCATTTTGCCCTGGCCCTCGGCATTCTTTCCGCCTTGATCGGGGCCGCTACCCAGTCCCACTAACGTAATCGACAGGCTCATGCTCTTGCCATTGCGCAGCAGATCGACTGTGATCTTCGTTCCCGGCTGTTTCTGGCCAACCGTCACTTGCAGTTCGCCGGCGTCGGAGATTTTCTCTCCATCGATTGCCGTAATGACGTCGCCGATCTGCAAGCCTGCCTTTGCCCCGGGCGAGTCAGTTTCGACTTCCGTAACAACGGCTCCGGTCGCATTCGATTCGTCGAAGAACTTCGCGTTCTCCGGCGTCACATCTGTCACGCCGATCCCAATGCGGCCATGGCTCACTTTGCCGTATCGGATCAGCGCGTCGACCGTCGGCTTGGCAATCTGCGCAGGAATCGCAAATCCCATGCCCGAGAAAGATCCGGAAGGCGAAATCAGGAACGTGTTGATGCCGACGACTTCCCCGCGAGCATCAACCAGTGGCCCGCCGGAGTTGCCCGGATTAATGGCGGCGTCTGTCTGAATGAACTCGCCCGGCTTGCGTGGATCGCTCGAATCAGGATTCTGGCGATTCACCGCGCTCACGATTCCGCGCGTCACCGTGAATCGGAATCCGTAAGGATTGCCGAAAGCCAGCACCGTCTGGCCGGGCCGCACTTCCTTCGAGTCTCCCCATGGCACGCTGGCGAGGTTGTTTGCGTCGACTTTGATCACCGCGAGGTCAGTCAGTGGATCGGTACCGATCAGCTTCGCTTTCAGCACCCGCCGGTTGCTGGTGGTTACGCGAATGTCGGTCGCCCCGTCGACGACGTGATTATTCGTCACGATATAACCATCGGGAGAGATCACTACGCCGCTGCCCAATCCGTGCTCGATCTGCGGCTGCTGCTCGCGCATGTGCGGGCCGAAGAATTGGCCGAAGCCTCCGCCGAACGGGTCGCCCTGTCCGAAGAACCGCTGCATATCGTGCGGCATCTGCTGACCGGCAGCGTCGGCCTTGGTTTTCGACGTCACGGTTACGTTGACCACCGCCGGGGTCACATGCGCGGCAAGATTCTCCATCGCATGATCGAGAGCCAGCAGCGCGCTCACGCTGTCGGCATCGAGCGGCGGCGCCGCCGGAGCCGATGCCGCAGCATTTGCCGCCGCTGGTTTGGCAAACTCATAAGTGGTGAACGAAGCGGCGAGCGCAACCGCCAGCACCGGTCCTCCCAGCCGGGTCGCCCATCGCTTCGAGAAATGTTGGCTGATCCACGTTCTTGCATTCATATACGTTTTTCCTTTTCTGTTGAATTTCGTTAGAGCTTTGCACCAATTTCCAATTTCACGATCAACTAATTAATTAGTTATTGTCGGTAAAAAAATTTCCTTACATCCTGTTAAATCTCCTTGTGAAGAATCTCGCTACGGGACATCGATGCCGGCCGCAGAACCACAAATCGCCATACCTGGATTTCATAGATTTGCTCAACCCTCACATTCGCCCCACCCCG
>Ga0210391_10000545_pt1 | contig 38769 bp, 35 predicted proteins | sample IncBWC12OmetaG_FD_160573 | JGI IMG/M metagenome (GOLD analysis project Ga0210391, IMG submission 160573) | Forest soil microbial communities from Barre Woods Harvard Forest LTER site, Petersham, Massachusetts, United States - Inc-BW-C-12-O ...
CCTTCAGATGGGTGGTGGTGATGACGAGGGTGTCACCGTCCCATTCCCCCGTGGAAAAACCCTGCCAGGTATGGCGCGCGTAGTCCGGCGGAGGCGGCCGACCGTCCATCCAGATGGTCTGTTCCGCACCGTATGCCGACAGGTGGGTATGGTAGGCGATGACCTTCTGGCTGGCGCGGTCGACCTCTTTCCAGATGCTCAGATTGGAGGGGCCGCGCCAGCCGTAGTCGGCGCCATGCTCGCGGCACTGGTTTTCCTGCAGTTCGATGAGGGCGGCATCCCAGCTGTCGCCGCGCAATCGTGCCGCGTCGTTGATCGGCAGGCCGAGGTAGTCGCCGATTTCCGGGCCCGGTATGCGCTCGAAGCGATCCTCATCGAAGCGCGGGCCCCATTCTCCCGAAGGATCCATCTGGGCCTGGGCCGCCCAGCTGAATGTCAGGCCTAGCAGCAGCGCGATCGCGGTCGCGGTCAAACTGCGCCTGCCGTAAATGCCGGGCATGGAGTCCCCCTGTATCGTTGCGGTGCACGATCCGTCCTGCGCGCCGTGCCCGTTAATATCACAGATTAACCTGACTGTGCCTCTGCGGTGATAGTCCGTTGTGATCTCAACGCGATGCAAATGGCACCGATTGCACTACACTGCGGCTCAGAAGAAGCAAGGGCGCGAAGCGTTCGCGACGTTTTGTTCCCATTCGATACAGCGGCTTTAACAGCGGGGGAGTGTATGACTGACCGGCGCAGTTTCATGGGGTATACGCTGGCTGCAAGCGTGCTGGCCCCGAGAATTCCCAGTGTCATGGCCGAGGCGCCTGCGACGGCGCCGATCGTGGCGACGACCGCCGGGAAAATACGCGGCGTGAGCGACTCCGGGGTGTATGCCTTCAAGGGCGTTCCCTATGCCGCCAGCACCGCCGGGGCGGGCCGCTTCCAGCCACCGGCCAGGGCAAAACCCTGGGCGGGAGTTCGTGATGCCAGCCAGCTTGGCCATCGCTCACCGCAGCTGCTGTCACTGTTTCACGGCTTCGTACCGCCGGAAGTCGAGGTCATGGACCGCGATGAGCCGATGGGAGAGGACTGCCTGGTACTGAACGTGTGGACGCCGACGCTGGAGCGCGCCAGCAAGCTTCCGGTCATGGTTTGGCTGCACGGCGGCGGCTTCACCAGTGGGTCAGGCGGATTCATCTGCTATGACGGCCTGCACCTGGCCAAGAACCACGATGTGGTGGTGGTGACCGTGAATCACCGCCTGGCGGCGCTGGGCTACCTGTATCTGGCCGGCCTGGGTGCGGAGCGTTTCGCCAACAGCAGCAATGTCGGCAATCTGGACATCATCGCGGCGCTGGAATGGGCGCGCGACAATATCGCGTCCTTCGGGGGCGATCCGGGCAATGTGACTATCTTTGGTCAGTCCGGGGGTGGTGGCAAGGTGAGCTCGCTCATGGCCATGCCGGCCGCGCATGGCCTGTTCGTACGGGCGATCGCCCAAAGCGGGGCGTCCATCAAGGGCATTGCGCGCGACGTCGCGAGCCGCGATGCCGAGCGTTTCCTGGCGCGCCTGAATCTCAAGCCGGAGCAGGCCGATCAGCTGCTGACCGTGCCGATGGAGCAGCTGCTCAAGGCCAGCAACGAGGGCAGTGGTCCGCCGATCAACTGGGGTCCGGTAGTGGATGGGAAGATTTTGCCGGCGGACCCGTTCGATCCGGTGGCCACCGCGGTGTCCGGCAACGTGCCGCTGATGATCGGGACGGTCGAGACCGAAGTGACGTTCTTCCCGGGTCAGCCACTGGAGCCCATGGACGATGCGACCTTCCATGGGCGGGTCAAGCAGCTGCTGCGCACTGCCAGCGACGCCGATGTGGAGCGGGTGATCGCCGCTTACAGGAAGGGACGCCCTGACCGGGCGAATACCGATCTGTATCTCATCATGGCCTCCGATGGCGGCTTTCGCGCCGGCATCCTGCTGGAGGCCGAACGCAAGGCGCAGCAGACCCAAAGTCCCGTGTACCAGTATTACTTCACCTGGCGTTCACCGGTACGCGACGGCAAGCTGCGCACCTATCACACGCTGGAAATTCCCTTCGTGTTCGACAATGTGGACGAGTGCCAGTCCATGACCGGTTCGGGCGCGGACCGCTTGCCGCTCGCGGACAAGATGAGCAAGGCCTGGGTGGCCTTCGCCCGTACTGGAAATCCCAATCACCCCGGTCTGACTGACGTCTGGGTGCCGTACGACAATACGCGCCGCGCGACCATGGTCTTCAACGACAAGTGCGAGCTGCTCAACGATCCCTATGGCGCTGAGCAGCGCCTGCTGCGCTCGCTGCTGGGACGGACCTGAGCCTGACCTGATCCTTGGGGCGCGCCCGTTAGCGGTTAGCTCACGCTTGGGGCGCGATCCAACGCTGAGACCTGCTCCACGGGCGCATTACGGGTGCGCCGTGGCGCGGTTTCACGCAGGAACAGGGCGAGCAACAGGCCGAGCACCTGGCCGCCCAGCGCAAAGTACAGCGTGTATTGGATGCCTGAATGCTGGGCGATGGCGCCGGCGACGTGGTTGGCAACACCACCGCCAAAGATCTCACCGGCACCAATGACCAGGCCGGCTGCAGAGGCCACCAGGCCCGCGGGCGCGGCTTCAGCCGGGATCGGACCTGCCAGAATCGCCAGCGCTCCGAAGTTGAACATGGCCGCCACGAACAGCAGGCCAAACAGCATGGGCATGTTGGACCCGGTGTGGATGAACAGCCACAAAGCGATGCCGGCAATCACGAATGACAGCAGCGTGGCGAGTCGTCGGCCAATGAAGTCCGAGACCGTGAGCAGCCCGAACTGGCCCAGTGCGCCGCCGAAGCCGATGGCCGAAGTGACAATGCCCATCTGCGTGCCGGTCAACTTGACGTAGTCGACCAGATAGTTCGGCATCATTGCCGACAGTACAAAGATTCCGGTCATCGCGCACAGCAGTGTCACCATGGCCAGCGGCACATTGCGGTGCCTGAACAGTGTCCCAAGCGACGCACGCGCCACCACGGTCGTGCCGCGCTGGGCAGCGAGGGTCGCAGGTTCGCGGATTACGAACCACAGGATGGCCGCGATCACCAGTCCGGGAAGACCCACGATCCAGAACACATGGCGCCAGGTCGTGATCAGCAACAACTGGGTCGCAAGGATCGGCCCGACGCCGCTGCCAAACAGCGAGACGGTACATTGGAAGATGCCATTGTTCATGCCGCGCCGCTTGGGATGCGAGGCTTCGACGGCGACCGCGACGCCAGTGGAGGCGACCGGTCCTTCGAATGCACCCATGGTGGCACGGATCACCAGCAGGCTTATGAGCCCGGTCGCCATGCCACTTAGGACCGAGAGCAGCGAAAAGACGATCACAGCAGGCACCAGTATGCTGCGCCGACCGAGACGATCCGACATGAATCCGGTGGCGATGGCCGACACACCCCAGGCGATGCCGAGTACGGCAACCAGATCGCCCAGATTCTGATAGGTGAGCGGCAGGTCCTTCATGATTGCCGGGAACAGGGGTGGCAGGATGAAGCGATCGATACCGACCAGACCGAAGGCAAGGCTCATCGTGAGAAGAGACTTCCACTCGTAGGACGTATCCCAGGGCTTCTCGGTAGACATGCTCCCCCCTCGCTTGGCTCACGCGCCTTATGTTGGCCCGCAGCATGATTGCTGTGAGTTGGCGCGAATTGTTATCCGGTGCATCATCGGTCAATGTTCATATGTCGGTCAATCGATCATCGGTCATTGAGGTTCAGGCATGGCAGAGGACTCTACGACCCCGTTCCGTTTTTACGATAACCGCCAGAAGTATCTGGCCTTTGTCACCACCTGCAATGAGAAATCGGCCATTGCGCGACGCGCGACCCATGAACTGAGCCTGCTGCGCCCGACACCGCCTGCGGTGCGGATATTCGACGCCGGCATGGGGGATGGCACCGTCATTACCCGGGTGATGCGGGCCACGCACCGACTGTTTCCCAATGTCCCGCTGCTGGTCGTGGCCAAGGAAATCAGCCTGGAGGATGTGCGGCTGGGCCTGGAGAAGCTTCCGGACCGGCTGTTTGAGCACCCGGCGACGGTATTCGTCGTGACCAATCTCAATTACGCCGAGGCCCCGCGGCTCATGCCGCGCGATGCGCAGGCGGCTGCGGCGCTCAACTGGCAGGAAGTTCGTCTTACGGGATCGACCTCCCACGATTATGCCGACCAGATCGATGAACTGGGCAACACGCTGGTCAGCGGCTGGCAGACCATACCGAGTGCCAAGACCGGCAATCCCAAGGTGGTGCGCCCCACGGTGCTGGTGATTTACCGCGAGGACCACAAGTTTTTGCTGGATGCGGCCATTCCCAAGCCCGGCAGGCTGTTCGAACACTACGACCTGGTGCTGGCCTCCCAGCCCTGGCGGGCGCGCATGGGTGCGGATTTCAAGGTCCAGAAGGTATTGATGCCGCTCGCGCGCAGCCTCGCCCATGGTGGCCGGTTGCTGGCGATACAGTCCTGCGGCAACGACCCGGGCCTGGAAATCATCCAGCAGCTGTGGCCCGAGGAGCGACCCTTCAAGGTGGACCGCCATGAGCTGCTGAGCACGCTGCGCCGGGAGCTGGGGCGAGACGCGCGCGAATACAATCTAGCCGCCTTGCCGGATGAAAAGGCCGTGTTCCGCTATGACATGCACACCTTGCCCTCCGAGATCGGTGATCGGATCGGAACCTCCACCCTGTTCGCCGCCTGGAACGCTGCGATCTATGTCAATCAGATCGAGGATGAGCGCTTGGATGCAGTGGTCACCAATGGCGCGTATCTTGCGGCCACGCAGAAGGTTCTGCAGAAGCACGGGGGCCTGTGGTTCAACGATGAGGCATTTGTCGTCACGCGGCGCCGCGACTGAAGTCAAGGCATGAAGAAATTCAGGCACGAAGCGGAGTTGTTCAAGGCGGCCTTGAGCGCCGGCGTTGCCTATGCCGAAGGTCGCAAGGCGGTGGAATTCGAGGCCACGGACTCGGCGAGCGACAAGGCATTGTACATCTATCGCCTGCTGGTTCATGACAAGGTCATCTCTCCCATGCCCGAAGAGCAGGTCGGGGACCAGAGCATTCGTCACCGCCTGGCGGCCTGGTACGCGCATCAGTTGCCCAAGGGCCATCCGCTGCTGGATTAGACCTGCGGCCACGGATCAGAGTATTGTTCCCAGCGCGTGATTTCTTGGGGGTCGATGGCCATGGCGATTCGAGATGCCGCGACTGTTCTTGTGGCCATCCTGGGGCTGACGGGACGCGTGGCGCTGGCCCATCATTCGGTTGGCGGCGAGTTTGATGTCCGCAAAATCGTAACCCTCAGCGGGGTCGTCTCGGATGTGGAATGGGCGAATCCGCATATCTACATTCACGTGGACGTGAAGGATGCGAAGGGGGCCATCACGACCTGGCGCCTGGAGAGCGTGCCGGTCGCCATGATGCGCAAGGCGGGCCTGAGCAAGGTGCTGCTGCTCGGCAATGGCCAGACGGCCAATGTCGAGGCCTACCTGGCGCGGGACGGTACCCCGCACTTGGGCTACCTCGTCAATGTCACCTACGCGGACGGGCACCACTACCAGTTCGCCTCGGACAAGTAGGCCAGCGCATGCCAGGCAGGTGTCGCATGAAACCTTCAGTCACGGCGGCTCTGGCCGCGGTCCTGGCTTGCGCCGCCCCATTGCTGTTCGCGCAGACTCCGCCGCTGCCGCGGGATGCGGCGGGCCATCCGGATCTCAATGGCACCTGGGACAACGGTTCGGGTATCGATTTCGTGAAGCCCCAGCATCTGGCGGGCGGCTCGGTGTGCGTCTCAGGCTGCGATTCCCCGCCGCCGGCCGCACGACCGCCGCGCAATTTTCCGCACTACCGCCCCGAATATCTGGCGAAAGTGGCCGACCTGGACAAGAACCAACTGAAGTTTGACCCGGTTCTGCATTGCCGTTCGCCGGGCCTGCCGCGCATCGGACCGCCGGACAAGATCGTTCAGCAGCCCGGTCAGATCGTGTTTTTGTACGATGATGTTTCCGGAGATTTCTTCCGCATCATTCCCGTCGACGGCCGCCCCCATCGCAAGGACGTGGACCCGAGCACGCTTGGCGATTCGATCGGGCATTGGGAAGGCGACACGCTGGTGGTCGAGGCCAACCAGTTCAATGATGACAGCTGGCTTACTGACAATGGAGCATTCCATTCCGTGGAACTGACCGTTACCGAACGGCTGTGGCGCGTGGGGGACACCTTGCGGTATGAGGCTGTCGCAACCGACCCCAAAGTCCTGACTGAGCCTTGGAAGGTCAACCGGACCGCCAAGCTCACCGATGTCGATTTGGTCGAGGCAACTCCGTGCATCGATAAGGATCTCAACCACGTGGTCGATGGTACGCATCACGACAACCCGCGCTGAGGGCGCGACACGATTGCCGCCCGCGCCGCTCTGGGCCGAATTCGGTACGCGGCTGCGTCGGGGCTTCATTCGCACGACGCTTTGCACCAGCCTGCTCACCGGTCTTTTCTTCGTTGCTTATTTCGCCGTGCAGCGCCATCCGTCCCATGCGGCGCTCGTCATGCCGATGACCCCGCTCGACTCGGCCGTTCCCTTTCAGCCCGTGGCGCTGCTGGCCTACATGACGCTGTGGATCTATATCGGCATCGGACCGGGGCTGCAGCGTGGAGTACGGGAGTTCGCGGTATATGGTGCGTGGCTGTGCGGATTGTGTGCCAGCGGGCTCACGATTTTCTATTTCTGGCCGACCCGAGTGCCAATCTTCATCGCGGTCGCGAACGGTTTCCCTGGATTTTCCACCTTGCGCCGGGTTGATGAGACGGGCAATGCCTGTCCGTCGATGCATGTGGCCGTCGCGATCTTCACGGTGATCCGGATCGATGAGGTCATGCGCACCATGCGCCTGCCGTTGGCACTGCGTGGGGCCAACGCACTCTGGTTCGCGCTCATTGTCTATTCGACACTCGCCACCAAACAACACGTGGTGCTCGACGTGATCGCCGGGGCGATCCTGGGAGCGATCTTCGCCGTGATGTCTCTGCGCTGGCGGCCGGGCTTTGTCGTTCAGGCGGAACTGGAGCCCCTGCCACTGCCTTCGTAAGCTCGAACCGCTGATCCCGGGAGATTCTCATGGCCTGCAATCCAGACGTGCTCAAGAGCGTCCCGCTCTTTGCCTTGCTCGATGAGGAGGAGACGGCGGTTCTCGCCGCCCAGGTTGAAGTCAGACAATTTGCGGCCCGGGAACGCATCTACAAAGCGGGCAGTCCCGGCGGCCAGGCCTACGTGCTGTTGTCCGGCAAGGTGCGCGTGACGACGGTTGACGAGGACCAGCAGGAGGTCATCGTCGATGAGCCTGCGAGCGGCGAGTTTTTTGGCTTTGCCTCGATGCTCGAGCAGACCCCCCACCGCACCAGCGCCATTGCCCTGGAGGCGACCGACTGTCTGGAGGTCGCGCGCGATGACATTGCCGTGCTGCTGGAACGCAAGCCACATGCCGGCATGGATCTGCTGACCACGCTCGGGCGGCAGTTTCATGCGGCACACGATCTGGTGCGCATGCGCGCAAGCCGCAACCCCAATGAGTTCATCGAAACCGAAGCCACATTTCCCGAACGCCTCGCCGACCAGGTCGCGCGTTTTGGCGGCTCCTGGATCTTCATCATCACCTTTGGCGTGATCATGGTGGTCTACACCGCGATCAACATCGCGCTACGTGGCAGGGCCTGGGATCCGTATCCTTTCATCCTGCTCAATCTGTTTCTGTCGATGCTGGCGGCGATTCAGGCACCGGTCATCATGATGAGTCAGAACCGTCAGGATACCAAGGACCGGCTGCGTGGCGAACTGGACTTCGACGTCAACCGTCGTGCCGCCTCGGATATCCAGGGGCTGGCACGCAAACTCAATCTGCTTGACGATAAAATCGATGACATGGGCGCGCTGCTTCGCGAGGCGGGCCGCCGTGTTTCGTGAAGCGCACGCGCACCACGCGATTCAACCACATGAGTACCCCGGTCACGAACAGGCCGCAGGGTACCAGTCCCAGAACCACCCATAGCGCCTCGATGAACGGCCCATAGGCACGGCCGAAGTGCAGGCGCACCAGCCATGCGATGGCATCGTCGGCCACGGCATCGAAGCTATTGGGAAAGGCGAAGTACACTCCGGTCAGGGCCCACATCAACACCAGCAGCAGCATCCAGAAACCCAGGACGCTGTGCAGGTCCCAGATGAAGCGCTGGGCGCTCACATCGCGACGCAGTGTGAGGCTGCGACGCCAGCGAGCGCGACCGGGCCACCACAATATGGCGCCCGTCACGCACATCAGCATTACGGCGATGGCGCCCAGGCCATTGATCAGCAGGCCCGGGCGGCCGATGCCCAGGTGATCGTGGAATTCGGCCATCCAGCTGATGAAGGCGGGTTCACAAACCGTTCTCACCATACGGCCCGAAGCGGTGAGGGCCAAAGTGCCTGGGCAAAGAACACGGTCCAATTCGCGCCGGAAAACAATCAGGCTGCCCGACAGGCTGATGATCAGGACATACAGCCCGGTTGCGATGCCGCACCACAGATGAATCTGAAATAGAGCCCGACGCAGCCACAGCGAGTGGGGGTGCTTTGCAAACCCTTTGAGTACGGCCATGCGCACCAGAATGCGGCATTTGCGCGCACGCTGCCAAATGGATTACGCCGCGCCCGTGTTGGCGTTTGCCAATGGTAGTCCCGACCCTACAGGTCCGTGGCAGGAGGTCTTGCCCTGGAATTGGGGTGGGCGACGACAGTGCGGCCATTTGCGGGGCTCATACTGGCTGCACGTTGAAATTTGGGAATTAAGGCGGAGGTAGAGATGAGCAATCGACAAACAAAAGCGTCCGGGCCGATGTGGGCTGTTGCGGCCGCGACTGCGCTGCTGGTCGGTTGCGCGCACCAGCCGCCGCCCAAGCAATTCACCGCGGATGCGCCCTTCAGCCGCAATTTCTCCGGAACCGGAGACTCAGTGTGCTGGAGCGTCAAGCGCGCACTGCTCAGTCAGGGATACATGCTGGATCGTCCCAATGATTCGGGTGTCATGACCGGCTCGCGCGATCAGCAGCCCACGCCCAAGCTCAATGTCACGACCCGGCTGCAGACCACCTGTGCCGACAACAAGAACGGCACCAGCAGTGTTTTCGTGGCGGCCACGCGTGAGGAAAACAAGCTGCAGAAGATGTCGCAGACCACGAGCATGGGCGTCGGACCTGCGACGCTCACCTTGCCGTCCGGATCGGCCAAGGTTCTAGGAACGGTCAGACGGGAAACGATCACCGATCCGAATTTCTATGGCCAGTTCTTCAGCCTGGTTCAGAACTTCGTCGACCAGGAAAAACTCTCCCAGGCATCCGCGCCCGCAGTCGCCCATCCGGCGGAGCCGCTTCCCAGCGCCTCCCCGCCTGCGGCGCGCAACGATGTTCAGCCGAACAACTGAATCAATTTCTTGTTGAGTGATGGAAGGAGGTTCTATGAAACGCACTACGTTAGTTGCAATCGCCGTCGGGGCCGTCCTCGGAACGGCATTGCCGGGTGCATATGCCCAGACCCAGCCCCTGCCGCAGTCAAGCGCGCCAGTGACTGGCACCGCGGGCCCCAGCCCATCGCAGAGCACCGCGCCTGCCGTTGGCCAGGCCGGCCCGAATCCCAATGCGGCCCAGGCAAGTGTCCAGCAGGACCGGGCGGATGTCCGAACCGACAACAAGGACATTCGTACCGACCAGGCCGACCTGCGCACTGATCAACGCACGCTGCATCAGGACTACCAGAAGGAGCAGAACGGGGCCAACGATCAGGGCGCCATAAAGCAGGAACGTGGCGACGTCCAGACGGACCGCCAGAACCTGTCCACCGCCAGGACCGACCGGTCGGACGCTGAGAAGAACAGCGCGCAGGCGCAGCAGGACATCCGTCAGGATGCCCGCGACGACCGACAGAGCCTGGCCACAAACCGGGCTGACATCCGCACCGATCGACAGGACATCGCTCAGGACAAGGCGAATATCAGCGCCAACCAGAGCAACATTGCCCAGAACCGGGCGGACATCAAGACTGACAAGTCGGACATTGCTCAGGATCAGGCCAATGTACGCTCCGAGCGGCATGACCTGCGTCAGGACTACGCCAAGGAGCGTGCTGGCACCAATGAGCAGAGTGCCATCGATCAGGCGCGCTCTGACATCCGCAGCGACCACCAGGACATGCGGCAGGATCGAAGCGCCATCCGTACTGATGCCAATAACATCAGGACGGACCGCAGCAACATCCAGACCGATCGTAAGGACATCGGCGAGGACCATAGTGCCATTCGCACGGATGCGAGCAATATGCGTACGGACCGCCAGGACCTGAGGGCCGATCATCATGATCTGCGTGCTGACAACCAGGACTTGCGCAAGCCCGGCGCGGTTCAGGCACAGCAGGTGGCGCACAATCAGACCAAGCCTGCGACCACCACGGTCAAGACGCCGAGCCAGCAGCTGACGGCGAGCAATCTGGCCAACAACGCGGCCAAGAGCAACAAGGAGACCCAGAAGGATCAAGTAACGCAGAAGGCCTGGTACCACTGGGTCTGGTAACACCAGGCACTAGGTACGGGTAGCACGCGGCCTGCACGGAATCGTAGGATTTCGTGCAGGCCGTTCTTTGGACGGTCATTTCCCGAAGCGGATCAGAGTCTCGCGATGTCGTTCATGGCGCACGGTCATGATGCGTATGCGCAGCAGGTCGCGCCGTGACACGAAGCCCACGACGCTGCCATCGCCGCGATTGAGCACCGGCACGCGCCGTGCGTCAGTCTCGTGCATGCGGTCCGCCAGCTCGCCCACAAGTTCGTCGCTGTAGCCGGTCACGAACTTGTGGGTGCCCAGCGCCTTTCCCAGCGACTTGCCGTGCGGTCGGCCCTCGCTTGCCCAGCGCAGCACATCGGCCTGGGTGAGGACTGCGCGCAGCGTGTTGGCATGATCCACGACCGGATAGCTCTGATGGGGTGCCGGCGCCTGCTGGTTGGCGAAGAAGGCGACGGCATCCTCCACCGGCATGCTGTCAGGGAGCGTCGCGGCGGGGTGAGTCATGATGTCCGCTACACGCATGGTCTCGAAAGGATCCACGACATATTCGCGTGTTACGTGATGACCGCGGCGCGCCACCTTCTCGGTCAGAATCGAACGCCGCAGCAGCAGCACGGTGGTTGCATGAGCCGCGGTGCAGGCGATCGCCAGGGGTAGCAGTGCCCCCACATTGTGGGTGAGTTCCAGGGCGAAGAGGGTGGCCGTCAGCGGCGAGCGCATGGTGCCGCCCATCATGGCCGCCATGCCCAGCAGCGCCCACAGTCCCATCTGTGCCCCTGGCATCAAGCCGCCGAACAGGGCGCCGATCGCACCACCCATGATCAGCAACGGGGCGAGCACACCACCTGATGTTCCTGAGCCGAGCGCGACGGACCAGATCACGGCCTTGACGAGCAGCAGCATCAGTATCGCGTGCACGGTGCGATCGCCATTCAGCAACGCTTCAATATTGTCATAGCCCACGCCCAGGGCGTGCGGTTCGATGAGGCCACCCAGCCCGACCACCAAGCCACCGATGGCGGGCCACCACATCCAATGGATGGGCAGGCGCTGGAATAGATCCTCAGTGCCATACACCATCAGTGTCAGAAACCCCGAGGCAAGGCCGCACAGCACGCCAAGGCCCGTGGCAAACAGTAGGCCGAGCGTCGGCAGTGATGGGCTGATGGCCATGGGAAACAGCACCCCCCCGCCCATCAGCGCGGGGCGCCAGGCAGCGGCGACCACGGCAGCAATCGCCACCGGTACGAAGCTGCGCGGTTTCCATTCGAACAGCAGCAGTTCCACCGCCAGCAAGATGGCGGCAACCGGGGTGCCGAAGGTCGCGGCCATGCCGGCCGCCGCGCCGGCGACCAGCAGTGTCTTGCGCTCGGCGTTTGAAAGATGGAACAGCTGGGCGAACAGGGAGCCGAAGGCGCCGCCGGTCATGATGATGGGCCCTTCGGCGCCGAATGGTCCGCCGCTGCCGATCGAGATGGCCGATGACAATGGCTTGAGGATCGCGACCTTGGGCTGTATGCGGCTGCGGCCGATCAGAATGGCCTCCATGGCCTCAGGAATGCCGTGGCCGCGGATCTTCTCGGACCCGTAGCGCGCCATTACCCCGATGATCAGGCAGCCCGCCACCGGAATCAGGACCGCCCAGGGCCCCAGGTTGTTGCCCGCGATGGAGGCCTGCGTGGCACTGAAGTGGCCGTAGTAGGCAAGATTCGTGGCCAGATTGATCAGATGCAGTAGGGTCCAGGCGGCTGCCGCGCCCGCGCTCCCCACCACCGGCGCCATGGCTCCCAGGAGCAGCAGACGGCGGTCGGCGCTGAAATCGCGCAGCCGGTCAGTGTGGCCAATGCCAGGTTTATGAACGTGCGCTTGCATGCGGCGGCCTCGAATTGCGGGTCAGGGGTGGGGGCGCTAATATATCGTAATACGATATACCTGGAAGTGTTATGCGCAGCAGGATTGCAACCGCGGCTGCAACCGCCCAGCGGGCCGCCGGCCCGGACCTGGGCCAGGCAGACTATGAGAGGCTGGCGCAGTTCCGTTATCTGCTGCGGCACTTTCTGATCTTCAGCGAGGCGGCCGCGGAGCAGGCTGGCCTGACGGCGCAGCAGCATCAGGCGCTGCTTGCCATAAAGGGTCACCGAGGCCCCAAACCGCTCACCTCTGGCATCCTGGCTGAGCGCCTGGCGATCCAGCCGCACAGTGCCGTCGGACTGATCGATCGGCTCGAGCTCAAGGGACTCATCCACCGTGGCGCCGTGCCGGGCGATCGACGGCAGGTATTGATCCAACTCACCGCCGCTGCCGATGTTCTGCTGCGCGAGCTGACAGTGGCCCACCGCGATGAGCTCGAGCGCCTCGCCCCGCTGCTGCGGTCGCTGCTTAAGAGGTTCTAGGGCCGCCGCGGCATCCATGAGCCGCCTTGGGCGCGGCCATCCCCTGGTGGTACATTCACCCCAGTCGGGGGAGCATTGCATTGCCACAGCAACTGGACGTTCTCTTCACACCACAGCGTGTCGGCAGCCTGGTGCTGCGCAATCGCTTCGTGATGCCGGGCATGCAGCGCGGATTCATGAACGACGGAGCGCCGACGCCGAAGATGGTGGAGTACATGCGCCGCTGTGCGGCCGGCGGTGTCGGTCTCATCATCAGCGAATCCACCTCCCCGGACCACCCATCAGCGTACTGGCAGCCCGTCATGGGTCGACTGGAACCTGGGACACTTGCCGCCTGGCGGCCGGTGGTCGAGGCCGTGCACGGGCAGGGGGCCGCCTTCCTGCTGCAGCTGTGGCATCCGGGAGCCATGCGCAAGGTAGCGCCGGGGCATCCGCTGGCCGGCTTTCCGGCGTTGAGTCCCTCCGGCCTGATCCAGGCCGGGCGGCCGCATGGGCGCGCCATGACGCCACAGGATCTGCAGGACCTGAAGCAGGCGTATGTGCGTGCTGCACAGCAGGCGCAGCAACTGGGCGCCGATGGCATCGAGGTCCACTCCGCCCATGGCTATCTCCTGGACCAGTTTCTATGGGCCGAGACGAACCAGCGTGAGGATGAGTATGGTGGTCGCTCGCTGGCGGAACGCGCCCGTTATTCGGCACAGATCGTCACCGCGATCCGGGCGGCCGTCGGCCCGGACTTCGTGATTTCCTATCGTTTTTCGCAGTTCAAGGAAGTCGACTACGGCGCCGTGGTGGCGCAGAGCCCCAAGGACCTGCGGGACATGTTGACGCTGTTGCGCAGCTGTGGCGTGGACCTTTTCAACGTCTCCTCACGGCGCTTTCACAAACCGGAGTGGCCCGACAGCGAACAGCCGCTGTTCACCATCGCCGAGTGGGTCAAATCCATGACCGACGCGACCGTCATGACCTGCGGCAGCGTCGGGGTCAATGTTGAGATGTTCGCCAACCTGTTTGACGATGAGGAGCCATCCGAATTGACTCTTGAAGGCGATCTGCGCTTCCTGGCAGATCGTGTGGGCCGTGGGACGCTGGACCTGGTCGGTGTCGGCCGCATGCACATCGCCAACAATGATTTCGTGAACAAGGTGCGCGAAGGTCGCTACCGCGAGCTTTCACTGTTCAACAAAACCACTCACCTCATGGAGGCGATGGCGGCGGTGGAGCCCGGTTTCGTCGAGGAATCACGCAAGAACCATGCGGCTGACTAGTGCTTTACTGCTGGTTGCTGCGACCTTGGTGCTGTGCCCGGCGCGCTGCAATGCCCAGGGTGCCCCGGCCCCGGTGACGCGACGCTCCGGGCCGCCGCGAGTCTTTGTCCCGATCACCGGTGACCTGTGGCGCGTGGGCAATGGAAACTGGTGGAGCCTGGTCTATGTGACACCGGAGGGAATCCTGCTGGTTGATCCGATCAGTGCGGATTTTGCAGGCTGGATGAAGAGTGAGTTCGCGAGCCGGTTTCCGGGCAAGGCGGTGCGCTACATCATCTACAGCCACAGTCACTGGGACCATGTGGGTGGCGCTGCGGTGTTTGCCGACAGTCATCCGCATATCGTGGGCCAGGAGCGCATCCTCAAGAACATGGATGGCCGCTACCCGCATATGCCCGGGAACATGATCGATCTGAATCACAACGGCACCATAGAGTCCGAGGAGATCGCCATCCCCACTCTGGAGCATCCCGGCATCTGTGGCATGGGCCGGGGCTACTTCGAGTCCGTCGATCGCGATCACACCGGACACATCACTCCCGCGCAATGGTGGGCGACCCAGGGGGTGGTGCCACCCGACATCGTCTATTCGGAACGGATGACCCTGGTGTTTGGCGGCCGCACCATCCAGTTGATCTTTCCGGGTCTCAACCATGCGGATGATGGCACTGTCGTGTACTTCCCCGCGGAGCGGGTGGTGTTTTCGGCCGACTTTCCGGCCGACGCACTGGTGAGCACATCAATGCGCTCACTGCCCAGCGGCTGTGGCATGTTCGACCAGCATCCGCTTGCCGAATGGATCAGGTCTTACAGAACCATCGAGGCCTTGGACTTCGACATCCTGGCCCAAGGGCACGGGTCCGTCACCTTCACCAAGGCGGACGTGACCGAGGGCCGACAGTACTTCGAGGACCTGCGCGCCGGTGTTGCCCAGGGAATGGCCCAGGGAAAGAGTCTGGCGCAGCTGAAGAAAACTCTGCTGCTCGAAAAATACAAGGATTGGGCTTACTACGACATGCTGCGGGAAGTGGACATTGAGGCGGCCTACCTGAATCTCGAGAACTATCCATGAAGTGCGTGCGCCCCGGCAAGCTGCTGGCGGCCCTGGCAATGCTGTGTCTGTCCGGACGGTCGGTGGCGGATGAGGCGCCCCCGCCTGCGCCCTCAGTGCCCGCCATCAAGGCCTGCATCAAGCAGATGGACCTCAAGGACCAATGGACCTTCAGCTGGAAACTCGTGGAAATCGGCGCACCGCGCCACCCCCGCAACAGCTACGAAGCCCTATATGCGCCTGCGGGACCGGGACGAGACAGCGTTTATGGCTATCCGGTTCATGTGATGTACAACGTGAATGCTCTTAAGGATATTGATGCCGTCTATTGGCTGATACGGGACTCCAGAGGTCACTGGCAGATTCCCGCCATCTGCACCATACAGTGACGCACGGGTCGGCGGGTCACTGCAAGGCAGCGGGCTCGTAGCTGGAGGCCTCCCGGACATCCGAGGGTCCGACCACGCCATGGTATGGCGCAAGCGCCTCCACCTCACTGCGATCGTAGAGCTTATCCCCCAGGATTCCGTCATCCACGTAGGCGCTATGGGGGTGAGGCTTCAGGTGCAGGGTCTGTAGCTTCTGCAGCACCTGTTCGACCGGCATTCCCCATTCATCGGCCAGTCTTTCCGCCGTGGGGTGCGCAAACGACAAATAGAGATTTTCCGCATTCGAGTGATCCTGGGTTTTCCTGAAATCCACCTTCGAGCGCAGGCTTTGTCGATAGTCAGCCACGACACGCATCTGGCTGGTGACAAATTCACGGAACTGCCGGGTGGTGTAGTACCCGGCAACATCGGTGACATTGCTGAAGGGTGGATTCAGATTGATCTCATGGCACCACAGACACTTGCTCGGCTTGCCGGCGGTGGTAAGCGCAGGTGTCGTCGCCGTTTTCAGATGGCCGTCAAGATCGTACAGTCCGAAGCGCAATTGCCCGTTGTCCATGAACTCCAGGGTCTCGATATCCTGTTTCCTGAAGGTTGCATCCTTCAAGGCGCCGGACCCCTCGAATGCGACAAAGGCAACGCCGCCGATGCCGGCCCCGGTCCCAATCTCGATAAGACGATTGCCATGCGCCACGGCCGATTCGACTACGGCGATCTGACGGGTCGCAAATGTATGCCTGGCCCGGAACATTGGATAACTAGGACTGGTGCCGCTGAGCTCGTAATAAAGATTGGCACTGCACAGGCTCACGAAAATGAAGCGGCCAATGTCGATGGCGCCGGTCCTGCGGTATTCCTCGCTGGCCTTGAACTCGCGCAGCAGCTTCTTCCACGCCTCCTGCGTGCCCTCCTGGACCTGTGCGGCGCCAAGATCGAGTGTTACCAGCTTGCCATGCCAGGTCAGGACATTGGCCGAGTCCGGCAGCTTGGCCCCGAGAAAGGACAGGGCCCAGTAAAGTCCGGTATTGACGTTGCTGCGGTGCTCCTTGGGGTAGTTCCTGACCCATCGCAGGTCGATGGCCAGTTGCGGATCCGCGGGCGGTGGCGGCGTGCAACTCGAAAGGCAGAGGCTGAGTGCCAGCGCGAGCAAAGCCCATATCCAGATGGCGCAGGCACGGGAGCTGAATTGACGGACGTTGCACGATTTCACGTGAAAATCCTAAGTGTTGGGTTTGGTGAAGTCCATCCGTGTTGACGCGCTGAACCTTTTGCCCGCTTAACGGAACTCACCCGGACAGATGCTGAGCGAGTCATTTCAGGCGGTGGAGGCGGCGCCGATCTACCGGCGCGATATCGATGGGTTACGGGCGATCGCGGTCCTCCTGGTCATTTTCCATCACTACGGTATACCCGGATTCGGCGGGGGATTCGTCGGCGTCGATGTCTTCTTTGTCATCTCCGGCTATCTGATCGCCGCCCATATCGAGCGCGACCTTCTGGCCGGGCATTTTTCGCTTCTGGCGTTCTACGAACGTCGCGTCCGCCGCATCATTCCCGCTCTATTCGTCATGTATGCGCTCGTGTTGCTGGCGGGTGCGCTGGTGCTGTTTCCACCCGATCTGCATTTCTTCAGCGGCATTGGCGGCTATGTGGTGCCGTTTCTCGCCAACTTCGCGCTCTATCGCAACGCGGGAGTCTACGGCGGCCAATTCGCCGACCATGTGGTGCTGCTGCATACCTGGTCGCTCGCCGTCGAGGAGCAGTTTTATCTGCTGTTCCCGCTGCTGATGCTGACCATCTGGGGATTGTGTCGCGGGCGCTATGGCGCCGTGCTGTGGCCCTTGGCCCTGCTATCACTATTGGCCTGCATGGTCGTGGTGCGCATCTGGCCGTTGGCGGCATTTTATCTGGCACCGTTTCGCGCCTGGGAACTTCTGGCCGGCGCACTGCTGGCGGTGGGAAAGTGGCCTCCGCCGCAGCAGCGCAGCACGCGCGCCGGCGCTGCGGTTGCGGGCCTGGTGCTCATCGCCGCCGCGGATGGGTTGCTGAGCACGGACAGTCCATACCCTGGCGAGTTGACGCTGCTGCCCTGCGCCGGAGCCGCCCTGATCATCCACGCCTCATGCGATCAGAGTATGACCGTGGGTCGAGTACTGGGCATCGGCTTCATGCGCCGCATCGGTCAGTGGTCCTACTCGCTTTATTTGTATCATTGGCCATTGCTGCTGCTGGTTCAGTATTACGCCCTGGATCCGCTTTCGGCGCCAATGCGTGGGCTACTGCTGGGGGCGACTTTGCTTCTGGGGGCGCTGTCGTGGCGCCTGGTGGAGCAGCCGTTTCGCGGAGCGAACGCGTGGCTGGATCGACGGTCACTCTTTGCAGCGGCAGCGCTCTGCGGCGGGGTGCTGATGCTGGCCACGGCGGGTGTGCATCGCGCCACGGACCCGGTGCGCTATGACGCCACTGAGCGTCTGCGCTTTCCGACGCAATCGGCTGAGCAGCTACGCTGTACGGGCAGCTCGCCGGAGCTTGTGCAACGCCCTGTATGCGTATTGGGGGACAGGTCGGCGCGCATCAGCGCCGTTGTCTGGGGTGATTCGCACGCAGTTGCCATGCTGCCGGCGCTCGAGGCAGCCTTTGCCGGACATCACGAAGCGGCAATGTTTGCCCAGAGCGGTCGCTGCCCGCCGCTGCTGGGAACCTATGTGCGCGATAGCACGCCCGGTCAATGGATCGGCCTGCGTTCATGGATGGACGCGGCCGGCGTGGGCCATGGGGCAGGCTGCAAGCGGCACAACGACCTGGTCCTGCGATGGGTCATTCAGAACCGGATCCCCAAAGTGATTCTGATAGGCCACTGGATCGCAAATACCGAGAGTCGGTTTCTAAGCACACTGACCGATGCCGAGACCCCGGGCAATTATTCCGTGAAGCAAAACGCCGTGGTGTTCGCGCGCGGGCTGGAACGGCTGCTGGCGGTGCTGCAAGAGCAGCATGTACGAGTGTTCCTGATGGCGGATGTTCCGCAGAAGTCCCTGAGCGTGCCCTATCTGCTGGCTGCCGGGCGGCGGCTGCAACTGCATCGTGATCTGAGTATCAGCCGGGCCGACTATGAGACGCAGCAGCGCAGTGCCAGGGAAATATTTGCGCGTCTGCAGCGGCACTACGCATTCACGATCCTGAGGCCGCAGGACATTCTGTGTGCGCAAGGCCGTTGCACCTTCGAAACTGATGCAAGCCCCTTGTATGTTGACAGTGAGCATCTCGCGATCACGGGCGCCATGCTCGGTGCGCCCGCTCTGGACCCGGTGTTCGCAAAAGAGCGTTGAGGCTTGGCCCTAGGCCGCCCGCACTTCGTCTGCCCAGACTCGGAAACCTTCGAGCACGTTTGGCCCGAATGTCATGCTGATCGCGACATCGGCGGCGTCGCGGCCTCGCGCGATCAATACCCGGCCGATTCGCGGCTCATTGTTGCGGGCGTCGAACGTGAACCAGGTGCCCCCGACATACGCTTCAAACCAACCTGCGAAATCCATGGGCGCATCAGCCGCAGGAATGCCGATATCGCCGAGATAGCCGGTGCAATAGCGTGCGGGAATATTCAGACACCGGCAAAGGGTGATGGCCAGGTGCGCGTAGTCCCGACAAACGCCCTTGCGCTCATGGAATGCTTCCGAGGCGGTTCTGGTGGCGCGTGCGAACTCGTAGCCGAATGTAATGTGCCTGTTGACGAAATTACATACCGACTGCACCCGTGACCAGCCGCCCATCGTGGTGCCAAACAGGGTCCACGCCACGCTGCTTAGATTATCGGTGTCGCAGTAGCGGCTGCCAAGCAGATAGACCAGGGTTTCCTGCGGCAGGGTTTCCACGGGATGCTGTTGCGCGTCCAACATCACGGTCTCCGGCAACCCTCGGTCCGTGATCAGTGCGTCCGCGGTGATACGGGTGCGTCCGGCAGGAGCCACGAGGCGGGTGCACAGGTTGCCAAAACCGTCGTGGTACGACACCAGTGGCATCCATGGATCGGTGATCATGCTGTCCGGGCGGACCAGATCGTTGACTCGCGAATGATGGATGTGCAGGTTCATGATCATCGGCGTTGGCTGCGGGCACTGATATATCAGTTCGTAGCCTAAACGAATGTTCAGCATCAAAGCTCCATGGCTGGCGGGCCCGTGCTCACCCAAGCCATCGTTCGCTTGGGGGCGGGGAGGTCGCGGTGGTGCATAACGGGGGTGGCTGGGGCGCCGGCACTTCGGGCAGGCGGCGGAACACGTCGCGCACACCTTCGCGCCATTCTCGGCTCAGGGCAGTGAAGTAGGCATCGCCTTGCTCGAAGCGGTGACGGCCGCTGATCATGATGCTGTCGCGTTCGCAGAACACCAGATCGATGGGCATGCCCACCGAAAGATTGCTGCGCATTGTGGAATCGAACGACACCAGGACGCATTTCATGGCGTCGCCGAGGTTCGTCGCTAGGGTGATCACCCGATCGAGGATGGGCTTTCCGTACTTTGCCTCACCGGTTTGAAAGAACAGTGTATCGGCACTGGCCTCGATGAAGTTGCCCTCGGAGAAGGTCCGGAACAACCGCATCGGTTCACCCTTGATCTGGCCACCGATGATGAATGAGGCGTTGAACGGACTGACGCTGTCCGCCAGGTGCTTGGCGTCGCGGCGCTCGATGTCCCGCACGGCGTCCGAAACGATGACGGCCACGTCGAACATGGTGCGAGCGTTCCAGATGCTGGCGACGTCATCCTGCACTTCGCCACGCTGCTTGAGCACGCTGATCACGGCCTGCGTTCCCGCCAGGTTCCCTGAGCTCAGCAGGACAATGGCTCGATCACCCGGGCGTTCGAAAACGGTCATCTTGCAGAAGGTAGCGAAGTTGTCGACCCCAGCGTGCGTCCGAGAGTCCGATGCGAGGACGATGCCGTCCCTCAGCAAAATGCCCACACAATAGGTCATACACTACTGTCCACGGTGCCTGGGTGCGAATAGTTCATTCATCTGGCAGCTCCACGGGGCGTGCAAGGGTGCGGTTGGCGGACCGTCAGCATTTCTCGTCCGCCGTGTCGGGCAGGCTACGCGACAGCGTGGCATGCGTCTGTACGCCTGGGCACATTGGGTGCCGCAGGGGCAGCGGAGCGCCCGCTTTCGGGGCTCGATTGACAATGTAGACTCATGAGGCTACATTGCGCCGGTGAGAACCGTCGGCATCCGCGAGCTTAAAAACAGCCTTAGCGAATACATCCGCCGCATACGCGCCGGCGAGACCGTGCTGGTGACGGATCGCGGGGAGATCGTGGCGGAACTGTCGGCACCGGGCACCAGCAAGGCGGACCCTGCGCTGCCACCCGGATTGGCGGCACTGGCCCGACGCGGCCTGGCCACCGTGGGCACGGGCCCGGATCCCTCGCTGTATCGGCCACTGCCGCGCAAACGACGCGGCACTTTTACCTCAGCCCGGCTGCTCGATGAGGAGCGGGGCTCGCGGTGAGCCTGTACGCAGAGTCAAGTGCCGTGCTCGCATGGCTTCTTGATGAGGAATCCGCGCCAGGCATCCGCGAGCTGCTGGCGGCCCAGCAGATAATCGTGGCCTCGGATCTGACGCTCATCGAATGCGATCGGGTGTTGCACCGGGCAGTGGCGTTGGGGGAACTCACCGAGGCCGAAGCGGCCGATCGGCGCGCCCACCTGGCCACTGCTGCTGCACACTGGACTGTCCTGCGCATCGGTCCGGAAGTGTTCGAGCGTGCGCGTCAGTCCTTTCCCGGGCAGCCGGTACGTACCCTTGACGCAATTCACCTCGCCTCATTGCTGGTCGCACGATCGGCGATCTCGGGTCTGGCGCTGCTGAGTCTCGACGGTCGGGTTCGAGGTGCGGCGGCGGGCCTTGGAATTCAGCTGCAACCGGAATGATAAACCTGCGCAAGGGCCGAAGGATGCTTCATGACTGAACACCTGGTTTACGCATCGAGCATTGTCATCGCGGCAGCGATCGCCGTGGTCGGATATCTGTTCGCCCGCAAATGGCGGGCGCGGGAGCTTGCCACCGCCAGCGAGGGGGCGATGTTGCGAACGCTCATCGACAATCTTCCGGACCTGATTTACGTCAAGGACGCCAACGGTCGCTTTCTTCTGGCCAATGTCGCGGTAGCGCGCATTATGGGCGCCCAGGCGCCGGGTGACCTGCTGGGCAAGAATGACTTTGACTTCCATCCCAAGGAGCTGGCGACTCTTTATCACGAAGACGAACAGGCGGTGATCCGCTCCGGCAGGCCGCTGTTGGCGCGTGAGGAAGAATGCCGGCATCCGGCCGGCAATCTGGTGCGCCTGGAGACAAGCAAGATACCGCTGCGAGATGCGGCTGGAACGGTGGTCGGTCTGGTGGGAATCGGGCGCGACGTTACTCTGCGGGTCAACGAGGCACGGGCCTTGGATGATGCGGTACGCGAATCCAGGGAGGTTATCCAGGCGGTACTTGGCGGAGCGAGCGATCGGCGCATCGGGATGCACGGCAAGACCGGCAATCTGCATCTGTTGGCGCAAAGCGTCAACGAGCTGATCGACAGCGTTTCAAGGACCGTTGCCGAGACCATGCAAGTGATGCGGCGCGCCGTCGACGGGGATCTCACTTCGCGAATGGATTTGAAGTCCAAGATGGGAGACTTCAAAGTCCTGGCCACCTCGGTAAACTCGATGATTCAGGCCATGATGGAAGTGGTCGCCACATTGGCGACGACCTCGCGCGCGGTGCAGCTTGGAGCGGAGGAAATCTCACGCGGCAACCAGGCATTGAGCAACCGAACTGAGGAGCAATCCTCCAGCCTGGTGGAGACCACATCCACGATGGAGGAGATGACAGCGATAGTGAAGAACAACGCCGACAATGCGGCGCAGGCCAACCAGCTGGCAGTGGCGGCGCGTGAAAAGGCCGAAGGTGGCGGCCGAGTCGTTGGCGCGGCGGTCGCGGCCATGGGCGAAATCAATACCGCCAGCAATAAGATCGTCGAAGTCATCGGGGTCATCGATGAGATCGCGTTTCAGACCAATCTATTGGCGTTGAATGCGGCGGTGGAGGCGGCACGGGCCGGCGAACAGGGTCAGAGCTTTGCGGTGGTGGCCTCCGAGGTGCGCAATCTCGCCTCGCGCAGTGCCAAGGCCGCCAAGGAGATCAAGGCGCTGATCCAGGACTCGGTGCGCAAGGTGAACGAGGGCACCAGGCTCGTGGATGAATCCGGCGAAGCGCTCGGCGAGATTGTGACGCGGGTGAAGAAGGTCACAGACGTGATGGCAGACATCGCGAACTCGAGCCGTGAGCAGGCCTTGGGCATCGAGCAGGTGAACAGCGCGGTCATTGCCATGGACTCAATGACCCAGCAGAACGCAGCGCTGGTTGAAGAGGCGGCGGCGGCGGCCACGGCCCTGAACGAGCAGGCGACGAGCCTCACCGAGCTCATAGGGCACTATCGATTGTCGTAGGGCGTCGGCGCTCGCCGACCACGACCGTAACCATCGCCGTCGTTGCGCTCACCTGATCGTGAGCTTATCCGCGCTTGTTAAGGGTCATGATGACACGAATCCGCTATCCTTCGAGGGGCTAGGTCTGTCCTATCGGGTAGGCTTCCGCTTGTCATTCTAGGATTGCGAGGCACCGGCAATGGCGACGCGTCGACTCAAAGGAAGCGAGAAAAGCGCGCTGCCCAATGCGCGCGCGATCGGACCCGCCGACCAGCACGAGCGGCTCGAGGTGAGTGTGATCGTGCGGCCACAGGCCCGGGAAGCGCTCGCCGAACGGGTCTCGCGCCTGACTCGTGCGGATCGATCGGAGGGCCCGCTGTCGCGCGAGGCGTTCGCCGCGGCGCATGGGGCGAGTAGCGCGGATCTGGCCGCGGTCAAGGCGTTCGCGCACTTGCACGGGCTCAGCGTCGTGCAGGAGCATGCGGCGCGACGGACCGTGGTGCTGGCGGGGACCGTGGCGCAATTCACTGAAGCCTTCAGCGTCGAACTCAAGCGCTACGAATATCCGGATGGAACCTACCGTGGCCGCGAGGGCGGGATTCAGATACCCGAAGAGCTCGAACCCATCATCGAAGCGGTACTTGGTCTGGACAATCGGCCCCAGGCGCTGGCGCATTTCCGGATCCGCAAGCCCGCGCCAAAGCGTCGCAGCGGCGCAAGATCCCCGCCCGCTCAGCCGTCGTCCGCGGCGAAGGCGTCGGCTTCAGCCGTCTCCTACTCGCCCGGTCAGCTGGCCTCTCTGTATGACTTCCCGCAGCAAACGGCGCAGGGCGAATGTGTGGCGCTCATCGAGCTCGGTGGTGGTTTCCGCCCGCAGGACCTTCAGACTTACTTTGCCGGCCTTGGGGTGGCGGCCCCGGTGGTGACCGCCGTTTCGGTGGACCATGGCGCAAATCAGCCCACGGGCGACGCCAATGGGCCAGACGGAGAGGTCATGCTCGATATCGAAGTGGTCGGCGCGGTTGCCGCGGGTGCGAGCATCGCGGTGTATTTCGCGCCCAACACCGATGCCGGCTTTCTTGATGCGGTGACGACAGCCATGCACGATACGGTGCGCAAGCCCTCGGTCATCTCGATCAGCTGGGGAGGTCCGGAGTCCTCATGGACCTCGCAGGCGATGACCGCGATGGATCAGGCGTTCCAGGCCGCCGCGACGCTCGGTATTACCGTGTGCGCCGCGTCCGGCGATGGCGGGTCGAGCGACGGCGCCAGCGGTAGCGCCGCGCACGTCGATTTTCCGGCCTCCAGTCCCTTCGTACTGGGTTGCGGTGGTACCAGCCTGCGCGCCGCCGGCACCCAAATCGCGAGTGAGGTGGTCTGGAATGATGCGAGCACGGACGGTGGAGCCGGGGGCGGCGGGGTAAGCGCCTTCTTTCCAGTACCGAGCTGGCAGCAAGGGCTCGCGGCGACCACGGCAGCTGGAGCCCGTAGTGCCCTCTCGGGACGCGGCGTCCCGGACGTCGCGGGCGATGCCGATCCAGAGACGGGCTATGATGTGCGTATCGATGGCACCGACACGGTCATTGGTGGCACGAGCGCCGTGGCGCCGCTGTGGGCGGGACTCGTTGCACTGGCAAACGCACTCAACGGCCGTGCGTCCGGCTACCTGAATCCCTTGCTCTATGCCCACCCTGCTGCGCTGCGCGATATCACCCAGGGAAACAACGGAGCCTTCGAAGCCTCGGCCGGGTGGGATGCGTGCACTGGCCTGGGAAGCCCCATCGGTCAGCAGATCGCCAAGGTCGCAATCACGACAGAGTCGTGAACTTACGGGTGGCCTTCCTTCAATACGGGCGCCGGCGCGGCCGAGACTCCGGTCTTCTGGTTGGCGTACGCGTCACGTGCGACGGATATCAGGTTTGAACGGATCTGCTCGACCTGAGAGACAGTGAGAAGATCATCCCAGCTCGGCATGCCGGCCTTTTCAAGCAATCCACCCCGCACGACCGACGCGAATGCGGCGCTGTCATGAAGGAACCCGGAGCGGCGCAGGTCAGGCACCGGCGCCCGATCAGCATTGCCATGACATCCGGCGCAATTGCGGGCGAACAGGCTCCCGCCGGCGGCGATGTCGGCGGGCGTGCCCACCTGGGCCGGCGGTTCCGGCATCGCGGCGATGGGCGCTAATTCCGGCGGCATCGGTGTAGCGCCGCCATCGAGGCGGAAGGCCAATATCCGATTGTCGTTGCCGCGCGTGGCCGCGACATTGCCAGGCATCCAGAGGTTCCACCCGCCACCGCCGCTGCCGGCGAGGACGGCCACGTACTGCACGCCGTTGACGGTATAGGTCATCGGCGCGGCAATCAGCGGAGTGCCCGTGTCTATCTCCTTGATGACGGCACCGGTCTCATCGTTGAACACCCGCAATTTGCCATCAATGCTGCCCTGGATGACGATACCGCCGGCGCTTGAGAGGACACCGCCATGATCCATGAAGCTTGGGTACTTGTGCTCCCAGACCACTTTGTGCGCGATGGGATCCCAGGCCTTCAAGGAGGCGTGCATGTCCAGGCTCGGTACCTTCTTGAGGTAACTCGGCGCCGTCACCGGCCTCAGGGCTGCAGGAAGGGTCTTAGGCGGCGCGAGCAGCTGGGTCGCGAAGGCGATCTGTACCCCGGTATTCATGCGCTCCTGCAGGTGGGGGGTCCGCGGCGCCGCCAGCAGCGCCTCGCCACTGTGAGCGGTTGGGATATAAACCAGGCCCGTCCGCCCTGAAAGCGACATCGGATTGAAATTGTGGCCACCCACACCCGATGGAAACACGATGACGGGCTTGCCCTTGGTGTAGTCGCTGTCCGGGTTCTCGGCCGGGCGGCCTGTGTGCAGGTCGACACCCGTGGCCCAGTTCGCATCGACGAACTTGTCGGCGGCCAACAGCTGACCGCTGGCGCGCGCCAGGACATAGAAGAAACCGTTCTTCGAGGCCTGCATCAGGACATCCTGGTCCGCGCCATTGATCTTCAGAGTCGCCAGCATAATGGGCGGTGTCGCGTCGTAGTCCCAACGCTCGCTCGGTGTCTCCTGATAGTGCCAAACATACTCCCCGGTGTCGGCGTTGACGGCGATGATCGAGGCGAGAAAGAGATTGTCGCCGCCCGCGGGGCTGCGGTAGGCGCTGTTCCACGGAGCGCCGTTACCGGTGCCGAAGAACACCAGGTTCGTTTTCGCATCGTAGGCGATGCCATCCCAGGCGTTGCCGCCACCGCCGCCGCTGGCGTCGCGTTTGGGGTCCCAGGTCGTGGCCGCCATTGCCAATGCCTTGCTCTCATAAGGCTTGGTTGGATCACCGGGCACGGTGTAGAAGCGCCAAACGAGCTGACCGCTCTGCAGGTCATAGGCAGATACGTACCCGCGCGAATCAAACTCAGCCCCGCCGTTGCCGATGACGACCACCCGATGCGCGATCTGTGGCGCGCCCGTGATGGAGTAAGCACGTCCCTTGTCGACGAAGGTGTCCGCCTGCCAGATTACCTTGCCGTCCTTCGCGTCCAGCGCATACAGGATGCCTTCGAAGGAGGCCACGTAGACCTTGCCTTGCCAGACCGCGACCCCGCGATTGACGATGTCGCAGCAGCTGCCGCGGGCGTTTTTGAGTTTTAGCGGCGGCTCGAACTGCCACAGCAGGTGGCCGGTTGCGGCATCGATCGCATACACGCGGCCGGCGACGCCGGAGGTGAACATGACGCCGTCGACGACGATCGGGGTCGCTTCCATGCCGCGATTGGTGCCGGTTTTCAGCTGCCACGCAAAGCCGAGCCGGGCGACCGTTTGACGGTCGATCTGCGCCAGCGGCGAGTAGTGCGTGTTGCCGGCGTCCCGGCCCGTCGTCAACCAGGCGCCGGGCTCCTTGGCAATGTCCTGCAGACGGCCCGAATCAACCTGGGCGGCCGGGGCGGACGCTGGCGCAGGTGGCGCGGGCGCCGGGGTCTGATTGCCGCAGGCGGCAAGGATCAGCGCGGCCCAGAGGGTGCTCGCAAGCGAACGACCCACGCGCGCCAGGTGGGCGTGGCGGCGGGCAGTGGTGTCAGTGTTGAACATCTTCAAGGTTCCAAATCAGGCGAGTGGCGCAGTCTATCCCGGTTCAGGCAGCGCCGGAACCTAAGGCTCCACTCCAGCCCATGCGAGTAACTTCTGCTCCAGTGCCTGCGCCGCCTGCGGCCGGTCAATTCCCGGTAGATCGTTGTTTACGACGTAGCCGCCTTGCCGCGTCAGCAACCAGGACAGCATCCGGTAGGAATGCCGAAAGCCCTGCAGGTCCTGCGGCAGAATGGGTAGTCGTTGTCCCGGAATACGCGTGATGATCTCGTCGCGTACGTAAATGCCGTAAAAGCCCATCAGGCCCCACGCTGCGTCACGGCGCTCCACCGGATACAGAAGGCGGGCATGGCTGGAGAGGCAGAACTCTACATCGTCGATTTCGCCGGGGATGTCGATCACGCAGGAAAGACTGGCAAGCGCGCGCTCGCCGTGCAAGCGCACCAGGACCGGCCCGAGTCGATGGCGCGCCTTGACGCCGCGACGGGCCATGTCCATGGAGCCGGCCACGAACTGCGCTCCCGTGCCGGTCATCCAACTGATCTCGACATGGGAGTCCGGTAGGTAGCAGGCTCCCAGGCGTTCCCATCGCCCAAGATCACGGCTCTCTCGCTCCGTGAGCACCAGCTGGGTAATGGCCGAAACATCGGCGGCGGCCAATACGGAAGGTGTCAGCGTGCCATCCATTGGGGACTCCTCAGGTTGTGCCCTGAGGGAGTGTGCAGGCAGGCGCTGCTGGCCGGCAAGACGTCCGTTGCACAAGGGGCATCGAAAGCTGCGCTATGCTGTGGCCCAGGCCGCCGGCTCGGGAGCGCGCGGATCCACACGGCGGCCGTTTGCGATGTGAGGGTAGCGGGGCATGGCAATCCAACAATTGAGCGAGGATCAGGTTCGCACCTGGACACGTGGCGAGAAGGATGCCTGGTGGTTCAAGAACGTGTATCGCGGCAATGTCCCGCAGCTGACGATACGGTCCGGCGTGACCGGATTCCTGCTTGGCGGTGTACTGGCCGCCACGGCTTTGTACATAGGCGCCAAGGCCGGCATTGTCATTGGTGTGGGGCTGACGTCGGTCATCCTGTCTTTTGCGATCTATCGCATGCTGTACGCCGCCGGATTGGGACGAGACCTCACAATCCTTGAGAACAACTGTACGCAGTCGATTGCGACCGCGGCGGGCTACATGACCGCCCCGCTGGTGTCGAGTCTTTCGGCGTACATGATGGTGACCGGGCGCATCATTCCGTGGTGGCAGATGCTGGCATGGATGGTCACGGTCGCGGTACTCGGCGTGCTGGTTGCGTTTCCACTGAAGCGCCGCTTCATCAATCAGGACCAGCTGCCGTTTCCGGAGGGCCGCGCCTGCGGCGTGGTGCTCGATGCGCTGTACACAGGCGCCGCCGCCGTCGGGCTGTTCAGGGCGCGACTGCTGGGCGTTACGGCACTGGGCGCTGGTGTGTATCAGATCTTGATCAGCGATGGCTGGATGAAATTGCTTCAGTTCAGGTTGCTGAGGATGGATCGCTGGGCCGGACTGAAGGAACCCTGGACGTTCCATGACCAGCTCGACACCTACTACTACGCTGCGGCGACCCGGTTCAATTTAGCGATCCCAAGGATTCTGGGGACCGATGTGCGCCAGCTCGGACTGCGTCTTACGCTCGATGCCGCGATGCTCGGCGTCGGCGGCCTGATCGGTGTGCGCGTCGCGACCAGCTGTCTGCTCGGGGCATTCGTCAACTTTGCAGTCCTTGCTCCCATCATGATCACACACGGGGAAATCGTACGACGCCTCGGTCCAGGGGGTGCCCTGGTCCCAATCTCCCGCGTCGAGATCGTCAATCAGTGGTCGCTGTGGTGGGGCGTGACCATGATGGTGGTGGGCTCGCTGGTCAGTTTGCTGGGACGGCCTGAGATCTTTACCACGGCGTTCAAGTCGCTGCGCGGCGGCCCCCGCACCGCTCATTCGCCCGTCGATGCGGCCAACGATCCGCTGCGTTTCATAGAACTGCCACTGGGCGTCTCCTATGTCGGGGTGCCGATATTCTGCGTTCTGGGTGGCAGCATTACGCACTTTTTCTTCGGCGTGCCGTGGTTGCTGGCCTTCATCTCGCTGCCATTGATCCTGGTGCTGACGGTTATCTGCGCCAATTCGATGGCGCTCACCTCATGGACGCCGACCGGCGCCCTGGCCAAGATCACCCAGTTCACGATGGGTGCGATCGATCGCACCAATCCGGCCAGCAATCTGATCCCAGCGGGGATGACGGCGGAAATTTCCGCCAACGCCGCCAACCTCCTGTCGGACATCAAGCCTGGTTACATGCTTGGGGCGAAGCCGCGGCAACAGGCCATCGGACATGTGATCGGCGTTCTTTCCGGCGCACTGGTATGCGTGCCGCTGTACTTCCTGCTGTTCCTGCCGCCCGGACAGGCGGGCGTGCGCTCGGCGGCTACCATCGTCTCCGACAAGTTTGCGATGCCCGCCGCGGTACAGTGGCAGGGCGTGGCGGAACTCATCGCCAGGGGCATTGGCAGCCTACCGCTGTCGGCAGTGGTGTCGATGATCGTCGCCGCGATTTGTGCGGCCGCGATCGAGATCACCAATATCGCCTCCAAGGGGCGACTGCCGCTGTCGGCGGTTTCTATCGGACTCGGCGTAGTGCTGCCGCCTGAATACACCTTGCCGATGTGGGTTGGCGCGATGCTGTTCTGGTTCCAAGCTCGGCGCCATTCCAGCCCGGGCACCCGCGGCCATGCCATCTGGAAGGAGGGCTGCGAATCGATCTGCGCCGGACTCATATCCGGTTCCGCACTGCTCGGCATCGGCAACGCCATCATCAACGTACTCATTTGAGGCGGGCCTCAGACCCGGGGCGCTCCGGGGTGCAAAATGGACTTGTATTTCCGCTTTTAAATCATTGACCTATAGTGATTTCTTGTGATGGGCGCGAGGGTCATCCTGCGGCCGCGGAGGCAACGCCGCAGAATCTGCAACTTTAAGCCTTGGGCGCTATCCTAAGTCTGGGAGCAGGAAATACGGTGCGCTCGGAGCGCGCGGGACGTTGGCGCAGGAGAGGGGGCTCAGTGAAATTTCTGGGATTCGTCCTGGCGAACCTCGTTCGGGACAAGACGCGGCTGGTGTTTCTGGCGGTGACCATCGTCAGCGCCTTCATGCTGTTCGGGTCACTGTCTGCGGTCGGCGCATTCTTCCGGGGCGGATACAAGTACTCCGACAATGTGCGCATCTTCATCTATCCGAAGTACACCAATACGCTTCCGATGTACTACCTGGATCAGATCCGCCGGATTCCCGGGCTCAGACAGGGCCAGGTGGATTTTGCGGTGGGGCGCGGCGGGTACTACCAGGATCCGAAGAACTGGCTGGGCCCCCTGGCCATGAACGAAGACTTCCCCCAGGCGCCGGACACAACCGGCAGGTTCATCTGGAACGTGCAGCAGGTGCGCGACTATTTCGCGGACCGTCGCGGCGCGCTGGTGAATGAGTTCATGGCGCAGAAGTACGGCTGGAAGCTTGGCGACATCGTGCCCATCACGATGCCCGGCATTACCAAGCTGGACGGCACGCACGTCTTTTATTTCACAATCCGCGGCATATGGCATTACCGCGACCCGGCCGAGGGCCATACCCAGTTCTATTATCACTACACCTATCTGGACGAGAGCCGGGCTACCGACCGTGGCACCATCGACTTCCTGGTTGCAATCCTGAAGGACGGCGTGGATCCGTCCCGGTTCGCGCACTCGGTGGATCAGCTGTACATGAACTCGGGCGCCGAGACCCTGTCGGGCACTCAGGATGGTACTGAGCGCGATTACTACCGGCGCGTCGGCAACGTCAGTCTCATCGCGTACCTGATTCTCGGAGTGGTCTTCCTGACCATGCTGCTGGCGACCGGCAACAGCCTGACGCAGAGCTTCCGCGAGCGCACCCGAGAAATTGGCACCTTGAGAGCCATAGGCTTCGGACCGAAGCGGATCTGGTGGCTGGTGATGACCGAGGCCAACATATTGCTGCTCGCGGGTGGCGGCCTGGGCCTGCTGGCAGCCGCGCAGCTCATTCGGCTGGGGCAGAAGCGGATCGGCGGCCTGGAGCTGTCGGGGACACAGCTGGTCACCGGTGTGGTGCTGATGGTGGTCACCGGCTGTCTGGTCGGTTGGTTCCCCGCGCGCCGTGCCGCGCGCCTGTCGGTGGTCGATGCCATCAGGACCGAGCGGCGATGATCCGTCAGACCTGGACCCTCTTGAGGCTGAACCTGCTGACGTTGCCGCAACGCTGGGCAAGCGTCGCCATCGATGTTTTTGGTGTCGCGTGCATCGCGGCGGTCTTCATCGGCTTGTTCTCCATAGCCGCCAGTTTTCATTCATTGCTGATGGCGAGCGTGGACGACGGGGTTCTCATGGTTCTCAAGACAGGCCAGGACTCCGAAGACCAGAGCGATCTCAGCGCCGACACTGCCGCGAGCGTGGCGGGTATTGCAACCACCGTGGATCCAGCGGCGATCGTGTCCCCGGAGAGCGCTCGCTCGATCAGCGTCCAGCGCATCAGCCAGGGTGACTACGTGGATCTGTCGGTCAGGGGCGTGACCCCAGCGGCATTGAGGATCCGCAAGGCATTGAAGGTGACGGCCGGAAGGGCGATTGCGCCGGGGCGCTACGAGTTGATGGTGGGCCGCAGCAGCCAGCGGCAATTTGCCGGCCTGAATGTCGGCAACCATTTGCGTCTGGCGGATACGGACTGGATTATCGTTGGCGTCTTTGAAGAGGGAGGGGGCGCCATCGAGTCGGAATTGTGGGCCGATCTGCCGATCCTGCAGTCCGCGTTTCGCTTAGGGCCTGACGTGCACAGCGTTCGCGTCAAGTTTTCCAGCGACGCCGCCGCGACCCGCTTTCAAGCTGCGTTGAAGGCGGATGGGATTCTGGGTGTCTACGCACTGTCGGAGTCACAGTACTACCAGCGGATGGCGCGCGATCTGCTCGGCACAGTGAGGTTTTTCGCCCTGCCGCTACTCATCATCATGGGCATTGGCGCGATCTTCGGCGCCCTCAACACCATGTACGGTGCCGTCGCTGCGCGGGTACGCGAGATCGGCACCGCCAGAGCAATCGGCTTTGCGGCTCTTCCGGTAAGCGCCGCGGTAGTCGGGGAATCGGTGCTGCTGGCCCTGACCGGAAGTGTATGCGGCGCTGCGATCATCTACTTGACGTTGAACGATCTGCAGGCCAACACGAACTTTCTGGGTAACTCGCAGTTCGCGTTCCAGTTCGTGGTTCCCGTCCGACTGATCCTGGAGGCGGTGTGCGGGGCGCTGGCGATCGGACTGCTTGGCGGCTTGTTACCGGCGATTCGCGCTGGGCGCATGCGCGTGAGTCAGGCCCTCAGTGAGCAATAGCGGTTGGGGCGCATGACGGGGTAGCCAGGGCTCTTAGGCGGCTGGGTCGCTGCTGGCTGGTTGGCGGCTTGACTCCATACCAACTGGTTGGTATGTTAGCCCGATGCCATGAAGAAAAGCGCAAAAACCAAGCTTTTGGACGCCGCCGTGGATGTCATCCGCGCCAGGGGGTATACGACGACCACGGTGGATGACATCTGCCAGAGCGCAGGTGTTACCAAGGGCGCATTTTTTCATCACTTCCAGAGCAAGGAAGAGCTCGCGGTCGCGGCAGCCCGGCATTTTGCCGCGCAGGCGGAGCGCCTCTTCGCCACCGTTGCCTACCGGGAACTGGCCGACCCGGTCGAGCGACTTTTGGGGTACGTGCAGTTCCGTAAGGTGCTGCTGCGCGGGGAGCTACCCGAATTCACCTGTCTGCTCGGCACCCTGGTGCAGGAGACCTACCAGACGCATCCTGCAATCCGAGACGTCTGCGCACAAAGTCTCAGCGAGCATGTCGCCATGCTTGAATTGGACATTGCTGAAGCGCTGCGCGTTCACGGTGGCGACGGACAATGGAGCGCCGAGAGTCTCGCTACCTACATGCAAGCAGTTATCCAGGGTGCCTTCGTTCTGGCGAAGGCTCAGCAGGGACCCGCAGTTGCTGCTGCCTGCCTGGATCATCTGCATCGGTATATTCAAACGCTTTTCAGCAATACCAAGAAGGGAACGCAACATGATCGCCAAGACTATCGCGATTCAGGCGCTGGCACTGAGCATGCTCAGCGTCGCGGGTCAGGGCTACGCGCAGGAAGCAAAAGCAACCTATCCGCGCATGGCTCCGACGGCTCAATACCTCATGAGCGATCAAAAAGCGGAAATCGCCCTGGCGCGTAGCGCGGCGCCGGCGGGCATTTCGGGCGATGCGACGATCCTGGTGCTCAAGGAACACGGCTACGAAACCGCGGCGCATGGCAAGAATGGCTTTGTGTGCCTCGTGGAGCGCTCATGGATGGGTCCGGTTGACAGCCCCGAGTTCTGGAATCCGAAAATGCGCGGTCCAATTTGCTTCAATCCGCCCGCCGTCCGCTCGGTTTTGCCGATTACCCTTAAGCGCACAGACCTGGCTCTGGCGGGTCAGTCCAGGACCCAGCTGCTCGCCAGCATGCAGAACGCTGTCCGGAACAAGCAACTTCCGGCACTGGAACCGGGCGCGATGTCCTACATGATGTCCAAGGATGGCCAACTTGGCGATGCAGTCGGGCATTGGCACCCACACCTGATGTTCTTTTCCACGAAGTCAGATGGAACTGATTGGGGCGCGGACGTGCCCGGCTCCCCGGTATTGCTCAATCCGCAGTTTCAGGGTGCTCCCGAATCTTTGGCGACATTCATTGTTCGAGTACCAACCTGGTCGGACGGAACGCCTGCAGCGGAGCACGTACACTGACGAGCATGCCGCGCGGCGCAATCGCGGCAGCTTACTGCCTGAAACCGGCGAAGATTCTGGGCGGCTCTGTTCCACCGCCGGTAAGTGCCGCTGCCACGACGATATTGCCATCCGCGCTCACGCCGCCGGTATACACATCGCCGCTGGTGTCGGTGAGCGTCAGCACTCCAGTCCCGCTCACAGCGTAGGTCCCCGACCAGCTGATGATCTCGGAGGTGCCGTTTTGGTTCTCCGATGCGGTGCCGTTGAAATCCCCGGCGCCGTCGAAGTACAGCGTGAAAGTCTCACCGTCGCCAATCGTGGCTGTAGAGAAGCTCAGACTGCCAATTGAGTAGACTCCACTCAAGGTCGCAAGCGTCACTCCAGTGCCCTGCTTGACCGCCGCAATCAGCCCGGGGGGGTTCGCACCGGCGCCACCGGGTTGCTGCGTGACGGCGGTCAATACCGCAAACTCGCCATTCGCGCTGATGTACCCGCTGTCTGCTCCAAAAGTCACGACACCATCGGTGACGGCGTAACTGCCGGCTGCACCGGAAACCGCCTGGGTACTGACTGCGCCGGTGACATCCAGGGTCGACTGGTTGCCGCTGAAGCTGCCATCAGTGTTAATGGTGACCGTAGCTTCGGAACTGTAGGGTGTCGCGGCCTGTGTCAACGCCACGGTGATCCAATCACCGCTCAGCGAGGCCAGATTTGCGCTTGGTAGTGGCTTTACGCCCAGGGCCAGCCCCGGCCCGGCGCCATTGGCATTGACGGCATTCTCAAGCCAATAGAACTCATCGCCATCCGCGCCGGCAATGGCGCCAGCATTGTTGGCCCCGACCGCCAGCGTCGGCAGAGCCAGCGCGGTGGTGACGCTGTATGCGCCGCCCCCATTCGTGGTGGTACTGAAGGAGGTGCCCGCCTGGTTTGTCATTTGGGTCGAGGGGCCCTGGGTTCCGTCGCCGTTGAAAGGTACGCCGGTGTAAAGTTCATCGGTATCACTGTTGATCTCTAGGCTCGCGATTTCGTAGGTCCCATTCAGCGTCGCGTCCGACACATTGTCGGTACAGGCGACGACAATGTTCGTAACATTGGCTGCGCTAATGACGCCCGCGCCATCCACCTCGCCGCAGCTCTGCCCCGTCGGGCTGGAGCCGACCGTTATGCTGTAGGAAGTTGAGTTGGCGACGCCTGTCGGCAGCGTGAACGCCCCATTCTTCGATACGGTCAGGCTCCCTGAGCCGTACTCAATCGCCACCGAGCCGTTGCTCGCAAGTCCCATGACGGTACCGCCGATTGTGTAAGTAGTCGCGGCGGGGTTGCTGGAGCCACCGCCGCAGCCGGCCAAGGTCAGCATCACAACCACGGGACCGGTTCTGGAAACTCGCAAGGCACTCATGCTCGTGGATCCTTGTGTTGATCGAATATTTTGGCAGGCATGCGCGACAGTCTTTCTTATCCGAGAAATAACGGACGTCTGTGCTGCTTCCAGAAATAGGATACACAAGCGAGAGCCCTGCGCGAACTCGTGTCACAACCTTAAAAACTGTATTTTTTTATGTCGTGCCAGGCATCGCCACTGGCCTTGGGAGAAAATTATTCGCTCCCGTCGAGATACGGCAGCGCAGTAGTTACGCAATCACATCGGCTTCGTTCATATCAAGGCAGCGGGAATATCGCTTCTGCCATTGAGTCACTCCCCGTTGGGGCGCGTGTGGATGTAGGGTATTCCCTACATGGCGCGGCTCCTGTGAAGTGACTGGCGCGCAGCGGCCAGAAAGAAGCGAAAGTGCGCTGCAACGCGGCACGGCCGATGCTATTTGATAGGGTCGGGCGCCTCCTTAGGCGTACCCTACACGGCTGGTCACACGGAGATCCTGTCATGAACCTGCATCTATCCATCGGTCCCCTGGCCGCGTTGATTGCCGGCATCCTGATTCTGGTGGCGCCGAAGTTGCTGAACTACATCGTGGCGCTGTATCTGATCATTGTTGGTCTGGTCGGGCTGTTCGGTACCGGTAATCTGCACTTTCACTAGCAGCGGTTCCCAGTACCGGAGGCGGGCGCCATCAGTGGCGGCGCCCGACGTTGGTCCCCTGGGTAAACCGGGACCCTAGGCAGCGATTTGTTCCAGCGACAGCGCTCGCGTGCGTGGACCGAAGACGCCAATGCAAAGACACACCACGCCCATGCTCGCGGCAATGAACGTGAACACTCCGCTGGTCCCGAAATGCCCAAGCACGGAACCGATCATCAAACTGGTGAACACGGTCGACAGGCGACTCCAGGCATAGACGAAACCCACGGCGCGAGCCCTTACACGCGTGGGATACAGCTCGCTTTGATAGGCGTGATAGGCGTAGGAAAGCAGATTGTTGAACACCGTGATCAGCACGCCGCAGACGATCAGCGCTATGGCACCGTGCTGCCGTACGAAAAGCAGTCCTGTGACCGCGGTGCCTACGGCCGCGGCGACGATCTGCCATTTGCGCTCGAAGCGGTCGGCGAACAGCAGGCATAGCAGTGGTCCTGCGGGGTAGGCGACCGCAATCGCCACGGCGTAATTGAGGCTCTGCACGACACTTGCGCCACCGGACTGGATCAGTTTAGGCACCCAATTGCTGAAACCATAGAAGCCCACGGTCTGGAAGAAGTTGAACACCGACAGCATCAAGGTGATGCCGAGCAACGGGCGACGGAAGATCTCGGCGAGCTGGCCTGAGCCCGCCGCAGACGGTGGGGTGTTATCAACAGGCTGCGCGGGGTCGGGGATGATGCCGCTGCGGCGCTCCAAATAGCGAACCACCGCCCAGGCTTCCTGGCCGCGGCCTTGCTGCAGCAACCAGCGAGGGGATTCGGGCAGGCTGCGGCGCAGCTGCCAGATGCACAAGGCCCCGCTGGCGCCGATCAGCACGACCCAGCGCCATCCGGAAATTCCGAGCGGATGGGTGTTCAGCAGCTGCGCACACAGCAGTGCGACGATGGGCACGGCCGTAAACTGAATGGCCTGGTTGAACGCGAAGGCGCGACCGCGCACGCGGCGCGGCAGCAGCTCGGCCAGGTAGGTGTCGATCGTCACCAGCTCAACGCCGATACCGATACCCGCCATGAAGCGCCACAGATCAATTCCGGCAGCGGTATTTTGCAGCGCCATGAGCAAGGTCATGGCCGAGTACCAAAGCAGCGATACGGTGAAGATCGTGCGTCGTCCGTAGCGGTCGGCGACCTGGCTGAAGGCGATGGTACCGACGAACAGACCGGCGAAGGTGACCGCCGCAAAGGCGGCCTGGTCCGAAAGGCCCAGCAGTATCCCATGCGCGTGGAAGATTCCTGCCTGCTCCAGGCCGGGGGAGAGGTACGCGGTCAGGAACAGATCATAGAATTCGAAGCAGCCGCCCAGTGACAGCAGTATCACCAGACGCCATGTGCCTGCGCGCCCCGTGAGGGCATCGAGTCGCTCGCCCAAGGTGCTGATCGCAAGGCTGTCGGGCGTTACCGAAGTATTCGGTAGAGACATAAATGAAATGGTCGCGGGGGCAGGATCTGAACCTTGGACCTTCGGCTGGTGACTAGGAATGGCCAGTACAGGATATTGAATATACTGTTGATATTAATTGGAGGTAAAGACTAAGGATCAAAGCCATTGAGCCGGTCGGGAATCGCAACTGGGCATGGAGTCGCAGGGGTCTTGATTCCCGTTACGAGTTGTCTGTTCGATTTCCTATACGACACCTTGTCCCATATTAATGCGTGACGATAATAATGTGACGCATTAATGTAGCGCCTGTGTTCCGGACCTTCAAGGACAAGAGGATCCCGACGGTGGACGAGGGCAAGTTCGTGAAGGGGCTCGACGACAAGATCCAGCAACGGGCGCGCGAGAAGCGGAATTACCACTGAGGAGGATACTGGAATGGCTACGAAGAGGCTTCGGCCCCTTCACCCAGGGGACATACTGCGTCACGACTTCATGGAGCCCTTGAAGCTGACCGCGTATCGGGTGGCGAAGGATCTGAGCGTGTCCGCTCCCACCGTCAATGAGATCGTGCGTCGTCGCAAGTCGGTCACGGCCGAGATGGCCCTGCGACTCGCGCGATATTTCGGCACCAGCGCGCAGCTTTGGCTGAATCTTCAGACTCAGTACGACCTTGAGGTTGCTAGCCAGAAGACTGGGAAGAAGATCGAGACGACGATTCAACCGGCTGTGCTGCCACGCCCTGCGGTGGCAGACCCGGCAGCCTAAGAGTTCACCACAGCCATGAGCGGCTTGCCGATAATGAACTGCTTCAAACTTGTCAGGAGGTGGGCTTTGGCGCCGTCGACGCGGGACGCACGAAGATTCAGGCGCGCATTGACCGGTTGGCAAATGGCAATCCTGGCGATGTCGGGCCTATCGGCGAAGGCCTGAGCGAGCCACGCATTGATTTTGGTCCGGGGTACCGCGTCTGTTACGGTCGAGCGGGCAAGACGCTCTACGTGCTGCTTTGCGGTGGCGATAAAGCCACGCAGGATGCGGATATCAAGAGCGCGCACGCGATGTGGAAAGTATTGAACCCACCGGCGAAAAAAAGCCGGCCAAGTAGGAGTGACCATGGCAACCAAACCTAACCGCCCTAAGATCAAGGCGGCACGATACGA